>Ga0265797_10000883_pt1 | contig 53979 bp, 50 predicted proteins | sample P2T30metagenome_FD_192433 | JGI IMG/M metagenome (GOLD analysis project Ga0265797, IMG submission 192433) | Plant litter microbial communities from East Loma Ridge, Irvine, California - P2 T30 | ecosystem: Environmental > Terrestrial > Plant litter > Unclassified | place: USA: California...
GGTCGTCTGAAGGACTGGCGTGGGATCGCGACCCGCTATGACCGATGCGGGGACATCTTCCTCAACGCCATCATCCTTGCCGCCATCGTCATCTTCTGGATATGAAATTTATAGGGATGGACCCTAGTAGACAGCGAACTCATTTCCAGAACAGAACTCATCAGTGGGTGCGCGCCTGTCCATCATGCAGCGTATACTGTTCGGCACGGCACTACCCCGGGACGATTGATAGACATGTGCGAGCTTTTGTCGCCGGATCGGCGTCGCTAGGGAGAGTAAGCCAATATTGCGAGCATTCGCTTGTTGCAGAGCCCTCTCCCGGGCGAGCCGGAAAGAGGGATATGAACTATCAAGCCCTCTTGGCCCTCCATTCGATCCGCTTCACGCCCTCGAGCACTGCCACGTAGAAGACGGGCACGAGAAAGATGCCGATGATGGCGGAGGCCGCGATGCCGCCCAGAACCCCGATCCCGATCGCATGCTGGGCATTTGCCCCGGCACCCGTGGCGATGGCAAGAGGCAGGACGCCCAGGGCAAAGGCGAAGGTGGTCATCAGGATGGGCCGCAAGCGCATTTTCGACGCTTCGATGGCGGCGTCGATCAGGGGCTTGCCTTGCTTGTGCAGATCCTGCGCGAACTCCACAATCAGGATGGCGTTTCGGGCGGCGAGGCCGATGGTCGTCAGCAGGCCGACCTTGAAGTAGACGTCGTTAGACTGTCCGAACAGCAGCGCCGCGATCAGGGCACCGAGGATGCCGATGGGAACGGTCATCATGACGGCCAGCGGCACGGCCCAGCTTTCGTAAAGTGCGGCCAGGCACAGGAAGACCACCAAGGCCGACAGGGCAAACAGCAACGGGGCCTGATTGCCCGACAGGCGTTCCTGATAGGACAGACCCGTCCAGGCCACGCTGTAGCCACCACCCATGTCGGCCACCATCTCCTCCATGGCGTTCATGGCATCGCCCGACGAAACGCCGGGTGCTGCGGCCCCGCTGATTTCCAGCGCGCGCGTGCCACCGAAGCGGGACAGGCTTTGCGGCTCCTGATCCCAGACCTGCACCATGAAAGCTCCGAAGGGCACCATCTCGCCGTCGGAATTGCGCGCATACCAGCGGGAGACATCGTCGGGCTGCATGCGAGCCTCGGCTTCACCCTGAACGATCACGGGGCGCAATTCATTTCCAAGCGTGAAGTCGTTCACGTCGCGACCGGCAAAGATCACGGACATCATCGAATTGATATCGGACACGGAAAGCCCGAAGGCGGTCGCCTTCTGCTGGTCGATGTCCAGCCGCAGGGAGGTCTCGTAAGGGGCGCTGTTTCCGCGCAGCCCGGCCACGCGTCCGTCTTGCGTCGCGGTGGCGATCAATCGGTCTGCGGCTGCGGACAGATCCTCGGCACTGCCACCCGTCTGATCCACCAGCTGCATCGTGAACCCGTCCGACGTTCCCAGTCCTTGGATGGCTGGTGGCATCAGGAAGTAGATCTGTCCAGCCCGATCCCCGAAGAAGCGGCCGTTGGCACGGGCGGACAAGGCAGCTGCGTCAAACCCTTCGCGATCCGCGAAATCGCGCAGCTTGACGAACAGCATGGCGTTGTTCTGCCCCGTGCCCGTAAAGCTGAAGCCCATGACGCCGAAGGCAGACTCCACCGTGTCGCTTTCCTCGTTCAGGAGATACTGCTCGATCTCCGTCACGACGGCTTCCGTCTGGGCGGTGGTGGAGCCGTCTTCGGTTTCCACCATCACCATCAGCACGCCCTGATCTTCCTGCGGAATGAACGAGGACGGCAGCTTGCCGAAGAGCGCCGCCATCCCGAAGGTGATCGCGGCCAGCACGATCAGCATGCGGAACGGACGGCGCAACAGACGCGCCACCACCGAACCGTAGCCGTTCGTCGCACGGTTCAGATTGCGGTTGAACCAGCGCGCAGGTACAATGCCAGCCCCATGCGCGCGCGGTTTGAGAAGGCTGGCACACATGGCGGGCGTCAGGATGATCGCCACCCCCAGCGACAGGATCATGGCTGTGATGATCGTCAGCGAGAACTGGCGATAGATCACGCCGGTGGACCCGGTCATGAACGCCATCGGCAGGAACACTGCGGACAGAACCAGCACGATCCCGACGAGGGCCGAGGTGATCTCGTCCATGCTCTTCTCGGTCGCCTCGACGGGGCCGAGGCCCTCTTCCTCCATCACCCGTTCGACGTTCTCCACCACGACGATGGCGTCGTCGACCAGCAGACCGATGGCCAGAACCATCGCGAACATGGTCAGCGTGTTGATGGAGAACCCCGCCACTGCGAGAACCCCGAATGTGCCAAGGAGAACCACCGGCACGGCAATGGTTGGAATGATCGTCGCCCGCCAGCTTTGCAGGAAGATCAGAATGACGAGGAAGACCAGAACCACCGCCTCGATCAGCGTGTGGTAGACCTTGTTGATCGAGGATTCGACAAAGGGCGACGTGTCGTAGGGATAGACGACCTCCACCCCCGTCGGGAGCGAGGATGCGACCCGCGTGATCTGGTCGCGGACGGCGGCGGCGGTGTCGACCGCATTCGCGCCCGTGGCAAGGTTGACGGCAAAGCCTGCGGCCGGCTTGCCGTTGAAGCGGGAGGAAGAGCCGTAGGCTTCCTGCCCGATCTCGATCCGCGCGACATCGCCCAGAAAGACGGTCGACCCGTCGGGCGCCACGCGGAGGAGGATCCGCTCGAATTCGTCGACCGTGGAGAACTGCGATTGCGCGGTCAGCGGAACATTCAGTTGCTGGCCGGCAACGGTCGGCTGCGCCCCAAGGCTGCCGACGGTGACGTTGGTGTTCTGCTGGGACACCGCCGTCGTCACGTCACCCGGCGTGACCTGATATTGCACCATCTTCATCGGATCGAGCCAGATGCGCATGGCGTAGCCGGTTCCGAAGGACTGGATAGACCCGACGCCCGTCGTCCGCGTGACCGGGTCCTCGATGCGCTGCGCCACGAGATCGCCCAACTCCAGAGAGGAGTAGCTCCCATCCATCGAAGTCAGCGCACCCACGAGCAGGATGGAAGATGTGGACCGAGCTACCCGAATGCCGTTCTGCTGGACGATGTCCGGGAGTTGGGGCGTCACGAGCTGCAGATTGTTCTGCACCTGAACCTGCGCGATGTCCGGATCCACGGAGTCGTCGAAGGTCAAAGACACGCTGGCAGATCCCGCGCTCGACGTGGACGTCATGTAGGTCAGGCCTTCGAGACCGGTCATCCCATCTTCGATGATCGTCGTGACGGAATTCTCGACGATCTCCGCGGAGGCACCGGTATAGGTAGCGCTGATCTGAACCGTGGTGGGTGCGATCTCGGGGTATTGGGCAATGGGCAGGCTGGTCAGGCCGAAAGCCCCCGCCAGCATCACGACAATGGCGATGACCCAGGCGAAGACCGGGCGGTGAATGAAGAAACGGGCCATGTTTACTCCGTGCCTGCGCCAGCGGAAGGCACGTCACGGATCACGCCAGTCTCGTCAAACGTCACAGCGACCGGGGACAGGGGCATGCCTGCCGTCAGACCTGCAAATCCATCCACGATCACCTGATCGCCATCCGAAAGACCCTTGGTCACGATCCAGCTGTTTTCATGGGTGCCATCTTCCGTCACCGGACGCTGGACAGCTTTACCGTCTTCGGCCACCCAGGCCATCAGCTGTCCATCGCGTCCCCGCGTGGCCGCCGACTGCGGCAGCAGCAACGCCTCCGTTGTGCCCAGTTCGACCTGACCCCGCACGAACATTCCCGGATAGATACGGAAATCAGGGTTCTCGAACCGGAAGCGCACGTCGATGGTGCCCGTCGTCGTCGATATTGTATATCCGGGCGCGACGAACTCACCCGCGGCAGCGTAGGTCGTGCCGTTGTCCAGCGTCAGGGTGGCACGGATCGACTCGTTCACGCGAAGACGGCCGGTTTCGATATCGTCACGGATGGCCTGAATGCGGCCCGAGGGCTCATACATGTCCACCTCAATGGGATCGAGACGTGTCACGACCGCAAGGCCGTCCGTCTGAGTCGAGGAGACGAGAGCGCCGACCGTCATGGAAGGCACACTGGTCATGCCGTCGATGGGGCTCGTGACGGTCGTCCAGGAGAGCTCGGTCTGCGCCAGTCGGAGTTGCGCCTCACTGGATTGGAGCGTCGCCTGTGCTTGCTCCAGAGCCGCCTCCGCCGCCTCGAAGTCGGCCTGTGAGACACCTGACCCCGCAAGCTGGCGGGACCGTTCGAAGGTGGCCTGCGCCTGTGTCACTCCAGCATTTGCAGACGCGACATCGGCTTCTGCCTGCATGACCGCCGCCTCATAGACCTCGGCGCCGATCCGGAACATCGGGTCCCCCGACTGAATGGGCCGACCCGGGGTATAGAGCATCTCCTGAATGAGCCCGTTCACCCGCGGTATGATCACGGCCTGTTCGGAGGCGATCGCACGTCCGGGAAGGGTATAGATCCTCGGGACATCTTCGAGGGCCAGCGTGATGACACCAACCTCTTTCATCCCCTGCGGGGCGGCCTGCTGTGCCAGAGAGGGCGTTACGGCGATGGCCAGCGCTCCGGCGGCCTGCATCACACGACCGATCAATTTCGCAATCAAGATTGTCCCTCCCCGACAAGCGCAGGCATGGCCCGCTATAAGCTTGCACGTTTGCGTTCTGAGCCTGTAGATAGTGCACACTGTGCAATTGGGAAAGTCGCCATATGGTCGCGCATCTTCGAGATCTTCGGCGGCAGCGCACGGAGACTGACATCCAGACTATCGCCATTCGTCTGGTCAAGGACCACGGCTACGACGCCGTGACCACCAGCATGATCGCTGATGAGGGCGGAATGAGCGCACGGACGTTTTTCAATTACTACGAGAACAAGGAAGCCGCGATCCTCGGACCGAGGAACACGCTGACCCAGGTCCTGGTCGAGCATCTTCGACACAGTCGAGGCAATCTGTTCGATGATCTTCGGAGATTCATCTCGGACCATCTGGTGGCGCTGTCGGGTCAACGCGCGCTGATGCGCGACATTCATCGGATTGCCGCAGGTATCCCCCGTCTCCAGGTGATGCGGGAACAGCGCGGTCATGACATACGCGTGGCCCTGATGGACACATTGCGCGCTCGCCTGGGCGACGACGATGCCGATCTGAGTGCGTTCGTCGCCGACATCGCATTCTCGGCCCTGTGGCAGAGTTACCAGCTGTGGGTCGAAAGCGATGACATGGAAACGACCGAGGCGGTCGACCTCGCGTTTATCCGGGTGGGACGCACCCTGAGCGCATTGACCCCCCCTGGCACGGTTGTTTGACCCTGCAACAGAAAGATGATGATGACTCGTATCGCAACATTCGCTGCCATAACGGGGACGATCTTTGCATGTCCCGTTCTCGCACAAACCTCCGATGAAGGACTTGTTCTCGGCGGAGGCATTCGGGTTGCTCCAGAATATGAGGGTAGCGCCAGTGATAAGGCGTCGGCGATCCCGTTTCTGGCCTACTCCCATGGCCGCTATGCCGTGAGCCCTGACCGCCTGAGCGTCAGCATCCTGCGCGGGAACGGACACAACCTGTCCTTTGCGGTGGGGTATGGCGGAGGTCGTGATGCCGATGATCTTCCCGCAAACGGCTTCGAAGACATCGACAACGCTGTTTTCCTTGGCGCACGATACGATGTCGTGCGAACGCAGTATCATGTTGCGATCAAGGCCGATCACTATCTGGGGGAGTCGAAGGGAACGACCTTGACCCTCGAAGGTGGTCCGCATGCAAAGGTGAGTGACCGGCTGACCGTGTCGGCAACGGCAGGAGTCACGTTCTCGGACACCAGTTACATGGACACCTACTTCGGGGTAACAGGCGGCGAGGCGATGCGGAGTGGTCTTGCATCTTACAGCGTGGGCTCCGGGCCCCGCCGTGCCGACGTGGCCTTGTCCGCTATCTATACCGTGACAGAGGACTGGTTCGTGCGCGGCGAGGTCGGGTTCGGGAAATTGCTGGGGGATGCCGCAGACAGCCCCCTGGTCGAGGACGATACGCCGGTCACCACGATGTTCCTGGTGGGGTATCGCTTCTGAAGAGCGGCGGGCAGGGGGGGAGAGAATCAAACATCGGGTCGCGGATGCGGACGTCCGTTCCCAACCCATGTATCAGATTAACGGCCCTATTAGAGCGCGAAGAGGATGTCTTCTTCTGAAGCTAACCCGGCGTTAATGCCCGGTGGATCGGCTTTGCGAACAGCACGTTCTGGCTCTTCACTTCGCATGGCCCCTGTTCAGAACCGAACGGTTCTGAACAGGATAAGGCTAAAACATCATGAGATTCAGTATCTTATTGTGCTTGATGAATGATATACTCACGTTTGGCAGATAGGTCTTATTCTTCACCAAAACCGCCCGCATGGGGACTCAGATGAAGGATGGACGAGGCATACGAGCTTTTTCAAAACCTTACCGTCCAGCATCGTCTGGCCCATCGTCGTTATGACCAGGTTGACGTCTAGCAAGTCTAATCGTATATACAATCATGAAGATCGAGTTTGACCCCGAGAAGGACGCCATCAACCTTGCCAAGCATGGCGTCTCCCTAGCTCGTGCGGCCGATCTCGAAATCCTCGCTTTCATCGAGGATGACCGAAACGACTACGGCGAAGTACGATACCGCGCCTGGGGCCTGATCGACAGCAGAGCATACTGCCTTGCCTTCACAGACAGGAACGGCACCTTGCGGGCCATCAGCCTCCGCCGTGCTCATAAGAGGGAGATGGATCGTTATGCCCCGCCCGACCGTGACTGACAGCGACAATCCGGAGTGGACGTCCGACGACTTCGCAAAGGCAAAGCCCGTGAGTGAACTGCCCGCTCACATCCGCGCTGCGTTTCCGAGATCTCGGGGCCCCCAGAAGGCAACGACCAAGGTGCCTGTGTCCATCCGTCTCAGCGCGGACGTGGTGGAGCATTTTAAAGCCGGCGGTCCCGGATGGCAGAGCCGGATCGACGAAGCCCTGCGGAAGGTGGCTGGCGTCTGATCGCCTGCAAAGCGGTCGCAGATCGCATCACCATGAGCGTGGAGCAGATGTGGAATAAAACTTCCCATTTGCACTCCACGATCAGTAGTATCTGGTTCTACGTCAAAGGCGGGATTGACTGTCAGCATACTTGCGCGAGCTTCTCACGCGTGATTGTTCACATGGGTGGAAGCTTCGAGTGCGCCCCCTGAGCCACGTGCACCATTTTAGGTCCGCGTTGCGATCCATTTATTTCGCAGCAACAGCACGAGGGTAATCCGTATATCCCTTGCTGCCGCCCCCGTAGAACGTGTCGCTGTCCGGCTTCACCACGACGACGTCGTCACGGTAGCGTTCGACCAGATCGGGGTTGGCGATGTACAATTGCCCGAATGCAGGCAGGTCGATGAGGCCGTCTTCGACGAGCTGCTCGGCCCACTCGAAGGTCATCCTGCCGGCCAGAATGACGGTCCCTGGAAAATGCGTTCGAACCCTTTTGAGAAACGCATCGTCGAGGGCGGGTTCGCCGGTGGTCCAGCTGTCGTTGAAGTGGATGTAGGCGATCTTGCGCGCCGCCAACTGGTCCGCCAGGTAAAGGTAGGTCTCCTCGACCCACCCATTATCCTGCTTGTCGGGGTCCTGATCGTACGGTGCGAAACGGACGCCGACGCGGTCAGCCCCGAGTGCAGCGATCACGGCGTCGACCGTCTCCAGCACGAAGCGTGCCCGGTTCTCGGCAGAACCGCCGTAGCGGTCGGTGCGATCATTCAGGTTGGGGTTGAGGAACTGCTCGAAGAGGTAGTTGTTCGCGGCGTGAAGCTCGACACCATCAAAGCCTGCAGCCGCGGCGTTCCGGGCCGCGTGCACGAAGTCCGCCGTCACGCGGGCGACCTCGTCGGTTTCCAGCGCGCGAGGCTCGGACGGATCGATACGGCCCTGAGAACCGTCATCCGTGTAGGCGAACACCTTGAACCTGGGATCATCGACCTGTTTGGCCGACGAACTGACGGGAGCCTGCCCGTCCGGCTGGAGGGACGTATGGGAGATGCGGCCGACATGCCAGAGCTGGGCGAACATCGTGCCGCCCGCATCGTGCACGGCGTCGGTCACCAACGTCCATCCCGCGACCTGTTCGGCGGTCCAGAGGCCTGGAACCTGGATATATCCCTGCGCCTCGGGTGACACGAACGTTCCTTCGCTGATGATGAGGCCAGCGCTCGCCCTTTGGCGATAGTAGGCTGCCGTCTCCTCATTCGCCACGCAGTCCGGCCGACGCGCACGGGTCATCGGTGCCATGACAAAGCGATTTCGAAGTTGCCGGCCGCTCAGCTTGTAGGTTTCAAGAAGCTTCTTCATTTATCTCTCTTTCAAGGAGCGACGGGTCATAAAGGTCTGAACGACCGGCGCGTGCTTCAGTTCGAAGGCTGATCGACGAGCGCCAGCAACTGCGCCTTGTGCATCTCCGCCCAGGCACGAACCGTGATCGCGGGCCGTCCCAGAAGATAGGGCACGTCGTCCTTGACGGTGCCCATATAGCCCATCCGACCGTCGGCGAACTGCGTCAGAAGCTCGAACGAGCTGCGGGCATACCAGTCCTCGACCTCCAGCTTGCCCTTCTTGAACAGCGCCTGCATATCTGCCGCATCAAGGTAGTTGCAGCGGATCGAACGACCCAGCACGTCACTGAATACGGCTGCCAGTTCCGAACTGGTCATAGTTTCGGTGCTGAGGTAATAGTCCCTAGAAGCGTGGCGTTCCGGACCATCGCGCAAGACCTTGGCCGTCACGGCGGCCAGATCGTGCAGCGCGACGTACCCGACGCGGTTCTCGCCCCAGAATGTCGAGAACGTGCCGCCGATGGGCTGCGATGTGCTCAGCATGTTCTCGAGAAACACGTTGGGATGCAGATGCGTCCAGGCGATGCCGCTGGCCTTGATGTAGGCCTCGACCAGCGCGAACCAGCAGTATTTCGAGTCGGTGGCATCGTCCGCCGCGAAGACGCCCTGGTTGACGATGTGCTTCACGCCCGCCTTCTTCGCCGCGTCCACCACCGTCTTGGTCTGATGGGTCATGGCGATGGTATAGCCGGTCAGGATGTTCATCCGGTCGACGCCATGAAGCGCCGCCGCGAAGGTGCGCGGATCGTCGAGATCAAACAGAACGACATCGCGTCCCTCGGCGCGCAGCCGATCCAGATCCTTCTGCTTGCGCACACCGATGCGGATGCGCACATCGCCCGGATCCTTGTCCAGATCCTCCAGGATCAGCCGGCCGGTCTGGCCGGTCGTGCCCATGAGGAAGACGAGGGGGGTGGTATGAGTGGTCATCGATAAGCTCCAATAGTGTTGAAGTGTCGTTATTCCGTGGCTGCGTCTGTGCTCCGCAGCCGTTTCCGACTGCGGAACGGTTGGTCACGAGCCGTTGGTTTCGCTTAGAATGCGGGGGTCGATCCCGTATTGAGCCGGCGCTCCGAGGTGATCGCGCAGCGTGGTTCCTTCGTAATCCCGATGGAACAGACCACGCTCCTGCAGGATCGGCACGACGCCATCGACAAAGGCATCAAGCCCGTCATGGTAGATGTCAGGGATCACCCAGAACCCATCGGCCGCCCCTGCGTCGAACCATTCCTGCATGTGGTCGGCGACCTCCGTTACGGTCCCCGCCACCACAGGTTGATAGTCGATTACGCCATGAGCCAGAATGTCGCGTACGCTCCATCCTTCACGCGCGATCTCCAGGGCCCGGTCCGAACGCGGATCACCGGCTGATCGGGCCGCGCCCAGCTGCTGCGGCGACAGTGGCTTGTCGAGCTGCGCAGGATCAATCCTGATCCCGAGCATTTGCTGGAGATACGCCGCACGTTGTTCCAACGCAGGCCCGCCGAAGGCGATGCGGCGGTCTAGGGCCGCACGCCTGCTGCCGGCGATGCTCGTGATCACGCCGGGAAAGAACTTGATCTCGTCCGGATCGCGACCGGCCTGTTCAGCCGCCTTGCGGAATGCGGCGCGCTGTTTTCGGGCGTCCTCGATCGAAAACGCCCCGGCGATGAACCCGCTGGCATAACGGCCTGCGATGCTCAGGGCATTCGGGCTGGGACCGCCCGCGTGAAAGATGACCGGCTGACCCTGTTCGGAGGGAGGGATATACAGCGGTCCACGCGACGCCACATGCTCTCCTCCCAGATTGACCGGCATGATCTTGCCCGCATCGGCATATATCCCGGTCTCCGGATCAGCCACCCAAGCCTCTTTGCCCCAGCTGCCCCACAGCGCCTGCACGATCTGGATCATTTCATGCGCGCGACTGTAGCGGTCGGCACTGGAGGGGATGCGTTGACCGTAATTGGCCGCGACATCCGGGCTTGCCGAGGTCACGGCATTCCAGCCCGTCCGCCCATGGCTCATGATATCCAGCGCCTTGAACTGCCGCGCGAGATTGAAGGCCTCATTGAACGTGGTCGATCCGGTGGCGACCAGACCGATCCGTTCGGTCTCGCGGGCGACGGCCGCCAGCGTCATCATCACATCGAGATTGAAGCCGGACGGCTCGTGAGCGAGATCCCCGGAAACGGCAGAGGGACCGTCAGGCAGAAACAGGAACTGGAACTTCCCGCGCTCGGCGGCCTGCGCCTGCCGCACCTTTGCATCAAAGCTGGTATAGGCGCGAGGGTCCGTGCCGGGCATCCTCCAGGCAAGGGGCAAAGCGCCGTGGCCATTTCCCAGATGCATGCCGAGGATCATTTGACGTGCCATGTCGCCTTCTTCTTTTGCTTTTTCAGGGTGTCTTCAAAGTCTGTCCGGCTTTGGCCATGTCGGGTCCTGAAAGGGTATCCCTGCCGCCGCAGGTCTCGGGACGGACGTGAAGCGGAGCCGAACGAAGGTCCCGTCCGCTCCTGCGTGGTGATCACCTGAACAGGACACGTGTCAGGCGCACGGCGTAGTCCGAGTCGGGGTTGGTCGTGCTGTCGCCCATGCGTTCCGCGATCACCGCAATGGCCAGTTCGCGACGCGCCGGCAGACGCGAACGCTCGGTTTCCGCGAGGGCATCAGGCATCTCCTTGCACGTCAGGTCCGTGCAATAGCTCGGCGATCCGGGCTGCTGGCGCCACGACTCGCTGAGGGGACCCGAATGAACGGCGTCGAGCCCGGTCTCGTCCACCAGCTTCATCGCAATGTCGCGTTCCCGGTCACCATCGGCGGCAACGGGAATGGCGATCCGCCATGCCGTTCCTGCGGGAACGCCCTTTTCCGCGAAGGACGCGGAGGTGATGGCGTTCCAGGCTTTGGCGATGGGGCGACCGAGCTGTCCCGCGACCCACTCGCTCTCGGTCAGTCCGGCTTCGATCTCCGCGATCTCCCCGTCGCGTTTGGGGTAGTAGTTGGACGTGTCGATCACGACGGTGTCGGCAGGCACGTCGGCGAACAACGGGGCGATCTTCGGAATGGCACCAAGGGGTGTCGACAGGATCACCACGTCGACACCTTTCACCGCGTCGGCGGACGTGACGGCCTGGGCGCCGTGCGCGAGGATGTCACTCTCGATTGTGTCGGGGCCACGCGAGTTTGCGACCTTGACGTCGTGGCCTGCCGCACTGAGTTTCAAGACCAGCGTCTTGCCGATGTTGCCGGTGCCTAGAATGCCTATTTTCATGATTTACTCCTCGTCATGATCGTTGTGCTGCGGATGCAGCGATCGGGTGACGACGTCATGTCGTCGCCGTGATTGATGAGATGGAGGCGGAAGGCGCAGTGATGAACCCAAGGCCGTTGCAAGTTTGTAGTAAGGTCACACTCGTTTCGACCGGCGCGGGGTCCATGTAGGTTCGCTTGATGGGTGGATTGATCGTCCAATTTGGACTCAGCCAAGCCAGCCCTCAGTGCACGAGGACGCGTGCACCTGATGATGCCGCCGTCTTCGGCATCATCAGGGCAACCAGCAGGGCGATCACAACCATGCCGAACCCGACCAGGTAGTAAAGCTGGGCACCACGGGCCATGGCAGGCGCAACAGCCTCGCCACCCGCGATGAGGCCAGCGCTTGTCGCCGTCATGATCGAGAACGCAATAGCGATGCCTGCCGCGCCTGCAAGCTGCTGGATCGTGTTCATGATGGCGCTTCCGTGGGGAAGGAGATGCTTGTCCATCGCGCCAAGCGAGGCGGCAAACGTCGGTGTCCACAAGAAGGCCTGGCCAACAATTATGAACATGTAGGTGGCCAACAAAAGCGGGATGGGCGTGCCCGGTTCAAGGGTCGACAAGAGCCAGAGACCTACTCCGTCGATCAACGCACCAGCCACCATCAACGGGCGTGGACCGAGACGGTCGTAGACCTTGCCCACGACGATGGAAGTCACGGTGATGGTCAATCCGCCCGGCAGCATGAACAGGCCCGTCTGGAGCGGAGTCAGGCCGTAGGACGATTGGAGAATGACCGGCATCAGGATCATCATGCCTGTCGCCGCCGTCATGAAGAAGACAGCCAGCAGTGCAGAAACCCAAAAGCTCCGAACAGCGAAAGGGCGCATGTCCAGAAGGGCGCGGTCGGATTTTTGCAGACGAAGCTGACGCGCCGCGAACAGCCCCACAAAGGCCATTCCAATGACAAGCGATGTCAAAGGGGAGACGGGCGCATGGCTTTCCGCGCCCTCGCCAAACCCGGCAAGCCCGTAGACCATGCCGGAAAAACCGATGGCGGACAGCATGACAGAGAGGAGATCGACCTTTGTCTTGCGAGGCGTGCTCGGAACCCGGATCATCCAGTTTCCCACGATCAGCGCAATGAGGGCAATCGGCAGGATCGTGATGAACAGCCACTTCCAGTGGGCCACGGTAAGAATGGCGCCGGCCAGGGCTGGTCCGAAGGCAGGTGCCGTCGAAACCGAAACCGTGAGCAATGCCATCATGCGTCCGGCGTGCGACGGAGGCACCAGAGCTGTCACGGCCGTGAATGCCAGCGGTGTTGCAATCGCGGTTCCGATCGCCTGCACGATCCGGCCGACTAGCAGAACTGAAAACCCCGGAGCGGCCATCGCGATCAGCGTGCCAGCGACGAACAGTGACATCGCCAGGGTGAACACCACTCGCATCCGAAAGCGTTCACTCAGGAATCCCGTGGTGGGAATGACCACCGCCATTGTCAGCATGTAGCCGGTGGTAAGCCACTGGGCTGTTGCGGCGGTGATGCCAAGGTCGACCATGACACGGGGCAGAGCCACGGCCATCATCATCTCGTTCAGGATGACCGTGAATGTCGACGCGAACAGCACTGCAATGGCGATTTTGGTTTCACGGGTGAGCGTGTCACCCGCGTCTGCCACGTCTGCACCCCCCAAAGCAGACATTGAAACATCAGTCATTCTTGGTGTCCTGTGATGTCCTGCGGGAATGAAACTGGCGCAGGCGGTTTGAAAAAGGGATCTTCGATTTGCGATTGGAGATGACACGCAACGTTTGCTTCGTCCGCAGACCAGGCATGAGTTTGTCTTCGCGATGATAAGGTATGCTGCGGATGCAGCAGAGCGGGCGGCGACGTCATGTCGCCGCCGTGATTGATGGGTGGAGGTGGAAGGCGCGGTGACGAACCGGCGCGACGCGTGTCAGTTGTGGAACGTCACGCTCGTGTCGACCGGCACGCGGTCCATGAAGATCCGATTGCCAGGGGCCGCCTCGTCCGGGTAGCCGAAAGAGATCCCGAACAGCAGCTTCAGCTCATCGGAAATGCCGAGGAACTCGCGGATCGGTTCGGCAAAGAACCCGAGCGCGGTTTGGGGAATGCCGCCGAGACCGCGTGCGGCGAGTGACAGAAGGAGTGTCTGGCCATACATGCCCATGTCGCCTGCCACGCGGACGTTGTCGCCGAACGAGGGCATGAACAGGAAGGCGACATGCGGGGCATTGAAGAACGAATAGTTCAGAGCGCCCACGCGGCGCCGTCCCTCCTTGTCCTCGCGCATGACGTTCATAATAGGCCTTGCCGAGCGCGTCGTTGCGCTTGCGATACTCGCCATGGAAGTCGTTCTGGTCGAACGAGAAGTCCGGGGTGAACTCACCTTCGTCGTTCTTGGTGTGCAGGATCTCGGAAAGCTGCTTAAGGAGCTTTTTGCCGCTTACGACATGTGTATTCCAAGGCTGCGTATTGCAGTTGGAGGGCGCGAACTGGGCGTCCTCCAGCACGTCGCGGATCACGTTGTCCGGAACCGGCGTATCGAGAAAGCCGCGAATGGAGCGACGTGCGCGGGTCGCGTCCTTGAAGGACAGCGTTTCAACGAGCGCTGCTTCGGACTCATGTTGAACAGAATGAATGGTCATGACTATTCCTCTCGGATTGGTGTCAGTGATCGCCGGACTTGTCGGCAGGCCAGGCAAGAGCATCGAGCGTTGCCCTCAGCTCAACGAACCCTTTCTCGTCGAGCTTGCAGGCACTCCTGATCTGGCCGCTGACGGCCTTCACCTGAGGGCGTAGCGCTTCCCCTTCCGGGGTGAGGCCCACGAAGACGCGCCGTTCATCCGCCACGTCCCGGGTGCGCGTGACCTTGCCGGAGGCCTCAAGGCGCTTGAGAAGCGGCGTGAGAGTGCCCGTGTCCATGCTGAGTTTGGCACACAGATCCCCCACCGTGCGTGGAGTGCCGGCGAACAGCTCCAGCAGGACGAGATATTGCGGAAAGGTGAGCCCGAGCGGTTCGAGAAAAGGCTTGTGAAGCCGCACCATGCGGTTGGCGGCACCATACAAGGCGAATGAGAGTTCATTGCCGGCACCGACGGAGGATGCTGCGGACGTCTCGTTGTCCTGCCCTACCATGGGCGACTTCACGATGCCTTGCATAACTGCACCTTCCTTATGTCTAACTTACGATGGTGCGGGATCATCAGCGCGTGCTGACAACGAACTGGACGTCGATGTTGCCCTTGACTGCATTCGAATACGGGCAGACGGCATGCGCGGCCTGAACGATCTCCTCGGCTTTGCCTTGGTCAACACCCGAGATATTCACCTCGAGTGTCACCAAAAGAGAAAAACCGTTCTCACCGTTTGGGTTCAGACCGACCTGACCGACGACCTCGATATCTCCGTCGCGTACCCTGTCAACTTGGGTGCGCGTGACGTGGATCACTGCATTCCCGAAGCAGGCGGCGTAACCGGCTGCAAAAAGCTGCTCTGGGTTCGTCGCGCCACCTTTGCCGCCCAAACTCTTGGGCATGGACAGGGGAAGGTCGAGAACGCCGTCATCGCTGCGGACAGTGCCGTTCCGGCCTCCGACGGCGGACACTCGAGTTTGATATAGTATGCTCATGTGCAGTATCCATCTGTCGCGGGCTTCAATGTAGTGTGCTACATAATAGCCCTTGTCTGAAACGCAAGAAGGTTTTGCTCTTACATGCCCCCTGTTCGAAACGGAACGGTTTTGAACAGGGGGAGCGGAGGGTGCTCAAAACGGGCCTTGTGCGGGGGTTTTGAACATGCAGGATGTGAACAACCCTTCTGAACGATTTTGGCCCATGTCCCGGGCGTTGTTGCAGAAGTCCTCGTTCGGCAGGATTCACATGTCTGGTTCATGTGTTTAAGATGCTTGCATGACGAAGCCTGCACCTACGCGCTACCGGACGACGAACTGGGCATCCTACAACGAGGCTCTGAAGCGACGCGGTTCTCTGCTGATCTGGCTGGACAAGGATATGGCGTGGCTCGGCCCGAAGACGGGGTGCAATGCCCGCCCACCGGTCTTCAGCAGCGCCGCGATACAGTTTTGCCTGATGGTGAAGGTTCTGTTCGGGCTGCCACTGCGACAGACGACTGGCATGGTGGGCAGCATCCTGCAGATGGCAGGTCTGGACTGGCCGGTGCCGGATTTCTCCACCCTGAGCCGCAGGCAAAAGACCATCACCGTGCAGATGACGAACCGCCGTGCGCCGGGCCCTCTGAACCTGCTGGTGGACAGCACGGGGATCAAGTTTCTGGGCGATGGGGAGTGGCTGGCGCGCAAGCATGGCACGCATCGCAGACGCCAGTATCGCAAGGTGCATCTAGCGATGGACACAGCCACCGGTGACGTCTGCGCAGTAGAGTTTACCTCCAGCGACAAGGGCGACAGCCCAAGCCTTCCCCACCTTCTCGACCAGCTTCCACGGAATGAGCAGATCGGCACGGTCACCGGAGATGGCGCCTACGACACCCGCCGTTGCCATACCGCAATCCATGATCGCGGCGGAACGGCAGTCATACCGATCCGCCGGAACGGACGACGATGGCGGGACGACTGCCCCGCCGCCCGCGCCCGAAACGAGATCCTCGAGGCGACCCGGCGTCTCGGACGGGCCATCTGGAAACGCTGGTCCGGATATCACGTCCGAAGTCAGATCGAGGCGAAGATGCAGTGCCTCAAAGCCTTTGGCGAACGCATCGCATCACGCGGCCCCGACCGTCAGGCCGCAGAGGTCCAGATCCGTGTCGCTCTCATGAACCGCTTCAATGCACTCGGCACCGCCGAGATCGAGCGCGTCGCCTGACCCCAAATTGGGAAAAGGGAAGCACGCTCAAAGCCTGACTTTTGCAACAACGCCGACGTCCTGCAGCATCTCCCGATCCAGCGTCAGGTCTGCGACGATCTTCTTCAGCCGGCTGTTCTCGTCTTCCAGCGCTTTCAGCCGACGCATCTCGTCGGGCAGCAGCCCGCCATACCGCTTCTTCCAGTTGAAGTAGGTCGCCTGGCTGATCCCTGCCTTGCGGCAGATCTCGGCAACCGGTGTGCCTTCCTCACCCTGCTTCAGGATGAACGCCTTCTGCGCCTCCGTGAACCTTGATGCTTTCATCGTTCTCAGTTCCTTTCCCAGCCAGGGAAGGTTAGCCGAAAACTCCAGTTTCAAACGGTCCGGTTGTCAGGGGGCAGAGCAACGCAGCGCTAGCACCCTGGAAGCCGTCGCCCTTCCGGCAGGCCAGAATGGCTGCTCGGCACCGCCTTCGCGGTGTGTGGTCATCTCTCTCTCCCATCGGGCCTGTTTCGGCCCATCCCTCACGCCTTGCGGTGTCCCCGTGACGACCGCCCCTTGGGGCGGTCGAAGCTGTCAGAACGCCTCGGTGTAAAGCGCAAGCGCGCAGGCTTCGGTCACCGGCACCGGATTGTTGCCCAGAAGGCGCGTCTGCTTCATGGCATCTGCGACCAGCATCGGCAGGCTGTCCTCCGTCACGCTGACGTCGCGCAGACGGCGCGGCGCGCCGGAGCGGTCCATCAACGACTGCATGTGATCGACGAATGCCACCGACCGCGCCTGAATCCCTTCATCCGATGGCCCAAGCAGCACGTCAGCCAGCTCCGCATAAAGCGGTGCCGCCGCCTTCATATTGAACCGCAGGACCGGCCCCAGCATCAGCGCGTTCGAAAGCCCGTGCGGCACGTGATAATGCCCGCCCAGCGGATAGGCCAAGGCATGCACCGCCGCGACGGGAGAGTTGGAGAACGCCTGACCCGCAAGATTGGCACCAAGCAGCATCGCCTCGCGCGCGGTGCGATCATTGCCATTCTCGCAAGCGGCCAGAAGATTTGCCGACAGCAGCTTCAACGCCTCGCGCGCGAAAGCGTCCGAGAGCGGATTCTTCTTGTGCTGGCTGGTATAAGCCTCGATCGCGTGGACCATGGCATCGATGCCGGTCGCGGCGGTGTGCAGAGCGGGCAGGCCGGTCGTGAGTTCGGCATCCAGCAGCACGCGGTCGGCATAAAGCTGGCGGGACACGACACCCATCTTCGTCGTCTCACCCGTTGTCAGGATGGTGATGTTCGTCACCTCCGATCCGGTTCCCGCAGTCGTGGGGACTTGCACCAGCGGCAGGCGTTTGCCCCGCACATTGCCGATGCCATACATCTCCGACAACTGCTGGTCCGACCCCACCAGAACCGCAGAGAGCTTGGCGATATCCATCGACGATCCGCCGCCAAGGCCCAGCACCAGATCGACGCCCACCGCCTTCGCCATCTCCACGCAGGCAAAAAGCACGGCTTCGGGCGGATCGGCGACCACGTCGTCGAAGATCGTGACGGCGAACCCCGCTGCCTCCAGCGATGCCTTGGCCGGATCGAGGACGCCCGCCTTGTGCAGTCCCTTGTCGGTCACGATCAGCAGGCGGCGTTCGTCGAACCAGCTGGCAAGATGTTCACCAAGCTGCCGCGCCGCGCCCCATTCCATGACCGTCGAGGCCACGGTGTCGAAGCTGAATGCCGTTATCGTCATTGTCCCTCCCTCAGCGCGCCACGGCGCTGCAGATGTATTTGGTTTCCAGATATTCCTCGATGCCGTATTTCGACCCTTCGCGCCCAAGCCCGGACTGCTTCACGCCCCCGAACGGCGCCACCTCGTTGGAAATCAGGCCGGTGTTGTGGCCGACCATCCCGTATTCCAGCGTCTCCGCCACGCGGACCGCGCGGCTGTGATTCTCGGTATAGAAGTAGGCGGCAAGGCCGAAGATCGTGTCGTTGGCCATGCGGACGGCCTCGTCTTCGGTGTCGAAGGCGAACAGGGGGGCGAGGGGGCCGGAAGGTCTCCTCGTGGGTGACGGCCATGTCGTGCGTCACGCCCGTCAGGATGCCCGGCTGGAAGAACAGCCCGCCAAGACGCTTGCCGCCCGTGACCAAAGTCGCCCCTTTCGACAGGGCATCGGCGATGTGCGCCTCGACCTTCGCGATGGCCTTCTCCTCGATCATCGGGCCGATGGTCACGCCCTCTTCCGTTCCCGGTCCGACTTTCAGCGCCTCCACCTTGGCTGTGAGTTTGGCTGCGAAAGCATCATAGACGCTGCGCTGCACCAGGATCCGGTTGGCGCAGACGCAGGTCTGGCCCGCGTTGCGATATTTGGAGACCATCGCCCCCTCGACCGCCGCGTCCAGATCGGCGTCCTCGAACACGATGAAGGGGGCGTTGCCGCCAAGTTCCAGCGACAGGCGCTTGATCGTGGGGGCGCATTGGGCCATCAGCAGGCGCCCCACCTCGGTCGATCCGGTGAAGGACAGCTTGCGCACGACGTCGGATTCGGTCAGCACCTTGCCGATCACGCGGCTGCCGCCGGTGATAATCTGCAGCACCCCGGCCGGCACGCCCGCCCGTTCGGCCAGCACGCCAAGCGCCAGCGCCGTTAGCGGCGTCAGCCCGGCCGGGCACACGATCATGGTGCATCCGGCGGCCAGCGCGGGGGCGGCCTTGCGGGTGATCATTGCGGCGGGAAAGTTCCACGGCTTGATCGCGGCGGTCACGCCCACAGGTTGGTGGATGAGGGTGATGCGACTGCCCGTCTGCGGCGCAGGAATCGTGTCGCCATAGATGCGCTTCGCCTCCTCGGCGAACCACTCGATGAAGCTGGCGGCATAGGTGATCTCGCCCTTCGCTTCGGCCAGCGGCTTGCCCTGCTCGGCGGTCATGATGGCGGCAAGGTCGTCTGCGTTGTCGATCATCAAGTCGAACCAGCGCCGCAGGATGGCAGCACGCTCCTTGGCAGGCAGCGCGCTCCAGGCGGGAAGGGCGGCCTCGGCGGCGTCGATGACGTCGCACGTTTCGGCTTCGGACAGCGCCGGCACGGTGCCCACTGTCTGGCCGTCGGCCGGGTTCGTTACCGTGATGACCTCGGCCGAGCGTGCCTGCACCCAAGCGCCATTGACGAGGCAGGCGTTTTTTAACAGCGAAGGGTCGCTTAGGATCATGTCATCTCTCCCGATCGTTCGAAATTACTGAATATAGTTCTTGAAGTTGAACACGATTGGCGGGCGCACTTGTGCAGGAGAAGGCGAAGGCCGGTCAGATTGCCGAAACCCTCGTGCGCCTCGACCTGCTGCTCTTGGACGAATTGGGATACCTGCCGTTCAGCGCCTTCGGCGGCGCCTAGGTTTTCCATCTACTGAGCAAATTCGACGAGCGCACCAGCGTCATCGTCACCACCAACCTCAGCTTCAATGAATGAGCCACGGTCTTCGGCGATGCCAAGATGAAGGCAGCTTTGCTCGATCTCCTTACTGCTGCCACATCCTGAGAACCGGAAGCGACAACTTCTGCTTCAAGGCAAGCACAGAAGCCGCCGCCCGCAAGAAGAAGGCCAGTCATATTTTGACCCAGCCATGATCCTCTTCACATAAATTTGAGGCGGGTCAGTTCTCGGTGAAAAAACGGGTTACGTCCCGGTGGAAATCAATAACCACAAGCTTTCAAAGCCTTTTAGTTCAATGTGGAGAGCCAGAAACCTCCCGCGAATTCCGTTACGCGCCCAGCATGCGGAGCAAGAAAATGGCCCGTCATGAGGCAAGTGTCAGTTTCCGCCAAGTCGTCGAGCAGCGCAATCCTCGTGCGTGCCGCCTCGGCCTGATTGTCGCAGCCCATGCAGCTCCACGCAGGATGGCGGAGTTGGACTGGGTGATGCAGAATATCGCCGGAAAAGACGCAAGATTGTCCGTTAGAGCTCAGGCGGATTGCGACGTGGCCCGGAGTATGACCTGGCGCCGGTTCGAAGCGTAGGCAGCCATCCAGTATGAACCCGTCAGAGGCCAAGAGAACCTTACCCGCTTCGATCACTGGAAGCACACTATCAGCATAGGCGGCGAGATGATGACTGGATGGGTCGCCCATGCGCCAGAGGCCATCCCAGTGATCATATTCGCGCTGGCCAAAGACGTACTTGGCGTTCGGAAATGTGGGCACCCAACGGCCGTCGAGAAGCCGAGTGTTCCAGCCAACGTGATCGGCGTGAAGGTGAGTGCAGCAGACATAATCGATTTGCTCGGGGTGTAAGCCGACAGCTGCCAGCCGCTGAAGGAAAGGAGTCTCCAACCGGTTCCATTGCGAGCGGGCAGGACGGTGCTTGTGATTCCCTACGCAGGTATCGATCAGGATCAGGTTTCGTCCGGTGTTCACTAGCCAAGCGTGGATGCTGAGGCGGATGCTGTCGGTCGTGGCATCGTGGAAACGGGGTGAAAGCCAATGCGCTTCAGCAGCGACCGCTTCGGCAGTGGAAGCGGGAAAGAAGCTGCGCAGCTTGAAGGACGTGTCCACGATCTCCGGGATCGCAGTGACAGTCGCATGACCAATACGGAACGTGGTCATGCGGTATTCTCCGGCAAGGGAGGCCAGCCCGCCGTGTCCGTGAGGGCCACGCGAGATAGGAGTTGCCTCAGCACGCAAATCTCATCAGCGCTTAACGGAGAGAGTGCCTCAATCTCGGCCGTCTTCAGCTTGGCGACAATCGAGATCATTAGCCCGCGGCCCGTCTCGGTCAGTGTGACCCGGTCGCCCATCATCTCGATCCAGCCCCGATCATTCGCACGGTCAAGCGTGGCTGCGTTCACGTGATTGCCCCGCATGGAGGCAATACGTAGCAGGTCATCTCTAGTCTGCGCACCCAGATGGCCGAGCGTTGTCAGGACCGCATAGGCGGCCCCGTCAATTTCGAGGCGTTGCCGCTCGGCGGCGGCGTTTTCGCGAATGCAATAAAAGATGCGAGACACAAGGTAGATCATATCGTTGGTAACTAGGCTGTCTTCGCGGGGAACTGCCAGCCGGGTTTCGGCATGGGGTACCAGCCGACCGTATTCGCCGCCGTGAAAGACTAGCGGCGGCGCAGGATTGTGCACATAATCGATGACTTCCGCGACGAAAATGATGTGGTCCCCGCCGTCGTAGCGATGCACCGTGCGGCATTCGAACCGTGCTGTGCAGTCGCGAAGCAATGGCGTGTTACCGGACCCACGTTGGACATCAAGATCAACGAACTTGTCCGACATCTTCCCGGCAAAGCGCGACGACAGATCGGACTGTAAGGAGGACAGGACGTGGACGGCGAAATGGTGGGTATCCCGGAACGCAGCAAGGCTGGACGAAGATTTTGCGAGGCTCCACAATACCATGGGGGGCGACAGTGAGACAGAGCTAAAGCTGTTTGCCGTCCTGCCGATGTCCTCTCCGGCTGCGGTATGTGCGGTGACCACAGTGACGCCCGTAGCGAACGCGCCGAGTGCAGTTCTGAGTGCTTTTGCTTCATCCACGATGATTTTCCTCCTGTTGCTCCAGCGGTTGACCCGCCGCCTCGCGCAGTGGTGCGATGGTCAGGACCGACAGCACGGCTGCCACGACTATATAGCAGGCAAGCGGTATCCAACTGCCGGACCAAGCGAAAAGCGCGGCGGCGATCATCGGCGTCGGCCCACTCCAGAGTACCGTCGCGAACTGGTAGGCGATGGACACGCCGCTATAGCGGATGGAGGGGCTATATTGTTCGGCAAAGAGGCTGGGCTGAGTCGATTGTGTGGTCGCCTGACCGAAAACCAACGCCAGTGTCATCGCGAGCGTGATCATTACAGGGTTGGCGGTATCAAGCATGAGGAAGAATGGCACAATGAACAATCCATTGAAGATCATCCCGCTCCTGAAAACCTTTTTCCGCCCAATGCGGTCTGACAGGGCTGCAAAAATGGGTTGCGTAATGAGGCAGGCGACAGCGGCCACCATCAACGCGTCAAGTGCAACGCCCCGGTCCATGCCAACTGCTGCCGTCAGGTAGACCAGAGAGTAGACTGCCGTGATGTAGAAAGGCACATTTTCAGCAGCTTGGCAGGCAATGAGGAGGGCAGTCCGTCGCCCTTGATTGCGAAGGACCTCAACTGCTGGCAGCGGCTCGCGCACCCCATCTGCTTTAAGTTTACGAAAGCTGGGGGATTCTGTGAGACCGAGGCGAATGACGATGCCAAGCAACAAAAGCACAGCGCTGAACAAGAAGGGCAGACGCCATCCCCAAGCCATGAACTGTGCATCGCTCATTAGGGCGCCAACTGCTGCCATTACCCCGGACGAAAGCAAAAGTGCCGCAGGAATACCCATCTGGGGCCAGCTGCCGTAGAAGCCGCGGGTGCGGTCCGGAGCATGTTCGACGACCATGAGGGTTGCGCCGCCCCATTCACCGCCAACCGCGAAACCCTGAAGGAAGCGTAGCAACGTGAGCAGGATCGGTGCGCCTATCCCGATAGTCTCGTATGTCGGGATGAGGCCAATAATCGTGGTCACCCCACCCATCATCGTCAAGCTTAGCACAAGCATCGCCTTGCGTCCGATCCTATCGCCATAATGGCCAAAGACGATGCCGCCTAGTGGCCGTGCGATGAAACCCACGGCAAAGGTCGCAAAGGCCGCAATCGTGCCGGTGACGGGATCGAACGACGGAAAGAAAAGCTGGTTGAAAACGAGGGCCGTCGCCGCCCCAAAGATGAAGAAATCATACCACTCAAGAGTGGAGCCAATGAAACTGGCGAATGCCACCTTGCGGATGTCGGATGTCTGTGAACTCATTAGCCCCTCCCAAAGCCATAAGTTGAGGCGGACGCGTGGCCCGCCCCGCTGTTAGTCGAGCGGAATATCCACGTCCAGCAGCGGTGCGTGCTGCTGCGCCCCGTAGACATCGGTATCGCCGAAATCCCCCGCCGGAACCGTGCGCGGGAAGGTCGCCTTGAACGCGGCAGCGGTGTCATAGGGAGTGAACATCACGTCTTCTTCGGGCACGCCGTAAAGGCGGGCGAACAGCGTAGCGTTCAGTATGCCGGTCGTCTTGACGCGGTGATAGAGGGCGTGATCCTCGAACAGCACATCAATGGTGATGTTGAAGGGGCCGGCGTTTTTGCTTTTGCAGATTTGGGCGATGTCGCGGATCAAGGCCATGTCAGACCCTTTCGTATTCGATGGGGAACATTGCGCAGGGATCGTCCACCGCAACCGTGTGGAACACGCTGAAACGATACATCGCACCCATTTCAATGTCGGAGGGGCTGAACGGAAAGGCCATGTTGCCCTCCTTGCACAGCCGTCCGGGGAAATCGGCATGCAGCATTGAGGTGCGGGCCATCGCCAGAACAGCGTTCGCCACGTCTTGCGTCTTGCCGACCACCTCAATCACGAAGCCCAGCTCGTGGCTGGTGATTTCCTTCTGCGGCTCCCATCCGCCCATGACGCCGTCGCGGCCATAAACGTGGACGATCAGGCTATAATCCTTGGGGGGGACGCCGAAAGATTGCGCCTTGGTGGCGACCTTCTGGCGGTGGGTTTCAAGATAGCTGTCGATCTGTCCGATCAGAACCGGATCGCGCGTTCCACAGATAGAGATGGCGCGGTAGCCCGTCTTCTCGACACCCTCCAACTTGATGGTGTATTGCTGGGCCGGGGTCCAAGTCATGCCGTCGATTTTTACCGCGCGGTCGCTGATTGGGATGAAGTTGCAGGCGCTAGTGTCCAAGAGGCCGCCCGGTTCGACATGATGGATGGGGCTGGAGTTTTCGTGGAGCGCAAAGTTCGCCACCGCCAGCGGGGTTGAACGTCGGATCGGATTCGGCGGTTCGCAGATCACATGATCGTTGCGAACGCGCAGGAAGATGCAGTCGGGCTCCTTCGGAACGGTAGGTTCGGCCCCACATTCCAGCATCTTGCCTGCATACCACGAGGGTCCTGGGGCCATTCCGGCGCGGATCGCGGGACCAGCCCATTGAGCGGGATCGCTGCTGCGGCCTGCAAGAATGACCTGCGCCCCCTCATCCAACGCTTTCATGAACGGCTCGGGACCCATCATGCCGACAATGCGTTCTGCACCGTTGACCATGGCCGCATCCAAAGGTTTCATGCGTGCCAGGGGTGTCGTCAGCCCCGCATCGATCCAGCGGATCAGGTCGTCCTTGGGCTGTTCGGAATGGATCAGGGCCATTTTGAAGGACAGACGTTCCTCGCGCGCGATTTCACGCACCAACGCGGCGGTATCCTGCAAATGCGGCTCGCCACCCGCGCCGCCCGAGGTGCCGATGATGCAGGGGATGCCTGCCGATGTTGCCGCTATCAGCATCAGCCGCAGATCGCGTTTCACCGACAGGCGCGAGGTGAAGGATTTTCCCGCCCCGAGGTAATAGGGGCCGGGGTCTGTGCTGCCGCCGTCGCAGCCGATGACATGCGGCTCCCACGTCATACCGATCTTCAGCGATTCCTCGGCATAGCCATAGCCGAGGATGCCGCTTGTCGAGAGCATTCTGAATTCGTTCATAATGTTACTCCGCTGCCTGTGCCCGCGCAGCGCGCGGCGGGATGCCGATGCCAAGGTTCTCGCGCAGCGTCGTGCCCGCATAGTCGTTCTGGTAGAGTCCGCGGCGTTGAAGCTCAGGGACCACGAAACGGGTGAAATCCTCGAACGCGCCGGGTGTGTGGGTGGCGGCCAGAACGAAGCCGTCGCAGGCACCGCCGTTGAACCATTCTTCCATCTGGTCAGCGACCTGAGTGGGGGTGCCGCAGAAGATCGGAAATTCTCCGATCGTGCCGCGCCCCGAGAAGTGGACGAAATCGCGCACCGTCGGGTTTTGCTTGCCGCTGAGGGCCTGCACGCGTTCCTTGAAGCCGGACCATGACAGCTTTTTCAGCTCCTCGTCGGTGAATTCGCTGTCCATCGGTTTGCTGGCGAAATCGAAGTTCAGCGCTTCGGACAACAGGACCACCGCGTCGATGGGTTTGGCGAGGGCGCGAATGTATTCGCGCTTTTCCTCGGCGATTTCCTGCGTTTCGCCGACACAGACATAGCAGGCGGGGCAGATCGCCACGTCGTCGGGGTTGCGGCCTGCATCGGCCACCTCCTGCTTGACGGCGGCGTACTGCTTCCGCCCGACATCGAGGTTGGGATAGACGACGAAGATCAAATCGCCCCATTTGCCCGCGAACTGGCGCCCCTTGCCGCTCTGCCCCGCCTGGATGATGACCGGCTGGCCCTGGGGTGAACGCGGCACAGGAAGCGGTCCGCGGGAACTGAAGAACTTGCCCGCGTGATCCAGACGGTGAACCTTTGCGGGATCGGCAAAAGTGCCGCTTTCTTTGTCCACGATCAGGGCGTCGTCCTCCCAGCTGTTCCACAGACCCTGAACGACCTGCAGGAATTCGTCCGCGCGGTCGTAGCGCAGATCGTGGGCGAGGTGCTCGGTGCGCCCGAAATTCGCGGCTTCGGAGTTGTTCAGCGACGTGACGACGTTCCACGCGGCGCGTCCGCGCGTCATCAGGTCCAGCGTGGCGAACAGGCGCGCGACGTGGAAGGGTTCGTAATAGGTGGTGGAATAGGTGATGCCGAGGCCGATCTTCTTCGTCGCCATGCCGATGGCGGTGATGATCGACACGGGGTCCATCTTGACCACGCGGACGCCGTTCTCCACTGCCTCGCGGTGATCGTTGTCGAAGATGTCGGGCATGGCCAGCCGGTCGTCGAAGAAGGCGAGGTGGAACTTGCCATCCTCCAGCACGCGGCCAATGCGCTGGAAATATTCCGGCGTCAGGAAATCCGTCGCCCCTGCGGGGTGACGCCACGATCCAGGCGCGATGGAGCAGTTCTGGGCCTGAAGGAACCCGACCATTTTGATTTGCCGCTGACGATCAGCCATCTCTTTCTCCTCCCAATCCGGCTCCTCGCCGGGCAGATTTGTGCACACGTTTGCGCATAATTTGAGACTAGCTAATTGCTTTGCCCTGTCAATCGCGGAATCGGGGCAGGCGGTCACTTTCCGCGCAGACAGGGCGGGGCGGATTTGCTACAGCGCGGGGATGGACAGTGCCGACACAACACCGCGTCGAACCACGGTCGTCACGCTGTCAGAACTGGCAGGGGTGGCGCCGTCCACCGTGACGCGCGCGCTGAAGGGCGACCGGCGGATCTCCGAGGCGATGCGCAGGAAGATCCTCGATCTTGCGCGGGAGTATGGGTACACGCCGAACGCGCAGGCGCGGACCCTGTCTTCGGGGCGCAGCGGGCTCTACGGGCTGGTGATCGGGCCGGCCAGCAACCCCTTCTACATCGCGCTGCTGCACGAGGCGACGGCCCAGGCCCGCGCGCTCGGGATGCGACTGCTGATCATCCATGCCGGCGCGGGACCGATCGAAGATTCGACCGCCGACTCCCTGCTGCAGTATCAGGTGGACGGCTGCATCATCACCTCGGCCAACCTGTCGTCGCGCGCCGCGGAGATCTGCGCGCGCAACAACGTGCCGCTGGTCATGGTGAACCGCGTCGCGCTGAGCCATGGCTGCTTCGTGACCTGCGACAACCGCGGCGGCGGGGCGGAACTGGCGCAGCTGCTGCTGGACATGGGGCATCACCGGTTCGGCATCGTCCACACCTCCTCCACCTCCTCCACCGCGCAGGACCGGGAGGAGGGGTTCACGGCCGAACTCGCCTGTGCGGGCCGGGTGCCGGAGTTCCGGTTCGACGGGCTGTCCACCTATGACGGCGGGTTCGCGGCAGGGCGGGAGATTGCGCGCTTGGCGCCCGGGGCACGACCCGACGCTGTGTTCGCGGTCAGCGACATCATGGCGATGGGGCTGCTGGATGCGCTGCGGCTTGGCGGGGTCGTGGTCCCGGACGACATCGCCGTTGTCGGCTTCGATGGGCTGGAGGAGGCGGGCCGCGCGATCTACGACCTGACGACGATCGAGCAGCCGCTGGACCTGATGGTGCGCCGCGCGTTCGAGATGCTGGCGGCGCGGTCGGGCAACCACAGGCTGCCCGACGAGCTGATCTCGCTTCGTGGCCGCCTGATCCTGCGCGGATCCAGCGGCCGCTGAGCCTACTTCACGCTTTGCGGCAGGTAGAGCACGATCTGCGGCACGAAGTACAGGACCACGACCGTCGCCAGCAGGATGAAGGCGAAGGGCAGGGCGCCGTACATCACCTCCTTCAGGTTGGCCCGCGCCACCGATTGTATGACGAACAGGTTCATGCCCACCGGGGGCGTGATCAGCGCGAGTTCGATCATGATGACGAAGTAGATGCCGAACCAAATCGGGTCGATGTCATGCACCTCCAGTGAGGGCATCAGGACCGGCAGCACGATCAGGATCATCGCGATCCCTTCGAGAAACAGCCCCAGCACCAGCAGCACCAGCGTCACGACGACGATGAAGAGGGCGGCACTTTCGATGTTGCCGGCGATCCATTGCGACACGTCGTAGGGAATGCGGTAGAGCATGATCGCCTTGCCGAAGACGTTGGCCCCCGCGATGATCAGCAGCAGGTTCGCCGTGGTCAGGCCCGCACCGGTGACCGCGCCGCGCAGGTCCGGAATGGTCAGCCTGCGCGAGGAGAAGACGTAGATCAGCGTCATCGCCATGCCGATCGCGGCGGATTCCGTGGGGGTGAAGACACCGGCATAGATCCCGCCGATCATGGTCAGCGCGATGATCACCGTGGGCAGCGCACGCAGCGACACCGCCATGCGCGTGCCCGCATCGCCCTGCGGAAGTTCCGCCTTCGGCGCCCCGCCGAACCAGGATTTCACGATGCAGTAGACAAGGAAGATGCCGATCAGGAACAGCCCCGGCCCGACACCCGCAAGGAACATGGAGGCGGTCGACTGCTCTGCCACGGCGGAATAGATGATCAGCGGGATCGAGGGCGGGATCAGGATGCCCAGCGTAGCCCCCGCCGCCAGCGTGCCCATGACGAACCGTTTGTCATAGCCGCGCCGCGTCATCTCCGGCACCGCCACGGTTCCGATCATCGCGGCCACCGCGACCGAGGATCCCGACACCGCCGCGAAGATCCCGCAGGAGATGATGGTCGCGATCGCAAGCCCGCCGCGCACGTTGCCGACCCATCTTTGCACTGCGTCGAACAGGTCCTTCGCCACTCCCGCCTTCAGCAGGATGTTGGAGGTGAGGAGGAAGACGGGCACGGCCAGCAGGATGAAGTTGTTGATGGAGCCGAGGAATTCCATCGGCACCGCCGCTAGCGGGATGCCCTTCAACAGCAGCAGGACCGTCCCCATGACTGTCAGCGTGATCCCCACCGGCAGGCCCGCGAACAGCAGCGCGAAAAGCGACAGGATGATGACGAAACTTTCCATTGTCAGATGTCCTCCGGGGCGAAATGGGCACGCCGGCTTTGGCCGGTCAGACAGATCAGGACGAAGTCCAGCGCGGCCTGCACGAACAGCATCAGGAAGCCGATGAAGATCGGCAGGTAGAACAGCCAGTAGGGCAACGCGAGCGTGCTGGCCATCGCCCGCCCCATGGAGATCATGGTCAGGACCGCCTGAAGGGATAGGAGCGCGACGATGCCGGCGATTACCGCGATCACGGCGAATACCGCTGCCTCCAGTATCATGCGCCCCCGTTCGCCGAGCGCGGTGGACAAAAGCGTGATGGTGATGAGCTGCCGCTTCTGCAGGCAAGCTGCCAGCAGCAGGAACGTCGCCCACACCATGCCAAGGCGCGAAAACTCCTCCACCCATTCGGTCGGGCTGTGGAACACGTATCTGGCGACGACCTCGTAGGTGACGATGCTGCCGATCAGGAAATAGATCCACGAACTGGCTTCGCTGATGGCCATGATCGCGCCTTCGATTCGCGTGGCCGCGCTTTTTCTTGCGTCGGACATTGGGTCTCCCTCCCCGTAAGGAACCTTTGTCGAGTTGTTACTGGATGTCCTGCGCGGCGCGGAACACGGCGGCGCCGACCTCACCGGTGCGGCGCAGGAAGGTGTCCTTGACCGGTGCCGTCGCATCCTTCCACGCCTGCACCTCTTCCGGCGTGAGGTCGATGATCGTCATCGTCTCGGACAGGGCCTCGCGGGCCTTTTCGTTGGTCGCGAAGATGCGGTCCATCAGTTCCGCCTCCAGATCCTGCGCGACCTCCCGGAAGATCGCCTGCTGGTCGGGCGTCAGCCCGTTCCACGTGTCGTCGTTCAGTAGCGCGAAGTGGGTTTCGTACATGTGGTCGGTGCCGATGACGTAGCTGGACACCTCGTAGAGCCTGCGGTCCACGATGGAGCTCCACCCTGTCAGGCCACCGTCGACGATGCCGCGTTGAAGGGCGAGGAACTGTTCGCCCCCGCTGGTCACGACGGGCGCGCCGCCGACGCTGGTCACGAAATCGCTGACGGTCGCCCCGAAGGTGCGGATCTTCAGCCCCTGCATGTCGGCGGGGGTGTGCACCTCGGTATCGCGGGTGACCATGGCGATATAGCCGAAGGGCAGCCAGAACAGGGCGCGGGCGCCGATGCCGTTGATCTCGTCGTCCAGCATGGTGCGGATCGGCGTGCCGGGCACCACGGCCCGGTCCACCTTTTCGCGCGTGTCGAAGTAGAAGGGCACGGCGAAGATGTTCAGCGCCGGAATGGTCCCCGCTAGGATCGAAGCGGAGACGATGCCGATGTCCAGCGTGCCGTTGACCACGGCCTCGTCCAGTTGCTGATCGCTGACAAGAGAGCCGGAGTCGTAGATTTCGAAGGTCAGGTCGCCATCCGTGCGGGTCGTCACCTCGTCCGCGAATTCACGGATGCTGTTCGTGAGGTAGTGGTTGTGCGGCACGCTGGTGCCGATCCGCAGCACCTCGGCCGCAAGACATGTGGGGGTGGCCAGCGAAAGCGCGGCCGCAATCTGCAATGCCCGTGTGAACATCCTCATCCTCCCTGCTGGGCGCATCGGACGGGCTCCTCTTCCCTTCAAACGCGCAAACGTGTGCACTATAAGTGCGGACGAAACCGCCTGCGTCAACCGGTATATTCGTCGCGATGCTTCGACTTCAGGATTCGCATCAGCATGGCATCCCGCCAGTCGCGCCGCCCTGCCAGTCGGTCTGCAGGCAGGGCGGCCCGCCGTTGCGCCTCGGCGGACGCGATCGCCTCGTCGCGCCAGCGCCGGTCGGGGTCGCGCTGGTTCGCGAATTCGGCGTACATAGGGCCAAGCCGCCGCGCATAGTCTGCCAGCCCCCCGGGCGCGTTCAGGTCTATCGTCTCAAACGGGCCCATGAACGCCCATCGGAGGCCGAGGCCATCACGCACTGCACGGTCGATGTCGTCGGCGCTGGCATAGCCTTCGCCCAGCAGCGCGAAGGCCTCGTCCAGTAGGGCCCCCTGCAGCCGGTTCAGCACGAAGCCCGGAATCTCCCGGTCGAGGGAGACCGGGGATTGCCCGACTTCGTCCATCAGCGCGCGGGTGCGCAGGGCGACCACGGGATCCGTCCACGGGGCGGGCACGATTTCCACCATTGGCACCAGATGCGGCGGATTGACCGGATGCGCCACGAGGAAGCGGTCGCGCCGTCTGCACTCCGCGGTGAAGTGCGATGCCGGGAACCCCGAGGTTGAACTTCCGACGAAGGCATGCTCCGGTAGGGCGGCATCTATGGCCAGCGACACTTCGCGCTTGACGTCCAGACGTTCGAACACGGATTCCTGCACGTAATCCGCAGACGCCACCGCGTCGTGAAGCGAGGTCGCGACGTCGATCCGGGCCATCACGTCCCCGGGCGCGGGGCCGAGGCCGGCTTTGGCCAGCGCCGCGGCGGCCGCGGTCAGAGACGCGCGGATGGTATCTGCCTCCCCCTTGTCAGAGATGACGACCTGCTTGAATGCACGGGCGAAGACGATCGCCCATCCCTGTCCGACAAGCCCCGCGCCGATGATCGCGACCTTTTCGATTGCCTGCATCTTTTCCCCCCGGTTTCACTGCCCGCAGGGTGATGGAGGGGGGCACGATGTCAATCTTTGCGCGGCGGGTGAATTATTTTCATCCGGTGTCGCGTTCCACCAGATGCCCCGGCAGCACGCGGATGGCCCCGGCAAGGCCCGGATCGGCGCAGAGACGGTCCAGAAGATCCAGCGCCTCGGCCACCATACGCCGGATCGGCTGGCGGAAGGTCGTCAGGCGGTAGGATTCCCACGCGGCCATGGGGATGTCGTCGAAGCCGATGACAGCGACGTCCTCGGCCACGCGGATGCCGGCCGCACGCAGGACATCGACGGCTGCCAGTGCCATGATATCGTTTTCGCAGAAGATCGCGTCGAGCCCGGGTCGTTGCTCCAGCACGTCGCGCACAGCCCGCTGCGCGCCGGCATAGGTGAAGTCGCCGCAGACGCTTGCCACCGGATTCAGGCCCGAATCCAATAGCCGGTCGAGGAACCCCCGGTTTCGTTCAAGATGGGTGGACGTGTCGCGCAGCCCCGTGACATGGGCGATCCTCCGGCGTCCGGCGGCAAGGAAGCGGTCCGCGATCTTGGCCGATCCCCGGTAGTTGTCACAGGTCACCGCCGCCATCTGCGCATCGGGCTGCACACGGTTCAGCAGCACGACGGGCATTCCCTGCCGCCTGCAGGCGCGCGCGATTTCCGACGACATGCGGGCCGAGGTGACGATGGCCGCATCGGCGCGGTAGGACAGGACGTGGCGCATCACGAGGTCGGCCGATCCGCCCGGCGGCACGGCATGAAGCACCAGTCGCTGTCCGCGCGCGGTTAGTTCGTTGGAGAGAAGTTCCATCACGTGGACGTAGAACGGATTGCTCAGATCCCCCGCAACAAGGCTGACCGACCCCTTCGCCAAGTTGCCGATGGATCGCACGGCGGGCGGGACGTAGCCGAGATCGCGGGCCACCTTCAGGATGTGCTGTCGACGCGCCTCGGCCAGGGGCGAATCCGGCATGAAGGCCCGCGACACCGCGGAAAGGGAGGTGCCGGCAACGTCCGCCACCTGTCTGGCCGTGATCTTCATGGCACCAGGGTAGGGTGCCGGGGGATGGGTGTAAATGAAAATATTTCACATGGCACAATGGTGGTTGAGCGGGCCGGGACGCCGGTGCCATCCTCGGGGCAGATCATGTCGGGAGGAAATATGGCGATCCAGTATCTGAAGCGCGGCAAATCCGAAGCCGACCGCAACGAGGATGAGGGCAAGATCCGCGCCGTGGTCGAACAGGCCCTCCGCGCAGTGGAGGAGGGCGGCGACAAGGCTGTGCGCGAAATGAGCGTCGCGTTCGACGACTATTCGCCCGCGAGCTTCCGCCTGACCCAGGCGGAGATCGACGCCCTGATCGCCACGCTTTCGCCGCAGGAACTGGCCGATATCCGATTCGCGCAGGAACAGGTGCGCAGGTTCGCCATCGCCCAGCGGGCCAGCATGACCGACATTGAAGTGGAAACCCTGCCGGGCGTGTTTCTCGGGCATCGGAACATTCCCGTGCAATCGGTGGGCTGCTACATTCCGGGCGGCAAATTCCCGATGGTCGCATCGGCGCACATGTCGGTGCTGACAGCATCGGTCGCGGGGGTGCTGCGAATCGTGGCCGCCACCCCGCCGTTCCGGGGCAGGCCGAACGCCGCCGTCATCGCGGCCATGTATTTCGGCGGGGCGCATGAGATATACGTCCTGGGCGGGATTCAGGCGGTGGCGGCGATGGCCCTCGGGACGGAGACGATCGCGCCCGTCGACATGCTCGTCGGGCCGGGCAACGCCTATGTGGCCGAGGCGAAGCGGCAGCTTTACGGGCGCGTCGGGATCGACCTGTTCGCGGGTCCGACCGAAACCATGGTCATCGCCGACGACACGGTGGATGCCGAACTGTGCGCGACCGACCTTCTGGGGCAAGCCGAACACGGCTATAATTCCCCCGCCGTGCTGCTGACCAATTCGTTGAGGCTGGCCGAGGGCACGATGGCCGAAGTTGCACGCCTTCTGGACATCATGCCCACGGCTGCAACCGCCCGCAGGAGCTGGGACGATTACGGCGAGGTGATACTGTGCGACACCCATGACGAGATGCTGACCGTCGCCAACGAAATCGCGTCGGAACATGTGCAGGTGATGACCGACCGCGACGGCTGGTATTTGGACAACATGCACAGCTATGGCGCCCTGTTCCTCGGGCCCCGGACCAACGTGGCCAACGGGGACAAGGTGATCGGCACGAACCACACCCTGCCGACACGCCGCGCGGGCCGTTACACCGGCGGGCTCTGGGTAGGCAAATTCCTGAAGACCCACAGCTATCAGCGGATCGAGACTGACGCCGCCGCGGCGGAGATCGGTGCCTACTGCTCACGCCTGTGCATGCTGGAAGGGTTCGTCGGCCATGCCGAACAGGCGAACATCCGCGTCCGCCGTTATGGCGGGCGAAACGTCCCGTACGGGCAGGCGGCGGAATGAACGCGTTCCGCATCGACGGCAAGCGGGCGTTGGTCACCGGTGCCGGGCGCGGGATCGGCCGCGCGGTGGCCGAGGCGCTGGCCCTTGCGGAGGCGGACGTCCTGCTGGTGGCGCGCACCGGGGGGGAGGTCGAGGAGGTCGCGGCGTCCCTGCGCGCCCGGGGTTGCGCCGCTCGCGCCGCTGCCGTCGACGTGACCGACATTGCCGCCTTCTCCGCACTGGCAGAGGCAGAGGCGCCGTTCGAGATCTTTGTCAACAATGCCGGCACCAATCGGCCCATGCCGCTGTCCGATGTGACCGAGGACGACTACGACACCGTCATGGGCCTGAACGTGAAGGCGGCGATCTTTGCGGCGCAGGCTGTCAGCCGGAGGATGGGGAAGGGATCGATCATTAACATGTCGTCGCAGATGGGCCATGTGGGGGCGGCGAACCGCACGCTCTATTGCGCGTCGAAATGGGCGATCGAAGGATTCACCAGGGCGCTGGCGGTGGAACTCGGGCCTCGCGGCATCCGCGTCAACACCGTCTGCCCCACCTTCGTAGACACGCCCCTGACGCGCCCCTTTCTGGAGGATCCAACCTTCAAGGCGGAGGTTCTGCAGAAGATCAAGCTGGGCCGCCTTGGTACCGTGGAAGAGGTGGCCAACGGGGTCGTGTTCCTCGCCTCGGACGCCTCGTCCTTCATGACCGGCAGCGCGCTGATGCTGGATGGAGGATGGACCGCAGAATGAGCCTCCGGATACCATGGGACATTTGTATGTGCCTGTTGCTGTTCGCAATCAAGATTTTCGGCGTGGCTTGCGGAAGTCGCTCATATGTATTCGGCCTCATTGCTCGGCTCGCGGGCCGTGGCCATTCTGGGGTTACGCACGCGCCGTGGTCTCGTTAGCCGCAAGGTCGATGACGACCCTTTGTCCCATCAGACTCTGGGGGCGTATGTTCTCCGTTCCATGCTTTTCTCTCTTGCGAATTTCGTGATGGCTGGGGGTGCGGTCAGATCGCGTCCGCAGCCATATCTCTATCGTGCGGGGCGTCGAACCGTGTGTCTTGGTGCAGGATGCTCCATGCGGTTCGGGCCAGTTTGTTGGCTAGGGTGATAGCAGCCTTGTTGTGCTGCATTCTGGCGGCGGCCTCGGTCAGCCACGCGCCGAAGCTGAATGTAAGCCATCGGTGCGGTCGCATCATGATCACCTTCGCCGCCTGAACGAACAACATTCTCAGGTATCGGCTGCCTCGCTTGGTGATCTGGCCTAAGACCGTGCGCCCGCCGGTGCTGAACGGACGTGGCACCAGCCCGACCCAAGCCGCGAAGTCGCGCCCACGGTCGAACGCTTCACCTTTTCCGACAGCTGGACGCGCTACCCCAGATGCGACTTTGGGTTTGTTGAGAGATTTGCACGTCTGTTTCCCCGGCCGAGGATGTTGGCTTTGAACACTTCGGCCGGGGTGCGGAAGCAGAGACACTTGCGCGGCGTGGCGTTCAGTCCGGCGCAGAGCGCGCGCAACTCGTCCTGAGACAGGCTGTTCAGGTCGGTGTCCCGGCAGAGCCAGCGCCGCAGCCGCTTGTTTGCGTTCTCGACCGCACCTTTTTGCCAGGGCGATTGCGCCTCGCAAAACCAGGTCTGGGCCCCGACCGTGGCCTGCAGATGGGGCCAGTCGATGAACTCCGAACCGCGGTCGAAGGTTGCCGAGCGGCAGGCATGTCGGGGCAGGGGCGTGAGAGCCTGTGCGATCCGGGCCATGATCGGCTTGGTGCGCTTTTCCTCATTCTTCAGCATCAGAAGGAAACGGCTCGTGCGCTCGATCATCGTCGTGACATTTGCCGGGCCATATTTCTGTCGGAACAGCACCAGATCACATTCCCAGTAGCCGAACTCCTTTCGGTGCGGGACGACATCTGGCCCGGAACAAGATGCTGAGCTCGGGCGCAAATTTTGGCGACGGGCGCTTGCGCAGTCGGTGACCACGCCGCCTCCGACGGCCCGAGGGCAGGTGACACCAGAGCCCGCCCCGGCGACCTTCCTCTGAATAGATATGGCGATAGATCGTCTCGTGGCAGACCCGACGCGCTGCGCGCTCGTATTGCATCCGCCCGGCGATCTGCTCCGGCGTCCAGCCGGATCGCAGGCAGCCCACAACCTTATCGCGCAAGCCGGGATAACGCACCAGCTTGCGCCGCCGCGTCCGACGTCCATCACACAGACCCTGCGCCACGATGCACCAGTAGCCGCTAAGTCTTGGGATCTCACTGTCGTGGAAACGGTTGCGTCGCAGCTCGCGGAAGATCGTCGAGCGGTGACGGCCAAGCCTGCGCGCCATCTCGTCGGGGCCGAGCTTCGCATGGCGCCAGCGCTCTATCTTGCGCCGATCCGACAGAGAAAGGTGAGAAAACCGAACCTTCATTCCGCGATCCTTTCATGGCCCAATATCCTGTCGAGCATAAAAAGTCGCATTCAGAAATAGTACGTCCCCCATTTACACCCTGACATATAGTAATCTGTCTTATGTTGCTTAATAGCATAACATGCGGCTTTGATGTAGCTCAGAGCCCTAAGCGGACCTTCGAGAGGCAGAAGACACCACCCCGCCAGGTGAGGTGATGTTCGTATCCGTTCATTGTTTACGCGGCGATCTGTTCGTCAGTCGGTCCGAACACCTCGAAATGCATGCGCTCAGGAGGGACTTCGGCGTTTTGCAGTTCCGAGACAAAGAACATCAGGAACGGGCGGGGTCCACACAGGTATATGTCGGCCCGGAGTAGGGGGGTGTTCTCTTTCAGCCAGTTCATCGTAATGCGGCCGGGCCGCACTGGGGCATCCTGCGCTCGCGGATCACTATAGAAGGTCGCGACATGCATCCCGCTGACACGCGCGGCCTCCGCGATCTGCGGAACCAATGCATGGGCGGACCCGTTCTGCGTGCCATGCACGAACCAGACCTCAACACCTGAATGCTCCGCTGCGATGGTCTCGGCCATGGCGACCATGGGCGTCAAACCGACGCCTCCCGAAAGCAGGATGACAGGCCGTTCCAAGTGATCGGGCAGGAAAAAGTCTCCTGAAGGCGGGGTGCATTCCAGCACATCTCCTATCTGCACGCTTTCGTGCAACAGGCGCGATCCGCCCTTTCCGTCAGCCTGCTGTTTTACGGTGATGCGGAAAGTTTCCCCGTTCGGCGCGCAGGAAATGGAGTAGTTGCGCTTCATGCCATTCGGCAGCCGAAGGGTAAGATACTGCCCTGCCTTGTGGCGCAGGACCGCACCTCCGTCCTGGGGGCGCAGGATGAACGACATGATTTGGCTGGTTTCGTGAATCTTCTCAGCCACGACGAAGCGCCGCCAGCCGACCCAGCCTCCCTCCATGTTGTTCAATTGATCGCGCAGTGCGGCTTCCCGGTCTTTGAGGATATCAGCGAGGAACCAGTAGGCTTCGCCCCATGCCGTCAGAATGTCCTCGGTCGCCGCGTCGCCCAGCACATCCCGGATGGCTCCCAGCAGGGCCTCGGCCACGAATGGATAGTGCTCGGGTAGGATATGGAAACCGACATGTTTCTGTGCGATCCGCTTGACCACGGGCATCAGCACGGAAAGGTTCTCGATGTTGCGGGCATAGGCCAATATTGCCCCTGCCAAGGCATGCACCTGACGGCTGTCCTCGCCCTGATTGGCGTGATTGAACAGCGTGCGGATTTCCGGGTACCGGAACAGCCGGGCATACATCGCGGCAACGATGGCCGCTCCGTGTTCGGCCAAGGCCGGAACGGTGGCTTTGATCACTGCCACGGTTGCGGACGACAAGGGTTCGGTCATAAGGGGCTCTTTCTGGCTGCCTGCGGGAAGATTTTGATCCTGCTCAGGCGAAGGCGGTTTTCTGAAGAGCGGCCCGGTCCTTGTGGGCCACGAAGAACGCGTTGAGCGCAGGGTAGCGATCCGCTCCAACCTCCGTGACGTCACGGAAACGAATGTAGTCGAGAGCGATCCACAAGCAGAGGCGCGACAGGCTCCACCGCGGGTCTTCGACCACGGCGGTCTCCATGGCTTGCAAACCACGACCAAGGGACGTTTGGCGGCGGTCTTGCAGCGTGATACCCGCTTCGCCGCAATGCTTCTTGTGGATGGTGAAGGCGAACGCCAGTTCCATCATCCCGTAAGCGACGCCAAGTTCGGAGATCGTGCGCATGTCCTCCGTCCGAAGCCCTGCATCATGCTCTGCGCTTCCGATCAGGTGCCGAACGATCAGCAACGTCTCCGTCAGGACATCCCCGTTGTCATATTCCAGGGCGGGAACACGGCTCAGGGGATTGACGATCAGCAGTGCAGGCTGATCCGACCATGGATCGACCCATTCCAGTTCAATCGCGCTCAGATCCAGTTCCAGAGCGGTTGCCCGAACCAGTCGTGCGAAGGGGGAGGTGCCGTTCAGATAAAGTTTCATCATGAAGCCTCTTGCTGGAGAACACGTTTGGAGGTGAGGGCGAGGATTGCCCCCGTCGCGAGAACGATGACTGACAGGATCAGAGCGGCCTCATAGCCCTGCGCCGACGTCGCCGCGATGAACATGCCGCTCAACATCTGGCACAGCGCGAAGAGCGCGGTCCCGCCCGCCCACAGCGCGAGGTAGCGGTCGGGTGGTGCCGCTGCGGACAATGCACCCGATGTGAGGATGACGATACCCGGCGTCAGCATACCCACGATGAACAGCGACAGGCTGGCCGTGATCGGATCGGTTGCGACCAGAACAAGCGCGACCCCGACAGCCTTGAGGGCGAATGCGATCCACAAGGCATTGGAAACCGACAGGACCCGACGGAGAAGCATGACGAAGAGGGGACCGACGCACGCACCGATGCCGAACATCGCCCAACTCAGGCCCACCTGTCCCTCGGTATGTCCATAGGCCCGGCGGAGCATGTCCGGCAGGTAGACCGTATGCATGACAAACCCCAACGCGTCGAAGCCATAGGCAAGAAGAATGAGATAGACACCCCAACCCGTGCGAGACACAGACCCTTCGGATGACGATCGCGGCGCAATATCCCGCTGCAGGAAGCCGCTGCTCCACCACAAGGCGGCAAGCGCCACCCCGGAAAAGACCATCAGCGCGACGATGCTGACCTCGATCCCGTAGGCCAGCACCTGCGGCAGACAGATCGCAGCGAACAGCGCGCCGAGACCGATGCCCACGAAGACCATGGGCTGAAACTGCTTGCGATCGAGTGCGGCGAGCTGGCGGCCGGCGGCGGACGTCGCCACGACCATCAGCAGAGCACCACCGACCCCTGCGAGGAAACGCATGATCCAGAACCACCCGACCCCGAAAGGCATGATGAGGAGATCGTAGGAGAGAAAGACGAGTGCTCCCGACAGCACGCACAAGGTGCGCTCGTTCGTCAGCCGCAGGGCAGGTTTGGCAAGAAGCGCGCCGATGAGATATCCGACGAGATTTGCCGCGCCCACCGCTTGGGCGGCTCCGACGTCAAGCCAGTCGTTTCCCACCAGTTCCGGGATGAGGGGACTGAAGGCGAAGCGCCCCAGTCCCAGCCCGAGGAACATGGCACTGATGGCAAAGATGAGCACCGAGCGCAGCATGACACCTCCACTTTTCACTCCCGCTATTGTGGAGCATCAGGCGCGCGATTAGAAATGCATTAACAAGCAATATTGCATCACTTATAGTGATAGTCCTCTCATGCATATCAAATCCCTTCGGGCTTTCGTGACGGTTATTGATCAGAAGAGCTTTCAGGATGCTGCGGCCGTTCTGAATACGGTGCAGTCGAACATGACCGCTCATGTTCGAAAGTTGGAAGCCGAGCTCGGTTGCAAGTTGATCGAGCGGGCAGGCATGATCCGAGCGACCGCCGATGGGATCAAACTGGAACGACGGGCGCGCGAAATCCTGCGCCTGCATGATCTTGCGGTGGCGGACCTGCGGTATCAGGGGAAGGTCACCGGCACTCTCAGGATCGGCGCCATGGAAACCACGGCGGCCCGCCGTCTTCCTCCTGTCCTTCTGCGTCTTGGACAAGAGTATCCCGAACTGCGACTTTCCCTGACGGTCGGGAGCACGGGTGTTCTACGGGACATGATGCTGCGCCGGGAGATCGACTGCGCCTTCATGGCGCGCCCGATGGAGGGTGCCTTCGTATCCGAGCCCGTCTTTGAGGAAACGCTGCTTCTGGTTCGACCGACATCCTCCGCCGAACCCTTCCACCCCGAGCATCTGGCGGAGTATCCTCTCCTCGCGTTTCGCAGCGGATGCACCTATCGGGAGCAAGCGGAGCGGATGTGCGAGCATTCGGGCGTTGCACCGATCATTCATGAATTCGGGTCGTTGGATGCGATCGTGGGATGCCTGCGTGCGGGCATGGGCCAAACTGTCCTGCCTGCGAGTTACATGACGGGCGTCTCAAACTCCGATGCACTTCACAGCTATCCTTTGCCTCGGCATTTGGCCGAATGCCCTACATATCTCGTGCAGTTTGCGGGCGACGAAAGCCGAACGGTAGATATGCTTGCCCGCGTCGTAAGAACTATCTCCAAAGCAGTGAATGCTTATGAGTTCATTTAACAAGACGCAGAAGATAGGAACGCGCGAACGTCGGCTTAGTCCCATCCTCGACTTGACGAGCCCTTTGCGGTCGTGCGCTTGATGGGCTGCGTCAAGCCCGAATCAAAGCATTCCATTGGGTGGCGGCAGCACCGAGGATGACCATCATCACACCGATCAGCCGCACTGGCTCGACAGGGCGCGCCTCCAGTCCGACCCCGCCGAAATGGTCGATGATCAATGAGGCGATGGCTTGACCAGCGATGACGGCAGTCATGAAGCCAGCAGCCCCCAGCCTTGGCATCAGGAGGATCGCGGCGGTGATGTAGATTACGCCAGCGATCCCGCCGATCCACACCCACCTCGGCTGCTCCGCCAAGTTGCCGAGCGTCGGAAGTGGCACCTTGGCGACGATCATCACGGGAATGATGCAGGCGGCACTGATGGCGAGCGAGATGAGTGTCGCCCACAGGGGATGCCCTAATGCCCGACCCAGAGCGGCATTCGCCCCGCCCTGAAACGGAACGAGAGCACCGGCGACGGCGGCGGCAATGATGAAAGGTATGGACTGCATCAGGTTTCTCCTCTGGTTTCCGAAGTTCTAGCAAGCCGCCCAGTGCATTTGAAATTCGGATAGAAGCCAGTATCATGCAGGGTATGAATAACCTTCGGTCCGTCGACCTGAACCTTCTTATCGTGCTGGACGCACTGTTGGCCGAATGCCATCTGTCACGGGCCGCCCAACGGCTGAACATGAGCCAGCCTGCGGTCAGCCATGCGCTGGCCCGTTTGCGGCATCTGCTGGCCGATCCGCTGTTCATCCGCCATCAGGGGCGCATGACCCCTACCTTGCGCGCACTGGAATTGGCCGCCCCGCTATCCGAGGCGATCACCCAGATCCGATCGGTTCTGGCCCCATCAAGCTTCGATCCTGAAAGCCGCCATATCTTCCGCCTGTGCCTGTCGGACTATGGCACCGATCTGCTGCTTCCACCTCTGATGCGGCGGCTGCGTCAGACCGCACCGGGCATCGAACTGGTCGTGAACCAGAAAAGCCGACAGGGCATGGTCGGAGGCGTGGTCGACGGCGAGATCGATCTGGCGTTCGGTGTCTTTGCTGACCTTCCTCCGCAGGTCGAAGGACATATCCTGTTTGAGGATGATTATGCCTGCCTACTGGACCCCACATGCCAACCGCAGCCCTATGCCGGGTTAACGATCGAACGTTACTGGTCCGCGCCACATGTTCTGGTTGCTGTGCATGGCCACAGCTCGACCGAGCTGGACCTCTCCCTGCGCAAGTATCGCAAGTCGCGTCGGGTTGTGCTTGTCCTGCCGCATTGGAGTGTCGCGCCGAAGGTCGTCCAAGGGACCGACCTGATCCTGACAGTCGCCCGCCGTTGTGTGAAGGATGTGCCCTCTCTTGCCGTGGTCGCGCCGCCTGTCGAACTGCCGTCTATCCCGTTCTCGGCCATCCATCATTCCCGCCGCCGCGCCGACCCCGCGTTACGGTGGTTGATGCAGCAGATCCGAGCGTGCATCACATAGACAACCTGTCGCGACGGTCCGCGTCTCTATCGTTGCGAGCTAGATATGAAATCGGCTGTGGCTCGATCTGACGAATGGCCGCTCTGTCCCGAACGTAACCCTGCTCGGAGTTGATGGCCCCCTTCTCCCTTGACCATCACCTTGCCGATTTGCTTCTCTGGTGACATGCAGGATGACCGACTGACCCCGACGATTGTTGCGCACTGCGACTGGAGCGTGGATCCCCGGAAGCGCTGGATGGCCGTCGCTTGGCGGGAGGAGGAGGGCTGGCACCTCGTCCTCCCGGAACACGTCGGCGCGACGACCGATCTTTTCGACAGGCTCCGGACACGACAGGCGCATTCCGGGTCGTTGATCGTCGGCTTCGACTTCCCCATCGGCGTCCCTGTCGCTTATGGAAACCTGACCGGAGCCGAAGATTTCCGAACCTTGCTTGCGGCTCTCGGAACAGGAGAATGGGGCGACTGGTTCAACGTATGCTCTGCTGCGAGCGAGATCGGCATTCGACGCCCGTTCTATCCCATGCGCCCGGGCGGAACGCGGCGGCTTCATCTGACCGATGCGCTCCGCCTTCCTCCGAAAGCCCTGCTGAGGACCTGCGAACGCGCAACCCTGCAGCGACCCGCGGCCTGCAGTCTCTTCTGGACACTGGGCGGCAATCAAGTCGGGAAAGGCGCAATCTCGGGCTGGCGGGAAGTCTTACGCCCCAATCTGGATCGGATTGCCCTCTGGCCCTTCGACGGCACCTTCGACGAGCTGTCAGGCACCCGGGATATCGTGGTGGTCGAGACCTATCCTGGGGACGTCTATGGGCAGATCGGGCTGCCCGCGAAGAGAACGTGGAGCAAGCGGACCCAAGACGGTCGACGCACCGCAGGCAAAGGTCTGACGCAGTGGATCGAGCGGCACGGGTTGGTGGCATCCGGAGACCTTCTCGGCGCCATCGAGAACGGCTTTTCGGACCGCCCTGTCGGAGAGGATCAGTTCGACGCCGTTGTGGGGCTGTTCGGGATGCTGGACGTGATTGAAGGTCGGCGTTCTGCGGCACCCACACTCCCCCACGAGTCGGTGGAATGGGAGGGATGGATTCTTGGTCAGGATAGCATCTAGGCGATCGGTGCAAATGACCAGCGGGCCATTGGTTGCAGCTGGATAAGACACCCGTGGCAGGTCGTTATATTGCTTGATAACATGGTGAAATGCCCCTCGCCCCATATTATCGAACTTTATAAAGGGCTTTTCCTCTGCCGTCTGACGCCCGAGAGGCCGGGATAGCTTTGAGAGGGCAAGACCTGAGGCCCTCCCGTCCTTGAAGGGCTGAAAGCCGAGGATCGATTTATCCGAGACCGAATGATGCCGCGATGCCTGGCCGAGGCGGCTCGGAAACCGTCACAATAAACGTCTCGGTCACTGGCTGGATGCAGCGCCTGCGAGACTATCGACCCTCGATCCTCTGCCTGTCGATGCGATAGACCCGTGCCCTGTCCGGATCGACATGGCGGGGAAGGCGATACTGAAACGACCTCTGCTCCCCTCCGCGAACCAGCAGCCCCGCATCCTCCAGCAGCTTCACCGCCAGGTTGGCCGGCATGCCAAACGCGATCTCCGTCTGGAAGGCCTCCATACCGAGATAGATCCAGCGCGCATCGCACCAGCCAATCGCGTCCGGATCCGGCTCGGCTCCGGGCGAGCACAGACGGTGGTAGTTGCGGCGCAGGTATCCGGCCAGACGATCGGCCATGGCCTCCGCAGTCGAGGGCGGACGCGCGGCATAGGCCCGGTGCCAGATCGTCGCGATCTCGACCAGCGCCTCGGTCGCCATGCCCTTCCGCCAGGGCAGGACGCCGAGCCGGATGCCGATTTCACCCGCAGCCGCGACCAGAGCCAGACAGGTCAACACGCGCAACACCGGCCCTTCCTTCGCATTTGCGGGCAACCCAATCGCCGCCAGCATCGCATTGCGCAGGCGCGTGACCATCGAGGGCAAGGTCTCTTCCACCCGCCTGTGCCGCGCAACGATCCCCTGCACGAATGCCGGCAGGACATGCCCGTGGTGCTCTCTGGCCCCGGCCTGAAGAGCTTCGGCAAAGGCATGCCCAGAACCATATCCGTTGAAGGATTTGAAGAGACCAAACTCCCACGACCGCGCGGGAATGTCGATCAGGCGGACGCCGATCCCTTCGGGCATCTGAAGCCGGGCGGTGGCCAGGATCTGGGCGATCGGTTTCTCCGAAGTCGAGAGCAGAACTGTCCGCCAACGCAACGTCTCCTCTCGCATCAGCTTGCGGTTGCCACGCCCGCGGCCCGTGCCGTTGCCGATCATGTAAAGGGCCTCGATGATGGCGGGTGATGGCTGGGCCGGAAACTCGTCCAGCATCAGCGTGCCATCACGGGCCTGTTGACAGGTGAGCTCCAGCGCGGTGTTGGTCGCGTTCCAGCGATCGAGTTGCGGGGGGCCGATACAGCTTTGCGCGGCAATCAGAGCGGTGGTCTTTCCCGAACTCGTCGACGCGTGAAGGTTTAACCCCAGAGTCTCGAGCCTGGCATATTTCAGAATGGGGCCGGCCAGCACGGCCGCGATGGCGCTGATCAGGGCGGGGTTGTCAGCAGCCATACGACCCACGGTGGCTTGCCATCCTTCCAGAGAGCCGGAAGGCGGGACCGCGCTGCGGGCATCGCTCAGTTCGACGCACTCGTCACCCTGCGGGTCCGCCCCGATCAATTTGCCGTCCGGCATCAGATACGCGGGTTCCGCACCTGTTGCTTCCATCCAGCCGGGACGCCTCACCGACAGGATCCGGCGGGCATCCACGGGCCACTTTTGGATCAGGTCGATGATGTCGCGGCGATTGCCCTCGATGGCGAGCCCGGCCGAGATCAGTTGCGCACAGACGCTGCGCGGCCGGTTGAGGATGTCGGCCTCGGAGATGGTTTCCCGACGCAAGTGTCCGTCGCGGTCGAGAAAGCGGATGCGGCGGCTCCAGTTCCGGCCCTCGCCGTCGCGGATCAAAGCCTCGACGCGCAACGGGCCGCACATCGGCACCCACTCATCATCCACGCCGCCATACCCCAGCATCTGCTCGCGCGGCAGATGGGTCCAGAACGGCGGAAGCTCCTCGCGCATGGCGGCCAGGAACGCCGCAATGTCCGGGTCCTGATGAAGGAGGTCGAACCGAGGATCGCCCGTTTCCTCAGAAACAGTTTCCGAGGGAGCGATCTGATCGGCGTCGATGGACGTGGTCAGGGTCTCGACGTGAGCGCTGCGCGTCCTCGCTTCGATAGAACTATGATCCGGCATTGTTTTTCTCCATACAGGACGCAGGGCTGCGCCATCCCTGACATGATCCTCCATGGAAGGAGACATGTCAGCGGCGGCGCTGCGGGACAGTGTGGACAACGGCTCCCGAGATGCGAATTTTGGGGATAACCTATGTGATCAGTCGTAATGATACGGTGGACACAGGGGGCGGCGGACATCGCCCATCCGAAAACCCGGAAAACTTCCCTATCCATCTGCCAGTCTATTGGACCTGTTGGACCGTTGGACCAAGCAGGGTGTTGCCGAACGTCGCGGATGCCGGCTGCGACGCGCGCGTCCAACGATCCAACAGGTCCAACGGACTAGAATGAAGAGATGCTTGAGCCACAAGCTGATAGTGATGCTAAGGGGTCCCATCTTAAGCTCGGCGTAAATGGCGGCCGCGCGTCGATATCAGGGTAGTCCCTTCCCTCCAGGCCTACTGTCGGCAGTCTACGGTCTCCCGATCGGGCGCGGATGACAGGCTATTCGTGTCGATTTTCTGCACAGCTTCAGGATTTCGCTAGCTGTCAGCCGTCTTGGCAGCCAGCCCAAGTTCGATAAGATGACGGATAGCCTCGTTTTCCGACTGAAGCCGATGATTGAAGCGGAAATCGGATATTTTTTTCGCCTGATCTTCTGTCAGGTTTACAAGCTTCTTGACGGGATAAGCTGTTTCTCTTGCCATAAATCAAAAATAACGCATATGCCCTATATTGACAATACGCAATATAGGGCATATGTTCGATATGCGGACAGAGGAATGCTACCAACATCGCCTCTGCCCTAACCACCCTGATCTCGGTTGAGGAGACCACCATGGCTGACTGTATTCCTACGACTTTTGCTCGCCTTCCGAAAGGCGCTCTGTCGTTCCATCTGACGCCCGTCATGCAGGAGTTCCGCAAGGTGACGTGCAACTTCGGCGCCTATATCGAAGCGGAGCGCGACCTTGAGCATTGCGGCAGCTGGGATCCCGCTTGCGACGCATGGATCCGCGATACCGAGCGTGCTCGGAACCGCGTGCTGGACGGCCTTGCCAAGCTTTGTTCCACGCCGCTCGAACGGCATGAAGATCAACCGTTGAAGCGCCTTGGCAAAATGGCACAGCTGCTGATCGAAAGTGATACGCCTAAGACGTTCAGGGACACCCTTGCGCTACAAGCCTATTTTCCTGCTCTTTTCCGCTGCGCAGATACCAGCCCGATCGGGCGCCGCACCAATCAGATGATCGCCGCATTCCAACCGCATCTGAACGCCCTGAGCGCGTTGCCGGATTTCATGGAGACGATTGAGGCGGACCATGCCGAGATCAATCGGGATGATCCCGATTACCTGATGGCGCCAGCAGCCTGACGCAGTCACGCATCTGACAGCGGCCTGCTCGCGATCAAACGTCGACCGCAGGCAGGTCGCCACATCTCATCGAATTTTCTCTGCCTCCGACACCTGCGCCGCACGTTTCGCGCGCGCAAGCTCTGCCTGTGGCTGCCCCCATCCTGTTTTTCGGGAGGACCCCCCATGTCCAACACCATCCTCTATTCAGACGACATCCACGCCCCACTTTCGGTTTCCGATCTCCCTCTCGTCATCCACCCCGGCCCGATCCAAGACCATTGGGCCGAGGCCGCCTGCGGCAAGGGATTCGACCTTCTTGCCCGGGTTCGGGACCGTCTGCATGTCGCCCTACGTTGCCAGACCTGCCGCAGAATCCATATTTCGCGCGTATCTGTGGTCATGTCAGCGCAGCCATTGTGCCCGCACTGCGTCGAGGCCCGCTGGTGCCGAACCGCCCTGACCGCCAACTTAACTTGGCTCGGCCGGGATCCCGGGCATCGCCATTACGGCCGATATGGCCTGCCTTGTGGTCATGAAGTGCGACGTCAGTTCGCCTTCGTTGAACGGATTGCGGCCGGCGCCGTTGCCGTGCGCTGCGAGGCCTGTCTCGTCCAACGCGAGGAGGCTGAGGCCGCTGGGTTCGGCTGGGAGCGCCTCGACCGCGATCCGCAGGGCAACACCAGCTACCGCCTCTATCGTCACGCTTGCGGCCATGAGCAGCGGATCGCAGTCGCCAATGTTCGTTGGGGTCAATGCGACTGCGCCGGGTGCGGACAGAGTTGGACGGCAAAGCCCAGCTACATCTACCTCCTCGACATCCGCCATCCTGCAACCGGTCGTCACGTTCTCAAAGTTGGATATTCGGCACGCCCGGTAAAGAGGCACAAACATCAACTTGGCCTTCCCAAAGACGCCATCGTCGAGGTTCTCCGGGTCGTGGCCATGCCGACGGGCCACGACGCCTGCGCAAGGGAGAAAGCCGCCCATGCGCGCCTCAAACGTCAACATCCGGAATTCATCGTCCCTGCCCCGGAATATCGTGACCTGATGAACGTGGTGTCCGAGATCTACCGACCAGAGGCCCTATCCATCCTTCACGATACCCTCGACCGGATCGAAGCGGAGATCACTGAGGCCGCAGGCTGCCGGAGTCCGGAAGCTGTCTCTGCGCTTTCCCGAACTGCGAGCAGCACCGACCCGGAAGCCACTCCCAGCAAGCCGGAATCTCTCACGCTGACCGGATCGGCCTGCCGGATTCCGGCACGAACGCAAATCCACCGTAAGCCGCAGCCCAAGACCTCACCGCGGGATCGCTCTCCGATCCTGCGCCACCATCCGGGCCGACCCGGATAACGCCATCCGGCACGGTGATTCCGGATCACGTCCGACCAAATGTCGGCGGATCCGGATGACCCTGAGAACCCGCGCCGGAGCCGCATGTCTCCATGATCCGGAGGCCAAACCTGCGCACCGGACTGGCGAGGCGACCTGCAGCCGACATCCCGGAGTCCGGCTCGCACGGGTTCGGACAAAGCTGATCCGACGAGGCTTCCGGATTTCCGTTCGTCCCAGACGCGACACCGCTGCCGCCATTCACCGCGTGGGATTGCGCCTCCCGCGGCGCTCCACTGATCGCCATCCGGACCCCCGGATGGTCTCCCCTCCTCACACCCGGAATGCCGCCATGACCCAGACATCCTCCATCACGCCTCGCGCCTCCAACTCCCATTCCGGATCCGCTAAACCTCCGATTTGGCTTTCTCTGGCACATCAGGCCATCCGCAGCCTGCAGGACGATCTGGCAGCCCGGCTGACGCCCGCCTGGGATCCCGCTTTGGATCCTGACGACATGGATCTGCCCGAACTCCTGGTGACCACAATGTCGCCTCCGGGGTCCGCCGCACTTAATGGACTGAACCGCAGTCCAACAGCGCAGAACATCTCCCCGGAGGAACACGACGCCATCTCCGATGCCGGCGGCGATCCCGCAGCGACCGCGTCGGATGGCACGTCGCAGCCCCGCATCCGGTTGCCGTCGGGCAAGCTCATCCCGCTCTTGCGTCTGGTGGGGAGCATTGGCGATATTCCGGACCGCGATGCGATGCTGGCCCCCGGTGCGATCACCGTAATCGAGCGCGTGCCGGCTGATGTCATCCACATGCTGCAGAAGCTGCTGCCGCTCCTGTTGCCGACAGGCTGGTCACCGGCCATGTCATTGGGCCGTCTCCCGCAGGATAAGCCCTATGTTCTGGTGCTCAACCCGGAACCCATGAACGGCAAGGTGTCGGAACGCGCGGAAGCGGCATTTGCCGACGACCTCGCGCGCGCGGTCGACATGCGGGCACCAATCTTGGTCCTGCTGCCCGAAGAGTCAAAAGGCCTGCCAATCCCGCGGCAGGCGCCGGTCCAACGCCGGAGCTACGCGCCTTTGTCGGTGGACATCCTGATCGCCGCCCTGCGCGCGACGCACAGTGCGACAGGTCGGATCGATGAAGCGGCGGTGCGCTCGGTGCTTACCAACGACGCCGCGCTCATGGACGTTGATGCCTTGTCGCTAAGCCTCGCTATGCGAGCGCCCACCGCAAAAGGGGTCGCCGAACGGATCGCCGCTCTTATGGAAGTTCCGCGTGTCGCGACGGACGGCCCATGGCTGGATGACATTCATGGCGACACACCGGCGCTACGAGCCGCGCGGCAGATCGTGCGTGACTTGCGCGCGTGGAAGACGGGTTCCGTCGCATGGGCCGATCTGACCCGCACCCTACTGCTTTATGGCCCGCCCGGCACCGGCAAATCCTGGATCGCTCGGGCAATGGGCAATTCCGCCGGTTTTGCCGTCGTGACTGGCACGTTCGGGCAGTGGCAGGCCGCGGGGCATCTCGGCGACATGCTGCGCGAGATGCGCCGAACCTTTGCAGAGGCCCGCACCAATGCGCCGTCCGTGCTGATCATCGACGAGATCGATGCGGTCGGCTCGCGCGAGGACCGCGATCAGCATAACCGGAGCTATCGCACCCAGGTCATCAACGCGTTTCTGGCGGAAATGGACATGATCGCGCGCGAGGAGGGCGTTGTGGTCGTCGGCACGTGCAACTACCCGGATACGATCGATCCGGCCGTTTTGCGCGCGGGCCGGATTGATATGAAGGTCTCCGTGCCGTTGCCCGATGTCGATACACTCTACGGCGTGTTTCGCGCTTGCCTTCCCGACTGGAGCGAGTCTGACCTGCGGGACCTTGCCGCCCGTGCCGTCGGCTGTTCCGCCGCCGATGTCGATGCCGTCATTCGCCAAGCACGGGCAGCCGCCCGTGGGGCAAGGCGAGATCTTGTCATCGATGATCTACGGAACGTGTTCCGCCTCACGCATGACCCTTCAATTGACCGTCGCGTCGCGCTGCATGAATGTGGCCACGCCATCATCTGCACCGCGCTGGATCTCGGACCTGTAAAGCGGATTTATCTGGATCGCGACGGTGGCGGCGGGTCTGTTTTCGATACCACTGCAAAGCATGGCCTTCTCAAGGATATGCAGAACCGCATGATGCAACTTATGGCAGGCCGCGCCGCCGAACGACTGGTGTTGGGCGACGTCTCGGTCGGCGCAGGAGGTGGTCCGGACTCTGATCTGGCCATGGCGACGGCCATCGCCTCCGGGATCCAGATGCGCTATGGTTTGGGCGGCCATGGCCCGGTCTGGAGCACAGACCCCGAGGCACTTCTGGCGCGCGACCCCGACGCCTTATTCCGGGTCAGGCGCGAACTGGAGAGTGCGGAAAAGCGTGCAACGCAGATCCTCGCCCTTCACCGTCCCCTTCTGGAAGAGATGGCCGAAGCCCTGAGGGCCACCCGCGACATGGATCAGGCTGAAGCCCGATGCTGGCTCGGGCGCCTGCGCCCTACGGCACCGGACGAAGACCCACCCACGCGCGTCGCGCAGCAATCCTGATAGATGCAGACAACTGCGCCAGCCCCAGGCGATCACCCGCGCCAGCGAACCCATCACCACCGAACAAAAAAGACAAAAACAAGAGAGCGGCGGAGCCGCCTGCCAAGAACCCAAGACGCAAAACTGCACTCCCTGCGGCGAGTCCCGTCCGCCGCCCATCTCCATTCCCCGGCACGAAGAGGACAAAAGGAGAAAGAACAAAAACTTCAAAAAACAAAGAACCGGGAAGATCCACCAGACAAGATCCTTCGCCGTCGACCGTGTGTCGATGATCCGCGACCGCCCACCTATGCGCACGTCTTGCAACCCGGGTTGCCTCGGAATGACGCACACCTTCCCTCGATACAGGAGAACGACATGACCTTATTGTCCGCACGTGAGCGCGCGTGGCTTGACCGCGCCTTCATCTCGATAACCGCTGCCAAGGTCGGTCCGTCCGCCGAAGACCTGGAAAGCGCACCGGAGCTTGATCTTTGGAGGCCGCAGGTCAATTTTGTTGGCGAGCTAGTCCTTGAGGGTAATGTGCGCGGCCATCCGACCTTGGGGGACAATGCCATCATCACCTCGCCCGTCATCGCTCTCGATCCCGACGAACGCTGGTCCCGCACAGTGTCGCGTTGGTATTGTCTCCGGCGCCACCACCCCCGCGAGGGACATGTGCATCGCGGCCATCCCTACCTGGCCCCGTTCCTGCCGCCCGACCGCGCGCAGATCGACCGCCGGTTGGAAGTCTACATCGAGTGTCTCAAGGAGATGGACACACGTGATCGTCAGGCTCGAGGCTGCGCCGACAAAGACGGCCGTCGATGACACCCTGCCGGTGGAGCCGTGACGGGGCACCCGATCTCGCCCCGCCGGCCTCCCCCCAAAAATCCGGATAATTCGCGCTCCATGGTCTGGTCGCTCGGTTTCGCCGGTTGATGTAACGAGATCGCCGTCAAAGCGAGTGATCGTCAGCCGCCGGTGTCTTCCACCTGTCGTTCCGGAAAGGGAGATTTCTGTATTTTGAGCCGGTTATCCATATTCCCATGACTTGAGTCCAGTGGCCTTCGAAAGCAGGGCCGCATAACATGAGCAACCGACCGGAACGAAATCGGTGCAGGTCCATAGTGGCCGTTCTGTGCTCTTGGGTATCCGGCGAGCCGACTGCTGGTGATGATGCCCTAGAAGCGCGTTGGTTTCCGTTGGACACACTGGAAAGCGAGGATCTTGCACTCAGCTTGGACGTGGGTGACGTCGCTCGGCAGGGTGCTATAATCTCCCGATGAGGTTCGCCCCTGGAATGGTCAGATGTCAGCTTCGGGCATCTGAGATGCGGACACTGCCCAAAGCCATCCACTCATCATTTTAACTGGCTGTCCCTGGAAGCGCGCCGTTTGACGCCGTTGCGCTGAACGGTCCTTCCGTCTCTGTCTCGTTGGCACTCAATGCAGAGCTTCACGCCAGGGATAGCGATGCGCCGTGCCTCCTGGATCGGTTCGTCACACTCAGCGCAGGTCAGGAGGCTTTCTCCGGAAAGAGTTGGCCGCGTGCGTAGCCGAGCGAGCTCCTCGGCAATAGTTGCTTCGATCTGCTCATTGACTGCGCCGTCTCGCGCCCAACCGCTCGCCATGACGCCCCTCCTGTAGGAAGATCGATATGGGTATCACCTCGTAATGTGCAACGCCCTCCGAGCGTTGATCGTGGGACGAAGCCGACATTCGTCATCTCGTGCTCTCGTCACCAAGCGCAGCCTGATCCGTCACTATCGAGCCTTGCAGCGCGCGGCTATGACCGCGCGCAAGCATCCTGGCATCGACGTCGCTCGACTCCCGTTACTGGCTGGCGAGCCATCGGTCGAGCGCTGCGTGGAAGGCGGCCGGGTCTTCGATCTGCGGCGAATGACCCATCTCAGGGAAGGTAACGAGCGTGGCGTTAGGGATTGCTTCCTCCGCCTCCTTGGCCAGCACCGGATAATTGCCCAGTGCCTCGGCAATCTCTGATGGAGCGCGCGCTGCACCGGGGGCAGTGGTATCAAGCTCGCCGATCAAGAGGAGGGTCTGGGCCTCTATCGATGGAAAGTCATAGATAACCGGCTGAGTGAACACCATCTCGTCGGTCTTGGCTTGCGCCCAAGCCCATTCCTCTGCCCCATCGCCAAGGAATGGCCCGGCTGCCATTTCGACCCACCGATCAAAACGCTCGTCCCATCCGGCCGGATAATAGTAGGTTTCCTGATAACTCCGGATGCTCTCGGCCGTGGTTTTCAGCTGACCTGTGTAAGCCGCATCGATGTCGGCATAGGACACTCCCTTCGCCCGCCAATCCTCAAGCCCAATCGGATTGACCAAGGCCAAACGCTCGACCCGGTCGGGATACTGCACCGCAAAACGTGCTGCGAGCATGCCGCCCATTGAGTGACCGATAACCGTGGCTTGATCAATCTCCAACGAGTCCAGAAGCGCGGCCGTGTTAGAGGCAAGCTGATCGAAGCTGTATTGATAACCTACCGGCTTCGTCGATTTGCAAAAGCCGATCTGATCCGGCGCGACGACGCGCCATCCCGCTTGGGTCAAATGGGCAATCGTGCCTTCCCAGGTCGCTCCACAGAAATTTTTGCCATGAAAGAGGATTGCGGTCTGTCCGTTGGCTTCGCCGATTGGGGCGATGTCCATGAACGCCATTTCCTCGATGCTGCCTTGTGTCTCAATCTCGAATATCTGCACTTCATGGGGGTACTCAAATCCCTCGAGCCTCGATCCATATGCGTCCTGAGCGGCGGCGCTTGTCGCGGCGACAGTCAAGATCACGCCGCAAGCGGGGAAGATAAACGGGCGCGCGGAAGAAAGATGTGACATCCAAGTCCTCTTGTTGAAACAATATTCCTTAGGTGGTTCGGTGCAGGTCTGAGGCGACGCTCGAACGATCACGCTCACGTCATTCGGCATGCGCGAATTGACGCAGCCACAACGGATCGAAGAGGCTTTCGGCTAGGCCAAAGCCATCGGAGGCGTTGCCCAGACCGCCTATCGCGGCGTCGAGCGCGCAGGGGCGAACTTCATCATGACACTGGCCGCCGGAACCTTGCGAGACTGCCAAGGTTGCTCGCCGCATGAGCAGACGATGTGCATGCAAAGCCGCCACAAGCCGTAAGCTAACCCACCTGAAAAGACAAAAGCGCATCAGCGCAAAGAACAATGTCCTCAACACGAGACCAAATCAGCATCCTGTTAGGGTCAGGACCCATTGAAATCATTAGCTTGAGCTGATTCAGTCGCGTCGAAGGAGGCGACTGATGAGTGATCTTTTTTGGCTTAGCGACGGGCAGATGGCGCGGTTGCGCCCTTACTTTCCGAA
>Ga0265797_10000884_pt1 | contig 53951 bp, 26 predicted proteins | sample P2T30metagenome_FD_192433 | JGI IMG/M metagenome (GOLD analysis project Ga0265797, IMG submission 192433) | Plant litter microbial communities from East Loma Ridge, Irvine, California - P2 T30 | ecosystem: Environmental > Terrestrial > Plant litter > Unclassified | place: USA: California...
GGCGCGCGAAGAACATGAACGGCGCGGCCAGGATGCCGAGCCAGGCCAGCAGCCCGAAGATCCCGCCGGTGGCCAGCGCCTGCAGGGCGTCATTGTGCAGGTGTTCGAGCGACAGGATCGCGGGATCGAGCCGGCCCGCTTCTACCAGATGACGGATCTCGGTGCGCACCGTGTTGCGGTCCAGCCCGAACAGCGGGCGCTGCTCGATCAGGATCGCCGCGCCCTTCCACAATTCGAGCCGGGTGCCGACATTGGTAAACACATTGCCGCCGTCGACCCAGGTCTGGACATCGTCCACGCCCTGCAGTGCGCGCTCCTGCATGCCGGTGGCCGGCACGAAGAAGGCGGCGCCGACCAGGGCGAAGCTGCCGGCCAGCAGCAGGCGCACCTTGCGGCTGCGCAGCAGCTGGGCATAGCTGAGGAACAGCATGGCGGCCAGCGCCAGCGCGATCCAGCTGCCGCGGGTGCCGGTGAGCATGCAGGCGGCCAGGCCGGCCACGGCGCCCAGTCCCGCCAGCAGCGCCTTGCCGGTGCTGTGGCGGTAGTCGATCGCCGCGGCCAGCGCCACCAGGCCAAGGCACAAGGCCAGGTCGCCGAAGGTGATCGCATTCAGGAAGCCACCGGGACGCTCGATCTCGAGCACAATGCGCTGCCAGGCCACGAACGGCAGCGCGGCCACGCTGCCGGCCACCACGCCCCACCATAGCGTGGCCGCGCGCGGACGTCCCAAGAGCACCAGCGCGGTACAACTCACCGCGAGCAGCATGCGCGACGGCTTGTCGAGGTAGTCGAATTCGGCCTCGGGCCGCAGCGCCACCGCCACCACGGCCAGCATGAACTGGAACCAGAAGGCGGCGAGCACCCAGCGAATCTGTTTCCAGTGCGGGCTGAGTGCGGCCCAGGCGCGGCGCGGCACGCACAGGGCCGTGAGCAGGAACAGGAGACTGGAAAAGCCGATACCGGAAGGGGTGGTCAGGCTAAGGAAGGGGAACAGGAACGCCTGGAAGCCGATCCAACGCTGCATTGGCTCCCGGGACATCAGCGGCTTATTGTTCATTCAGGTTCTTGTGGGATATTCTTGCGACCTAGTCGGCTATTGAATCGGATACCATGCAGCAAACACAGACAATTTCGGTCGTGATCACCACGTACAACCGGCCCGACGCCCTGGAGGCGGTGGTGGAAGCCTGTTTTTTACAGGACGACAAGAATTTCGACATCATTATCGCTGATGACGGCTCGACTGCCAACACACGGGCCTGCATCGAGCGCCTGGCTGCGCGCGCCCCGGTACCGGTAAAACACGTCTGGCAGCCGGACGACGGCTTCCGGGCCGCCATGGCGCGCAACCGCGGCACGCTGGCGGCAACAGGCGACTATATCATTTTCCTGGACGGCGATTGCGTCCCGCAGCGCGACTTCATCGCTCGCCACCGGGCGCTGGCGGCGCCGGGCTTCCTGGTGTCGGGCAGCCGCATCCTGCTCAGCCAGGCCCTGACCGAGCGCGTGCTGCGCGAGCATATCGATGTTGCGGGATTGAGCCTGGGCGCGCGCCTGCGCTATCGCCTGCGCGGGGACATGAACAAGGTGATCCAGACGATGCTGCGCTGGCCCGACATCGGGCGGGTGCGGCGCAAGTTCAGCTGGCGCCGCATCAAGAGCTGCAACCTGGCGGTGTGGAAGGCCGATCTGGTGAAAGTAAACGGCTTCGACGAGAGCTTTACCGGCTGGGGGCACGAGGATTCGGATCTCGTGGTGCGGCTGTTCCACGCCGGTGTGCTGCGCAAGGATGGGGCGCTGGCGACCGAGGTGCTGCATTTGTGGCATCGCGAGGCGCAGCGGGATCAGGAATCGAGTAATCGCAAGGTGGTGCTGGAGCGGGCCGCGAACGGGACGACGCAGGCGACTGTCGGCCTGCGCGAGCAGCGGCCGTAACCAGCGGGCGACGCCGCAGCGCCGCCCACGACTGTCAGGCTACGCCGACAGGCAGTTCGGTGCTGACGCCGACGATGGCAATCGGGGCTGGCGGCGTATAAACGTAAGGGATGAACTCCATGCCATCGGAGGTGCTTTCCAGGACCTGGACCTTGTTCTCCACGCTGTCGCTAAATTCGAGCATGATCTGTTCACGGCTCGAATCGTCGACGCGCGTGAGCCAGTAAGCATAACCGTCGGCATCCGGCGCGCGGTTCAGGACATTCTGGTAGAGGCGCTCGAGGAAGACTTCGTCGCTTGGGTCTTCACCGTACTTCTGGTCGAACTCGGGCTGCCAGGTGAACTCGTGCGCGATCTGCTGCAGCGACGTGCCCTTGTCGAGGCGGTCGATCCAGTAGCCCAGACCGAACGGCTCGGCCTCGCGCCCGAGCGCGGCGCGGTACAGGCGGAACACGGAGGCTGCGCCGTCGTCGATCGCATGCCAGCTGTCGCTGAACTCCAAGCGCTCGACGTCGTACAGGCCATCGATTCCGCCGTTGCGGTCGGTGACGGTGAAGCCCCAGCTTTGCTTGGCGATGGTGTAGTCCGCGCGCGCGCCAACAAACAGCGCGGTATCGATGCCGGCGCCACCGCTGATGGCGACGTTATCGGGCCCCATGGCAAAGATATCTGCGCCTGCGGTGCCGACCTTGTTGAGCGGGTTGTTGACGGTTAGCTTGGCATCGCTGTTGGCAGTTGTCGAGTTTCCTGCCACGTCGAGCGATACTGCTCTCACCTCATATTCGCCGTTTGGCAGCGGCTGGGAGCGCAACTGCCAAGCGCCATCGGAGCCCGCCACGGCACTACCAATTTTGACGAAGTCACCCACCCGATACAGTTCGATCGTTGTGCCGGCCTCGCCGCTGCCGTAGAACGCGGCCTGGTTGCTGCCGGGGTTCAGGCTCACGCTGACTGTGGGCGTTGCTGGCGGAGTCGCATCGACATTGAAGGTCACGACATCGCTGGCCGGCGAGACGTTTCCGGCACCGTCGGTGGCCGTCGCGTAGGCACGGTAGCCCTGCCCGTCGGCCAGCACCAGCGAAGATCTTGCGCTCCACAAGCCATTGGCATCGGCCTTGGCGGTTGCCACCAGGCGATCGTTGATGAAGACCTGCACGATCGAATCAGGTTCCGAAGAACCCACGATTACCGGCGTATCCCCACGCGCGTAGTCAGCATCGTTGAGCGTCATGCTAAGCACCGGCTTCAGAGGCGCCAAGGTATCGACCACGCTGGCGCGCTCGACGCTCATGTCAGCAAATTGCAGCACATCGATATTGCTCAGGGTCGTGGTGCCCTCGAAACCGTGCGATACCGCCAGCGTGCCATCGCCCAGATTGGTCAATGCATACGTGCTGCGGCTGCCCGTGAATACTGCCGTGTCCCGGCCTGCTCCTCCGTCGATCATGTCGTTTCCTCCGTTGCCTTGCAAGATATCGTTATATGGGGTGCCCGTCAGGGTATCGGCCTTGTTGGTGCCGGTGATGTAGCGCCCTCCGGTGCTGCTGTTGATGCCGTACGCACCACCCAGGCCGTCGCCGCCATAGAGCCAGTTCAGCGCCGCGATGTCATACGGGCTGTACGTGCTCTTGGGGCCGCCACTGGAGGTGTACGACATCAGGGTATTGCTAGTGTTGTCTTCTGCGCTGCTCAGCGTGATCTGCGAGTCGCCCATCTCTTCATAGAATGGATGCTTCAGTCCCAGGGCGTGGCCCAGTTCGTGCAGCAGCGTCTCGTAGCCGTAGCCGCCCGGTGCCAGGTTCTGGTTCATGCCGCGGTATTCGACGTTATCCAGATAGACATACGCAGTCACGCTATAGCTGTTGAGGGTGTTCGATCCGCTATAGCTTGAACGCCAGCTGGCCAGCCCGGTGGTAAAGGCGCCCTCGATGTCGATATTGGCCAGGTGAATCTGGGCCAGGCTGCCGTTCCCCGTTTCCCGAAACTCGATGCCCGTCACCTGCTGCAGGTAATCGAACGCGGTGCGGGTAAATGACTGCTGCGAAAACGAGAACGTTTCCTGGCCAGCGCGTCCGGTCTCGTTGCCTGTGGCCGTGGAAAAGGTGTAGTACAGGGTATTCCCATACGGATTCGGCATCAGGAAATTCCAGTCCGGCCCCTTGTCGAGCAGCGCGTCGATGTGATTCAAACCCGACAGCGGGGTAACGGTAATATCGGAAACGGTGGCCATGACTAGTTGAGAGATTGCTATGTGGAAAATGATCTGAAGATTTCGCTAACGAGCAAGTATTTCTTGCTCGACAGTTCTAGTCAAATGCGATTTTCAATCGTGCGCAGGTTTTGCACACTTACTAAGGCTTAGACGCAACAACCCAGCAGCATTGCGCTGCTGGTTCAGGCAATATTCCGAGCCGGCCATGGATGGCCGGCCGACGGCGTGGATCAGTACTCGACCGCGACGTCCTTCGCCCCCAGCGTCAGCTCGAGCGCCTGCTTGAGCGTATCCGACGGCGCCACCCGCCAGTCGTCGCCCAGCTGCATGATGTGCGGAATCCCGTTGGTCACCAGGCGCAGGCTGACCGGCATGCCGTCGGCCACCCGGTAGGGCTGCAGCACCTCGGCCATCTTGGCCGGATCCACCGTGGTGGCCAGGTCCATTTCCAGCTTGTGGCCGTACTGGATGCGCGAGGCCGCGATGTCGAACACCTTCTCGGCCGTGATGCGCAGGCCGCCGTTGAAGCGGTCCTCGGACACCTTGCCGACCACCAGCAGGAATTCGTCTTCCTTCAATGCGTGCTTGTTGGCGTCGGCCACCTCGCTGTACACGGTCACCTCGTGCACCGCGGTCTTGTCGTCCAGCGCCACGATCAGGATCTTGCCGCGCTGGGTCATCTGGGTGCGCACGCCGGTGATCACCCCGCACATCATGCGCGGGTCGCGCGACGGCTCCAGGTCTTTCAGCTTGGTCTTGGCGAAGCGCCGCACCTCTTGCGCATACGAGTCGAACATATGGCCCGACAGGTAGTAGCCGAGCGCGATCTTCTCTTCGGACAGCTTCTGGCGATCGGTCCACGGCAGCGCCTTGACATACTCGGGCGGCGCCACCAGGTCGGAATCGTCACCGCCGAACAGGCTGACCTGGTTGGCGGCAGCGGCGGCCTGGCCGGCCGCTTCCATCGCGAACGCGACCGATGCCAGCAGCACGGAACGGTCAACACCAAATGCGTCCATCGCGCCTGCCCTGATGAGCGATTCGATCGTGCGGCGGTTGATCTGCTTGCGGTCGACCCGCTTGCAGAAGTCGAACAGGTCCTTGAACTTGCCCCCTTCGGTACGCGCCGCGATGATCGCCTCGATCGCGCCCTGCCCCGCACCCTTCACGCCACCCAGGCCATAGCGGATATTGCTGACCTGCTTGCCGGTCTTGGAACGCGCCTCGCCTTCCGGCGTGAAGCGGAAGTGCGACTCGTTGACGTCCGGCGGCAGGATCGTGAGCTTGCAAACTTCCTTGGCATCCTCGACCAGGATCTTGATCTTCTCGGTATCTTCCATCGCCAGCGACATATTCGCTGCCATGAACGCGGCGGTATGGTGCACCTTGAGGTAGGCCGTGTGGTACGACAGCAGCGCATAGGCGGCCGCGTGCGACTTGTTGAAGCCGTAGCCCGCGAACTTTTCCATCAAGTCGAAGATCTCGTCGGCCTTGGCAGTCGTCAAGCCGTCCTTGGCGGCGCCGGCGCGGAAGATCTCGCGGTGCTCGGCCATCTCTTCGGCCTTCTTCTTGCCCATCGCGCGGCGCAGCATGTCGGCGCCGCCCAGCGAGTAGCCGCCCACGATCTGCGCCATCTGCATGACCTGCTCCTGATAGACCATGATGCCGTAGGTCTCGGACAGGATCGACTCGGTACGCGGATCGGGATAGTCGAACTTCTCGCCGTGCTTGCGCTTGCAGAAGTCGGGAATCAGGTCCATCGGGCCCGGACGGTACAGCGCCACGAGCGCGATGATGTCCTCGAAGCGGTCGGGACGCGCATCCTTGAGCATGCCCTGCATGCCGCGCGACTCCAGCTGGAAGATCGCGACGGTCTTGGCGTCGGACAGCAGCTTGTACGAGGCGCGGTCGTCGAGCTGCAGCGACTCGAGGTTGAAGTCCTTGTCGGCCGGATCGAGCGCCCGGATGTAATTGACGGCGCGGTCCAGGATGGTGAGCGTGGTCAGTCCCAAGAAGTCGAACTTGACCAGGCCCACGGCCTCCACGTCGTCCTTGTCGTACTGCGACACCACGCCGGCGTCGCCGCCCTGGGTGTACAGCGGACAGAAGTCGGTCAGTTTGCCCGGTGCGATCAGGACGCCCCCGGCGTGCATGCCGATGCCGCGCGTGATGCCTTCGACCTGCTGCGCCAGGTCGAGCAGCTGCTTGACCTCTTCTTCGTTCTCGAGGCGTTCCTTGAGCAGCGGTTCTTCTTCGATTGCCTCGGCGATCGAGACCGGTTTACCCGGCTTGAACGGGATCAGCTTGGAAATGCCGTCGCAGAAGTTGTAGCCGAAATCGAGCACGCGGCCGACGTCGCGGATCGCGCCCTTGGCGGCCATGGTGCCGAAGGTGGCGATCTGCGATACTGCGTCGCGCCCGTACAGGTCCTTCACGTGCTGGATGACCAGCTCGCGCTTTTCCTGGCAGAAGTCGATGTCGAAGTCGGGCATCGAGACGCGTTCAGGATTCAGGAAACGCTCGAACAGCAGGTTGTACTTGAGGGGATCGAGGTCGGTGATCTTCAGGGCGTACGCCACCAGCGAACCCGCGCCGGAACCGCGGCCCGGGCCGATCGGCACGCCGTTGTTCTTGCCCCATTGGATGAACTCCGCCACGATCAGGAAGTAGCCCGGGAACTTCATGTTGATGATCGTGTTGTTCTCGAACTCGAGGCGCGCCTCGTAGCGCGGACGCTCCTTCTCGCGCTGCGCCTCGTTCGGGAACAGCTGGATCAGGCGGTCTTCGAGCCCCTTCTTGGTTTCAGCCACCAGGAATTCGTCGATTGTCATGCCCGGGGTCGGGAAGTTCGGCAGCTGCGGCTTGCCCAGCACCAGCGTGACGTTGCAGCGCTTGGCGATTTCGACCGAGTTGGCCAGTGCGCCGGGCAAGTCCTTGAACAACTCCGCCATCTCGTCCTGCGACTTGAAGCACATGTTCTCGTTGAAGCGGCGCACGCGCTTGGCGTTGGCCAGCATCTCGCCTTCGGCGATGCAGACGCGCGCTTCGTGGGCGATGAATTCGCTCTTGTCCAGGAACTGGACCGGGTGCGTCGCCACTACCGGCAGCCCCAGGCGGCCGGCCAGCGCCACCGAGTGGCGCACCTGCTGCTCCTGGTTGGCCTGGCCGGCGCGCTGGATCTCGATATAGAAGTGGCCCGGGAAGATGCGCGCCCAGCGCTCGGCATTGGCCTCGGCCTTCGCCAGGTCGCCGTTGTCGATGGCCTGGCCGATGTCGCCGAAATGCGCGCCCGACAGCACGATCAGGCCGTTCGCCTGCGGTTCATCCGGGTGCAGGGTCGATACCGACGTAGCCAGCGCTTCGAGCCACTCGGTGCGCAGCTCGGCGCGGCCCTTGTGCTGATTGGTCAGCCAGGCGCGCGCCAGCAGGTCGCACAGCTGCAGGTAGCCGGTGTGGTTTTTTGCCAGGATCAGCAGGCGGTGCGGCTTGTCGCGGTTGTCGTCGTTGGTGATCCAGGCGTCGACCCCGAGGATCGGCTTGATGCCCTTGCCGCGCGCTGCTTTATAAAAGCGCACCAGGCAGAAGGTATTGGCCAGGTCGGTCACGGCCAGCGCCGGCTGGTTGTCCTTGACCGCCGCCTTGACCAGGTCGTCGATGCGGACCAGGCCGTCGACGATGGAGTATTCGGAGTGGACGCGCAGGTGGGTGAAGGTCGGGGAAGTCATCCGACCATTTTACCGCGAGCGCGGTATCGGATGAAGTCCTGTGACTGGAAGTCCTGCGAACGGATTGCCAAGCCTTGGCACGCAGCCTGAAATGGCAAACCACCACACCAACACATTCCGCAAAATCGAAATAATTCTGAATTAGTTGCCGATAGGAATCTAATCGCCGTAAAAATTTCACATATGACACTATTTTTTTGTATATACATTGCCCTAAAGAAATAATATTCTTATTGCAATCTTACTGGATTTTTCCCACGAATATGCTGATTAAGTACGTACGAATGTGTCAATTCCGGTTTCATATTTATTGTTTTGTTGTATTTAGTGCTTTTAGGAACGGAAATTCCGATCGCCATTAGCGACATAACCGACCCAGTTGCTACACTTTGCGACATGTTTCCTGATGGAATGAATTAGTTATTCAGCGTGCAAGTGCTAACTTTATAGCAACTATGCCACGCGATATTCATGTCTATCAGATAGAAAAACACAACAAATTTCCAAACTTAGGTTTTATTTCTGACAGGGCAAGAGATGGCTTCCGGGATTATCGATAACGGTTTTATCAAATTTGGTTTCAGTGACGCGGGTACTCTCGGTTACGGCAGCAACAAGACACCTGGCATCTTTTATGATGCGACCGGCAAGTTCAACTACCCTTCGAACGCCGACTTCCTGACCCCGGGCTCGCCCCGCGAATCGTTCAGCATCAAGGTCGGCTCGACCATCTACTCGAACCAGAACGAAAACTTCCAGTACCCGCAGATCCCGACCACGATCACCGCCAACCTGATCAAGGAAGGCGCCAAGACATTCGGCACGATCACCGCGGTGTCCAACATCGGCGGCATCGAAATCACCCAGGTCTATAGCGTCGACGCGGATGACACGATCATCAACATGTCGGTGACGATGAAGAACACCACCGGCGCAACCATCAACAACGTCAAGTATTCGCGCGGCATCGACCCGGACGTCGATTCGCCGCTGGGCACCACATCGACCAATAACTCGCAGGGCACCACCGGTGTCAGCAAGAACGACCTGGTGCTGTCGGAAGGCCCGATCAGCCACCGCATCATTGGCTTCTACACCAATGACTCGATGACGCACAACACCAGCGTTACCCGCAGCTGGTCGACCGATCCTGACGCTGCCCTGTCGGGCCAGATGGATGGCACCGGCGACAACACCATCAATATCGGCTTCAATGTCGGCAACCTGGCCGCCGGCCAGGCCAAGAGCTTCAGCTTCGCCTACGTGTTCGTGGCCAGCCCGGCCGACATCCAGAAGGTGATCGACACCGTCCCGGCATCGAATCCGGTCCCGACCTTTACTGCATTCGATGGCGACATCGTCACCGGTGCCGAAGACACCCAGGTCACGATCACCCATGCCGACCTGCTCGCGCACGGCAATGAAGCCGACAAGAACGCCGACGACAGCGCCGGCAGCGTGCCGGCCTTCGTCGTCAAGGCGGTCACCAGCGGCACGCTCCTGATCGGCGCCACCGCGGAAACCGCGAAAGCCTGGGCCGTCAACAGCAATGACGTGATCGACGCCACCAACAAGGCCTTCTGGACCCCGGCAAAAGATGCCAACGGCAACTTGAACGCATTCACTGTCGTCGCCAGGGATGCCGAAGGCAGCGTGTCGGCTACGCCGGTACAGGCTGTCGTCAGCGTCACGCCGGTGAACGATGCGCCGAAGTTCAATTCGGGCGCGATCCTGACGCCGGTGCTGGAAGACGCGGCCGATCCGGGCGGCATGGCCATCGCCAGCATGATGACACCGCGCTTTAGCGACGTGGATGCCGGTTCCAGCCTGGGCGGCGTCGTCGTCGTCGGCAATACCACCACTGAGACTCAGGGCAAGTGGACCTACAGCACTGACAACGGCGCCACCTGGCACGAGATCGGCACCGTCAGCGCGGCAACGGGCCTGGTGCTGCCAGCGAGCGCCAAGCTGCGCTTCGAAGCCGAAGCCAACTGGAACGGCACGCCGGGCGCGCTGAGCGTCCTGCCGGTCGATAACGCGTATGCAGGCGCCTACAGCAATGGCGCTACCCGCGCCACCTTCGACAGCACCACCGACGCATTGGCCTCGGGCGTGGGCGAAAACCCCGTCACCATCGGCACCAGCATCACCTCGGTCAATGACGCGCCGGTCTTCACCAGCGCGCCGGGCGCGGCGGCGCTGACCGAAACCGCGGCGTATGACGACGCACTGGCTGAAGGCAAGGTCGAACTCGCCACGGGCGAGCTGACCGGCACCTTGAGCGCGAGCGACGTCGATCACCTCGACCACGCATTCGGCATCCGCGGCGGCACTACTGCCGGCGGCACCGTGACCAAGGTCGGCTTCTACGGCACCCTGACCGTCGACACCGCAACCGGCGCATGGCAATACACCCCGAATAATTTCGTCGCGATCAACGCGCTGGGCGAAGGCAAGACCGCCAGCGACAAGTTCGACTTCAAGGTCAGCGATCCCGAAGGCGCATTCAGCCTCCAGAACCTGACCATCACCCTGACCGGCACCAACGACCTGCCGGTGGTGACCTCGGCACTGGCCGACCAGGCATTCTCTGGCGCCGGCACCTGGACCTACCAGCTGCCAGCCGACAGCTTCACCGATGCCGACGGCACCCCGCTGACCTATACGGCCACACTGGCCGACGGCAGCGCGCTGCCGGCCTGGCTGAACTTCGATGAAGCCAGCCGCACCTTCAGCGGCGATCCGGGCCAGGACAGCGGATCGCTGTCGATCAAGGTCACCGCCAGCGATGGCACGGCCAGCATCGACGACACCTTCACACTCGACCTGACCGACACCGGCAACGAGGCGCCGTACCTGAACAAGGCACCGCTGCCACCGGTCGTGAGCGACGTGCGCGAGCAATTCAGCGCGATGTTCGGCGACGCGCTGGGCGGCACCGAGATCACCTTCGACGGCGAGACCGTAAGCCTGGGCGACGCCGCCAAGCCGGCCAACGTGGCCAATGCCGTCGCCGCCGGCGACTATGCCAACTGGACTGCCGCGCTCAAGGACGGCAGCAGCAATACCGTGGTGTTCACCGCCAAGAACCCGGGCGCCGTCACCGATGTCGCCAACGTCGTCAACGGCGGCAGCTACGACGGCACCGCCACCATCAACAAGATCAACGAAGGCACCGACGACAGCGAAGGCGTCCGCGAAAGCTTCGTGCTGAACCTGGCCGATGCCAACGGCGGCAACACGATGACGTTCGACGGCGTCACGATCCCACTGTCGCCTGAAGGCAGCGAAACCGCCTCGGAAGTCGCCGACATCCTGGCCGCGGCCACATTCCCGAACTGGACTGCGGTTGCCGCAGGTTCGCAGGTCACCTTCACGCACAAGTCGGCAGGCGACCAGCCTGACGGCGATATCAGCCAGTTCACCGGCAACTATTTCGGCGACAACCCGGAGATCACGGTCTCGAACGTCATCGACGGTGGCGCCACCACCCCGGGCGAGAGCGAAGTCTTCGAAGTCACCTACACCGGCGGCCTGGGCGGCAGCACCCTGGTCTTCGATGGCGAGACCGTCACTGCCGGCATCGGCCTGACCGCCGCGCAAGTGGCGGCCGCAGTCGCCGACCATGGCGCCACCGCCAACTGGAACGTGGCCACCGATTCAGCCACTCCCGGCAAGGTCGTCTACACCGCCAACACGCCGGGCAACATGGAAGACGTCACCGCAGCCGCATTCACAGGCAATACCGCCGTCGTCGCCAAGACGGGCGATGGCGCTGGCTGGACCTACACGCTGCCAGGGGATACGTTCATCGACCCGGAAGGCAGTCCGCTGACCCACACCGCAACCATCGGCGGCATCAACCTGGATACGGCCGGCACCGACGCCCTGCGCTTCGACCCGGGTAGCCTGACGTTCTCGGGTAACGGCTCCGCCCTGCCGGCCGGCACCATCACGGTCACTGCCACCGATTCGGCGAACAAGTCGGCCTCGGCTTCGTTCGACCTGACCCTGGGCGACGGCGCCGACACCGGCGTCAGCGCCGGCGCGGCGCTCGTCGACGTCACCTGGGACGGCGCCGGCAGCCACAGCTACCACCTGGCCAACAGCGCCTTCGACTTCGCCGACGGCGGTACGCTGACCCTGAGCGCCAAGCTGGCCGACGGCAAGGCCCTGCCGGCCTGGCTCAAGTTCGATGCCGCCACCGCGACCTTCAGCGGCAACCCGCCGGACGGCTCGGAAGCGAGCTACGCGGTGCGCGTCACCGCCACCGACGGCACCGGCGTCGCATCGAATGCGACGCAAGACTTCAACCTGACCGTGACCCGTGCCGACGACGCACCGATCGTCGTCTCGCAACTGCCTGACGCGGTCACCGACACCAGCGGCAACTGGAGCCTGAACATCGGCAAGCTGCTCTTCAGCGATCCGGATGGCACCGCCGAAGGCACCGCCACGAGCAACGACATTGCCTACTCGGCGCAACTGGCCAACGGCGAACCGTTGCCGTCCTGGCTGTCGTTCAACGACAAGGCTGGCGTCTTCAGCGGCAACCCGCCAGCGGGCACCCCGTACCTGAACGTGGTCGTCAGCGGCACCACCGCCAATGGCGTCAGCGCCTCGACCAGCTTCACCCTGGGCCTGACCACCGACGCCGACGCTGCCGCTGCAACCAATAGCCAAGGCAGCCTGGAAATCACCGGCACGCCGGCCAGCATCGGCAGCATCCTGAGTGCCGGCGATCCGGTCGACGATGACGGCGTCACGGGAACCCCCACCTACCAGTGGCAAGTCTCTAGCGATGGCGGCACCACATGGAGCGATATCGGCGGCGTGCGCGCCACCGGCAAGAACTTGTCCCTGACGGTCGCCGAATCGGGCAAATCCGTGCGCGCCGTATCGTTCTACAACGACGAAGGCGGCGTGGCCGAAGCACCTGAATCGAACGTGATCGCCGTGCCGAAGTTCAATGTGCAGGGCAGCGTCACGCTGGCCGGCACGCAATCGCCGGGCCAGGTGCTGACCGCGCTGGTCAGCGACCAGAACGGCCTGGCCGAGGCTGCGCCAAGCTACCAGTGGCAAGTCTCGACCGATGGCGTGAATTTCACCGATATCGCCGGCGCCACCTACAGTGCCTATACCCTGGGCAACGCCGATGGCGGCAAGTACGTGCGCGTCAACGTCACCTATTCGGACGACGAGGTCAGTGCCGAGAACATCTACAGCGCACCGACCAAGCAGCTCGACCTTGGCATGGTTGCGCCGGTCGGCGTCGACGACAACGCCATCGCCGTCGAAGCGGGTGGCGTGGACAACAACGTCGCCGGCAGCGACGCCGGCGGTAACCTGCTGGCCAACGACACCGACGCCAACAGCGCCGACACCAGGACCGTCACCAGCGTGCGCGCCGGTGCGGCGGCCGGCCTGGGCGAAGGCGCCGAAGCCGGCGCCGACGGCTTCACCATCACCGGCCAATACGGCACGCTCACGGTCAAGGCCGACGGCACCTACACCTACCTGGTCGACCAGACCAACTTCGCCGTCAACGCGCTCAACGTCGGCAAGTCGCTGGTAGAGAGCTTCAACTACACCGTCACCGACAATACCGAGCTGTCCGACAGCGCAGTGCTGAACATCACCATCACCGGCGCCAATGACGCACCGACGGTGATCTTCGCTCCGACCAGCCTGACGGCGGTGGAAGACCTGAAGACCGGCATCGTCATGCCAACCCTGTTCAACATCTCGGATGTCGATGGCGGCACCGCGTTCTCGGTGCAGCTGCTGGCCAGCGCCGGTAAGCTCTCGGGCGTGAACGGGGCCGGCGTGACCGTCAGCGGCAACGACAGTGGCGTGCTGACCGTCACCGGCGCCATGAGCGACGTGAGCGCCTGGCTCAAGACCCCTGGCAACGCCTTCTACACCGGCGCGCCGAACGTGAATGGGGCGGAAGTGGCCACCATCACCCTGATGGCCAATGACGGCTCGGGCTACAAGCCGATGGCGAGCCCGATCAAGGTCGATATCGAGAGCGCCAACGATGCCGCCGTGATCGACCTGGACGCCAACAATTCGTCCGGCGCGACCGGCAACGACTTCATCACCACCTTCCGTCCACGTGGCGAAGCGGTGGCCGTGGTCGATACCGATGTCGCGATCACCGACATCGACGCTGGCGCCCTGATGGCCGGCGCGCGGGTGGCCATTACCGGTGGCGCCTGGGACAATGATTTCGGTACCACCTACGAAACCCTGTCGTCGACCGCCGGCAACAGCTATATGGGCAGCAAGGGCGCCATCACCATCAGCGGCAACGGCAGCACCGTCGTGACCCTGAGCGGCGCCGGCACCATGGCCGATTACCAGAACGCACTCAAGACCGTGCGCTATGACAACGCCAACCCGAATGCTTTCGCGGGCGACCGGACCGTCACGATCTCGGTCACCGACACCTCGAGCGCCAAAGTGGTGACCCTGGCCACCCCGAGCGCCACGGTCGGCACCGGCATGTCGGTCCTGCTCAATGGTGTCGATACCGGCGCCACGGTGACCCAGGTCATCGACGGCAGTCACTTCGTTACCAGCTCGGTCGTGGCCGGCCTGGCAATCTCCGGCGCCCTGAGCTTCGCGACCGGCGCAGTCGCCGCCGCCGCTGTAGCGGCAGGCAACCAGTTCTCGACCGTGGCCCTGAACGCTGCGATCGCGGTCGGCCAGAAGATCTTTATCGATGGCGCCGACAGCGGCCTGACCGTGAGCGCCATCGCCGGTTCGCTGATCACCGCCAGCGGCGCGGTCACGCTCGATGCGAACGCCGCGCTGTCGTTCCAGACCAGCGCCACTGCGGTCCCATCGGGCCTGGTCTCGAACAGCGGCTCGTTCACCACGGCTGCGAATAACACGCAGATCGCCATCGGCCAGAAGATTTACGTCGACGGCGCCGATAGCGGCCAGACCGTGGCCGCCGTGGTGGACGGCAAGCACTACGTCGCCAGCGGTCCGCTGTCGACCCTGTCGCCGACCTCGGCCCTGAGCTTCTACCTCAACGGCAACCTGGTCACCAGCGCCACCAATGCCGCGCCGCTGGCCGCCACCACCACCATCAAGACCCCGTGGACCCCGGTGGTCGACCTGGACGGCGCCGCGTCGAGCGGCCGCGACCGCGCCACGACCTTTACCGAAGGCCAGAGCGGCGTGGCGATCGCCACCTCGGACGCCTCGATCACCGACCAGGACGGTAACCTGAAATCGGTCGTGGTCACCCTGACCAATCCGGTCGACGGCGCTGCCGAAAAACTGTTCATCTCGGATGGCCTGAAAGGCAACCTGATGGGCCTTGGCATCACCACCTCGATCTCGGCGGACGGCCATACCCTGACCTTCAGCGGCAACCGCGATGCGACCTACTACCAGCTCGGCCTGCGTGGCGTGCAGTACCAGAACGCTTCGGAAAACCCGGGCGTGACTCCACGCGTGGTCACTGTTGCCGTGACTGACCAGGAAGATAACGCCGGCGTGAACGCGCAAACGGTCATCAATGTGGTGCCGGTCAACGATGCACCGGTGATCGTCACCAATACCGGCGCCGTCGTGCTCGAAGGCGGTACCGTGGTCCTGACGACGGCGCAACTGGCCAGCAGCGACGTCGACGACGCCGCAGCCACCCTGGACTACGTGATCACCACCGCGCCGACCAAGGGCGTGCTGTTCCGCGACCTGAACAACAACAACCGGGTCGATGCGGGCGAAGCCCTCACCACCAACGCCAAGTTCAACCAGGGCGAACTGAGTGCCGGCATCATCAAGTATGCGCAGACCGATACGCCCGGCGCCAGCAGCACCCCATACGGCCAGGACAGCTTCGGCTTCAAGGTCCGGGACGGCCTGGAAAACGGCGCCGTCGCGCCTGGCGGCGACTTCAGCATCGCCATCACCCCGGTCAACGATGCACCGCTGCTGACCGCTGTCGCCAGCAACCCGACCTTCTCCGAAAACGGCGCCGATCCTGCGCAAGGCGGCTGGGCCAAGCTGTTCGCCGGCACCGCTGTCAATCCTGTCGAGACCGCGCAGCACGTGATCGAAGTGCGCTTTACCGTGGCCGGCGTGGCTGACGGCAGCGCCGAGAAAATCCGCATCGACGGCCGTGAAGTCGACCTGAGCACCGGCTCGGGCACCACCAGTACCGGCAGCTTCGGCTACGCGGTCAGCGTCAGCAATGGCGTCGCCACGGTCGTGGTCAGCAAGGCCGGCGCCGCCAATGCCGAATGGGCCTCGCTGTTCGATGGCATTGCCTATCGCAACACCAGCAATGCGCCGAGTGGCAGTGCCCGCACCATCACCCTGACCCAGGTCAAGGACGACGGCGGCACCACCAACGGCGGCATCGACTTGACCAAGCTCAACCTGTCGAGCAGCGTGGCCATCGTCGCCTCGGACAGCGCCCCAACCCTCGGCACGAATGCCGGCGCCAGCGTCGCCAACGGCGGCGTGGTGACGCTGGGCGCAGCCAACCTGGCGCTGGCCGACAGCGACAGCAGCCCAGCGGCACTGAAGTACACCGTCACCACCGCACCGGTGAATGGCGTGCTGTTCCGCGACCTGAACGGCAACGGCAAGGTCGATGCATCGGAAACGATCGGCAAGGGTGCGCAGTTCACCCAGCAGGACCTCATCGACGGCCGCATCAAGTTCATGCACAACGGCGAAGCCGGCAGTGCCGAATCGTTCAAGTTCACCGCGGGCGACGCCAAGACCACCCTGCCTGAAGCGACCTTCTCGTTCGCCATCGGCGCCGCTGCTGGCACGATCGGCGTGGATGGCGGCGGCGACAACACCCCGTCGACCGATGGCCGCACGCCGCTGTTTAGCGACGTCAATGTTACGCCGAAGGCGGGCGACACCGTCGGCACCCTGACCTTCACCATCGGCGATGTCAAGGATGGCAACAACGAAGTGTTGAAGCTCAATGGCCTCGATCTGCCGCTGGGGGATGGCCATACCCAGACCTCGAACGGCATCGAGTACACCGTCAGCGTCGATCCGAGCGGCAAGGCGACCGTCACCGTCACCGACCCGACCGCACCAGGCTTCAGCGCTGAACAGGCCGAAGGCATCATCGCGGGCGTACGCTACACCAATAGCGCCGTGCCACCGACCGCCGGTGTGCGGCCGGTGCACCTGGAACTGACGACAATCGACGCCGATGGCGACCCGACCGGCACCTACCCGGTCGACTTCGACGGTTCGATCGTGATCAACCCCACCACAGCGCCATTGACCGGCGCCGACCTGCCGCCCCCGGCCACCGGCTCGACCATCGAAACCCTGACCTTTACGGTTGGCGCAGTCACCGATGGCGACAAAGAGGTGTTCAAGATCAATGGGCGCGATCTGCCTTTGAAGGATGGCTACACCGCCACCGATGGCGACATCGTCTACAAGGTCAGCATCGATGCCGACGGCAAGGCCACGATTACCGTGACCGACAGCCGGCTGCCGGGCTTTACCGAAGAACAAGCCGAAACGATCGTACGCGAAGCGACCTACGTCAATAACGCGGTGCCGCCAACCGGCGACCCGCGTACGGTGACCCTGGTCAGCCAGACCGAAGCAACAGGCGCCACGCCGCCGGTCAAGAAAGTGGTGGAGATCGGCGCCTCGGGCGATGTCACACCCGGGAGCGACAACCATGCCCCGGACCTGAACATCGGCCCGGCAGCCACGGTCAGCGAAGGCGGCGTGCTGACGCTGAAGGCGGCCGACCTGTCGGCCACCGACAGCGAGCAGTCCAGCGGCAGCCTGCTGTTCAAGGTCGATGCAGCCCCGGCCCATGGCGTGCTGTTCCGCGACATCAACGGCAATGGCCTGGTCAACACCGGTGAACAACTGGGACAAGGCGCGACCTTCACCCAGGCTGACCTGGTCGCCGGTCGCATCAAGTATGCCCACGATGGCAGCGAAGGCGTCACCGACGGCCTCAAGGTCAGCGTCAGCGATGGCGTGTACGCGAGCGCAGCCGAAACGGTGTCGTTCAACATCACCCCGGTGAACGATGCCCCGACCCTGACGGCGACGGCGCAGAATCCGGCCTACACCGAAGGCGGCAGCGCGGCCCAGCTGTTCGCTTCGGCTGCAGCGGCAGGCATCGAAACCGGCCAGCGCGCAACCGGCCTGAAGCTCACCGTGGAGAATCTGCGCGATGGCGCGGACGAGCAACTGGTGATCAACGGCCGCGTGGTCGAACTGTCGGGCGCTACCGCGTCCGGCACGCTGGGTGACGTCGACGGCGTGGCGGCAGGCTTTACGGTGAGCTTCTCGGGCGGCACCGCCACCGTGCAGCTGACTGCGGCCGACGGCATCACCGAAGCCGATCTGCTGGCGCTGGTGAACAACCTGCGCTACCAGAACACCAGCGCCAACCCGAGCGAAGGCAAGCGTGACATCACGCTGACCGAACTGAGCGATAACGGCGGCACCGCCGACGGTGGCCTGGACAAGGCTGCACTCAACCTGTCGAGCAGCGTCACGGTGACGGCGGTAAACAGCGCCCCGACCCTGTCCAGCCCTGGTATCACGGTGCTGGAAGGCGGTTCGCTGACCATGACCACGACCCAGTTCAATGCCGCCGACGCCGACTCGCCACTGTCGAGCCTGACCTACAGGCTCGACACCGCGCCAAGCGCCGGCACCCTGTTCATCGACCTCGACGGCGATGGCGTGATCGACAGCGGCGAAGCGCTGGGCAGCAACGGCAGCTTCACCCACGCCGACCTGGCCGCTGGACGCGTGCGTTACCAGCATGACGGCAGCGAGAACGGCGACAGCTTCGACATCAGTGTCAGCGACGGCAGCGTCAGCTCGGCGCCGGTGGCGGTGAACGTGAACCGGACGCCGGTCAACGATGCGCCGGTGCTGAGCGGCCTGGACGGCACCACGGTCAGCTATCCGGCCAACTCGGGGGCGAAAGCCGTCGACCGCAACGGCGTGATCAGCGTGACCGACAGCGATTCGGCCAGCTTCGACGGCGGCCAGTTGCGCGTGAGCATCCAGTCGAACAACGATGCCGCCAAGGATGTCCTGAGCCTGAGCAATATTGGCACCGGCGCCGGCGAAATCGGCATCAGTGGCAGCAACGTCACCTTTGGCGGCACCGTGATCGGCACTGTCAGCGGCGGCAGCGGCGCGCATGACCTGGTGATCACGTTCAACGACCAGGCTACTGCGGCGGTAACCGAAGCGCTGATCCGTGCAGTCCAGTTCAGCAACAGCGATGCCAACCCGGCCCTGCCGCTGCGCAGCATCGGCTTTACCCTGCTCGACGGCGACGGCGGCGTGTCGCAGACCGCCAGCGTCAACCTGGCCTTGCAGACCAATACCCAGCCGATCATCCTGAACGGTTCCGGTTTCTACGTGGCCGAGAACACCACGGCGGTGACGGTGATGGCGGCGACCGATCCGCATGGCCGCCCGGTGACCTACAGCATCAGCGGCGGCGCCGATGCAGGCAAGTTCGTCATCAACGCCAGTACCGGCGCGCTGCGCTTTGCCACCGGCCAGGACTACGAGCAACCGGCCGACGTGGGCGCCGACAACGTGTACAACGTCAAGGTGCGCGCCACCAACGACGAAGGGTCGTTCAGCGAAGCCGAGCTGGCCGTGAACCTGGTCGACGTGGTCGACGAGACGGCCCAGGACGATGCGGCGCCGGTATTCGGTTTCGCCACCGTCAATGGCAACCGCCTGGTCATGAGCTACACCGACCAGTCGGCCCTGGACGCAGTGCATGTCCCTGGCGCGAGCGCCTTCAACGTCATGAGCGGCGGTCGCGCCAACGCGGTCACTGCGGTGGTCGTCGATGCACTGGCCAAGACCGTGACCCTGACGCTGGCAAGCGGAGTAGCCAATGGCGCGGCAGTCACGGTGGCCTACACCGATCCGACCGCCGGCAACGACAGCGCCGCACTGCAGGACGTCAGCGGCAACGACGTGGCCAGCATGGGCGCCACGGCGGTCACCAACCTGACGCCGGGCGCTGGCGGCGGCGGTGGCGGCGTCGTGACTCCGGTGACGCCACCGGTTACCACGCCAGGCACTGCGCCGGGCACGATCACCAATGTCACGACGGTGGTGACTACGGTCGATGGTGGCCAGTCCACCGTCAACACCGGCATGATCGGCACCGTGCGCGTGGTCGAGACGGTCTACGTCCACACCAACGGCACCACCGAGAAGTCGATGACCGTGACGCCGAGTGCAAACGGCGGCGCCACCATCCTGCCATTGCTGTACGAAGCAGGCGGCACGACCGCCAGCAACACCACGGTGTCGCTGTCGGAAGGCGTGGGCATGACCTCGATCGGCGCCCGTACCCCGATGGGCACGGGCGGCTCGCTCGACTTGATCGAACTGATCAAGACCAGCGTGAGCGGCGCCGACAGCCTGCTGAGCAATATGGTCTCGGGTGGCCAGCAGTTCCTGGACGGCCGTCCGGCGTCCTCGACGCTGTGGGTCAACAAGATCGTGCTCGACGGAACTGGTGCGGGGGCGGCCAGCGTCACCGTGGACGGCGCTGCCAACAACTCGCAGAGCGTCACCACCGGCGACAAGCTCGAAGGCCTGGTGATCGATGCCAGCAGTCTGAAACCAGGCTCGACGCTCAACCTGAGCAATGTCGATTTTGCCGTGGTCATTGGTGACAACATCAAGATCCGCGGTGGTGACGGTGAAAACGTGGTCTACGGCGGCGCAGGTTCGCAGGACATCATGCTCGGCGCCGACGACGACATTCTGTTCGGCGGCGATGGCGACGACACCATCGGCAGCGCCGGCGGCAACGACATGATCTACGGTAACGCCGGCAACGATCTGTTGTTCGGTGGCGCCGGCCTGGACGTGCTGCACGGCGGCGCGGACAACGATGTGGCGGTCTACGAAGGCAATATGGGCCGCTACAGCATCATCCGCGACCATGGCAAGACGATCGTACGCTCGCTCGACCGCCTGGACGACATCGACACGCTGGTCAACGTGGAGACGATCCGCTTCGCCGACCACAGCTACACGGTGGAGAACTCGCAGGACATGAGCATGGTCGCCACCGCCTATGCACGGATCCTCGACCGCCAGGCCGATCTCGACGGCTTCCAATGGTGGATGGCCCAGGTCGATTCGGGTTCGATCTCGTCGGGCGACATGGGCGTATTCATGCTCAACTCGACCGAGTTCAAGGCCACCAACAAGGTGGACTTCTCGAGCCTGTCGCAGAGCGACCAGGTACACATGTTGTACGAGACGATCCTGGACCGCGATGCTGAGCAGGAAGGCTTCGACTACTGGATGGCACAGCTGGACAAGGGCATGTCGATGGCCGACGTCGTCACGCAGTTCATGGAATCGGCGGAACTGATCGGCCAGTACAGCGCAAAGAGCGATTGGGAATTCTCGCTGTAAGCGATTGATGGACGGGGGCGCCTGCGGGCGCCCTTCCTCGCGTGGCGCCACTTGTGTGGCGCCGCTTTTTTATGGGCGAAAGAAAAGGCGCTGTCATCGTTAGCTGTGGACGAGGATTGAACCGCTGAGCTGATGCGAGGTCCAACCCCTGTTGTATTCGATAGGGGACGGATCATGAAAGCGCCCAGGTTCGCCAGCCTGTTCGCCCAACTCGCACGGCTGAACCAGCACCAGCGGCGCGAGGTGCTCGCGGCCCTGCATCCTGCAGCCGGGCTGGACCGCATAGTGGCCCTCATCGATGAGATCCGTTCGCGCACGCGCCGCTGCCCCGAGTGCGCCTGCGAGCAATGCCATCGGCACGGCCATGCCAACGACTTGCAGCGCTTTCGCTGCTGCCAATGCGGGCGCACATTCAACGACCTCAGCGGCACACCGCTGGCGCGGTTGCGGCTCAAGGGCAAGTGGCTCGCGTATCTCGGCGGCTTGCTCGATTCACAAGCGGTGCGCGCGGCCGCCAAACGGGTCGGCGTCCACCGCAACACGGCGTTTCGCTGGCGCCACCGCTTTCTCGAACGGGTCAAGGATGACCGTCCGGCGCAGCTGACCGGCATCGTCGAAGCCGACGAGCTGTTCCTGCTCGAATCGCAGAAGGGTTCACGCAAGCTCGACCGCAAGCCACGCAAGCGTGGCGGCAAGGCGGGCCTGCGCGGCATTTCCCGCGAACTCGACTGCATTCTGGTGGCGCGCGACCGCAGTGGCCAGACCATCGACGCCGTCACCGGGCGTGGCGCGCTCAGTGCTGCCCAGCTCACCAAGCACTTGCTCCCCAAACTCGATCCCCAGGCGCTCTTGGTCACCGATGCCAATGCGGCTTACCGGGCTTTCGCGCGAGCGCATGGCATCGCGCATCGGTCGGTCAACCTGAGCGCGGGAGAACGGGTTCGCAGCAGCGCCCAAGGCGCCATCCACGTGCAGAACGTGAATGCCTACCACAGCCGATTGCGCGAATGGCTGGCACGTTTCCATGGGGTGGCCTCGCACCGTCTTCCCAACTATCTGGTGTGGCGCTGGGCGCTGGATGGCGGGCGAGTTACTTCCGTCGAACAATTGTTGCGCATCGCATTCGGAGCCATCAACAGCTAACGGTGACAGCGCCAAAAGAAAACGCCGTCCGTGCTTGCGCAGGGACGGCGTTGTCGGTAATAACCCGGGACGGCGGCATGAACGCCGCCCGCGCCAGGTCGATCCTGCCCCGCAGGGCGGGATCAGCCGCGCTTGCGGCGAACCAGCGCGAGGCCGGCCAGTGCCAGACCCATCAGGGCGACACTGCCTGGTTCAGGCACTTCGTTCGCGCGCAGACCGTTGAGGTTGACGGTCACGCCGTTGTCGATGTTGGCGGTGCGGATGCCGATGGTGTCGAACGCGCTGAAACCGGTGTTGATGTTCGTGAGGTTGAGTTGTCCCTTGGTCAGGTTGGTCAGCTCTGCGGCAGTCGGGTTCAGCCATGCGCTCAGGCTGTCGTAATTGCCATCGGCCTTGCTTTTGTACAGATAGGCATACAGGTGGTAAGCGGTACCCGCGACAATATTGCTGTTCGCGAAAGTCGTCCCGGTGCCCGTGCCGCCGGCACGGACGAACAGGTCGTCACTGCCCTTGCCATCGTTATTCGCTTTCAGGCCAATGTTCACACCCTTATAGCCTTCTTTATTGCTCGAGTTGTTGAACCAGACCGCCACGAAGTCGTTATTTTGCAGCTTGCCGGTGTACGACAGCGTGAAGTCGACCAGGACACCGTTGGTGTAAGGGGTAGGGGTCTTGAACGCGTCATACGTGTAGACATTCGAGTCCTTGATAGCGTACGACGCTGGCAGGACAGTAGCGCAAGCGAAGCTGGCGCTGAGGGCCAGGGTCAGGAAGGCGAGGCTTTTGCGAATCATTATATTGTTCCCTAGTAGGTTTTATTTAAGACATGTTCTACATAGCAATTTTAATGCCAGGAAACTTATCATGTTTAAAATCAATTACTTAGCAGTCAACCTTTGATCTACAGCAGTATTTACTGTAAAGTTTTCCGACAAGAATCTAAGGTTTTTATATTGCAACATCGGTTGACTTGTTATGACACAACAATGTTCAACGCCAGCGGTCAGGATGTGCGGTTGGCAGCCTGCGCTGATTTATAATGTCGCCCTACCTTTTCTACCGCCTTTGCAAGGCCACAGACCATGTCCTCCTCCGAAACGCAGTACGTCAACATCGCCGCCTATAAATTCATCACGCTCGACAATCTCGACGATCTGCGTCCGCAATACCAGGACAAGTGCATCGAGCTGGCGCTGAAGGGGACGGTGCTGCTGACGCCGGAGGGGATCAATATGTTCCTGTCGGGTACGCGCGAGCACATCGACCAGTTCCTGGACTGGGTGCGCAGCGACGCCCGCCTGGCCGACCTTGCGTGGAAAGAGAGTCTCTCTGCCGAGCAGTCGCATAAGCGCATGCTGGTAAAGATCAAAAAAGAGATCATTACCATGCGCATGCCGCTGATCAAGCCGGAACTGGGCCGCGCGCCTGCGGTCGATGCGCAAACGCTCAAGCGCTGGCTCGACCAGGGGCATGACGACGACGGTGTCGAAGTGGTGATGATGGAAACCCGCAATGCCTTCGAAGTCGATGTCGGCACCTTCAACAACACGCTCGACTACCGCATCGACAAGTTCACCGAGTTCCCGGCCGTGGCGGCCGAGCACAAGGATGAGTTGGCCGGCAAGACCGTGGTCACCTTCTGCACCGGCGGGATCCGCTGCGAGAAAGCCGCGATCCACATGAAAGAGATCGGCTACGACCGCGTGTACCAGCTCGAAGGCGGCATCCTGAAGTATTTCGAGGAAGTAGGCGGCGACCATTATTCGGGCGACTGCTTCGTGTTCGACTACCGCACCGCGCTCAACCCGAAGCTGGAACCGACCGAAACCGTGCAATGCTTTGCCTGCCGCGCCGTGGTCACGCCGCGCCAGCAGTTGTCGCCGGATTACGTGTACGGGGTATCGTGCCCGCATTGCGCAGGCGCCCCGGCGCAGGGCGAAGCGCTGCGCGCAGTGGTCCAGTAAAAAACCCGGCCAGCCGCCAGCGCGGTCGGCCGAGCAGCAACGGCGCCTTGGCGTACACCAAATGCCCCGATTTGGCCAGCCCAATAAAAAGGCAGCGCCGGGCTGCCCTTTCCAACCACGCGCTCAGCTGGTCAGCACTGCACGAGCAATGCCTTCAGCACCGGCAAACGCTTGCTCTTGAAGTCATTTGCAAGACGCAGGGCGGCCGCGTAATCGTCGTCGGAATTGTCTGCCACCTTGCCCTCGACCAGCATTCGCTGTCCCTGCGCGGCGAGCGCGTGCAGCATGAAGCGCGCCCACACAGCCGGGTCGTTCGGCGCATCTTTCGAGGCAAGCAGGAACAGTTGTTCGAAACGATTCACGCCGACGCCGCCACCGATCACCGGCGAAGCCAACGCGGACACGGCTTCAGAGTAGCGCGCCTGGCCGCACAATTCGCGGTTGAGGCGAGTTGCCTGCGGAGTGGCGGCCTTGATCGTCTTGTCATCCTGTACCAGCTGGATACACCCTTTGCCTGCCAGGATCATCAGCGCCTGCAGCACGCCGTTGAAATCGGCCTTGCCTTCGAGCACACGTTCGATATCCTGCAGCGTGTGGACCCGCAGGTCGGCCAGGAAATCGAGAATCGGGCCGTATACATTCTCGTGCAGAACCGCTTCTCCGATTGCGCCGCTGACCTTCAGGCTGATTTCGTTGCGCACCGCCACCATGATGAAGCGCTGGGCGCGCAGTTTCTCGAGCCGTTCCAGCGCCGACATCGGCCGCAAACCGCGCACCCAGTAATCGCGCCGGAACTGCTGGTTGACCAGGAAATCGCGCACCGTCTCGCGGAACGAGCGGTCCGGTATGTCTTTCAGGATCTGCTGGTGTTCTGACGGCATATTGATGGCGTCGACATGGTCGAGCAGATGCGCCGAGCAGGCGAAGCTCAGCTTGGCATCGCCGAGCCAGCGCGACATCTTGGAGAACGACATGGGTTCCCAGTCGCGATTGAAATACTCATGCGCCAGATAGTTGCGGCTCTGCCCCTTGAGCGCTTCGAGCCGCGCCGCCACCGCCGGATTGGCGGCGCCATAACGGGCGCCGGTGCTGATGAGCTTGCCGGCGAACTCAAGCGCCGAATCGATGCGCGGCACGATCCCATGACCGGGAGCCCCCATCAGCTCGGCATGCTCGACCAGCAGGTCGCGCATCGGCGCCATTGCGGCCCATCCCGGCTGGGTGTTGTAGCTGACGTAGAGCACGCCGCCCACCTTCAGCTTGCGGCGCAGGAAATCGGTGATGATGTGGCGGTTTTCATCCGAGATCCAGCTCCAGATCCCGTGCATGCCGATGAAGTCGAACTGCGGCAGGTCGGGACGATTGCAGAACTCTTCGAAGGATTCGTCGAACAGCTTCGCATTGGCGCCAGACGTCGCAGCGAGTTGCTGCGCATAGCCGGCCTGGGCAGGATTGAAATCGGTGCCATACCAGTTGGTGACCGAGGCGGCGGCATGCAGATTGCTGCTGATGCCTTGGCCGAAACCCAGCTCGCAAGCGTTGACATTGTCCGGACAGGTCAGGCCCGCTCTCAGGAATGCCAGCTTGATCCGGTGCGGATTGAGCTCGCCATAATAGCCAAACGTATATCCGATGTCTGCGATATAACCACCGGTCCAATCCGACATGAATGCTCCTTGTGCTTGATATATTCCACATGGTAGCACCGGGTCACGTATTAACCGCACAACAACTTCACGTAAGTTCGAAGATTCTTACTGTAATTAAAACTAAGCAAGGCAAAAAAAAATGCCGCCCTAATTTCAAAGGAGCGGCATTTTCGAGGTGCACGGTGCGGCGGCAGTTATTCGAAATATGCTGACACCGATCGGACGTCTTCCCGTCCCAGCACACCTGCCGCCGCCTTCAGGCGCAGGCTGGCCAGCATATAGCCATAGCGCGCCTGGGCCAGATCGCGCTGCGCGATCGACAACTGGCGCTGGGAATTGAGCAGGTCGAGATTAATGCGCACGCCGCCCTTGATGCTTTGCTCGGTCGCGGTCACCAGCATCATGGCCGAGTCGACTGCCTTGATCAGGGCCTCGATGCGCGGCACGCTGCTCTCGGTAAGCTTGTACTGGCGGCGCAGTTCGACCAGAGTGGTGTTGATCTGGGTTTCCAGGTCGGCCAGCGCCTTGCCCTTGTTGGCTGCCGCCTGACGCGTCGCTGCACTGACAGCGCCACCGGAATAGAGCGGCACGTTCAGCTGGAAACCGATGCTTTTAGTCTTGGTATCCTGATTGATGGTTGTCGTTGTATCCGAGACCCCGTCATTGTACGAAGCCACTGCATCGAGCTTTGGCAAGTGACCAGCGCGCTGCTTCTTGATTTCCTCGGTCGTTGCCTGGACGTTGAACTGCAATGCCTGGATATCCGGGTTTTTCGCCAGTGCAGTCTCCTTCCAGATATCGAAGCCCAGCACATCTCGCTGCTCGACCCGGAATCCGGGGCGCAACTGGTTGACCTGTTCAACGTGCCCACCGATAACGCCTGCCAGGGTATCCTGCGCGGACGACAGCGCATCCTGGGCTTCGATCAGTGCCGCCTCGGCCACATCGAGCCGCGACTGGGTTTCGAGCATGTCGGTCTTGGTCCCCTCTCCGCTCTGGAACAGCCGGTCGTTGACGCTGCGCTGCTCGCTGTACACATCGCGCTCGGCACGCGCCAGTGCCACCTGGTCGGCCTGGAACAGGACATTGAAATATGCTTCCGCAACCCGCAGGATGACAGTCTGCTCCTGGCTCTGGAACTGCGCTGCAGCGTAGTTGGTTTGCGCGATACCTTGGCGATAACGCGCCATGCCATCGAAGTTGATCAGCGACTGACGTAGCTGTAAGACGGTCGAACGCGAGATATAACGTTCGTCGCGGAGAGTCCTGGTGCCAGCAGTCTGATCAATGTCGACCTGGCTTGCGGAATGACTCGCGCTCACGCTCGGCAATAACGAAGAGCGGCCCAGAATGCGGTTTTCCTTGCCAGCCTCATTCGCGAACTTCGCCGAGCGGAACGCCGGATCGTGCTGCAGCGCCAGATCGTAGGCTTGCAGCAGATCCAGCGCCGATACTTGGGCGCAGATACTCAGCATGGCGGTGCCGAGCAGCGCCGGCAGCAATTTGATGGAAGGAATCCGCACGATCACTCCTCCGTCATCGAAGTCTTGGCGCGGTCGATGATAGGCTTCAGCAGGTAGCTCATCATGGACCGCTCGCCGGTCTTCACGAATACCTCGACCGGCATGCCCGGCAAGATATCCAGTTTCTTGGCAGCGATTAATTGTGAACCCTCGGGGGTTACCTTTGCCTTCACGCGGTAATACGCGTTGCCCGTTCTCTCGTCCACCGTGCGGTCAGCTGCGACAGAGGTCACCACGCCCGGGATGTGCGGAGTGCGGTTGGTGTTAAATGCCGAGAAGATCAGTTCAACTGGCAAGCCTTCATGCACACGGTCAATCAGGTTTACAGGTAGCTGACCGTCAACCACCAGCGGATCGTCGGTCGGCACGATGTCCATCATGTGTGCGCCAGGCGCGACCACGCCACCATTAGTGAACACATTCAGGCCGACCACCACGCCATCGACCGGCGAACGCACCGAGGCATTGCCCACCTCGTATTGAAGGCCCTTCAGGCGCCCTTCCAGGCCGTCGGCTTCTTTCTGCACCTCGGCCAGTTGACTACGTACTTCCTTCTGATACTCCTGCAAGCGGAGGGTACGGCGCAATGTCAGTTCGACGATCTGCCGTTTGCCGCGACCGATATTGCCAATGTCTTCGGAAATGTCGCCGCTGAGCTGAGCATAGGTACGCTCGAGGTCGAGCAGGCGGTTACGTGCGACGTAACCCTCTTTGGCCAGATCGCGCATGCCGCCCAGCTGCTCCTTCAGGAACGCCATCTGCTCTTTCTTGCTGTCGCGCGCTTCTTCCAGCCCCTGGGTCTGCGCCTTCAGGCCGGCGATGTTTTCGTCGACGGCCGACAGTTCGCTCTGCAGCCCGTTCTGGCGCGACATGAACAACTGGCGCTGCAGTTCCATGCCTTCGATAACGCGGCGATCGTGCTTCATCGATTCAAGAGCGGCAGGAAATGCCACGCTTTTCAAGCCGTTGCGCTCGGCCAGGAGACGTGCTTCGGTGAGACGTGCCGAGATGTACTGCGACATGCCGACTTCAAGCTGCGAGCTGACTTGCACGTCATTCATTTCGACTAGCACTTGTCCGGCTTTTACTGGCGTCCCCTCTTTGACAAGAATATTACGCACAGTGCCGCCACTCTGGTGCTGCACCGCCTTGCGGTTACCTTCCTTGGCCACAGTACCGGGCAGAGGGACGCCCTTGTCCAGAGGCGCCAGGATGCCCCACAGCAAGAAACCACCGAAGCCGAGTAGGACGATCAGCCAGCCTAGGCGGCTGTAGGGCCGCGAATCGGTATTCACGGTCAGCGGCTCGACGTCGTGGCTGATAACCTCGGTCGGCTTGGTATTGTCGGGTAATGCTTTCATGCTCATTCCTGGTTCGATGTTGCCGGAGCGCCGGTGCTGCCTGGCTGCGTGGGCGCTGCTGGATCGCGGGCCTGGGCGGCGCGCGCCTGGGCCTCCTTCATCTGCTCTACCTGTTTCTGCTGCTTTTGCTGCAGCGCTTGCAACACCGCGTTGGTCGGGCCAAACATCTCGACCACGCCATCGCGCAGCAGCAGAAGCTTGTTCGTGATACTGATTGCGCTGGTGCGATGGGTGATCAGGACGATTGTCTTGCCACGCTGGCGCAGGTCGTTGATCGCCGCCAGCAGCGCCTGCTCGCCGACATCGTCCAGATTCGAATTCGGTTCGTCGAGCACAATCAGCGCCGGATCGCCGTACATGGCACGGGCCAGGCCCAGACGCTGTTTTTGCCCCCCCGACAGGCCGGCACCGCCATCTCCAAGCGGCGTGTCATAGCCTTTCGGAAAGTGTAGAATCATTTCGTGCACGCCGGCACGCTTGGCGGCTTCGACCACCTTTTCGGCATCCACTTCACCGAAACGCGCAATATTGTCGCTGACAGTACCGCCGAACAGCTCGATATCCTGTGGGAGATAACCCAGGTGCGGACCGAGTTGATCCTTGTTCCACCGGTAGATGTCGGCAGCATCCAGGCGCACCTTGCCCGCCAGTGCAGGCCAGACACCGACCATCAGGCGCGCCAGGGTCGATTTGCCGCAGCCGCTCGGGCCGATCACGCCAAGCACGTCGCCTGGAACGACGCCGAACGAGATATTGCGCAACACCGGCACGGTCGAGCCTGGGGCAGCAGCGGCCACACCTTCTACCGTCAGGTTACCGGCTGGCTTGGGCAGATCCATGCCGGCCTGGCGCTTCGGGTTCTTTTCCAGCAACTCTGTGAGGCGCTCGTAGGCGCTGCGGGTGCCGCTGAACGATTTCCAGACACCGATCACCTGCTGCACAGGTGCGAAGGTACGCCCCGCAAGGATCGACGCGGCGATCATCATGCCCGGTGTCATTTTGCCTTCGAGTACCAGCAGTGCGCCAAGACCCAGCACCAGGGATTGCAGCGACAGTTGGACGAACTTGGTAGCAGCTTGCACCATGCCGGCCTTCTGGCTGGCGTCGGCCTGCAGGTGCAGGAAGCGGCCATGCAATTTGAACCAGCGACCGCGCAGGTTGCCCAGCATGCCCATCGACTCGATCACTTCGGCATTGCGCAGGTTATTCGTCGCCAGCGTGGACGCAGCGATCGCCAGCGTATTGGCTTCGCCCAGCGGCTTCCTGACAATGCGCTCGTTGAGAAAAGCCAGTGCGATGAGGATCACGGTGCCGCCCAGGGCCAACATACCCAGGGTCGGCTCGAACATGAAGATGACGGCAAGGTAGATCGGGAACCAGGGCGCGTCGAAAAAGGCGATCAGTGCGTTACCGGTGAGGAATTGGCGCACATTGGTCAAGTCTCCCAACGCCTGGCCGGCATTACCGCCGGCGCGCTTGAGGTTCTGTTCGAAGGCGGCCGAGTACACACGCTTGTTCATCTCCATGTCGAAACGCGCGCCGAGGCGGATCAGCACGAAGCTGCGCAGCATCTCGATCAGGGCGATAACCAGGAACGCGCCCAGAAGCAGCAGCGTCAGCATCAGGAGCGTGAATTCATTACGGCTGGACAGCACGCGGTCGTAGACCTGCAGCATGTACAAAGATGGCGCCAGCATCAGCAGATTGCTCACCGCGCTGAAGGCGCCAACGGTGAAGAACGTGCGCTTCAGGGTCTGGAGAACCTGCTGGATCTCGTTACCGGCTTGGAAAAGTTGTTTTTTCATTGAGGACGCGGAAAGTGTACACAATCGGCCTGCAGGCCACTCCTGTGCGAGTGCAGGCGGGGTTACCACGCATGAGCGGGGTGCGTCATTATGAACCAAAACTCTGAAAATTGTGATGCCAGTCACAAATATTTTGGATTGTGTTGGAAAGTAGTCTTGCCAATACGTACGCCCAAAGAAAAACCCCGCTGCCTTGCGGCAGCGGGGTTCATACAGCTAATTCAGACCGAAGTCAGAATTACGGAGCTGGGGCTGGGGCTGGAGCTGGAGCCGCGCCACCCAGGCCCAGAGCAACGATCAGGTCGTCCTGATCGACAGCGCCGGTCAGTTGCACGACGGTGTCGCCGGCATCCAGGGCACCTGCGGTACCGGCACCGGTACCGGTGTCAGCGAACACGTAGGTGTTACCACCAACGGTGAAGACCAGTGCATCGACGTCGTCGGTGCGGGCGCCCAGGTTCTGCGCTGCGGCCGCGAAGACCAGGTCCAGATCGGTTTCGGTGGTGGTGAACTTGGCAGCTTCCCAGCCGCCAGCACCGATGACCAGCACGTCCGAACCTGCAGCATAGTCAGCAGCAGCGCCGGTACCTTCGATGACCAGGTTCAGGTCAGAGACGGTATCCCATGCGTGTGCTGCGCCAACACCACCGTACACCGAAGCGTTCAGGGTGATGACATCGACGCCTGCGCCCAGCTTGATGGTTTCAGCTGCTGCGTTGCTCGAGGTGTAGGTCAGGCCAGCTGCTGCGTCGCCAGCTGCGTCCACGCTTGCCAGAGCCGATGCATCGACGGTCGCCAGCTTGGTGCTCGCAACGTTGACGACGGTTGCCGAACCGTTGCCGGTCAGGGTCAGCGAGGTCAGACCACCCAGTTGGGTGTATGGGCCAGCGCCGGCAGCCGTAGCAGCGGTGGTCACGTTGACCGATGCGACAGCAGCAGCGTCGTCAGCGTCCACACCGTTGACCAGGTTCACGGTCGCGCTCTTGACGTCGCCAGCCAGGGTAGCCAGGACATTCGGTGCGCCGTCAACGGTCGCTGCTTCGTTCGAGTCAGCGGTCACGGTCAGGGCAATGCTTGCACCTTTCGCGTTCACGATTGCCGTTTCCACGACGTTCACGGTCAGTGCACCGGTAGCGGCGTCGGTCGAGTACACGGTCGAGCCTGGGTTGCCGGTAGCGCTTGCAGCGGTGTAGCCAGCTGCGGTGATGTTCAGGGCGCCAGCAGTGGTCACGACCTGGTCAGCTGCAACCTTGGTGATCGCGCCGGTCGAGTCGAAAGTGAACTCTTTGAAGCCAGAAACTTGCGAAGCGTCAAAGCCGGCGGTCGCGGTGGTGAACTGGATTGCTTCGAAGTTCTTCAGGACCTTGGTGTAAGCCAGGTAGTCGTTGGCCACGTAGCTGCTCTTGCCAGCGACGCCGATGGTGTCCTTGCCTTCGCCGCCGTCGATGACGTCGCCGGTTTTCACGGTGCCGGTCAGGGTGATCAGGTCGTCGCCTGCGCCACCGCTGATGTTGTACATGACATTGTTGTCCAGGGTAACAGCGATTTCGTCGTCGCCTGCGCCAGCGTTGACGGTCACGGTGCTGCCTGCATCGGCGGCGCCGGTTGCGGTCACGGTGATGGTGTCGGCACCGTCGCCGGTGTTGACGCTGGCAGCCTTGTTGGTGGCGGTCAGCGCGGTTGCCAGGGTCACGGTGTCATCGCCGGTGCCGGTGGTGATCGACGAGACAGCAGTTGCGGTGCCGTCGAAAGTGATGTTGCCGGTCGAAGCAGCAGCAGCGATCGTGGTCACGCCCTTGGTCGAGGTTGCTGCGTTGTCAACGGTCAGGGTGGTGTTCAGCGAGCTGTTCAGCGTGAAGGTCTGCGCGTCCTTGGCGATGGTGGCGTTCAGGACCACCGATGCTTCGTCCGTGCCGGTGCCAGCTGCGTAGGTCTCGTTTTCCACCAGGGCGCCCGACAGGGTCACGCCGGTCAGCTTGGTGCCGTCGACGGTCACGATCGATGCGTTGGTTGCATTAGCGCCGGTCACGTTGTCCAGGGCGATGCCGACGGTGGCAGCCGAAGCGGTCACAGCGACGTCAGCCTGGGCGATAGCGCGGAAGCCGGCGGTGGTCGATGCGCCAACGTTGGTGATGGCGGCTTCACGGCCGATTTGCCACACAGCAGTTGCACCAACGAACTTCGATGCGTCAACACCGGCGGCACTGTACACGGTGCCGGTCTCAGCGTTGAAGATGTTGATGGTCTCGACGTTCTTGACGGTGCCAGCTTGCAGGATGTTGCTGGTGCCATCGGTGTAGATGTTCAGCGTGTCCTTGCCCGCGCCGCCGTCGATCGAATCGAAGGTGGTCAGGGTGTTGGCAGAGGTGCCAGTCGCGTTCACTGGGGTAGCGTTGAACACGTCATCACCAGCGGTACCGACGAGGGTATCGACACCAGCGGTCAGCGACTTGGTGTCGCCAGGAACCGAGACGTTCACGATGGTGTTGATCGCGTCGTCGATCGCGGTCTGGTAGCCGGCCACGTCGGTGGTGTTGTTCACGCCTTGCAGCAGCGAACGGCCGGTAGCGGCGGCAGCGTCACCAGCGTAGGCGTTGAATTCGGTCGGGGTATCCAGGGCAGCGGTGAAGGTGGTAGCGACAGCCAGCTTGTTAGCGACGGTCTGTGCATCCAGCATGCCTTGAGCCGAGGTGTTGGTCGAAGCGGCTGCAGTGATGGCGGCAGCGGCGTTGGCTTTCGACAGGGTGCCCGAAGCGATCGCGTTGACCCAGAAATTGAAGCCAGCGGTATCCGCTTCGCGGCCCAGGACGTTCTGGTAGATGGCAGCGACGAACTTCGACACGCCGATCTGCGAGTTGTCGTTGCCGTACAGGGCGACCGATTCAGCCGAGTTGTTGAAGCTGTTCACCAGCTGCGACAGGGCCGAGGTGCCAGCGGCGTCAGCGCCAACAGCAGTTTGCAGGGCAGCGAAGGTCTTCGGTGCGCCCATTGCGTCGAGCTGTTCCGCGAAGTTCTGCAGGCCGAAGTAATCGGCTGGACGGCCGAAATACGAAACGTACAGTTGCTGCACTACTGCGGTGTATTCTTGTGCTGCCATGATGTTGAATCCTTTAAGAGTGGTTATAACCAAGTCTGCTGTCCGCAACCTTACGACCGTTGGTGAACGTCTATTGCAGAACTGCGAAGTATATTGCCAGATCAGCCGAGAATTGTTGTGACGGGCGTCACAAAATCCGATCTTTTAGCACCTTACTACAATTTTCTTACATCTTGTTTCAGAAACTGCTCAAATATGCAGCAGATTTAACGCAAGAAGCGGCCTGGAATTAACGATTCCATAACGTTGCGCCGGTTACTGTAATGCCGGGCGTACTGGAATTCTTGAAAATATAAACGGCCTGCTCCGCACGTGCACCGCCAAGATAACCATAGATTAATGTTTCAGAACGGCTATCGTGATACAGCATACCGTTGTCGGTAATGATGCCACTGCCAATGACACTCGCGCGATCAGTGCCTGCTTTCACATCGAGTGATGTGCCAAAGGTTTTTTGAGCAAAGTCCATATTCAACCGGCCATTCTCAACTGTTGCGAAACGGCTACCACCCGCATTGGTCATTATCGCCTCACTATTCGACAGCTTGAACGCGGCAGTTCCTTCTTTGGGCAAAACCAGCGCCGAATCTTTTAGACGAGTAATTGCATATGGACCGTAGTAAGTTGCAATCTCAACATCGTTATCACCAATCCTGCCTGGCTTTGCCAGCTTTCCCGCTATGGTTTGCCAACGCCCCCAGAACACCTCGGGTACCGATGGCTTGGGCGAGACGGGATCGACAATCACGACCGGAGGTGGCGCAACGACGTCTGGCTGCTCCACTACCGGCGGCGTGACTGGAGTAACAGGAGCGACGGGGACCAGCGGCCGTACATTGTTGAGCGAACGCTCCGAACGATGAGGATCAAGATTCACCTGCGCCAATGGGGCGGCCGGCGGTGCTGCCGTGGTCGACGGCTCATCGCCACGTGGTTTCTCGGACTGGTCCGGAACCAGCGCCGGGTTTTGCAGCAACTGCGGAACCCGGTTACCACGCTCGATCTGCAGCGATACGCCCGCCTGGCCGGCGAACAGTTCGCGCGCATCGCGACCTTCGCATGGGCCAGTGCCCGATACGACGCAACTGGCGTCGAAGCCGCTCATCACCACACCACCCGACAGTACTGACACGCGGGTAGTCTGCTGGTCTGTATAGACAGTGAAGTCGGTACCGCGCACACCGATCGCCGCCACCGGCGTGTTGAACCGGAAGTTTTCGCGCGCCTGTTTCACGCCTTGCCCCGAGATCGCACGCGCCACGCCACGGGTCAATTCAAGCTTGACATGCGTTTTCGACGGGTCGTTACGATCGATCGAATACGCCACCACGCGCGCTGCGCTGTTGGGACGCAGTATCAGAAAACCATTGTCGACCGTCTTGATGTAGACATAGCCATCCACACCAGTAACGAGCTGGTCGCCTTCCTGCACCGCAGCGTCCTGCGCGGCCGCGCGACCGCCGACCTGGGCCTGACCGGCGACAAATACGACCTTTCCAGCCTCGGCTGCGATCGCCATGTCGGCAATCGACCACAACATGACACCAGCCAATGCAAGTTTTTGTAGCATAGAATTCTCCTTGCCTAGCATTGTCCGGGTGCAGCTGTTAAAGTCTGTGACAGTCATCACATATTACAACTGTTACACTATAGTTTTTCCACATCTATGTTTCTATAGCGCACTCTCACCGGTATACTACTCTTCTCCATCCACGATTCTCATGTCGCAGGTACTGCGCTGCCCCATCTCCACTCATTCATGAATAACCCTGGCTTTGTGCGCACCGCCCCGTTCCATACGGGTGTCCTGCGCGGCATGATTGCGCTCTTCGCGCTGGCCATTGCCGCCTGGTTCCAGTGGCATGAAGGTTCCGTGGTGACCAAGCCTGCCGATGAGTGGTTACGCGATACGTTTATCCGAATCCAGGCCTCCGACGCGCCGGAGCGGCGTGTACTGGTCATCGATATCGACGAATCAAGCGTCGCGCAATTGCCGTGGCCATGGCCACGGGCACGCATTGCCGATTTGGCAGAACTTGTGCTGGCGGATGGCGCGCGCGGTGTCGCACTCGACATTCTGCTGGAAAAACCGGCAGACGGCGATGGCGACATGCGCCTGGCGATGCTGGCCAGCCACGGGCCGCTGGTGCTGGCGCAGATGTTCGATTATGTGCAAGAGAACAATCCACTAGCAGGTGGACATTTGATTGGTAGCATGCCTGCGACCGAGTCCGACGGCTCTATGGTAGCGCACGGCTACCTGGCCAACCACGCCGGCATGGCGCAGGCACGCCATGCCGGCAATATCGGCGTACTGCCCGACGCCGACGGCACCCTGCGCCGACTACCCATGCAGACCACCTTCCAGGGTCGCCTCTACCCGGCGCTTTCGCTTGCGTTGCTAAAATGCTGTGGCGACGTCAACGCATTCCAGCCAGCAATACGCAGCGTGGAGCGCATTCCCTATTCCAGAAACTGGAACGCATACGAGGTGATCAAGGCGGCAGACCTGCTGGGTGGACGCATGCCCTCTGGAATGGCACGTGACCGGCTTGTACTGATCGGCTCGTCTTCACTGAGTATCGGCGACCGCATTGCAACGCCGCTGGGCGCATCGAGCCCCGGACTGCTGGTGCATGCGTCGATGCTCGGCAGCCTGCTCGACCGCCAGCAAGGTCAGGCGCCGTATCCAATGCCGGGCAAGGTCATTGCATTTATGTTTACCGCGATTGTCGTGGCGCTGGCCAGTTACACCCTGCCGCGGCGGTCAGCCGGCGCCAACGCCGTGCTGCTCGGCTGCACAGGGCTGATGTGGCTGGGCGTGGCATTCTGGCTCACGCCACGCGACCCCGATTTTGCACCGGCAGCGCCATTGTTCTGCAACCTGTACCTACTGGCGGTGGCCGTGCCGTTTCACTGGGAAATCACACAGCGCCGCTCACGCCAGCTGCTCGGCACGCTGCGCCAGTACGTCGCTGGCGACGTCGTCGATGAACTCCTGCGCAGCGGCCTGAACGATCCGCTCGCGCCTCGCGCGGCCGAGGTCACCACCCTGGTCGCCGACATGGAAGGCTATACCAGCCAGGTCGAGTCACTTACGCTAGAAGAAGCCGCGCGCCTGACGAGCGATTTCCTGGAATGCCTGACCGGCCCAGTGCTAGCCCATCGCGGCACGCTCGACAAATACACTGGCGATGGCCTCGTCGCTTTCTGGGGCGCACCGCTCCCCAATGCCGAGCACGCCGATCTGGCACTCGACGCGGCGGCGCGCATCCTGCACGAAGTAGCGCAATTCTCGGCATCGCGGGTAGCGGCCGGCAAACCGCCGTTGCGGGTCCGGATCGGCGTCGAGAGCGGCGCGGCCATGGCCGGCGACTATGGCACCGCAGCGCGCAGCATCTATACCGCCGTCGGCGATAGCGTGAACACGGCAGCACGCCTGGAGCAGGCCGCGCGCGACTATCCGCACGACGTCATTGTCGGCGAAGGCACGGCCGGCCTGACCCGGCGCCACCGGCTGCTGCCGCTCGGCGAGCGCCAGTTGCGCGGCAAAGAACGTTCTATCCGGATCTTCACGCTGGAGCTCGCGGCATGAAAAGCCTGTCGTTGATGCCTGTCGTCGCCTGCCTGATGCTGGCCGCCCTTCCCTTGACGGTCGCCGCGCAAGCGACCGGGGTGCCTGAAGAGATCGCTGCGCCACCCGGCTCGGAGTACGATGAGGCGCTCTACCAGGAAGCCTTGCGCATGTTGGCGGAGGGGCGCCCCAAGGATGCCGCGCGCTTGCTGCTGCAATTTGTCGGCCGCCAACCGCGCCACGCCGGCGCCTGGCTCGACCTGGCCATTAGCCAGTGTGAACTCGGTAACGCCATCGAGGCCGAGCGCCTTTTCCGTGAGGTCGAAACGCGCTTCGCGCCACCTTCCGGGATTCTCGAAGCGATCGCCCACTATCGCGCCAACGGTTGCCGCAAGCCGCCCGAACCGTCGGGCATGTGGCTACTGAGTGCCACCCGCGGCCATGACGACAATGTCAACCAGGGCGCTAGCAATCCTCGTTTCGCAATCGGCACCGGAAGCGACCTGACCGACTACGAACTCGATCCGACGTTCCTGCCGCGCGCCGACAACTTCAGCCAGCTATCGGCGTCGTACCTGCACCCGCTTCCGCTTAAGAACACCAACGCGATTGTGCAAGCCTACGGCCGCTGGCACGACCTTGAGCGTGAGCAGGACACCTCCTCGCTGCTTGGCGCGCTCGAACGCACCTGGACAATGGGCGGATGGCGCCTGCGCGGTACGGCCGCATTGGGCGCCGTTACCCTGGAGCGCAGCCTGTACCAGCGCCAGCGCCAGCTACAGGCAAGGCTGACTTTACCAATGCCGTTACCACCTGAAATGGAATTCGCGATCTCGGCCAACGCCAGCCGCGTTAGCTACCCAACCCGTTCGGTCTACGACGGCAATACCATAGAGCTGGGCGGCATTTTCGGCCGTCGCACCAAGAACAACCTGACACAGGCAACCTTCACGCGCCTGATCGACGACAGCGGCGACAGCCGCCCCGGAGGCGACCGCGAAGGCTGGTTTGGCAGCGTGCAGTGGTATGGCGGACTATCCGATAAGGTGACGCTCGAAGCCGGCCTGACGCATCAGCACTGGCGCAGCAAGTCGGTCTATTCTCCCGGGCTGATCGAGACCAGCCGCCGGCAGAACACGACCACGGTGCGCGCCGCCGGCCAGTGGACGCTGCGGCCGCACTACAGCCTGCTGCTGGAATGGCGAGGCACTTTTAACCGTGAGAACATATCGCTGTTCCAATATAATAGCCGTGCGCTGCAGCTGAGCCTGCGATGGGATAACTTCTGATGCCGGGATTCGGTGTATTTATCTTGGGCTGATGATGTCGTGGGAATTGATTGTCTTTATCACCGCCGCGGGTGCGGTCCTCGCCGGTTGCCTGCTGCCGGCTGGCTGGTTGCCGCCACTGCCGCACGACAAGTTGCTGCATTTTGGCGCCTTTCTGGTCTTGACTACCCTCGCGTTACGTATCGAACCCGACTGGACGCGGCGGGCGATATGGTTACTAGGGCTACTGGCGGCAGGGCTGATGATAGAACTGTTGCAAAAACAGGTTCCCGGCCGAAGTTTTTGCTGGCGCGACATGGCTGCCAACACGGCAGGCATCACGACGGCCACCTTGCTATTCGGGCTGTTACAAGTAGGTTGAGACGCGAATGACATCTTCTTCTGGAAAAAAAGGCGGATTGGACGATCAGATCGAACTGGTGCCGGATCCTGGCTCGGCTGTGGCCAGCGCCGCAGGCATGGGCGAGCAGGTGCGCCAGGAAGTCAACCTTCACATCCACCTGCGCAAGATTCCGCTGCTAGCCAACCTGAGTGATGAAGAGATACTGAGCGTCAAGTCAGTGATCCGCATCCGTCAGTACGCTAAGCGCGACATTGTGCTGCAGAAAGGCGCCCCCGGCGACAGCCTGCTTTTCCTGCTGACCGGCTCGCTACAGGTCATCGACGTTACCGAGGATGGGCGCGCGATTGGCCTGCGCCTGTTACAGCCAGGCGACTTCTTCGGCGAGATCGCGGTCATCAACGGCACGATGCGCTCGGCCTCGGTGGTGGCGCTTACCAGCGTACTCGTGGCCTTGCTGCCACGCGCGACGGCACTGCACCTGTTCTCGCACTCGCCATCGGTCGCCAACCACATGCTGCGCTTCCTGGCCGAGAAGGTGCAGCGCGATTCCGAATTTCGCGCGCTGCTCAGCATCCACAACACGTCACGCCGCATCTTCACGTTCCTCGACTTGCTCAAGGAACACAAGGACGGCATGCAAGTGGTCGACAACCTGCCGACCCACCAGGACATCGCCAACATGATCAACACCAGCCGCGAAACGGTGACCCGCGCGCTGCTGGTGCTGGTGCAGCAAGGGATTATCGAGAAGACAACGCACCGGATCATCATTCGCGATCCAGATGGATTACAGAAGTTAATCCAGAGTTGAGGCTGTCCAGCCAGCGCAATTGCCCCCGCTCAGTTTCTCTGCAGTTACCAACGTGGCGACTGCGATCTGATCCGCAGACTTTGCAAACAAGCCTGGGCCTACCTTCGCAGGAACGGTGTGCAACGGCCGTTCACCAGGAACACAAACGGGGATGCCGCCAGCGAGCCGCGTCCACGATCACCGAAAACAGACATCACGACAACAAGCAACAATCAGTCAGCCGTTAATTGCTCACCCCCACCATGTTATAATCAGCAACTTATGTCCGGGCCCAGGCGATCCTGCCACCCCGTCATGTTCCGATTCCTGATGTCATAACCAACGCTCCGCAACGATGATCTCCCGCAACATGCTGGGTGGCGTATGGCGCTATCGCGGCTTCATCGCGGGCAGCGTGCGCCGCGAATTCCAGTCCAAATACCGCAATTCCCTGCTGGGCGCCGCCTGGACAGTGCTCAATCCGCTCGCCATGATCGTGGTCTATACCGTGATCTTCTCGCAGGTGATGGGCACCCGCCTGCCCGGCGGCACCGGCAATTTCGCCTACAGCATCTACCTGTGCGCCGGCGTGCTCACCTGGGGCCTGTTCGCCGAGATCACCACGCGCGGCCAGAACGTGTTCCTCGAGAACGCCAACCTGATCAAGAAGCTGCAGTTCCCCCGCATCTGCCTGCCGATCGTGGTGGTGCTCAATGCGCTGGTCAATTTCGCGATCATCTTCGGCCTGTTCCTGGTGTTCCTGGTCGCCACCGGTGCCTTCCCCGGCTGGAGCGCCCTGGCCTTGTTACCGGTGCTGGCGATCCAGATCCTGTTCGCCATCGGCCTGGCCATGGTGCTGGGCGTGCTCAATGTCTTCTTCCGCGACGTGGGCCAGTTCTTCGCGATCCTGCTGCAGTTCTGGTTCTGGTTCACGCCGGTCGTGTACCCGGTCACGGCGCTGCCGGCCGAAGCCCGGCCGCTGCTGGTGTGGAATCCGATGGCGGCCGTGGTCCAGGCCTACCAGGGCATCCTGCTGCGCGGCGAACTGCCGCACTGGCCAAGCCTGGCGCCGGTCACCGTGCTCGCCCTGCTGCTGTGCGCGCTGGGCATGCACCTGTTCCGCAAACGCGCCGGCGAAATGGTGGATGAACTGTAATGGGCTCGATTATCGTCAAGGACCTGGGCAAGGCCTACAAGCAATACGGCAACCGCTGGAGCCGCCTGGCCGAATGGGTCCTGCCGGGTAGCAAACCGCGCCACAAGCTCAAGTGGGTGCTGCAAGACATCAATTTCCAGCTGGCCCCGGGCGACGCGGTCGGCATCATCGGCATCAACGGCGCCGGCAAGAGCACCCTGCTCAAGCTGATCACCGGCACCGCCCAGCCGAGCACCGGCGGGGTCGCGATCAGCGGCAGGGTGGCGGCCCTGCTCGAACTCGGGATGGGCTTCCACCCCGATTTCACCGGGCGCCAGAACGCCTATATGGCCGGCCAGCTGCTCGGCCTCTCGGTCGACGAGATCAGCGCCTCGATGGACAAGATCGAAGAATTCGCCGAGATCGGCGACTACATCGACCAGCCGGTGCGGGTGTACTCGTCGGGCATGCAGATGCGCCTGGCCTTCAGCGTGGCCACGGTGCGCCGGCCCGACGTGCTGATCGTCGACGAGGCGCTGTCGGTGGGCGATGCCTATTTCCAGCACAAGAGCTTCGAACGGATCCGCGAATTCCGCAAACTGGGCACCACGCTGCTGATCGTCAGCCATGACCGCGCTGCCATGCAGTCGATCTGCGACCGCGCCATCCTGCTCGACAGCGGGCGCCTGGCCAAGCAGGGCACGCCCGAAGAAGTCATGGACTACTACAACGCCCTGATCGCCGAACGCGAGAACAGCACGGTCGAGCAGGTGCGCACGCCCGAGGGCCGGGTCCAGACCACGTCCGGCACCGGCCACGCCAGCGTGCTCGAGGTCGCACTCGAGAACGAGGACGGCCAGGCCATGGAAGTGCTCAACGTCGGCGTGCCCGCCACGCTGCGCATCCGGGTCAGGATCAACAAGGCGGTGCCGCGCCTGGTGCTGGGCTACATGATCAAGGATCGCCTTGGCCAGCAGATCTTCGGCACCAATACCCATTACCTCGAGCAGCCCCTGACCGGCCTGCGCGCCGGCGAAACGATCGAGTACCGCTTCCGCTTCCCGCTCAACCTGGGGCCGGGCAGCTATTCGGTGACCACCGCCCTGACCAGCAGCGAAACCCACCTGGCCGACAACTATGAGTGGCGCGACCTGGCCGCCATCTTCATGGTCATGAACATGAACCGGCGCGAATTCGTCGGCAGCAGCTGGCTGGAGCCGCAACTGGAGATTCAGCGATGAGCCAAACGTCGTTCTATCGCGCCTTCGAAGACCGCTACCGTGGCTCGCGCGACGTCATCAAGGCGCGCCTCGGCGCGTATGCCCCGTTCACCGATCCGCTGCGCGGCCTGGCCGCCCGCCCGCTGGCGCTCGACCTGGGCTGCGGGCGCGGCGAGTGGCTCGAACTGCTCGGCGAGCAGGGCTTCGACGCGCGCGGCGTCGATCTCGACGACGGCATGCTGGCGGCCTGCCTCGAACGCGGCCTGGCGGCGCGCCACGAGGATGCCCTGAGCGCGCTGCGCGCCCAGCCGGACGACAGCCTGGCGCTGGTCTCGGCCTTCCACCTGGTCGAGCACCTGCCGTTCGACCTGGTGCGCGAGCTGGTAGCCCAAGCGCTGCGCGCCCTGCAGCCGGGCGGTCTGCTGGTGATGGAAACGCCGAATCCCGAGAACCTGACAGTCGGCGCCACCAGCTTCTATCTCGACCCTTCGCACGTGCATCCGATCCCGCCCGGCCTGCTCGGTTTTACCGCGGACCACGCCGGCTTCGCGCGCCAGCGCATCGTGCGCCTGCAGGAAGATCCGCAGCTGCACACGGCTGCCCCGGTCGGCCTGATCACCGTACTCGAAGGCGTCAGCCCCGACTATGCGGTGGTGGCACAGAAAGCCGCGCCGCCGGTGACGCTGGCGCAGTTCGACCCGGCCTTCGACGCGGCCTGGGGCATCACCCTTGGCCAGCTGGCCCAGCGCTACCAGGAACAGCAGGCCGGCCAGCACGCCGAGATCCACCAGATCCTGGGGCGCCTCGACGCCCAGGCCTGCCACCTGGCCGGCGAGTTCGGCGCCGAACGCGCGCGCGCGCTGGCCCAGGCTGCCGAGCAGCAGGCGCAGGTGGCCCGGCAGCTCGACGAACTGCGCCAGCACGCCGCCCGCCAGGAAGCGCGCCTGAACCAGGCCGAAGCCCATGCGGCCGAGATGGGCCAGCGCGTGGTCGACCTGCTCTCGAGCAGCTCATGGCGCATCACGGCGCCCATGCGCAGCGCGATGGCGCTGGTCTACCGCCTGCGCAACGCCCAGCGCGAAGGCCGCCTGGGCAGCGCCGCCAAATCGCGCGCGCGGCGCCTGGCGCGGCGCGTCGGCGGCGCCGTGCTGCGGCGCCCGGGCCTCAAGCGCATCGTGCGGGCCGGACTGCGGCGCGTGCCGGCGCTCGAGGCCCGGCTTTACAGAGTGATGTTGGACAATAGCGGCGCCACCCCTGTGGTGCTGGATGAACCACAGGGCGAACTGTCGCCACGCGCGGCGCGGGTGTATCACCGGCTGCAGCAGTTACAGCAGCGGCAGTCACCGAAACAGGAACAGGCAAGGACCAGCGATGCGGATAGTCATTGATCTACAGGGCGCCCAGTCGGAAAGCCGCTACCGCGGCATCGGGCGCTATTCGCTGGCACTGGCCCTCGGGGTCGCGCGCAACGCCGGCGCGCACGAGGTGTGGCTGGTCCTGAACGCGGCGCTCGGCGGCGCGATCGAGGACATCCGGCGCGCCTTCGCCGGCCTGGTGCCGCCCGAGCGCATCTGCCTGTTCGACGGCGCCGGCGCCAGCGCCGAAGCGCATCCGGTGAACGCGCCGCGCGCGCGCGCCGGCGAACTGCTGCGCGAATACGCGATCGCCCAGCTGCGCCCGGATGCGGTGCTGGTCACCAGCCTGTTCGAAGGCTATGTGGACGATGCCGTGGTTTCGATCGGCCGCTTCGGCGACGGCGCCGCCACCGCCGCGGTGCTGTACGACCTGATCCCCTTCCTCAATCCGCAGCAATACCTGCGCCAGCCCGAGCAGCGCAATTACTACGACCGCAAGATCGCCTCGCTGCGCCAGGCCGGCCTGCTGCTGGCGATCTCGGACTACTCGCGCCAGGAAGCGATCGACGCCCTGGGCCTGGACCCGGCGCGCGTGGTCTCGATCTCGACCGCAGTGGACGAGACCTTCCACCCGGCCGCGATCGACCCGGCCCACCTGGCCGCGCTGCGCGCGCGCTTCGGCATCGTGCGTCCGGCCGTGATGTGCGCGCCGGGCGGCTTCGACGCGCGCAAGAACATCGACGGCCTGGTCGCGGCCTGGGGCCTGCTGCCGGCGGCCGTGCGCGGCGCCCACCAGCTGCTCATCGCCGGCAAGATCAACGACGGTGAGCGCGAGCGCCTGGCCCAGCTGGCGCGCCAGCACGGCCTGGGGCCGGACGAGCTGGTGCTGACCGGTTACCTGAGCGATGCCGACCTGATCGACCTGTACCGCAACGCGGCGCTGTTCGTGTTCCCCTCGCTGCACGAAGGCTTCGGCCTGCCGGCGCTGGAGGCGATGGCCTGCGGCGCGCCGGTAATCGGCGCCGACAGCACCAGCATCCCGGAAGTGATCGGCCTGGCCGAGGCGCTGTTCGACGGCCGCCAGCCGGCCGCGATCGCACAGCGCATCGCCGAGGTACTGGGCGACCCGGCGCTGCAGGCGCGCCTGCGCGCCCACGGCGCGCTGCAGGCGCGCAAGTTCAGCTGGGACCGCAGCGCGCAGCGCGCCATCGCCGCGCTCGAAGCGCATGCGGCGCGCGTCAGCGCCACCGCCGCCGTCACAGCGGCGACGGCGCGCAAGCCGCGCATCGCCTTCCTGTCGCCGCTGCCGCCCGAGCGCACCGGCATCGCCGACTACACGGTGCGCGTGCTGCCCACCCTGCTGCCCCACTTCGAGGTCGAGCTGATCGTCGACCAGGCCGAGGTGGCGCTGCCGCCCGGGCTGGCGCACCTGCCGCAGCACCCGCCGGCCTGGCTCGACCAGCATCCGGGACATTACGACCATATCGTCTACCAGTTCGGCAACAGCCCGTATCACAGCCACATGATGCCGCTGCTGCAGCGCCATCCGGGCGTGGTGGTGCTGCACGATTTTTACCTGAGCAGCATGATCTCGTACGAGCAGATCACCGGCAATATGCCGGGTGCCTGGACCCGCAGCCTGCTGCACTCGCACGGCTACGCCGCGGTGGCGGCCAGCGTCGTGCCGGATGGCCTGGACCAGGCCAAGCATGACTGGCCGAGCAACCTCGAGATCCTGCAGGACGCCAGCCACGTGATCGTGCATTCCGAGTACGCGCGCGAGTTGGCGCGCGACTGGTACGGCCCGCGCGCCGGCGCCGACTGGAGCCCGGCCCAGCTGCCGCGCGCAGTGCCGCTCGAAAACGACCGCGCCGCGGCACGCCGCGCGCTGGGCATCGGCGAAAACGATTTCGTGGTTTGCAATTTCGGCTTCATCGCGCCCACCAAGCATTGCCTGGCATTGCTGCAGGCGTGGCTGGCTTCAAGCCTGCACACCGACCGCGACTGCCATTTGGTGTTCGTCGGCGCCAACCACGGCGGCGACTACGGGCGCCAGATGAGCGAGACCATCGCCGCCGCCGGCGGCGGCCGGGTGCGGATCTCGGGCTGGACCTCGGACGAGGATTATTTCCGCTACCTGCAGGCGGCCGACATCGGGGTCCAGTTGCGCACCGGCTCGCGCGGCGAAACCTCGGGCACGATCCTCGACTGCATGATCTACGGCCTGCCGACCATCATCAACGCCAATGGCGCCATGGCCGAGTTTCCGCACGATGCGGTCTGGATGCTGCCAGACGCCTTCGCCGAGCAGCAGCTGGTCGATGCGCTGGAAACGCTGCGCGCGAACGATGCGCGCCGGCTGGCGCTGGGCCAGGCCGGCTTTGCGCTGATGGGCACCCGTAACAGCCCGGAACGCGTGGGCCTGATGTACAAGGCGGCGCTGGAACACGATGCCGTACGGCGCCGCCTGGGCCAGCGCGCCGTGCTCGACGCACTGCTGGCCACGCCCGGCCTGGACGCCGACGACGCCATGCTGCAACGCCTGGCGCGGGCCGTGGCGCGCAGCCCCGATCCGCTGCAACCACGCCAGCTGCTGCTGGACGTGACCACCATCGCGCGCAACGACCTCAAGACCGGCATTGAGCGCGTGGTGCGCAACCAGCTGCTGGAACTGCTGCAGCTGCGCGCCAGCGGCTACCGGGTCGAGCCGGTGTACCTGGACAATAGCGGCGAGCAACCCCAGTACCGCTATGCGCGCAACTATGCGGCGCGCCTGCTCGGCATCGAAGAAATACTGCAGGGCCGCGACCCGGTGGTGGATGTGCTGGCCGGCGATATCTATTACTGTGCCGACCACTCGCCGCATGCAGCCATGGAGGCGGCGCGCAGCGGCCTGTATGGCGCCTGGCGCGCGCGCGGGGTGTCGATCAACTTCGTCGTCTACGATCTGCTGCCGGTGCTGCATCCGGAATTCTTTCCGCCCCATGCCGACGTCACCCATGCCGCCTGGCTCGAGTGCGTGGCCGGCGAGGCCGACCGCCTGATCTGCATCTCGCATGCGGTATGCGCCGACCTCGATGCCTGGCTGGCGCAGCGCGGCATCACACCGCGCGCCGGCCAGTTGCGCACCGGACTACACCTGGGGGCCGACCTCGAACTGGAACTCGCCGCACAGGGGGCTGCCGAGGCGCCGCTGGTGCGCCAGGTCGCGGCACGTCCGAGCTTCCTGATGGTCGGCACGATCGAGCCGCGCAAGGGCCACCTGCAGGCGCTCGAGGCCTTTGAACAGCTGTGGGCGGCCGGCGCCGACATCAACCTGGTGATCGTCGGGCGCGAAGGCTGGAAAGGCCTGGCCGACGCCGACCGCCGCACCCTGCCGCGCATCCTGTCCCGCTTGCGCGCCAGCCCTGAACTGGGTCGCCGCCTGCTGTGGCTGGAAGGGATCGACGACGACACCCTGCAACAGGTCTACCTGGCCAGTACCTGCCTGCTGTTCCCGAGTGAGGGCGAAGGCTTCGGCCTGCCGCTGATCGAGGCCGCCCACCACGGTCTGCCGCTGCTGGCGCGCGACCTGCCGGTGTTCCGCGAAGTGGCCGGCGTCCACGCCCACTACTTCGCCGGCCTGGAAGGCGCCGACCTGGCCGCCGCCGTGCGCGACTGGCTGGCGCTGCATGCCGAAGGCCGCCATCCCACGCCTGCCGGCATGAACTGGATGACCTGGCGTGAACAGGCGCAGGCGCTGCTGGCGCTGCTGGCGACGGCAACTGCCCGATGAACACCTTCCTGTCCGACGAAACACGAGCCCTGCGCGACTCGGCCCATGTCACGCTGGCGCCACGCGCGCCGCGGAAGCACCGGCTGGCTGGCTGGATCGACGCCAACGGTGCGCCGGGCTTGATACTGGCCGCACTGATCGCGCTGGGCTATGCCTGGTGGCTGCTGGGCTACCCGATGCTGCGCGGGACGGCGCCGTTCTGGTGGCGTGACAACGCCGATATCACCCAGTACCTGGCCGGCTTCAATGCCTACGTGAGCGATGGCTGGCACTGGCCCTTGCTGCGTTTCGACACCCTCAACACCCCGGAGGGCACGCTCGCCACCTTCCTCGACACGGTGCCGCTGTACGCGCTGTTCCTCAAGCTGGTGCATCCGGGCTCCGGCTACTGGAATCCCTTTGGCCTGTGGCTGGCGCTGTGCTTCACGCTGCAGGGCGTGGGCGCGTGGTGGATCTGCCGCGAGGCGCGGGTACGCAATTGGGCTGCACTGGCCACGCTGGCGCTGCTGCTGGCCAGCTTTCCGGCGCTGACCTTCCGCATTTCGCACACCAGCCTGATGTCGCAGTGGATACTGGTGTTCGCCTTCGCGGTCTACCTGCGCAGTGCGCGCCTGGGACGGCTGGCCACGCCGGCCTGGATGGCGCTGCTGGTGGGCGCTTTCTACATCAATATCTACCTGTTCGTGATGGCCTCGGCGATCTTCGGCGCCGACGTGCTGCGCCAGCTGCTGCGCACGCCGGCCAGCCTCGCCTCGGTCGGCCACGCGCTGCTGGCGCCGCTGGCGGTCTACGGCCTGCTGTTTGCGAGCATGTGGATCATGGTGCTCCCGCTGCCGCCAGGTGCGAGCAGTCCGGAATGGGGCTTCGGCCACTTCTCGATGAACCTGCTCGCGCCCCTGCACGGCGGCCAGCTGCTGCAGCTGGAGCACCCGGTGGCCCATGACGGCCAGGGCGAAGGGTTCAACTACCTGGGCGTGTTCGTGCTGGCGCTGACGCTGGTTTCCTACAAGCTGCTGCAGCGGCGCGATCCCGATTTCTGGCGCCGCCACGGCACGCTGCTGGGCGTGCTCGTGCTATTCACGATGTTCGCACTATCGAACATCGTCTGGCTGGGCGAACACCGCGTCTACACATTGCAGCTGCCACCCTGGATGGGGGTCATTGTCACCACCCTGCGCGCTTCCGGACGCTTCTTCTGGCCGGTCGGCTATGCCATCGTGCTGTTCGCCGTGCTCGGCGTGGCGCGCCATGTGGCGCCATGGCGCGCGGCAGCGCTGCTGGCGGCAGTGACGGCGCTGCAGATATGGGATCTGCAGGCGCACCACGATTACGTGCGCAAGCTCGCGGCCCAGCATACGGCACCGGCGGTCGACGCGGCGCGCTGGAACGCCTTTCTTGGCCCGGCGGTGAAGGCACTGCATTATTATCCGCCGTTCCGCTGCGACGAGACGCCGGGCGCGCATGCCCTGCTGCCGGTGATGAACTATGCGGTCAAGCATGCCTATCCACTGTCGACCGGCTACATCGCACGCGCCGCCAAGTCGTGCGATCACTACGGCGCCACGATCGCGCGCCTGCCGGCCAGCACCGCGGTCGCCTTCGAGAAGCAGGTATTCCCGCGCCAGCAGGACGCCGAGCGGCTGATGGGCGCCAGCGCCATATGCGCCGACATGGATATCGTGTTCCTGTGCCGCCGCACCAACATTCACCTTCGCAATAATCAGCCATGAAGAAACGTGTTTCTCTGATCGCCCCGTTCTATAACGAATCGGGCAATGTGCATGAATTTTTCCGGCGTGTGGCCACGCTGGCAGAGAGCTTGCCGCAGTATGAGATCGACGTGGTGGCCGTGAACGACGGCAGCCGCGACGCCACCTGGACCGAACTGCAGGAGGTGCGCGTGCGCTACCCCTGGGTGCACCTGGTCGACCTGTCACGCAATTTCGGCAAGGAAGCCGCACTGACGGCTGGACTGGACCGCGCCAATGGCGACGCGGTGGTTCCGATCGACACTGACCTGCAGCACCCGCCCGAGTTGCTGACCCAGATGCTGGCGCAGTGGGAACTGGGCGCCGAAGTGGTGCTCGCGCGCCGCACCGACCGCGCCACGGACGGCCGCCTGCAGAAGATTTCGGCAGTCTCGTTCTACCGCTTCCACAACCTGATCTCGAAGGTGGAGGTGCCGATCGACGTGGGCGACTTCCGCCTGATGGACCGGCGTGTGGTCGAGGCGCTGCGCCAGCTGCCGGAGAACCACCGCTTCATGAAGGGCCTGTTCGCCTGGGTTGGCTTTCGCACCGTGACCATCCCGTACACGCAGGCCGCGCGCCATGCCGGCGCCTCGAGTTTCAACGGCTGGAAGCTGTGGAACCTGGCGCTGGAAGGCATCACCAGCTTCTCGACCGCGCCGCTCAAGATCTGGACCTATATCGGCCTGGGCGTGTCGGCGCTATCGCTGATGTACGCCACCCTGATCGTGATCGACACCCTGGTCGAGGGAGTCGAAGTGCCGGGCTACGCCTCGTTGATGGCCGGCGGCATGTTCATCGGCGGCGTGCAGCTGATCGGCATCGGCGTGCTGGGCGAATACGTGGGCCGCATCTACCATGAGGTCAAGCGCCGCCCGGTCTACCTGGTGCGCGAAGAACAGGCCAACGGGAATGCGCATGACGCAGGCTGAACGCGGCCTGCTGGTGCGCCACCGCGCGCTGCTGGTGTTCGCCGTCATCGGCGTGATCAATACGGCGCTCCATTCGGGCGCCGTGATCGCCCTGGTCGAAACCGGCCTGGCCGGACCGGTCGCGGCCAACGTCGCCGGTTTCGCCCTGGCCAACACAGCCTCGTTCTTCGCTAACTGCCGCTTCACGTTCCGCCAGCAACCGAGCTGGGAACGCTATCGCAAGTTCCTTGCCGTCTCGATGCTCAGCCTGGCGCTGACCGTGGCGCTTTCGGCGCTGGCCGAGGCAATGCACTGGCACTACCTGGTCGGCCTGCTGCTGGTGCTGCTGTGCGGCCCGGTGCTCACCTTCACACTGCACAAGGCGGTCACGTTCCGCCATTCGACCTGAGACCATGAATCCGACTCCCGGCGGCGCCCCGCGCGACCATGCACTCGACGGGATGCGCGTCGTCGCCACCCTGCTCGTCATCGTCATCCATGTCAGCGCCAAGGGCTTCGGCCTGATGGGCGAAAAAAACTGGTGGGCGGTCAATGCCTGGGAAAGCATGGCGCGGGTAGCGGTGCCCTTGTTCTTCATGATCAGCGGCGCACTGCTGCTGGGCCGCAGTCACGGCATCGCGTCGATCGGACGCCGCGAGTGGCGCATCCTGCTGCCGCTGGCAGCCTGGTCGGTGTTGTATCTGCTGTGGTTCCGCTATACCGGCCAGCGCCAGTCCGACTGGCCGGCGCTGATCCTGAACGGGCCGGTGGTCGGCCACTTGTGGTACCTGTATGCGCTGGCCGGAGTGTATGTCTTCCTGCCGGTGCTGGCCGCATTCCACCAGCACACCCCGGTGCGCGTACAGATGTTCTGCCTGCTGTTCTGGTTCATCGCGGCCAGTCTGGTGCCACTCGAGATCGCGCTGACCGGGCGCCGCGTGGCCGGCATCGACTGGGCCGCACTGCATCTTTATCCAGGCTATATGGCGGCCGGCGCCCTGCTGTACCGCACCTTGCCGGCGGTGCCGCGGCGCGTCCACCTGGCCTGCGCCTGGGCAGCCTGGCTGCTGCTGGCAATCGCCATTGCAGTGGCAACCTGGTGGCGCAGCCATACGCTGGCGCAGGCCAACGAGACCTTCTATGCCTACTCGAGTCCGCTCGTACTGCTGGCCAGCCTGGCCGCCTTCATCGCACTGCGCGCATTGGGCGCAAGCTGGGCACCGTCCGGCAGCCGCAGGCTGCGTGCCGTCGGCTGGTTCGCCGGGACCAGTTTCGGCATTTACCTGATCCATGTCTGGGTCCTGTTCGTGCTGGAGGCATGGGGAATCGACTACCGCTATCTCAACCCGTGGCTCGGCATTCCCCTGCTGACCCTGTTCGCGGCGGCCGTGTCGGCCCTGCTGGTGCGCCTGTTGCAGGAGCTGCCGGTGGTAGGCGCAATCGTGCCGCGCTGAAGCGCGCGGCCATGGTGCTGGCCAGGACGGCCGGCGCCGGGCGCCCGGCACTGCGCCAACATGGCCTGGCACTGGCACGCTATCCGGCTCCCCCCCCCCGACTTCCTTTCATCGTTATCGCTGGGAAATGTTACCGTTAGTTTTGGAGATATTTCACCATCTTGGTTACTGCTAGACTGAAGCTCCTACCACGATTTCAAGGAGCTTCGCATGCGCAGTCTCAAGAAAATGGCAATCGCTGCCGGCCTGAGTGCCTGTTTCGCGCTTCCTGCATCAGCCGCCGTGTATGTCGTGGCCCATCCCGACGACGACATCCTGTTGATGGGTCCCAATCTGGTCAACGACATCATTAACGGCTACCCCACGGTCATCATCATCGTCACTGCCGGCGACGCGGGCAATGGCCATGGCGCGACATCGGCATATGGCGAAGCGTCCGGACAGTTCAACAACCTGAACCAGCAGTACTACCGCACCCGCCTCAATGCGCGCCTAAATGCGCTCGAGTCGTGGATTCCGGCGGCGTCCAAGACCACCTATCGGAACTGGACCTGGATCGATGAAAGTTTCGGCAGCCATGCGCCGGCGGTAGAGCGCTGGTTCCTCGGTAATGTCGTTGCCTACCACCTGAACCTGCCTGACGAGCCCGAGCTGTCGGCGACCAAGCTGACCAATCTGTTCGAAGGCCGCACCGGTTCACTCAGCGACATCCGTGGAATCAATACCTACACCGCGCCGCAGCTGCGCGAGACGATTCGCCAGATCATCAGCAGGAACAATCGCAACACGCCCAATCTGGTAATAAATTTCCACGAATATCGCCCAGGCGGCGACCATCCCGACCACTATACGGTGGGACGTTTCGTCCAGACCGCGATCGCGGAGACGCCCGCCTACGGCTGCATGTCGCAGGCGATCTACCCGGGATACTCGATGACTGCGGTCGATCCCCGTCCGGGCTTGCTGGACCGGCAGCGCGCCGGCTACGAGATACTGCACCAGACCCTGCTTCAAGGTGGCAATATCACGCCAATTACCGATGGGTCGGTTGACACGGTTGCACATCCGACATGGATGCCGACGACTGTCTACCAGGGCTCACTGCAGAGAGGGACGATGGACGCATTCCACACCAAGTTCTACGGCAAGACGCAATATGCCGGAGCGCGCCCGCTGCCCCAGCCATGCGCATTCTGACCCGGTAGCGCGAGCGGATGGCGATGACCCAGGCGACACGGTGATCGCCACGCAACGGTCCGACGCTCAGCCTCGCGGCGTTGAGTGCGTTCTCTAACGGAGGCGTACTGGAAGCTGCGCTAACGTTGAGACAGATGAACGCGCCAGGACAGCACCATGGTACTCGGACCAACAAAAGACGATACGCTCAAGAAAGAGCTTGAAGTGCAGGGTGATGGCCAAAGCCTTGGCGTGCCAGCCGATGCCGAGGTCGAAGGCAATGCCATCCACCCGATGGGCAACCCCGAAGACAATCCGGGCATCCACCACTGGCAGGCCACGTACATCGAACGCGAAGGCCTGCAGGACCGTGGCAACATCTTCTTCGCCGCGGTCGAGATGACCCGCATGCCGATGCTGATCACCGATCCGCGCCAGGACGACAACCCGATCGTGTTCGCCAATGGCGCCTTCTTCGACCTGACCGGCTATGCAGAAGCGGACATCATCGGCCGCAACTGCCGCCTGCTGCAGGGCCCCGACACCGACCGCGCCACCGTGGCCGAGCTGCGCCGCGCGGTGGAAGAAGAGCGCGCGGTCTCGGTCGACCTGCTGAACTACAAGGCCGACGGCACGCCGTTCTGGAACGCCCTGTTCTTCGGCCCCATCTTCGACCAGCAAGGAAAGCTGCTGTATTTCTTCGCCTCGCAGATGGACATCACCGAACGCCACAACAACCAGGAATCGTATCTGCAGGCGCAGAAGATGGAAGCCATCGGCCAGCTCTCGGCCGGCATGGCGCATGACTTCAACAACCTGCTGCAAGTCATCAACGGCAATCTGGACGTGTCGCTGCTGGCCACCGGCAGCCAGCACAAGGCGGTCGAACCGATCCGGCGCGCCCAGCGCGCGACCATGCAGGCGGCCAAGCTCACCGAGCAGCTGCTGACCTTTGCGCGCAAGCAGCGCCTGGAACCCAAGCGCCTGAGCCTGAACAGCCTGGTGGTCGAGTTTTCCGACATGCTGGTGCGCACCCTGGGCGAGCGGGTCGACCTGCGGCTCGACCTGAAACCCGGCCTGCCCGCCTGCACCATCGACCCGACCTACCTCGAGATGGCGCTGCTGAACGTGGTCCTCAATGCGCGCGACGCGATGCCGGGCGGCGGCGCCGTCACGGTGGGCACCGCCGTGCTGACTGACAGCCGCCGCTGCCTGCTCAATCTGCCGGCCGGCGAGTATGTGTGCATCTGCGTCAACGACGAAGGCCAGGGCATGTCGCCCGAGGTCAAGCGCCGCGCCACCGAGCCGTTCTTCACCACCA
>Ga0265797_10000886_pt1 | contig 53937 bp, 41 predicted proteins | sample P2T30metagenome_FD_192433 | JGI IMG/M metagenome (GOLD analysis project Ga0265797, IMG submission 192433) | Plant litter microbial communities from East Loma Ridge, Irvine, California - P2 T30 | ecosystem: Environmental > Terrestrial > Plant litter > Unclassified | place: USA: California...
GTCGCCGACGGCATAGTGTGGGCCTTGGGATGAGGGAGAGGTAGGGACGGCGGTGATGACGCCGCTGAATTCCGAGCCGCTGATCCAAGGAAGGGGAGGCTGGTGCTGGTATTTGCCGCGGATTTGCAGCAGGTCGAAGAAGTTTGTTGCTGTGCTGTGGATGCGGACTATGTATTGGTCGGGTGCTGGGGTTGGGTTGGGGAGGTCGGTTACGCGGAGGTCTTGCGGGCCCTTTGGAGCGATGTTAGATGGGTCGTGAGAGGGATTGTCGAATGAACACATACCGAGACATATTCTTTCACTTGGATGCCGCGCATGTTGGAGGGAGGATGTGAGACGGCGGTGTTGTGATTGGGGTTATTGGCTATAAGTGTATATGACAACGACACAAATCAATGAATATCAGCTGAACAATAAGACACCTCTACAAAGGGTGTATGATATGGCTAAGTGTATATGTCTACACAAGTATGTAGTTGGCCAGATGCATCCTCCATGTAAGCGTTCGTTGTCTCCCCTCGGGTACCTGTCGAGCGTGGTCGCAAGGAGCATCTTGCCTCGGTACGATTGATATCGATAACAGCTCGCACGTGATCGAATGGAGATCAGGGTTCGGGTTCCACGTTGACATCGGCACGGCACCTGCCACGAGTTGGTGACGTGCGGGCAGGGCAGGGCTTCTGTCTGGTCTGGTGGCTTCATCCATCTGCGGCCTTCTGTTCGCTTCCAACACCACGACCCTTCACTGCTGCATATACCACTGCTGATTAGGCAGCCGCAGTCTAGACTCACCTGCACATCAAACCATCTATCCACACACATCTCCCCTGCTCACTCGCCACTACAACTCCATCCTCGCTCCATCACCCCACCACTCATCCACTCATCCACTCATACACACTCTGGCCACCATGGCTGACGAGAGCGCACCCGCCGAGCAAGTCACCTTCACCATCAAATCATCCTCCGACCAGAAGCATGTCGTCACCGTTTCGCTGTCCTCTACAGTCGCAGACCTCAAGCAAAAGCTAGCAACCGCCGACTACGCCAACATCCCCGTCGAGAGGCAACGATTGATCTACAGCGGCCGCGTGCTGAAAGACCCGGACACTCTCAGCGCATGCAAGATCAAGGAGGGTAACACTGTACACCTGGTCAAGGGTGCAGAGAGCAACCAGAGACAGAACCCCGCCAACCAAGGCGGCTCAGCGACATCAGCAGGAGCTGGCGGCAGCCCAGCAAACAATGTTCCTCAAAACATCCAGGCTGGCACCAGTGCAGGGGATCCTCTGGCTCAGTTGACTGGCGCACGATATGCTGGTTTCCACGGTCTGCCCGGCGCCGACATGTTCGGTGCGGACGGAGGCTTGGGCGCGCCACCGAACCCAGACCAAATGCTTCGTATGCTTGACGATCCCAACTTCGCGCAGCAGATGAATGAAGCTATGAACAACCCTGCTGTGATCGAGATGCTCCGCAACAACCCTATGATCCGCGACAACCCGATGGCGCGCGCCGCGATCGACAACCCGGAGCTCAGGCGCATGATGATGAACCCGGACATGATCAGGATGCAAATGCAGATGCAGCGCTCGATGGGAGGCGGTGGACAGGGTGGCGGAAGCTTCCCCATGCCTGGATCAACAGACACAACACCGGCTGGACAGAACGCTGGTAGGGAAGAGGGTCAGACCGGAAGCACAAACGCACCACCCAATCCGTTCGGTGGTGCAGGTGGCGCAAACCCTTTCGCTGCACTGTTCCCTGGTGCAGGCGCTGGTGCAGGAGCTGGTGCTGGCGCAGGTGTCGGTGCTGGAGCTGGCGCGGGAACCACACCTGGCCAGAACACTGGCTCACAACAACCAGCCAACCCGTTCGCCAGCATCTTTGGTACTGGAGCACAAGGAGGCCAAGATCAATCGAACCCCTTCGCGTCTGCTGCGCAACAGATGATGCAGAACCCCCAAATGATGCAACAAATGATGCAAATGATGGGAGGCCAGGGCGGCGCAGGAGGAGCGGGCGAGGCTGGCTTCAACCCTTTCGCGGCTATGGGTGGATTCGGTGGACAAGGCCAGCAACAACAGGCTCCTGTCGACAACACCCCTCCCGAGGAGCGATACGCGGCGCAGCTGCGACAGCTCAACGACATGGGTTTCTATGAGTTCGAGCGCAATGTTCAGGCCCTGAGGCGCAGCGGTGGCAGCGTTCAAGGTGCCATTGAGTACCTGTTCAGTGGCTGATGCAGGAATCTTGTTATACACCTACAGCCTTCTTTCTCTTGCACTTGACCGTGAGTGACGCACTGGGACGGCTTCCCAGCATGCTTGTAAGCTCACAAATTCACGTACAGTTACCACGAATCTAGCGTTTAAAGCGAGCCGGATTCAATGATGTCTATTCTTGTCACACATTTCTCAGGCCGGGGGCTGTGAAAGCACACGCTCGACATTTCAAGCGACGGCGGTCTTTTAGTTACTTGCTCCGCAACGATAACACGATCAGTGAAGGACTTTACAAGCCAAATACAGATTTTGGCACATGCATGTGCTCTCAACCATACAAATCTACGTCATATTTTCACATGTTCTTTGTGTTGCAAGACCACTTTCTTTCACCAATCCCGCCGTCTGTTGTTCACAGCTGCCCTCTCCCTCTCCAATCTCCCCCAATCAAAGGCGCAATCTCCCTTTGTTCACCACACTGTCGACTTTTGCTCTGATATGGCTCTCACAGATTTGATGTATTCACACATCCGACACTCGTTATTTCACTGCTTCAACGCACACGCAAAGGTCTGAGACCTGACGACGATTCCGACCGAGACAAGACCATACAAACGCTGCAGGACAGTGATCAATCGCATTTGACTCTTTCCTCCAACGCAAGCTGCATCTACCCGCTTCCTCACAGAATCCGAAACATACAGAACAGCAAACCATGGTTCAGTCAAACTACACCGTCTCCACCGCCCAGCAGCTGTTGGGTCGCTTGCCAGCAGTGCGAGTTTCGGGCAGCAAGTCGAAATCTACAAGTGCTGCTGACCACGCCAGAGAGCACGCGAAAGCTGTCGATAGACCAAGCAGAGGAATAGCGCCCACCAGACCTCTGCCTCCAACTCCTTTGAACACAGTACGCCTCCGCGCTTCGTGCTCAAGCGGCGTGCTTGCTGTTACTGACAACGTGAAGATCAGAACAGACGTTCCTGCCGTGGTGACCGAAGGCGAGATCCTCAAGCTTCCGCCTTCAGTGTATACGCCTACGACGCCTACAGCGCCTAGAGTGAAAAGTGGGAACGTCACTCTGGCTTCTGCACATCATTCCACGACCAGGGTCCCTGTGATCGAGACTCCACGGAAGGGCAGATCGTCTCCTGAACTCGAGAAGCGCATCAGCCAGTACTATGAGTACATCACTCCGCCTATATCGCTCACCATCGGTCGTACGGACAGTCGTCGTGAGAGGAAGGCTTCGCATACACCGACCAGCTCTGCGGGTTCGGAGATCTACTTCTCGCCGATCGATGCGACGAGGAGCCAGGTTTTCTTGTCGAGCCCGCAGCCTAGCCCTCCCATATCGCCCGCTGATGCCCCAAAGCAAGATGATGAGCAGGCGAAAATTGGCGAGGTCGTTGTCAAGAAGGTTGCCGAGCTTGCGATTGAGACTGCTTCGGCTAAGGAGCCGGAGATGGTTGAGATTGCTGGCATCGGAAGGTCTATTGATGGTCATAAGGTGACTTTGACTCTGGCCCACGTCGATCGCATCACTACTGTGCTCGCTCGGGCACCGCTGGTGCAGATGCGAGTGCGTGGATCGCACTTGGATGCTTTGCCAGAGAACATGATATCTCCAACGACCGACCACACTCCAGACAACAACGACAACAAAACGACCACCCCAACCGGCCTCCCCACCCCACCACCCTCAGAAGCCTCCACCTCATACCCGTACTCAACGGGCGGCATCGCCCTCCTCAACACCACCATAACCGGCGCCCCGATCTTCCTAACCTCCACCGACACTTTCACGCCCGGAAAATGCACGCACCTCTCCCTCCCCTATGGCCTCAGCACCACCAGCACCCTCCGCATCGAGCCCGCACAAACCGCCCAAGCTGAAAGCAAAATCATCCTGCAATCCCTCTTCGCAACCTTCGACCGCAAGACCCACGCTCGCGCTGAGTTCACGCTCCTCGCAGAAACAGACGTCACCCCGTCGTTCGCCCGCGCGGCGCTCACGGAACTTGCGGCCGCGCAGAAGATCACGCTGGATGACATTGAGATTCGCACGCCGAGTGCTGCGCAGTCGTATAGTCCCGATGGCGAGTCGATTGATTGGTGTGCGATTGGTCAGGAGGGAGATGTGAGGTCTCCGGCTAGTGATGTTGTGCACGAGACGCTCGAGGCGTTCGCTTCTTCTTCCTCTTCGACGGCCAATGCTGCAGCGCCATTCTCAGCCGAAACCTGCACGATGCAAACCCTCACGCTCCTTTCCGAGCTTTCACGCTTGCAGACCGCGCATGCCACTTTCTTGGTCTTACAGCCAACGCGGTTTGATGCGCAAGGCGCGCTGGCGGGTGTGAAAATCCCGCTCGTGTCGGGGAATTTGCAGGAGAGGTTCGAGAAGATGGGTGGATCATCGTCATCATCGACTTCAATCTCTTCTGCTGCATCTACAGCATCTTCAAGTCACGGCGGTTTGAAAGGGAGACTCTTCAGGGAAGCTGTGATCGCTGCCGTTGCGCCGCGGTTGGCGTTTGGTGAGGAGCTTGAGACGTTCGTTGCGCTTGGGAAGGGGATGGGGAGGGTGAGGGCGAGGTGCGTGCCAATGTTTGGTGGGGAGGGCTTGGTAGAGAAGTGGATTTGCTTTTTGGGTAGTGAATTCGATGTGCCGTATTGAGAGTTCTGGAGACTGGTGCGAGTGAAGGAGGGGGAGTGGGTTGGATGAAAACACGAACGACTCAAGATATGGACAACATGACGATGAAAATGTGTCAGGTATCGGAAAGTCTCATTCGAAAGCTACAGACACCTCTGTTTTCTTTACTTTTGCTTCATGTATTTTCCCTGGACGTTTCGACGGGTCTATTGCAGCTTTACTAGACTGACTCACTGTAAGACAGATGACCAGATCCTTAAGCAGATGTTTCATTAAAAGACATGGGTCAAAACAACTCTCCTTCAGAAAAGCACCAGTCTTCCGTGCCTTGTGTCAACTCGTGTCATGCCGGCACAAGTCTTCCAAGTTATACCTTACCGTCATATCAGACGCCGCCGCTGGCCGGGTTCAAAGACCGAGCGTCTGGAGTCTGGAGTCAGGGCTTACACTTACACCGACCGGGTGAAAGAGAGACTCTTGGACTTGGACCATCCGACGGGAATATTTTTGCTATCCGGATGAAAATGCTAAGCATGGACTATGTTGGTAGCAGGCCTGTCGGTAGTGCACCATCTGGACTCTAACGCTAGAAGGTGAGGAACATGGCAGGGTTGAGTCGCTTAGCTGGCGGCAGAAATGCTGTGGTCACGAGACATCGCTTGTGGTGGTAGTATAGTAGTCTCGTCTTGCTGGCACGTTCCCACGATGGCCGAGGTATACTGTATGCAAGCAAGAAACACGAGCCAGGAGCAGATCCCGAGATGTTTGAAAAGTGGAAGGGCTGGCTGGATCTGGGTCAGCAGATAATAGTAGTTAGCCGGATATCATCCGCCGCTTGAGCTTTGTTCAACTTTGTTCAGCTTTGCCCTTGTGCCCTGAAGCCTCTCCACGTCCCGATCGCCGTTGGCCCCAAGACCCCACCAGGTACAGTACCAGGTCTGCCCCGCGCTGCTCGCTCGACTCGAGGGCGACGGATAAATTGAAAGCAGACACCATGGCCAGCAGACGTCGAAGCTTGTTGCCCTGCGTCGCACATCCGACTGGCGCGGAATCTCGCGATGATGTGGACAGCCTCAGAGAAGGTGGAGGAGGAAGGAAAACAGCCATGCTTTGGCGCACTGCTAGACTCCCTAGCTACACTCGAGCCCTTCAAAACATCCAGAAGGCCCGCCATGACGCTCCAGGCGGATAGTATCTCCCATCTTTCTTGCTGTTCTTCTTACTTCCCCTCTCACTTCTCCTCTGCATTCCTCTCGCCAGTTTCAGACATCTCTTCACTGTAGAACTCGCATTGTCGCTCTTCCTCCTCAAAAGACATACAATACCGCCAAAATGTGCGGCACCACCACCACCACAACCACCCTCACGCCTACCCAGAAGAACATTGGTGTCTACACCAACCCAGAGCACGACTTGTGGGTGGCAGAGACATCGCCTAGCAAAGAGGAGGTCGAGAACGGCGAGGCACTCAAGGAGGGCGAGATCACCGTCGCCGTGAAGAGCACAGGTATTTGCGGGTAAGCAGAGAACCAGGATATTATTATCTTTAGATTTTTCTAAGAAAATACCTCAACAACTAACACATTTCCTCTCCAGCTCCGACGTCCACTTCTGGAAACATGGCGCCATTGGTCCCATGATTGTCAACGACACTCACGTCCTGGGCCACGAATCCGCCGGCGTCGTCGTCGCCAAACACCCCTCCGTCACCACACACAGCGTCGGCGACCGCGTCGCCATCGAGCCCAACATCATCTGCGGCGAGTGCGAGCCCTGTCTCACTGGCAAGTACAACGGCTGCGTGAGCGTCGAGTTCCGCAGCACGCCACCCGTCGCTGGCCTGCTCCGCCGCTATGTCAACCACCCCGCCGTCTGGTGCCACAAGATCGGCGACATGACCTACGAAGACGGCGCTCTCCTCGAGCCCCTCAGCGTCGCCCTCGCCGGCATGCAGCGCGCCAACATCACCCTCGGCGACAGCGTGCTCGTCTGCGGCGCCGGCCCCATCGGCCTCGTCACTCTCGCCTGCGTCAAAGCCGCCGGCGCCGAGCCCATCGTCATCACCGACATCGACGAGGGCCGCCTGGCCTTCGCGAAGCAATTCTGCCCCAGCGTCCGTACCCACAAGGTCGAGTTCTCCGACACCCCCGAGCAGTTCGCCGAGAAAGTCGTCGCTCTCGCCGACGGCGTCGAGCCCGCGGTCGTCATGGAGTGCACCGGCGTCGAGTCCTCGATCTCCGGCGGCATCCACGCCGCCAAGTTCGGCGGCAAGGTGTTCGTGATCGGCGTCGGCAGGCCCGAGATCAAGATCCCCTTCATGCGCCTCAGCACCCGCGAGGTCGACTTGCAGTTCCAGTACCGCTACGCCAACACCTGGCCCCGAGCCATCAGGCTGCTGCGCGGCGGCGTCATCGATCTCAAGTCTTTGGTCACTCACCGTTTCAAGCTTGAGGATGCGATTGAGGCGTTCAAGGTTGCGGCTGATGCTAAGCAGGGTGGTATCAAGGTCATGATCCAGAGCATGGACGAGGGCGAGAAGTAAGATGCTGGTTGGGCATGTATGGCTTGGATAACACGAAAGGACACGTTTAACGAAGAAGCGAAGGCGTCCGGCTTTTTGTCTGGAGATATATGTCGTGGAGTGGACTTGCATAGAAGAGTAGAAATGCGTTCACGAACGACAACACACATAGAGATCGACAACGAATCAAAGAAAAAACATTAAAAATCTTATATGTTCCAAGACTATTGTTTTCACTTCTCTTACTTCTTTGATGCGAATTTGACGGGAGAGCTTGCAGTCAAGTGCAGCTGAACACGTTGGCAACGAGTGAGTTGAGAGGAGACTATGAGAAATTTCTATCTGTATCAGGTCTCTGCAAGCAGACGGCTGTAAACTGGAAAATGCCTAGGGGCTATGTGGATGTTGACGGGATGGAGATTGTGGAGACGGTCGTGATCAAGGTTGGGACTGGCGCGGTGGTGGCGATGGTGGTTGTGGTGGTGGATGTTTGCGTCGGCGAAGTAACGGCGAGTGAGCATGCAGACGAGAGGATCGTGGCTGGGAACCTGGCGAGCGCGCCGGGCGTCGAAGCGGCAGCTACACCTCTCTTCAAGATGGCGGCGGATTCGGTGGGCAGCAAGTGGTTAGGGTAGTCAGCGGTGTTGACGGAGATGTAGCCATCTGTTTCGATGGCCTGACGCTTCTCGTTCGGGGAGACTGTGACAGTGACAGTGGCCTCTTCCGCAACATATGTGGTCGTTGCAACGACTTCCAGGGTGGTCAAAGGACTGACGACGCTCGTAGCAGTTGCAGTCTCGATAGGCGTGGTGTAGCTGAGGAGGCTAGAGCAGAATGGCTGCAGTCTGTTGTCCGTGATAGCTTTCTTCGCCCCATTCGTAGAACCCTTGCTTGCATCGCCGCCCTTGATGTACGTGCCTGACGACGAAACGTATTCGGGTCCGCACGACGGCTGCACGCCTTGCTTGCCGTAGAAAGTACTATGGGTAAACTTGTACGTAGCACCAACGGCACCGTCAAATCCGCCAGTGTTCTTGGCATACTTTGCATCCCAGTAAGCAGTGTAGAAGGTGCACATCTGCCCTTGCTGGTAAGTTCCCGTTGAATTGCTCTTGTTCAGGATGTACGAGCCGAAAGCGTTGCAAGGCACGGCATTTGGCCCTGAAGGGTGTTGCTTGTTGTACGCTGTTTGAGCATCACAGGCGGCGGCACACAGACGTGGGTCGACAGAGCCGGTTTGCAAAAGCTTGTATCCCAGGTAGGTCCAGGTATCGGTGCAATCCCACAACAGCGCATTCAAAGCCGCATTGTCCAGCTTCTGGGGTCCATTCCAACCATCGATCGGTCCTCCAAGCTTGTAACTCGTATACGCGTTGCTTCCGGCGATGACAACCTCAAACTTTTCGCGCCACTGACCCTTGTTGTTGGCCGTGGTAGCATCAAGACCGGTGCCCCAGAACGAACACTTGATGTTTGCAAAAGCTTCGGGATCCGGGCAGTTAGCACCTGGTTCGACAATGGGGTCACGTTCGAAGTAGATGTTGAAAGACAGACAGCCGGCTTTGGCGTTGCACTTGGCGGCACAGTAGTCCACGTCGTAACCTTTGCCTGTGTTGACGACGGTGTATCCTAAGTAGTTCATAGCGCTGTTCGCGGCGTCGAGGTTTTTGAAGTTCTGGAAGTAGCCAGGAGGAGTGCTTGCACGAGACGCAACGGTGGCGATATTGGCATCACGCCTGAACGCTTCTGCGAGTGAAACATCGGCGTTGTAGAAGTTGGCGATAGTGGGCTCAGGGCTGCAGGCGCCGCGTTTGCGAGGTTGACGAGCAACACCGCTCACTTCTCTCTTGGAAATGGATTCCGACTTGCCAATGACGTTCGGGTTGCCTCCGTCCCCATCGGGTTCGCCGCTGTCTGTTGTCCCAGCTGCATTGATCGGAACATCGGTAGCAGCAGGGAACACAGACAACGGAGTGGCAGCAACTTGAGCAGCAACTTCGGCGATGGCAGCAGAGGTCGCTTAGGGGATGTCCTGGCTGGTGCCAGTAGCGACGGAGTAGGTAGGGACTGGGATATCCCTCAGATCGTCGAGAGGTAGAGCATCCGGGACAGCCAATGGGTTCTCAGCGGTCGCGTCGTCGCTGGCAAGAGCAATGCTCGCCAGCGCTGACAGAAGGGCGCCCTGATAGCGCATGATGGTTGGTTGTTGAGTGTGTGGCACTGAGGCTCAACTCCGGATGGCTTTGAGTGTATGTTGGTGTGATGGTGAGTGAGTAGTTCGAAGGCAGGGTGCTCTCCCTTTATGTCCATAAGATTTGCTTGAGTCAATTGGCAGCATACCACTTCAAGACATCACCCAAGGTCAAGAGAATGGCGCGCGCTGCTCCAAGCCGTTTCACATCTCGTGGCCTGAGATCCCGCCTCTCCAAGCGTAGCAAAGACACATCCTGGCATCCTGTAAGTAGTCGTTGGCCAATTGGACTTCTCACCGTGAAGAGCTGTATGCACTCAAAGCATTGCACTTGCACATGTATTGCAGAGATCTATCGAACCATACCACCACGATGTCTCTGTCTCTTCCAGACCACACGGGTGATTGATGCACTGACTCGCAGCTATACGGAGCTGAGGTTTTACCCAAAAATGTGGATTTGTCTTTTGAGCACTAGCAATCTTAGTATGCATGAAAGAGCCACGAGAGAGCCCGGTCAACGGTACGAAGCGAGAAATGCCACGCTAGTTGATATAAAGGTCCAAAAGGGTCGGGGATGGCGTTCTGTGGCTGCCGGTTCTTGCGCTGAGCCTCCTCTCCAGGTTTCTTAACAGGCGACGCCACCAGGCTTGCTCTGCGTCGGACAGTTGTTCCTGGCACGGCCGGACATTGCTATTTACAGCTTGTTTCAACAGACATGGATGACTAGATTGGAGGTGCAGTAGCCTGAGTGGCGGCGGTTCAGAGTTGTTACTCCATTATTGCAGACAGAAGACAAGGTTGAGTAAGTAGCCAGGAACCAGGCCCCTTGGCCGCACATGGCTGCGGACATGCCGCGAAGACGGAGATCAGTCTGCCGTCCAAGGAGCGGATTCCGATGCTAGCGCTGCTCTCAGAGCGATTTCCCAGGATTATAGGCAGCATTCTAGATGCAGCCTCACGGCTCCGATGCCAGTATGAGCACAGTGATTGTGCTTCGCGAAAGGCGTCGCGCGTGTGCGATGTAGGTATCTACCCTGTCTAGGCGCATGTGTAGTCTCAAGAGGGGGTGATGATAGGAAGTTGCCGCCCTTCCTGTGCCGAATGTCCAGGGAATAGGGAGGGTCTGGCCTTTTGGAGATGAACCATAGCGATTGTTGTAGGACGTTGTCGATCATGTCCGGTGTGCTGTCTGGAGATCATATGTTACTGCGAATTTCAATGCTTTTACTTTAGGTACAGTATGTACCTTACCTTATGTGTGCGCAGACTTTCGGGAAGCGCAGATCTCCCGCCATCTTATCACAGTATTAGACCCCTTGAGTATCCACAAGTGCTAAACATGAAGGAACATCATATAGACTCAACAAGAAATCAACTTCCGTTTTGGTGAGGGTATCTTAGTACACCAGTGACCACGAGAACTCACTCGCACGGTCACTTATATCTATCATTCTTACACGGCGCACTCTCGAGTGAGCACGAGATCTACTCAAACTCCATGACTTCGTCGCCATCGCTCTCGTCATCGTCCTCGCCGTCCATGATCATCTCTTCGTCTTCACTTTCATCCTCGGCCTCATCCTCGCTCGCGCTGTCTTCATCGTCGTCAGCAATGATAGCCTGAGAATCCTTGCTCTCCTTCTTCTCCTTCTCCTTCCTCTCCTCCTCCTCCTTGCGAGCAGCCTCCATAACCTTTGCCTTCTCCTCGCGCACCTTTCTCTGGCCGACGAGGAAAGCGCCGATGGGAGTCTTCTCCCACTCCAGATCGTCCAAGAAGCTAGTCACGCCCTTGCGATTGTTGGGAGCAAAGTCAACCTTTGAACGCTTGTCCTCGATGAACTTGACGTTGGCGTCAATCTTCTGAACAAGGAGCGCGATAAGACCGTTGACTTTTTGGTTCTTGTTGCCAGCACCGGGTGTGCGGCTGTTGACGTCCTTGAGCCAGCGCTTGAGCATCACGACGACGGGCAGAGCAAGCTCGGGGAAAGCGATGTTCTTGCTCCACAGACCGAAGAACTCGCTGAGCAGTTCTTGTACTTGCTCGCCAATGCCGTCCTGGTATGTGCGGGTCTTGAGGTAGCTCTTGGGGACACGGATGATGGTGTCGAAGTCCAAGGGCTTGAGGGTGCTGGATTTGGGTGCTTTGCGCATCTCGGCGGAGTTGAGCACTTCGTAGAGAGGGGCGGCGAGAGGAATGTATGTGCTGGTTGCCATGCTCAGGCGGAGAAGGGAGCGTGTGAGCTGGAAGCGGAGAGGGAAGTAGGTTGCGGTGGGAATGAGACGAAGAGCTCCCATGGTCACCTGGACCAGAGGGTAGATCAAAGGTCGGAGGGCTGAGTCGGCTTCCTTGCAGTGTGCTGACAACACACGCGACCAGAAGTCAAGACTGTGGACATACTGCCAGTTGTAGACGGTTTTATAGCTCTCGTTGCTGTTGTTGGTGATGCTAGTGCGGAGGTGGATGGCCAACTGACGAATGAATGTGAAGCCGGTAGTGTAACCGACAGACTCGTCGATGCCCCAAAGCTCAGCACCAGAGTTCTTCATGAGGTTCACACCAGCGATCGAGTGAACGGTGGTGTTGCGGCTGCCCTTGACAAGACCCTGGTAAGCGGCCTTGAGAGCGTTCTCGCGGATACCAGCATCGCCGATGACGGTCAGACGGCGGAGGACCAGGAAGGCAGCAATTCTTGTGGCTTCGGTGGTGGCAGTGGTGGACCACACGGCGGTGACCGCGCGGCAGATGTCGCGGATGAGCTTCTTGAAAGAGAGCAGGTATGGTAAAAGGGGAATGATAGAGGTGAGTGTGAGACGCAGAGTCGCAGGATCCGAGAGGTTGTCGAGAAGGTGAATAATGCTGGCGACTTGTGACTTGAGTAGGGGTGCGAGCGTCTTGAACTTCTTTCCTTCGGTCGGCACGTGTGCCTTGCCTGATTTGTTCTCTTGCACAGGAAGGTGGTGCTGCAAGACATCCGGGATGAACTTGAGCGCGGTTGTGAGAAGCTGGTGGTAAACCTCGGGGTCTGAGATCGAGTACTTGAAGTCCTTGTCTTCCAAATCAGAGACATGGGCGGCAGAGCGGAAGGCCAGAACGGTCTCCTTGGCTGCACGTAGCGAGTGCTGCTCCTGCATGGCGGTCGCCCATTTGGCAACGGTGTGTAGCTGGAGCTCGTTCTTGCTAACGGCACCCTCGTCGTCAGAGTCGTCCGCGTTCTTTCTTTGCTTCTTGCGCTTGGGTGTGTCTGCCTCGTCCTCGTCGTCGCTGCTCAATGTGCCCATGTTCTCAAGATCTGCGCCCAAGAGCTCCGGCTCGTTCTCCTGGAGGTATTTGTGGAATTCGGGATCATTCTGGGCCAGCGCATCGAGCTGCCTCTTGTGCTCCTCAGGGTCGTTGTCGTCGCTGTCCGAAGCAGAATCGTCGTCGTCAGCCACGACAGGTTCGTGCATGACCGAACCGTCCGATGACTCGCTGTCGCTGCCCTCATCGTCGGCCTTTGTGGGTTGTGCGCGCTTGCGCTTCTTGTCGCCCTTCTGCTTGGGGTCCTCGGGAACCTCGAATCCGCCTTGGAAGAAATCGTCGACGCTCATGTTCTGGAAGGCAGCCGGGTCCTGTCCAGCCTTGGAGGCAGGCTTTGCGCTCTCATCCTGCTTCTCGTTGGGGTCTCTGCCCTCCTCCTCAGCACGTCTGGCCTTTTTCCTCTCCTTCAATTGCTGCTTCTGCTTGGTCTTCTTGAGGGAGTTGCGCTTGTCGAGGGTATCCTTGAGATGCCTCTGCTCGAACTTCTTGGTTGCCTTTCCTTTAGGCATCTTGGCGGAATATTATGATTTGGCTTGAAGCACGTGTATTGCCCAAGTCGAGCGCGAGGCCTCAGAAAGATTTGGGTGTCGCAAAAAAGTTCGGCGCTTCGGATTCGAGAAGGCGCACGGGCCAGGCGAGCCGTCGATTTGCGGAGAGAGCTGTCCCTTGGTCTTGTCTTGGAGCCTCAGCGGCTTGCTGGAGTGCAGGAGAACAGTTGGAGGCAGTACTTAACATTGTCAACAATACAACACCTTCGATACCCACAACAACAATGTACGGTGCCCAGCAATTGGCGTATGCGCCCACGCCATACAGCTACACGCCCAGCAGCAATCTCGCAGCGACCATCAATCTCGATCAGGAAGTCAAGCTCGCAGACAGCGCCACAGAGCGTGAGCTGTATGAGTCGTTGGCTGAGATCTACAGCATCATCATCACTCTCGATGCATTGGAGAAAGCGTATCTTCGTGACTCTATCCACGAGTCCGAGTACACCGAAACATGTGATCGTCTGTTGAGACAGTACAAGAGCAACCTGGCCGATGAGACCGTTGCTGATGCCTTCGGTGACTTGGAGCGCTTCAAGGCAGAATGGCACTTGGAAGTCCCAAAGGCAACAGAACGCCTGCGAATCGGTATCCCTGCCACTGTTGAAACTGCACCTGCTTCCCAGCAGCGGCCGAATAGTCAACAGCCAACCAATAATGCCGCCGCCACTCATATCGTTTCGGCATCCGAGAGCTTCATCACCCTCCTGGACGCAATCAAGCTCAACATGCTGTCCAAGGAGACTCTACATCCAATCTTGGTCGACACCATCCAGGCTGTGAACAAGGTCACGGACCGCGACTTCGAGAACAAAGCCAAGATCATTCAATGGCTCATTACCCTCAATCAAATGCGTGTGGCTGAGGAATTGAGCTCAGAGCAGGCTCGAGAATTGCAATTCGACATGCAGCTTGCTTATGATGGCTTCAAGGGTGTTTTGCAGTCTTGATCCTTCTAGTCATGCTCATATGCTTTGTAGCCAGTTCAACATCGGCGACTGCTTTCGGCGGAGATAGCTCGGCGTTTAGCAATTGCGCAGGCTGGGAATTTTGTCCCCGATAGCGATCTCCATTTTTGTGACACTACTGTCACGGTGGGGTTATAAGCACCGATTAGCTACGATGCAAACGCAAAGGACAGTATGGCAGGATGAAGACGAGGAGCCTCTGGATGGTACTTACTTCACGCAACTGTCTTTCGCGACAAGCACTAACCGTATTTTGTATTAGTGCTCGACCTCCCTCAGCTCTATACCAAACCGTCTGCGCCTATACTGCTTTCCACGCTCGATGATCTAAGTGTGCAGCCTCTCTCCTGGGACAAAGCACCCCAATCTGGAATCAATAGCCCTGGAACGCAGCGAAGAAGAAGGAAAATAAACAATGAAGGAGTACCACAATATTTGACAAAGATCATATCAAGTCCGTTGATGTGGATCGAGGACGATGACCAGAAAGAGCAGATATGGGAAGCAGCGTCGCAGCGCTTGAGTGAGCGGAGCGGTCGAACAGCCATGGGAGCCATTACCAGGTCTTTCGCTATTCCACTGTCGCCAAAAACTCCATCGGACGTATGCACACAGATCTCCAGCTCTGGCAATGAGCTGCCTCCGGAATTCGACAACAATAATATGGTTCAGCTTACTTTGTACGAGCCACCGATGACGTCCGACAACCTCGGCCTGAAGACTTGGGCATCTTCATACCTACTGGCCAAACAGCTCTGTGTTCTTCAACAGCACGTCCCGAATCTCGCGGCTGACGCATCTATTCTGGAGCTCGGTGCCGGTACAGGATTGGTGGGCATGGCTGCTGCTCTGATCTTTGAACGCCACACAATCTTGACAGATCTACCTGAGATCGTCCCTAACCTAGAGCAAAACGCCCGGTCCAACTCAGAAGTAATATCTTCTTGCGGCGGCACCATCTCTGCTGCCGTGCTCGATTGGACACGCCCAGAAGAGCTTGAGCTTGGTTCCTTTGATGGGTCACCGAATTCCTTCCCTCTCATCGTCGTTGCCGACCCTATCTACTCCTCCGATCACCCGCGCATGCTGGTAGACGCCATCAAATGCCATCTAAGTGCGGACGCAAACGCCAGGCTGGTGATCGAACTTCCACTGCGCGAGGCTTATGCCGACGAGCGTCAAGACCTCAGAGACAGGCTGGCTGGGATTGGTCTGCGAATTATTGAGCAGGGTGAAGAAGTTGGCTACGATGATTGGTCTGCGGGTCAGGGCGAGGAACTGTCGGAAGTCAGGTGCTGGTGGAGTGTTTGGGGCCGACAGTGATGTCTCAGTCAATACCTCTCGGATTGTGACAATCGTTGCCGTTACTGCGAGCCGGTGAATGATTAGGAGATGTGGTATACCGGTCAGCGTGATTGTGTACTTCACGTTCTTGATGGTGAATCTTCATCGGTTTGCCATCTTCACTGGCAAATAACGATCTCGCTCTTGGAGTCATGTTATAAAACTACTCCTATCGCCTACCGCCAGGCAGCGTCTCACCTGCTATGGCCGCCAAAAGCGCGACCTTTACCCACACGATCAGATCGCCAATCCGATCAACAAACGCAATCTAGATGTTAAGTCTGCGTAACTACCTCCATGACGAGCAGTCTGATCTCAAACCGTTGTCATCCTCCGAAAGCTTGCTTGGTTCGCAGTATCTAGATGCTCGATCGGAGTTGCAGTCTTCGTCCTCATCCTCGTATCACTCCATGGATACACAACCGTCTGAAATCTTCGACGAAGAGAAAGACGTAGAAAATATCTTGGCCTTCATTGCTGCTCTCGACGACGTGTGCGAGACCAACGAAACCGGCTGGACACACGAGAAGGCATCCCTGGCACTTGCCGCAAAACGTCGTAGGCGTCGTATCTTAGCCTCCGACGGCCACAGCACTGAAACTTCAACTTTCGACTTCTTCTCGCACTTCGATCCTACCCTACGTAAACACTTGCGCCATACGTATAAATGCCGGCAACGCCGAGGCTACACGGGTGATGCGCAACAAGAAGTGAGCTTGGATGTCGCCACGCTACAGATAGAGAAGTTGCACGCTCTTATGGGTGCGATTGAAGTCGCCATTGATACTCCGGCACAGGAGTCACCCGGGCAGGTGTCGAGGAGGAAGGCGAGAGAAGACGTGGAGAGGGAGAATTGGCAACTGGATGAAATCGATCAGAAGTTTGACGGCACGTGGAAGGGAGTTTTGAATTCTACGATCGCGCTCGGATCGGTCGCGAGCAACTATTTACAAAAGAGAATCTTGGGCTAGGCTCATGAACTAGGGTCCAATCCTACTCGTCGTAGGCTGCAAGGGCCACGAGTACACCACCGAAAATACACATTATCTTATCCTGCCAACAGACGGACCCCAAGAAACCGTGTCGCAAACTCTTTCTCTTCAGGCGTAAGTCTCACGATGTCCATCGTTGACACTGTTCTTGCTCCTCGTAAACTCGAACAATCTGCTCTCGGCCTCCTCTTCGCTGGCGTGGTGTGAGCGTGTCGCCATGCCGATCTGTTGCAGCAGCGGGCGCAGCGTTGCTAGAGAGGCGCAAATACAGCCGAGCGAGACCTCGATAAAGCTGCAAATACTTAATGGGACCATCGTATCTGCAGAATGCGCATCGCGCCTTGTCAGTAATGTAAAGGAACTTGTGGATTTTACGATTGTAGCTTACAGGTCAGATCTTCGGAGATGGAAAAGTCGCGGATGTACTTGAAGCGGACCAGGGTTGCGATGCACGCGCTGTTAGAATCGTGGTCAGCTTCCATGTCTCAATCAAGGCGCGGTTTCTGAATCATCTTACAGCGACCCAAGGCCCATTGTTATTGCGGCATAGCATCTCGTTCGCAAATCGATCTTCAGCTCCCGCAGAATGAACACCGGCATGACGGCCATGATGATATCGGTCACCGCTGAGATGGAGCTCAGAACGTACACGGATATCATATAGGACTCTCGGCTTGCGCAGCTCCCGCCGACGCTGGGATCCCACTGGGCTTGCACCGGAGTACACATGAATGTCACCCACAAAATGAAGCCGAGCGTCAGGCAGGATATAACTGCCGCTGTCAATCTGAGGGTCCAAGTGACCGCCTTCGACGTGCTGAATCTCAGCAGGAGGAAGGCGACTGACAGCTTCACGCCCCAAAGTGTGATAAGGTACATGATCTGGGCGACGAAGAAAGCTTGTCCCCAGCGCGGGAGTTCTTGGGTGGGATTTTGCACGTCAACGAGGTGTCGACCGCCACCATGTGATGTTTGGACCCTCACCATCGCGGCGAAGATAGTCAATGATGCCTGGAATATGTTCGTCAGCAAACTTTGTGTTTATGGTTCAAAGGCGAAATACGAACCATTGCAATAGTGACGAACACATCCTCTGAGAAAATGCGATTGACGAGCCGCAGACGTGTGTATAGTCTACAGAAGTAGACAAGCCATGAGACAGCCAGCAGGGTGAAAGTGCTGGCAAGGAAGTGAGTTGTTCGATCTTGGTCGTTCTCGCTCATTGTCGGACGGAGTGTTGCAAATATTGCTATATCCAAACTCGATACTCCAGTGAACTATATACTACAAGCAGCTCGAGCGGTTTGGTGGCCGGCAATTATCTCTGCATGCCTGACTGATCTCCATGGGATCATCACATATGCCCCCCTCTCTGCAGCGACCCAGGACCCCATGCACCAGTCCATGCCGGCAGGCAGCAGCCGCACCATCCTGTCGGTATGAACGTCTAATAGTCCTGCAGCGGATGAACCCTTTGTGGTTCAAGAGCAAGCCGGGATTGCGAGCTCTGACGTGGATCTTATATTGATTCCTGTTATAATAAGCTAAGATCTACATAATATGTGGGGTTTCATAGCAGTTCCGCTCTGTCGGTACCACCTATAAGACATCGCGGAGGGCACCAATGGAGGATCGGAGTCGAGCCCCGAATGTCTTAATCTCCATCCAATTGCCTGTTCCGGCAAGAGCAATATATGCCGCTGCAGCTGTCCATTTGGGGACTTTTGCAAAATCCTCGTCTGGGTGGACTGGACCCCTGGACACTTTTGACACTTCGCTTGGCTTGTCTATTGACGACGATCGCTGGAGACGTTTTTGCGTACGGCAGACGATCTTTACGGCACATTGCAGGCTGAACGCCTTCAACCACCGGTGCCATGCAACCACAGCAGAACAGAGTTAGTAATACGAAGCATTGGAGGCCTTGGAGTCCTCATCCAAGGGTAAAGATCTCGATGGCTCTTAGCGCAGCTTCAGTCTACCTCAGTTCGGCGAGTCTGATTGATGATGCCACCGAACCATTACCTTCACCTGCTCCCTGAAAGCGGGTCGAGAGAACAACCCTGGTAACTCTTCATTGTCTCGGCCTCATTGCGAGACAGGACCTCATGTACCGTACATGAACGTGCGCTTCTGGTCGCCTCTTCGCTCCTTGGAGGCAGCCTCACTCGCAAAATCTGCTTCGTCCCAATTGGAAATTTCTCGCGCTCGCTTCTTGTTCTCACGAAGGTACATGAATTTCAAGAAGCCCAAGCCACAGATGCCGAAGACCATGAGAGCCATAGTCACAATCAGCGGTGTCTCATCTATCGTAATTGTCAGCAAACCCGGTCGAACTAGGCCTCGGAGGCTTGAGCTGCTCACATCTTGGTCTGTACTTAGTCTTGAAGAGCTGGCCAGCAATCACGCCCGCAATATTCGACCAACCGTTCACACCCATGATAACACTCCTTGTTCCTTTCCAGGGCGTGTTACCTGCAATCCATACGGCTAGCAGTGGACCGCCGACAAACACGCCTGCCATGCACACATGCGCAAAGCCGTAACGAAGTTGTGTGTCGGTCGATGTGGCCATCACAATGAGGCCAACGATACCCAAGCTCATACCAAAGACGGTATGCATCGAACGTTCTCTGAAGCGATCGCTGGAGTATACGACGATGAGCAGACCGGTGGTGCCACTGTTGTCGTAGACGTGTTAGCTGGGTAGATATGTTACAAAAGTGGCACGACTTACACGACAAATGGTGGCACGCTCATGAGCGTTGCTTTGATGCCCGAGTACCCCATTCCTTGAACGATCAGAGGCATGAACGTCGTAAATGCAGTGACAGGGAGGACAGTTGTTATGTTGCAGAGCACCGTCATCAGCTTCTTCCAGTCCTTGGCCACATCGATGAAGTCGCGCCTGGAGAGAGCAGTACTGTCGATGTCACCTTCTTCCTGCGCACCAGCCAAGTCGAGCTCCATGCGCCGGATCGCATGGGCGCGTTCTTCTTCTGTCAAGAACCATGCTTTGGATAAACTTTTAGGAAGGAGAAAGAAGCTGATAATTCCCAGGAAGACCGTGATGCCTCCTTCGACCAAGAACAATACCTGCCATCCGTGCAGGACATCCGACTTGACTCGAAGAAGGCCATATGCCAGGACTCCAGCGAAGGCTCCGGCCACGGAGTACATCCCAGTGAACATCCCCATTCGGATGCCAACATCGTACTTCGGGTAGAGTGTCGACAGGTAGAACATACCAATCTGGGTGAACCCAGCCTCAGCGGCGCCAATCAGAACTCTCAGGGCGATGAGAGTTCCAGAACCTTGTATGGCCGCATGACACATGCACAGACCGCCCCATAGCATGAGCTGGAATCCGATGAAGTACTTCACGCCGACACGTCGCGCCAGAATGACCATGAAAGGTTGCAGTGGGACGTAGGTTGCCGAGAAAAGCGAGAGTGAATTTGGGATGTCGTCGGGAGACAAGTTGGCATCTTTGACGAAGGAGCTGGTTGCAACAAAACCTACATTGGTCTTGTCGATGCCGCAAAACTGCACTTGTCAGTGAGGTGCTCAAATGATCCGATCTAGGCCTCGAGGGAGCGCCCACGATGAATTCGACGGCCAGTAGAGTCACCACAATGAGGTCGAGCTTGAGGTTGACCTTCTTATCAAGTCTCTTCTCAGCATCGCTCTGTGGTCGGTAGTGAGTAGGCTGCAAGTGGGCAGCACTGTCTTGAACGATCTCAAGGTGTTCGGGCTCGAGGATGCCTTTCTCTTGAGCTGTAGTTCGGTCCATGTTCGATTCAGTGGGGCGAGCTGTCTCCTTGACTCAATCCGGTGTTTTCAGATCGGATCGAAGGACCATGTATCTAACGACGACCAGTCACCACATCTTGTACTTGTATCGAGAGTCTAAGAGGGCCTCTTGGCTAAAGACGTACCTTTATTGCCCTTACGAACCCCAGGTTCTCTCCAAGGCTAATTTCTAGTTCGATGTGGGGGATTTGCGGAGATACCATGCTCTTTTCCCACTTTCCCACTCACACTCATGTGGGCATGTGGGGAGGTCGATATGCCGGCCGCGGGACCTCCGTATCAGGAAGAATGTAGTGCATCTTCGGCAGCACCAGTGTACCAACGCCCCACATCGAAGCGAGGTACGGGATTCTCATGCGGCATGGCTACCTATGTTGCCAGCACTGTCGTCCTCTTGCACAAGGTCGTTGCTAGAATCACCTAAATTTTGTTGTCGACAGGCTTTCGAAATATTCCTAAACTACGATGGCTGTCATTGATGTCGATCGAAGGGTTCATGAAGATGTCCAGAAATTCGATATCGACAACTCCGCCGCGGTAATCAGCGACAACCCTGTGAAGATATACGAAGAATATCGCCATCTACGGAAACATTGTCCGGTCATACACACCAGCCAGTATGGTGGCTATTGGTTGATGACTAGATATGAAGACGTCAAGCGTGCTGCAATAGATTCTGAGACCTACATCTCAAGCGTCAAGGCAGTGGTCCCCAGCGATCCTCGAGGTCTCCGCCGGCCACCTCTGAACTTTGATGCACCTGCACACACGCCTTTCCGAACGGCACTGGAACGTACGGTGAAGCCGGCTCGACTCGCTCGTCTCAGAGTTCCGTTGTACGAACACGCAGAAGCTCAGCTGGCACCTCTTTTGGCTCGTGGCCATGGAGATATCAGTGCTGAGTTCGGGGCAAACTTCGTAGCTCGGATGGAAAGTGAGTGGCTCAACCTCGAAGCGGGAGTTGCAACCGAGCTGGCAACGACAGCAGCGAATTGGCTGAATGCATGGAGAATGCAAGACGGGGAAGTCGTGACAGCAAACTCGCAGAAGATGTATCGGATCGCGGAAGATCTGCTAGCAGATCGTCGCATCAACCCTCGGGAGCCGGACGATGACCCAGCATCATCACTACTTCTTGAGAGAGATGCCAACGGCAATCCATTGAGTGAAGAAAACCTCGTGTAAGTTTCACATGCCTTGCTTCTCCGTGCTCAATCAAATTCTAACTTCACTTAGTGGCTGTCTGCGGCAAGCTTTGGTGGTGGGCGTGGTCGCTCCACCAGTATTGATTGGGTCAATATGTCACCACCTCTCTGTGGAAAAAGACTTACAGAGAAGACTACGGGAAGACGAAACGCTGATCCCTTCAGCAATGGAGGAGTTCCTTCGATTGTATAGCCCATATCGAGGCTTCGCCCGCACGACTACTAAGAACGTGCATCTCCACGGGGAGACGATCAGACCAAGAGAGCCTGTCACATTATGCTACACAGCCGCCAATCGTGATCCAGAGGTTTTCGATAACCCCGATGAATTCATCATGGGCAGGCCGAATGCGACAGCGCACATGGGCTTTGGACGGGGCAAGCATCGGTGTGCTGGCATGCCGCTTGCTAGATTGTGAGTAGAATCCAATCAATGCATGTAACATACGTATACTGACGAGCAAACAGAAGCCTTGATGTTATGGTTCGTGTTATTCTCCGTAACACGAAGGACTTCGACGTGGCAGGTGAGCTTCAGTATTCGCGAATGCCGGAGCTGGGCATTATTAGCTGTCCTATGACCTTCGTGCAATGATCAGAAGATTGTTGGTTCTGCTAAGGTAGTTTACCAGTAGATGGTCGGTCACCTTATGATAACTCATATGCTTTAACAATACTTCCCGCTCTCCCACTTTGCTGAGGTCATTTAATATGCTGGCGATTACGCACGCCATTTCTGAACAGCAATTGAGGCGTTGTTTGCTGGCTCCTCCCACTTATGCGTCAATGTAATCTCTTCCGTGAGAGTGCTCCAGCTACTACTGTGTATCGGCTCACTGAATGGCTTGAGTACGGCATACCGCATGCTATGTTCTTGTCAGCTATCATCGACACTCGTTAGTCTCTTGATCAGACTCACGTATAGGTTCCAGGTCTGATGAGTGTCCCATTCGCCAACGGCCCAAACCAGTAGTACGTGGAAGTGAAAGCCAAGCTAACAAGCGCATGTCTGTTCTGGTGTCGGAGCGGAAAGCTGATGAGATCGCTCGCGTTGTGTTTCGCAGGGTTGAAAATTGCAACGTTAGGGCCGTAGGCCCAGGATGTGGCGGATCCAAGGTAGCCCTGCTCGCCGAGGACAGGCGGGTAGCTCCACTGCGTTTCGTCGAAGCCTGACTCGTAGATCTAAAACTTATTAGACTTATTTGTAAAATCTGTTTCTGGATTTTGCATGCGGGACTTACATCCCAACGGATCTCGCGGGAGCCCCATTTAATCTTGGAAAAGATTATTGGGTAGCTCTGCGCTGCCACACTTTGATTGAGTGAGAATCTAGAAGAGTGTCAAGATAAGGTCCGATGATACGAATACTTATAGTGTCAACAACTTACACTTTTGTTCCTACGGGCGGGAACCCTGCACGCAGCCAGGGGTAAGTGCCCACAGACATGTTCTCTAGCTCATCTGTCATGTCAAAGCCAACCCCCTGGTAAGGCACTGCAAGCGCATCACCATTACTGGCCTTTACGATGAGCTTGCCGCTGTATATGGGAAGTAGGGTTGCGTTCAGACTGCGAGGTGCATCGAAAACAAAGCTATTGCAATCGTCAGTCTCAACGCAAAAGTATTGCCTCTGCAAGCTTTGCTCACCGTGCGTTTTGAGACTTTCCAGGAGCCAGCTCAAGCTTACTGGGGACTTGCACATTGGCCTTGGCCTCAATGGGGACCAACTCCCTCCCGGCCCTGATGCGAGGAAATTCCGTCGAAAAATCGGTAGGTAGAGCTTCCTGGAGTGCTTCATAGCCGGCAGCAGACTCCAAGTCGAAGCTGAAGCTGAGCGTGGTGTTGCCGTTGTTGCGGATTGTCAAATCTTGATGGCGCTCGTTATGACGAGTGTCGTTTAATGTGAAGCGCTGCAGTCCCAAGGATACTTCGCTGTCAATGACCTTGCGGGCGTTGACGAGGCCGGCACCGACTTGGAAGGTGGACGCCTTGAAAGCATCGTTGACGACGCCTTCAAAGCTGGCGGAGCTGGTTGATCTACCACTGGAAAGGATGCGCATACTGAGGTCACTGGCCAACTCTTTGCTGTGCAGTTCGCGGCCGGCCTTTTCAGAGAGGTAGAGTGCAGCGACACCAGCGACATAAGGTGTGGCCATACTGGTACCGCTGATGACATTGTAGGCATCTTCAGCGCCGGCCCATGCGCTGAAGATATCACGACCTGGCGCCGCGATATCAGGCTTGACAGAGAGGTCGTACAGCCCACCCCAACTAGTGAAATAGCTAGGTCTCACGACTGAGACGTTATTAGTCATTGCAACGTCGGCGCTGGCGATGCTGAGGGTCAGATCGCCGGCACCGCCGTTGCTGGGATAAAATGGGCCGACACTGCCCGTGTTGCCGGCAGCGACAGTGACAATCACATCCTTACCAGCGATGCGGTTAGCGACCAGAGCGAGAGGGTTGTCGGAGTAGCCGCTCGCAGAGCTAAGACTAGCGGTGATGATGTCCATGCCATCCTCATATGCCTGAATGAAGGCCTCAATGATGATCGAAGTGCTTGTCGATGCAGAAGGCCCAAAGACTTTGTAGGAGTGTAGCTCGGCCTCAGGCGCAACGCCCTTCCAGCCTTCCACTGACCCGGCAAGGATACCTGCCACGTGCGTACCATGACCGTTCTCGTCCAGAGGGTCGGCGTCAGGTTTACGCTCACCACCTACAATCCAACCGTCACCCACAAAATCCCATCCGCCTGCGACCTTCTTGTCCTGGCCGAAGCCTTTCCCGAGGGCCTCGTGGTTGTACCAAATGCCGGTATCAACGATGCCCACTTTCACTCCTTTACCATAGACGCCGCGCTTGTGCAGCTCGTCGACGCCAGTAGCCCAGTGGACCTTGTGGCTATCAGCGTCTTTGATGGTGAATTTGGGAGCGTCCTGCCGCTTCTCGATAGGCTTGAGGAGTTTCACAACAGAATTGGCCCATACTCTAACGACGCCTGGGAGAGCAGCTAGCTGATCAGTATCATGGTGCCCGGCTAATACTTGAGCACCTCTGAAGACGGACGAGTCGAATTCTTTGAGAACTTGGACGTCGCCCTGGGAGATCTCTTCGTCGCGCCTAATCTTGAGATGCGTGGACTGCATAACACAGTCAACCAAAATCGATGGAAGAGCATCGTGAGTTCAGGGCGTAATTACTGACCAGATCGTATTCCAAGATGAAGTTGTTCGGCGAAGGATTCGCGATGTCGTCTCCATCAGTATCTTGCGCAAGGCAACGAGACAAAGATGCAAGAAGGGCCACACTAAGTAGGAGTCTCATGATGCGAGCCCGTTTGAAAAACCAAGGCAAAAACTTGCCTTGATCTTCATTGTAACGTGATGGGCAGGTGTACCTTTATTGACGACCTGATACGTACGCCATCGTCTGCATCCTGAAGACGTGCGCGCACGAGACTGAGCAGATATGCGCTGGGCAGGGTTCTTAGGATCCACACTCGTGAACATATCGAACTTCCTCATAGCGACGCTGATCCGGGGCCATCATGCTACATATGTCTTTAGAGTCATTCTCTTGACCCGAATAAGAGTGCTACCCGCCTCGGTGTGCAGCGGCTGTCGAAGGAGCTCGGGCGCCGAGGCGATACTTATCTCGTCTAAGTACTCGCAATTCATTTAATTCCCTATGCTGGCCTATTTCGAATGAGGAAAGGTGAGTATCCCGGCTAACCATACATGCGGTGTCTTCTCGTCAAAGGGGGATTTGGCCGCGAGTTCCGAAACTCTACATATGCAAGTATATCAATTGATACGGCGGGAGAAAATAGCGATAACAGCTCGATTCACTTCGGGTTAGGGTCTTGGTGTAAGATGGTGATACCGCTGGGATTCAAACATCCTAAACATGCCAACGTACACGAACAAGAACATACTTGTATCTCAGCTGCTTTCTTACATATATGCCAAGCCAGAGAGTGTCTCCAACTCTTGTAAATCGTTCCTCCTTTCTTGATGTCGTACCGAGGTTGTGGCTCATGTAGTGGGGTCTCGGGCTGTGCAACCCACAATCCCCACTTTCGTTCAGACCAGCGAGCTCGCATCCAGCAATGTAAAACACAGGATGACAGATGTGTCTTACGGTGCGACGACGGGTCCAGACTTCCAGTGTGCATATTGTCAGCGTATATTCACCAAGAAAGAGCATCTCAAGGTATCTTGAAAGTCGCATCGCTAACGTGGGATGTTTGCTGAAGAATGCATAGCGACACGAAAGAGCTCGTCAGTGAACGATACGACCTATGCCCTTGCATCGAATCCATGTTGATTCTTTCCCAATACAGACACAGGCTCAAAGCCCTTCAAATGCGGCATTTGTGACCGAAGTTTCTCGCGCGGAGATGTCTTGAATCGCCATGTGAAAGGGCATAAACGAGCCACCCCAATTCGATCGCCCAACGAGGAGGACAGCTTGATGATTGGTCACAGCGAGATAGTTTCCGGGAATGTCCAAATACCTCCCAACCACCCGGAAGGCATACCCGTTGCTACTTCAACATCACAGCTTGAGGAAGCACATGGACAGCGTTTCCCCTCTGGCGATGCTTTGCTCTGGCCAGCACAAGATACTGGCCCACCTAACAACAACGCTCCTCAACCTGAGCTTACTTCGTCTTTACTATGGCCTGACTCGGAAAACCTCTTCCTGAGTCTTACGGACGGAGGACTTTGGGATCAATCTATGCCTGGTTTGATCTCATTGGAGAATTTACCACAAGGGGGCCCTCAAGCCATAGCCGCCCCACCAGTAGTGGTGGGTCACTCGCCATACGATGAACCCACTGTCACCGAAGATGGTCGACGTGCTGTACAGACTACGAACGGGCTCCTGACAAACACGGTACGTGAACCTTGGGCCAACCACTGATAGGACATACGCTAATTGACTGGTGGTTTTGTAGCTTCTCAGTGTTACGTCTAATGCGGCGTTGTTCGATCTGACACCGCGGTTTCTCGACAGTAGCCTGCATACGTTCTTTTCCAAGCTTTTAAAAATACTTCCTGTGATACACAAACCAACGTTCGTATACCGTGAATGCTCGGCGCCTTTACTACTGAATGCCATCTCACTTGGTTCGCTCTTCATTGGCACTGAAGATGCAAGCGAGACAGTATGCTATGCTATAGACTCTTTGAATAGACAGCGTCTGACTTTTGATCTATAGGGTGAATGCCTCTGGAGGCTTGCACACACAGCGATTGCCACAGCCTGGCCCGACATGATCGGCCACCAGAGAGATTACGATACGTGCAGTGGTGTGGAGCTGGTACTTGCAGCTCTACTGAGTCAAGCATATGCTGCGTTTTCGAAGGTATGACAGAGGTACTCTCCCTTAATCATAAGCTGAATAATTTTTCTTGTCGAAATAGATCGGCGCTAACATACTGTTTCGCAGAATCGCATTCTGAGGATGACAAGTCAGACATTCTATGGCCTGAGTATGCACTGGGCCCAATATTGCGGCCTCTATGATGTTGGCCGCGCTGCGACGCCTGAACTACCGCAAGTAGACGACGCGACCGAGACCAAGATCAGTGCTTGGAAATCTTGGGCAGCAAGAGAGACACAACTCCGAGCTTTGCTAGGTCTCTGCGTCATTGATGGCGTTGTGTCACAGTTCAGCGGCAATTTTGTCAATACTTGGGCAGCCACCAACTCTCTTCCGCTCGCAGCTGATGATCAAGCCTTCGAGGCAGATAACGTAGACGAATGGCTTGCTGTGATGCGAGCAAGGAGTAACTTGCACAGCTCTGCCAATACCCGCTTCTACGACGTCTATCACTCACTACTGGTTGATGGACCCAACTCTGACCTGGTGAAAAATCTCTCTGGACTACTTAACATCAAGATCTTGTTGGAAATTCTCGCTTCGCTAGCAGCAGATTTCGAAAGAGTCACTCCCGGACCCACCGGTTTGAGATGCAAAGTAGGAGCAACGAAAGCGCTCGGAACGCTCCGCAAAATGCTCTCACAAAGCACTACGTTATCGACGGCAGACAAGACCATCGGGTTGCTGCGTTGGCATGCAGTCTGTCTAAACCTTGTGGGCAGTACTGCCAGAGGAGCGAGGAGAATGTGCCACTACTATGGCATCACGCAGCATATCTTCGGTGGTAAGAAACGACAAGAACCAGGGCCTGTCAATCCGGAACGATGGGCTCAAGGCTTACTGGCCCGGAAGAGCTTGCTCCACGCTATCGAGATCCACAAGATCGCCTCCGAGATACCGCTCGGAATCATGCACGACACATGCTTACCTGGAGCACTGTTTGCTGCAGCAACAACCTACGCTTCATTCGCTCTGCCTGGGTTGACCAAGGTCTTTGTGCCAGCTTCTATTGACTGGGACACGGTCATTCTCAGCGGACTTGATGACGACGGCGTCCAGACGACTACAACATCATTGCCAGGCGATGCTAAACGGGACACATTAAAATTTCTCGAGAGTAGCATTGACATGCCCGCAGCAAACTGGACAGCTCGAAATCTGTTCTACGAGCTCAGCTCCATGAGAATGCTACTCCACAGTCTGTCTCAGAACTGGGGCGTGACACAAGAAATGGAAGAAGTGGTGGGCTCTTGGGAGGCGCGTTGTACGTAATGAGTACACTAATGTATACCACCAATGTCCTTATAGTGCACCATCCGTCAAGACATTGTCGATGATGTACTGGATACCATCGGAGCGGTCTTTATCCGGCTGTACACTAGATCCGTATCCGTTGAAACCCATGGTATTCGCTTCTTCTCCATACTGAGGCCAATGCGGCAGTCCTGTATCTGTAGATTTGATCAGTCTCAGCTTAAACTGATATGTTCGCTTTAGATGTTACTCACCAGCTGCCCCGACATTCGGGTCAAGATCATGGCCAAAGCTCGCCCACGCCGCCGTCATCTGATAAGCTAGGTTCCGATCCCAGGCATAATTCGGGACACCGTTCGAAAACATATACGGCAACTCCGATCCAGTGGTTATGCCTCTGCTTATTGTTGAGGTGTTGTATGGGAGGTGGTTAAACCTATACCTATAGACAGGTACGCCGTCTCGAGCAAGGTTTTGAGCGATCATGCGCGCAGGTCCGATCTGAACGATGTCTCCGAATATGGAGCATGCCTTCTTATCCAGTTTGCCTGGTGTCAGTGGAACATCGCCTGTATTGTACGGGCAGCCCAGTCTTTGGTTGTCGGGGTATAGGTCGATTAATGCCGAGACGGTATCGTTGGGAAGGCGTTGAGGTCTGAAGAACCCTCGAGCTACGATCATATTGGCAATGTAACTATACAAGGAGGGTAGGAGATGCAGAACTTACAGACTGGATCCAATAACTCTTCCGTTGAGTTGACCCCAGTCGGCGCTGATGTCGTCCCTTCGTCCGTGTTTGCTAATTCATTGTCAGCCTCTTTCCGTATTCGTAATATGAGCAGCACATACACCCCACTATAGTGGCAATCTTGACATATTTGCCCGCTGGCAGCGCTCTCTGGATGGACGTGCGTGCGAAATCGCCGTCTATGGACTGTCCAGTCGATGATCCGACACTAGCTCTGAACACGTCCAACGGTAGCGATCTGATACAATCCAGTTTCTCCACCGCAGATGAATCAGCGAGCGTGCTGCAGGTCGTGTTGGTAATGAGTGGGTTAAAAGTAGACTGGAAAGCTGTCGTGTTTGGTGCCGTTAGTGGAAAGGCCCCTCCACTCTGGAGAATGGCACCTCGGAAGAGTCCGTCATCTCTACCACCATACGCCATCATATGGGAGTATATCGACACCGCGCCGGCCCTGTAACTCGTTAGTCGTTGTCCCAGACGATGAAGCAATGATCGTACGATTGTCCAGCCAACGTGACCTTCCTGGGGTCGCCTCCAAATGCCTCAATGTTGTCCTGAAGCCAGTGAAGCGCCAACCTTTGGTCCAGCATCCCAAGATTAAGTTGTTCCAGAGAAGCCATCTCTGCTCCGTTCAAAAAGCCGAACGGACCCAATCGATGATTCTTCGGGGAACGTGTCAGCCTGCGTCATGATCGCGTACAATCAGTCAAGACCTACAGCAGAGACAACGATGATTGGCTTTCCGATTTCGTTCGAGATCCGTGTCATAGCGGTAGCTTCATTACGAGGATCGGCCTGTCGACATTAGTGATCAATGTTAGAGCATCACCGGGCGAGTTCTCGCCTACCGTGTATCCAGATGTCAATGAGCCGCCGTACAGCCAGACCAGCACAGGTAGAGACACATTGCTCTTTGCCGCGCCCAAAGGTCTCCAGATGTTGAGTGTCAAGCAGTCTTCGCTTTCGAGGCCTTGGTCTCTCGCAGAGATGCAGCTGGGTCCAAATCTGTCGGCTCCAAGGGTGCCAAATGACTGTCCCAATGGCACAGCTCGACGAAGACGTCGGCCGCCTACAGGAGGTTCAGCGAAAGGTATTCCTAAGAATTTCTCGACGCTGTTATCATTATCGACAACACCGTTCACGGTGCCATTTGCGATATGGACAGAGGCATAGGCAGCAGTGCTGAAAATCCAGAGCAGTATCGAGCTTCGTGCCGGGAAAGCGAACATGGTTACCAATGAGTTTCTAAACACTTTCGCCTCAGTACACTCCGTCAAAGTAACTGGACGAGCTTATGTCTCTTGCTATACATGGCCAAAGTCATCGTTTTACTCTGCTAGGATCTGGCGATAACCTCGATGGCGGACTTCTCCACTCGATCAGCTCTCGGTCCAAGTCATTCTCGGCACTTCCACACGAGATGTCTACCAAGACTTCGCGTGCTTCTCGACATGGTTCAGAAACCCACACGATGAGGTAGTAGGCCAAAAGCCCGCATACTTCTCCGCACATGCAAGTGGGAAAGTCCGATTTTCCCACATGATGGATCGACGTGGACCCGCCTCCGATTGTGGAGACAACGGGGTTGACATCTTCAGAGAGCTGCTGCTCATGTACACTCCTACACCTCTATCGTAACCAAAGCCAAAAGAGACATGACGATTTTCAGTTCACGGTAAACATATCGAGTGACCTCGGATAAGTCTCTAATGATCATGGGGTTACATACAACTGAGCACCGGCACTTGCGTTTTATGACGATCGAATGTGGGATACATAAGATAGGTCGTGATCCGCTGCTTTGGTAGCGTGTCAAGGTCGGTAGAACAGATCTCAAGAAATGATGAATCAACTTGCTGTTCTCTTGCTTACCGCTGTAGCTTCCGCTACTGACCATGGTCCCACGGTATGATGTCTTGCCATCCATATGGTGGTTCGGTGATGCTGATAGTAATGCGTTGTAGTACGGCGGATCTGGACCTTACAAGTCTGCAAGTACTCCCCAAACCCATTGCTCGACCTGAGCCAGCGTAACAAGTACTGACACTCCGAAGTATGCTTTCGAAGTAGAATCGCTAGCCAACCACACCTTCTACCAACCACTCGAATCGGCCGGAAACTCCTCCTTGAAACTCCCCGTGATCGTATGGGGCAACGGAGGCTGTAAACCATGGTCAGCCCACTCTCCATCAACCTCCTCAATAAGACCCAACCAAAGCTAACCAACCATTCAGTACGATACCCAAAGCGACCACTTACTAACCATTTGTTAACAACATAATGACTACCAGTCGGCTCCGCCTTCCGCGCCCTCCTCGGCGAAGTCACCTCCCACGGCGCCCTCGCAATCGCCACAGGCCCCATCTACATCGATCCGGAAACCTACCCCATCGACACCTCGCCCCTGGACCCCAATAACCTCGGCGAAAACCCCGCCGCCCTCACCGCAGCCATAGACTGGGTACACGCGCACGCCGGCAAAGAGCCATGGACGCACATCGACGCCTCGCGCATCGGCGTCTGGGGCCAGAGCTGCGGTGGGCTGGAGGCTTACGGCGCGGGAGTGGACGACCCGCGGATCGGACATTTGGCGATTTTCAACAGTGGGCAGCTGAATGCTTCGGCGAGCGAGGGTGTTGCTGGGAGGGTGAGGAAGCCGGTTTTCTATCTTCTTGGTGGGCCGGAGGATGTGGCGTATCCGAATGGTGAGAGGGACTATGATAGTCTACCGAGGGGGACGCCGGCTTGGAAGGGAAATCATGGATTGGGGCATTCGGATGCTTTTGATGTGTTGAATGCTGGGATTCCGGGGGTTGTTGGGAGGTATATTGTGCAGTGGGTGTTGCGTGGGGATGCTAGAGCTGGAAGGTGGTTTATTGGTGATGGGCCTGGTGCCATTGGTGTTGGTGATGTGGAGTACAAGAGTTTGAAGGGGATCAAGGTGCCTCCCATTTAGCTGGGCATGACTTTCGTGGCGAAGCAATGCAATACAGAACTATCGGCAATTAGCAAAGATTTACTCAGTATCACATATCATTCTTGAATCGTTCATCTGGAATATACGCTTTTTGCTTCATATGGTTCGCTAATTACAAGTATCATCAGCCCTTTCTCGGGTTATCATCGAAATTTCTACACCGTCATCGTCGTCCTCGTAGCCTTCATGGCATATGCAACTGCATCACACAACTCTCTACTCTGGGCCCTTGATGAGAGTCTTGATGCCCTCAGCCTTGCGCACACTCTCGAAAGCCTTCTCCGCGTCTTCAAACTCGACAGTGCCTGTGATGAGATCCTGCACCTTGACCTCGCCAGTCTCGAGGAGCTTGACGGCCAGCTCGTAGTCGCCCTGCGAGTAGCGGAAGCTGCCCTTGACAGTGAGCTCCTTGGAGCACATGGCCGCAATGGGCCATGTGATCTCGTCCTTGCCCATGCCACCCTGCACGTAGGTACCACCAACTCGGAGCGCGTGAATGGCGGTCTGAATGCATGGCTCGGCGCCAGAGGCGTCGATGATCACGTCTGCGCCGAGGCCGAGCTCGCACTCCTTGATCAGGTTGGCTGCGTTCTCTTGTGCTGAGACGCGAGCGGAGCGGAAGAGGTGTGTGGCGGCGTACTTGTGGGCGAACTGCAAGCGGTCCTCGTTGATGTCGACACTGACGATCTTGCTGGCACCGAAAGCCTTAGCGACAGCCATGCAAAGCAGACCGACGGGGCCAGCGCCGAAGACAACGACGCTGTTTCCAGGCTTGATGTTACCCTGACGGGTGATGTGAACACCGACAGCTAGAGGCTCAACGAGCGCGCCTTCCTCCAGCGACACGCTCTCAGGCAGCTTGTAGCAGAAGTCCTCGGGCAAGCGGTAGTACTTGGCGAGAGTGCCATCGTAAGGCGGAGTGGCAGCGAAGCGCATGTCGACGCAAAGGTTGTAATCTCCCTCCTTGCACCTGACGCAGCGGCGGCAAGGAATACCAGGCTCCATGGCGACGCGGTCGCCGACTTTGAGGGTGGTGACGGCATCGCCGACAGAGTGCACGATACCGGCGGACTCGTGGCCCAGAACCATGGGGTCCTTCACGACGAAGTGTCCAATGGCGCCGTGTGTCCAGTAGTGCACATCGCTGCCGCAGATGCCGGTGAACTTGACGTTGACAATAACATCGTGAGGGTCGGCGACGGTGGGAACGGGGCGGTCTTCGAATTTGACGGCGTACGGCTTCTCGAGCACGAAGGAGAGGTTCTGTAAGAGGGTGAGTTAGTACACCGGGTGTTGAAGACATTTCCCAATGCTCGACGTGTTCTCTTGCTGGCGTTGTGGGATTGTAATCCTTGTCCCGCCGGCGGTGGAGGGGCATCATGGCGGGGCATTGGGTGGTGTTGCACTTACTTCTGCGCCCATGGTAACGGTGTGTAAATGTTGTTTGGTGAGAAGTAAGAGGAGTAGGACGGTAGTGGTAGCTCAATGAAGGGACTCATCAAGAAACAGAAAAATATATCGAACGCGTAAAATGATCCGCCTAAAGGATAAGTGGATGCTGTGATGTGTTCAGGCTACATAGAATTCTGGAGATAGTCCCCAGCAAACACCGACGCCCTAACTCGGCTCCACGACACAATGACGGTCCCTGCAGCCGGATAGGAAGAAAGCGAGTTGCTCTCATTTATCCGGCTTGGCGGTGGACATGACTGTTGACTTATTGCTGATATCCATAGCGTCCGGCAAGTGGGTGAAGGCGGTCAGAGTGTGTGGTCTAGATTCTTTTTCCACCTTTTCTCAAGAAGAAACACTGGCAATTCTCCCGGTGTCCACACACTGACTCTATCAGAGTATTTATGCTTCTGCTGCTACAGAGACTCGGCCTACGCCTAAGGCAGGTCGGCGATATAAATAGGAGCTCGGCGACTGCCAGAAGGCTTCTGTATCACGTGTTTCGCAGAACACGATAGCGCACGTGGACACCTGAGAAGCGTGCCATTCTTCACTAGTATCTCCCTCGAAAACTATGTATGTTCGTACAAAACTCTAAAGAAGTTGTGCTCATATCAGATAATCCGGTCTATCGTAAAATCCCCTGCCGTCAAGGATACCCAGTTCATCCTCGCCTGCCCATCTCTTCCGGCTCGTCACATGTATTTCTATTAAACCAAAAGACCCATGAAGCATTCTATCCCAGCCCTAGGACCATCACTCTCCACCTCCACTCCCCTGCACCGACTGCCCATGCGCCGTAGGATTAGGATAATAAAACGCCGCCACCGCAATAAGCAAATACACAAAAACCCCCAACATCCCCTCCAAATAATCGCTCTTCCCATCCTTCAAAAAGCTGCTCACAACAATGACCGCCAAAATCAACATCGCCGCATCAAACACCTCGAAATTCAAGCTCATCTCTTTCCCCAGCGCCCAGCCGACGAGGATGACGAGCGGCGTGTTCAAGAGCGCGGTCTGGATTGAGGAGCCGAGGACTTGCGCGATGGCGTAGTTCATCTGGTTCTGGCGCGCTTTGTTCATGGCTGTGAGGTGCTCGGAGACTTTTTCGACGATGGGGACGAGAATGAGGCCTTTGAATTCTTCGCTGAGGTTGCGGTCGATTACGATGTACTGTGAACGGGACCATCATGTTAGCTCATGTGAAGAGAGGTAAGATTGTCTGCAGGGAAAGAAAATCTGTCTTACCTCGATCTGCTGCACCAAAAACACCGCCATGAACGACACAAACGTAACCCCAATTGCAACCGCCACCAACGCCTCAGTCAACGTAAGCTTCGCCGGGACTTTATGCCGATGTCTGCGATCCCTGCTCTCGTCCGCTTGCAGAATGTCCTGATAAATCCCAAAGTGCGACCTCGTCTGGAACCAAAGATACGCCAGGAACGCCAGCAGCAAAACCACGGCTACGACCCTCGACAGCCGCAGCGCGCTCACTTCCAGAAACTCATCTGAGTGATTCGAGCTCAGGCGCAGGGAATTGTAGAAGATGGAAGGGATGACCAGGCCCATGCCGGCTACTAACATTAGGTTGCAGGCGACTTCGCTGATGGCGACGTGGAAGGACTGGTTGGGGTAGAAGATGCCGCCGACGAAGAAGCACAAGCCCAGGCAGAGGAGCAGATTGGCCAGGATGGAGCCGAGGATTACGGCGCGGATGACGCGGATGCTCAAGTGGCCTGGCTGCTGGATGAGGACTGTGAGTAAGACGAGCTCGACGCAGGATCCTATTGCTGTTTCCACTAGCACGCCGAAAGTCGTGGGCAGTTTTCGAGCGAGTTGGTGGCCGGCGAAGCCGACAAGGTTCGCAGCGGGAACCATTCCTATGTAGGCTGTAACGAAGATCCAGAGCTGGTTGGAGGTATCACAGAAGTGCAGGACCAATGCTGCGATGGTGAAGGGCCAGAGGGAGTTGGTCATCATGCTCATGCACGAGGACGAGTTCCAGCAGATGACTAGGAAGGTCCAGGGGTGGAAGCCGCGTCTGCCGCTCTCGTCGTGAGCGGAGAAATTCGTGATGTCGTCGTGATTGAGCATTGATAGTCGGCTGAGTCGAGAGGTCCTTGGACCTTGGGTGGTCGTTCCTCGCGACTCGAGGTCGTTGATGGTGACTGGTGGGAGTTCTCGACATTCCACCCATCGTGTCTCGTTTTGGCTTGGGATGCTGATTATGATGGGCTCAAGGTGTGGTTTTGAGCCGGGGACATTGGCGTATGGCCATGATCGTGTTGCATTGCTGTTGCTCCTTGACATCTTGTAAAGCAAAGGCTTGAAGGCAAGCTGACAGGCCAATGCAGTTGCACGAAGCCTGTGAGTGTCTTCTGCACAGGGTAAGCAGTAGCCGATTCCTTCCTGGTAATGATGATCTGTGGTCTAGGCCCGGTGTACAGACTGCGATACCAATGTGGTCCACCAAGGGAGTAGTAGGCAGACGGCTGAGTAACGACCAGAACGGCTCAGCCTTCAGGGATCGAGGATGCATACACAGGACAACCGGTGAGTACGCCATCACATGGAGAAAATCTCAAGAGATGAGACATAGCTCGCACATCATGCCCATCACCTGGAGGAGGTGAGGCACGTTCCAGAGAGGACGTCCGTGTTGGAAACCATTGAACACCAGCCAGCAGAGCACAGGGGGAAGTTGAAAGTTGACGGGGAGTCCGGATGTCGTTGACCGACATCATAATATGTCTTTGCGTGGTAGCTCAACGGCTGGAGAGAGGACAGGACGCCACATTATTCGTCCGGGGAGACTTGTTATCTTTCACAGGGAGTAGGATGAGACAAAACCGTTTGTGGGTCATTGCTTGATGATGATAGAGTAGTCTGCTAAGAAAGGCTTGGTGTTGCTTGAATGGTCGCCCGTTACGATAGGATCTGCGTTATAAGGACGCGTCTGTTGCCACGTCACGGGATAGCGCATGGCGCCATGTGAAAAGCATCGCTGACTTTACTGCGTCTATCAGTTTCGTGCAAAGGTCACGGACTCCGGGTATACTCCTGAGGTCTGGGTTGGAAGCTGGGGAGGGCGTATCTTTTTGCTCCTACGGGTTTCGAATGTCGGCTCAAAAAGATGAACGACCTTCGGGACTCCTCAGAATCTTCACAGTGATGATCTATAATGACAGGAAAATGACCCTGAGGAATGGAGTGTGCAGACTGCCATTGCAGCCATGAATCGCTTTTGATCTACGTCGCTTGGACGAGACTCGAGACAGTCGGGTATGTATGCGGTGATCATCAGTGTATACACGTGAAAAGGGGTGATGACGCGGGTCGGCTTGGCCACCCACACAACGCGCCCAAGGGACGTTCTGGGAAGTCGCAAAGCGTACTCGTGCTGTACAGTCGAAGCCAACTTCAGCTGTTACAACAGTCAGACGAAACAGCAGGAATACGAATACAGACGAGTTTGTGTCCGGTATGCACAACTTGCATAGCACACCTCGAAGGATGACAAGGGGGCATAAGATCGGCTCGGCAATCTGATCCTATGAACCCCGCCCGGCCACAAACGCTATTCAGACCGCAAGTAGTCAAACAGTGCAGTCTACGGCTCGTTACAGCTCATTGAAGAGGAAATGCCGAGGTATGGCATAACTTTAGTTCGATGGAGTCCACTTTCCACTACCGCGCCCACGACCTCGAACAGCAGTGGAACGGTTGGTCGTCAGGTCCGATTCCGAGTAGCCGGCTATTCACGCGTGGATTATGCCTACGCAAGCATGTTGAATAAATAAGTATAGCTACATACCTCGCTATTTTTCTGACACTTCCTCCGATCACTTTCGTATCACGTTCAGAACATGGCTGACATTCAAGATTGGCGTTCACTGAGCAATCCCACCCCAGAATGGGAAGCGGTAACACACGTCCAACTCTACGATTATTCGACAGGCCCATTGACATGCGATACAGGTAGTCAAGGCCATGGGTGGCCAGACCTTCGACATTGGTACCTTTGCCGATATTAAGACTCTCCGTGACTTTCTCGCCGCCACTAAGAAGGACTTTACTGCGGCCTGGGGTCCGATCACTGGAGTCAAAGAAGAGAAGGATCGCCAGATCACGGTGCGCGATGGCGAAAAGATCGCAGTTCGAACGTACACGCCCGAGAACACTGGTGGACCATTGTACCTGATGATCCACGGCGGCGGCTGGTGCATTGGCAATCTGGAGAGCGAGGATCTGCTATGTCGCTTGCTGTGTGGCAAACTCGGATTCGTCGTAGTCAGCGTCGATTATCGTCTTGCACCCGAACACAAGTACCCGACAGCACATAACGACTGCTGGGATGCCTTTAAATGGGTAAGTTTGTGGGTTGTTACCAGTCAACAGAAACGGCTACTAACAAGCGTAGGCTGCCGAAAATGCTTCGCAGCTCGGTGCAGATCCAAGCAAAGGATTCATCATTGGCGGCAATTCAGCAGGCGGCAACCTCGCCACAACCATTTCCCATTTGGCTCGCGATGAGAAGCTCAGTCCGTCTCTCACTGGTACTCACTTAATGATTCCGTCCGTCTGCGTCGACACGGCACTTCCGGAAAAGTACAGGAAAGACGCGCACTCCTGGGAGCAAAACAAGAATGCCGCCATCCTCTCCCGAAAAGCCTGCGATCTCTTTTTCAATAATTACGTGCCGAACCACTCCGATCGCGGCAGTGAGCTGTTCAGTCCGCTCAACTTCAAGACCGGCCACGCCGGGCTGCCGCCAACTTACTTCCAGATCTGTGGCGCCGATCCGCTGCGCGACGAAGCTTTGATTTACGAGAGAGTTCTACGCGAGGAAGAAGGGATCAAGACGAAGGTGAACGTATATCCTGGCCTTCCTCATGGGTTCTGGTCGGTGTTCAATACTCTTCCATCGAGCAAGAAATTCGTCGAAGAGTCCGTGAAAGGGGTACAGTGGCTACTTGAGCAGAACAGGTAGTTCCCTCTTTCTCCCAGTGTTTTAGCTCATCCTCGATTACTTCTGATATCTACTGTATCTTGCACAGTCAAATTTCAAAGTCAACTTTACCAGTTCTTTGTTGGGCCCCAGACTTTTGACCAACATTTTGGATAACAACTGCCCTGATGTCCAGGCAACGTGCTTTGTCTTGAGCCAGCTCACAACAACCAAACGTATACAAAGGGAAGGTTTTGCGGCCATGTCCGCATCCGGCTTTATCAATGTTCACATTTTGTAACAAAGAACATTTTGCAAGGTCTAGTACTTCGACATGATCCTCATGATGAACCAAAGCTTGCGGCACGGCGACAACGTTACAGATGTCTCATCCCGGATACAACGCAAGAGATGCATGGGCGGCATTCAATGGCCTTTACCACAGAGCTGCGAAAGCCGCCCTTCCAACCAATCGACCTCATCTTACTAAAAGCGCCCAAATTCGAGAGAGAAAGCAATTGAAGAAGCAGATTCATGATGATTGGGAGAGGATCAAGACCGATCATCGTGACGACCATGTAGGGCTCAAGCTAGATCTCGGCCACGCAATACGGATGACCACGGCTGCCGGCCGCTTGGTCGAGCGCGCTGTCCGTGAAATTGAGCGGGGGGGAAGTGATGCAGCTGAGACCTACGAAGACTTGATCTCGGCTGAAGAGAGGGCTCTTTCGGCCATGAAAGATCTTGCAACGGTCGCGAGACGAGTTGGGCGAGCAGCACAGCTCATCATGGCCCATGCTAATGGCGAAGTCATTCTTTTGAAGAGAAATATCGAGCATACTAGCGAACAGGTGGCTGTCCGCCACCAGAAGGAAGATGGAGATGCCATCGGCATGACCTATCACCGCGACACGTTTCAGAAAAGTTCGCATCCTGCACCTCCGCCCGGTGGTCGACAATGGTTCCAAAACATTGCGAACGGCCAACTGTCCTGTGTTGGCCTTTGTGTGTCCGGCGATCAGCATAACCAGATCGTGGATCGCTTCATCATGAAAGACATGTGGTTTACCTACTATCGCAATCTTTGGACCGACCTGCACTTCTGGTATGGAGATCCTCGAGATCCTACGTCCAAGGCCCCATATGAAGTCCACATCATGGGACATCTCGCCGCCACAGGGCAGGAGAACATTCTGCGTATGAGGGCCTGGAATATGGCTCCAGAGAAGTTGATGTATCGGGTAGGTCCAGAGCATCCTTGTTGAAGCAATCAACTACTGACACCTCCAAGATGTTCCTCGAATACTGCCCTAACGGCGACCTGAGTAGTCTACTAGATCACCACCAGGCGCTGAATATAACCAATCAGCACCAGAACAATCAACAGCCGGACCGCTACATCCCCGAACCGGCGATCTGGCACATTTTCAATTCACTGATCAAAGCCGGGCTCGCCATGGAACGAGTGTTCGCGGGTGAGAACGACCAGGACGATGCTCAGAGGTTGGCAGATGTCATTCATCTAGACTTCAAACCTGACAACGTCTTCCTCGGCGACTATCCAGGAATCGACCCAGAGCTTCCTCCCAACAATTTCGCCATGTACCCGACTTGCAAACTAGGCGACTTTGGTTTAGCGACCTACCGCCGCCTCGCGGAGAATCGGCACAAGCTCAGCAACAACAATTACATTGGGAGAGGAACGCTCGGTTTCCAGGCTCCCGAGCAAGTGCAGCAATACCATGCGAAACACAGACCCAATCTGAACGCCAAAACGAACGTCTGGGGAGTCGGCATCACCGTGATGGCACTGATGAACTTGACCGTCAATGCAGGACGCCTACAATTTCGGGAAGCGGCAACGGACGAGTCGCACCCTGCGCTTGTTCCAGCCTTCACGCCGGCTGCCATCGCTGAATACAGCTCAGAGCTACGGAGAATGGTGCAAGCTTGTATGCAATTCAAACAGGATGACCGACCAGATTTTGCATCGTTGCTTGCATCGTTACGCCATTACACTGGGTTGGCGCCTGGCTACAGGGACCGTGCGCTTGGAGCACGTTTTGGCACAAAAGATGATTTGCCGGCAGGGCTGACGTTGCTGGATGGATTGCCGGCAAATGATTATGCTTTGGGAATTGCCATGCCGGCTTGAGGGGTCAGGGGTCTTCGAAGCACAAGGATTGTTGACATTGTGTTGCACTACAATTTTTGACTTCCGTCACCATTCGTTACAAGCAATCGAGGAGTCTTGAATCACAGATGAGCTACAGGTACCAGTTTAGGCTTCACAGGCACAGCAAGAATGAAGCGGGATCGGAAGCCTTCGGTCCGTGAGTTGCGTCAATTGTGGTCAAGCTATGTTTGCGTGAACAAGTCATGGTAATGACAGACTATCGTTTGTAACAAGCCAAGGATCGCTGAGGGATAAACGCTACGTCGTAGTGACGCGAGCGTACGCATGGGCCAGGCAGTGAAGAATCAGGATACCTCCTCCCATCATTCAAGGTTCCAGCTCAACCAATCTTTCCAGCCTTGCAAATCTTGGCAGCCTCGTCAACGTGTTTCTGGTAACGATCCGGGTAAGCTGTAGGGTAAAGATTCCAAGTTAGTTGAATGTCTCCAATCATAGCTCGCACTGGTTTATACGCTCTCTCACCGGAACCCTGGACCTTCTGACAGACGACACCAATCTGCTTGTCTGTCTTCGCCTTCTTCCAACCATCCACGGTCCTGAGCTTCTTGAAGAACAAGTGGGCAGACTTGGCCGGATTCATGGCTTCGGCGAGCGGGTAATACTTGACACGCTGCTGGAAAATGCCGACGCTGTCATGGTCACTGCCGGTCTTATCATGCGGATAGTCCTTGGACTTGGGCACGTTCTTGTTGGCGTAGATGTAGATGTTCGACTCGGTGATGGCAGTGGCAAAGGCAGCCTTGCAAGCCGTCAACTCATCTTTGCCAAACTTCTCGGCTTTGATCTGCTTGATGATGGCCCAGGCATTGTTGGACTGTCTCTGATCGTAGCCAGGGATCTTGGGAGAGGCGGCGGCTTGAGCCTCTAGATCCGAAGTGGTCGGGTCCTGCGGCGCTGGAGCGGCAAGGCCACTGAGGCCGAGCGTAAGGAACGCAGTGATGGCAGAAAGCTTCATAATGGAGATTTGGAATGGTATGGAGAACAATTTTTTGGAATCTTCGAACTTCTTTTGAATTGGAATGAGAAGAAAACCTGCCCTCTCGATGTCAACGAAGCCTTGTATGTGTCTCCTGCGCTGTCCTGCATGTGATGGACAGTGATACTTTCCCAGCCTTCCATGTCTTCCCACAGTATGTCGCTCCCAAAATCTTCACCGGTCGATGATACTCAGCTGATTTTGCAGTGCGTGAATGCCAAGTACTGGATACGAGGTTGTATTTCTATGTTGGCTGCATATCACACAGTGTCTCCAATGGCAGCTCGTTCATGGCAGCCATGAACAGGACATGGGTGATCGACAGTTCACCGGTCAGGCTCGCAAGTTACAGAAGTTGAGCCTCAGACGTAGTATGTTCTTTGTCTACCAGTAAAACGTTACGCAAAGCTGGCGCAGAGGCAACACCAAAGGGATATGTCACCTGATGGCATGATGTGGCGGTTGGCTAGAGCATTGACAGTCGCTGCGGTGTTAGGCTGAAACTCTTGATGTCGGCCGATCATGGTGTCATCACTCTGAAACGAGACGCTAAAGCAATGGTAGAAATAGCCGACAGAGGTCGGCTGTCTGTACCAAGCACCATTGGGTAACATCGTGAGTGCTTTGAAAAGCAAATCGTACGTAAGGACGCTCAATACTGCGCCACTCCCATCCCGCAACCTGGTTCGTCCAGCTTGCCAGTAATTTCTGGGAACAGCTGCGTCGAGTTCTTGTCTTTCAAGATGTAACTGCAGATAGTAGCCGATCCGTTTAGCATTGCAGCCTTTTCTTCATCTGAGCACGATCCTTGTGACCACGAGTAACAGTATCTCAATGGCTGTGGATCCAAAGGCTTGTTGAGGATGTTGTACGTGTCCTCAGGTCCAATAGTGGTGTAGTTCTGAGCGCTGACTTGGCCGGTGGGGATGTCAAGACCGAAGATGGCACGCATGAAAACACGGTAAGCAGTCTCAGGCTGATATGAGGCGACTTCGTGGCCAGCTTCATACACCCGGGAGAAGGACAGATTTCCGTGTTGGCGTGTCTGGCCGCCAGAGTATGACGCATTGGTCATCAGAGGTGTGTATCCGGCAGCTTTGAAAGCGTCTTGCTCAGAATGAGGAATTGCGAGCGACACTTGCTCTCCTCCGTACCAGTTGCAGGCGAAGTCGCGATCGCCATACATCAATGCAACCTTGACACCGTTGTCCAAAAGGTAGGCCATGTTACCCAAAGATGCATCTCGTGGGTATGCGCCCAACTCTTGGAACCGACTCTTAACGGTGCTTGACGACGAAGTCCAGTTCAGAGGTACGCCAATGGCCTTCTGCACGTGAGGCTGGTTCAGGAAAGCCTGGTGGAACTTCGGAGAGGATCCATCGATCGTTCCGATGTCAAAGTAGCCTCTGGTGGTGGCGTTGCGGTAGCCATTCATAATGTAACTGTAGCAGAAAGTCTCCGACTTCTCGCAGACTGCATTGACGGTTGCATTGTCGCCCAAGTTCTTTGGATCACCGATACGAGCTGCCTCGTGACAGGCCATGACTTGATCTCTGCATCCACCAGGCATGTCCCATGCATCTTCCATCTCCTGCACTTGAGAGTCGTTGATAGCTTTGATGCCATATGTATTGTCGGAAGCCATCTTTACGTAAGTCGGCCACATGGTCAGACGGTCGGCGCAGCCATTGATGATCAGCAGTGCGTCCAAATCCAACTTCTTAGCCTCAGATGTGCCATTACATCCTTTAATGGTGCCGTTCTCGATCTTTTGGTTTTGTTGTTCGAAGTAGGCCCCAAGTTCGGGACCCCATCTCCCGCCCTGGAGAGCTGAATCAGTATCGTAGTACCTCATTGGGGCTCTCAGCCACTTACAAATGATTCAGTAGTGACGGAGATCTTAGAGTTGTTAGGCTGATAGGCCGGGAATTCTTGTGTGAATGTTTGCATGAAGTGCCACACGGCTTTGGCAGCATTCCGTACGCCTTGTGCGGTGTTGTTAATCTCGCGACTCGGAGATGTGCCTACGAGGAATGTGGTATTCTGCTGAGGGATGTCGTCGTTCGGTCCAAGTAGCGACACAGAATTGGTGGCGAGATTCTTAGTGATGTTCTGCAGCCTATCATAGCTGAACCCAACCTGTACTGGTTGGTCGATGTAGAGCATATTAGAGTATGCGTTCCAGCTCCACTCATTCAGATAGGTAGAGTTCGAATCAGCATGGACGTAGCAAGGACCATTCCCGTTTAGCAAGCCCAGCATGGAAGAAGCACCCGGGCCTCCGTTCAACCACATCGAAAGCGGCGCATTTGCTGGGTCATGTCTCGACTCGAAAAACCAGAAGAATGTGTTGATCGGGTAGTTTTGGTCGGTCACGCCAACATCGTTGAGAGTACCTGGTGGCAGGTGTATGTAACCCGTGTAACTTCGAACGCCTGGCGTCGTCTCGCAGATATCACTCTGAAGAAGGGTCAGCAAATGGATGATTGGTCGTACCGTCGTTCGTGAGGCATTTCCATTAGACACCGACACCGATGTCGAGCGACCCTGTCCAACGAAATACTGAGAAATCGGCTCCGGTGTTCAGAAATTGGTGTGCATCGCCAATCCGTTTTGAGCGTCCGTATTACCATGCTTGCCATTGAGATGAGGTCTTGGGTGAAATAATATGACAGTGCGTAGGGGCTGTGGCTTACCTCCTTGTAGCTGATTTGAACACCATCACCGAATCTGCTCTCCAACACCTTCAAGCCTTCGGGCTTCGGCGGGAATTGTGCATGTACGATGCTAGAGGTCAGCGCAACTAGTGCTCCTGCACCGAATTGTAACAATCTCATGGTCTTCGATGTCGTGGGTCGCGTTCCAAAAATGACGGATGGCAACAGGAGTCGGATGGTAAAGAGTTGCCGGATACTAACTTATATGCTGGAGAACAACCACAATCCACTCGGCCGCCTGTAACACTGAGAGTCTTTACTCTTGGTTCAGCATCTCCACAAATGTATAACGGCCATGGCCTCAATGACCGAGAGTGTGTTGGTTCAGAGCTTGCAGATCATTGCGCTGACACGAGGTCTTGATATTGTGCAGCTTCTTCTTACGGCGAAGTTGAGATGCCATGACGAGCAAGGTGGATATACTGGAAGACCGCGATGGGTCGTGCATCTGAATCATCGTCCTTGCGATCCACTGCTAGGCCAGCGCGAGGGGCGGGACGAGCGCATCATCGCATCACAACACGGCTGGCCCAGGCCATTCATCATCGGAAGAGTCGTGGTGATTGTGATGCTGGACGGCAGCAGATCGTCGGCCGCGGGCCCCCGGCGGATCAATCGGGAGATGTTGTCGATCGTGCGATACACGACGGACCGATTGGTGTTTTGCACACACCGGATTCGGCAGGCGAGTTGACGATCTCTTTCCGAATCGTCGGATCTGGGTAATCAAAATCGCCAGCCCCATTGATGCTGTTCACCGCTCCACTACTGCACGAGCCAGAAGGATCACATACTGGATCTCTTGCGATCTGGTTTGTTGAATAATCTACAGAAGACCTCCATCACGCGCAGGTTTCGCCGCTAAGCTAACATACCATAGGGTTAGAGTTGCTTCACTGTTCGTATTCCTCGCCAAAGACCGTACATGTGATAAGTTGAAGTGATGTTGAAGTGGTCGGTTGAGCACTATGTGTGCCAGCTCATGGCCTTCATGTGCAATCAGTATTGAAACGTTCCAAACTAAGAGGTTCTTATATCAAAATGGGCAGCAAAGCTTGATATCGCAAAGACCAGATCATGCATGTGAGCATGTGTGAAAGAGCGCCTTATAACAATGCTGCGATTGACAAAATTTTACTAAGAAGAGATTGTAACAGACTACTCCCCCAGATATCAGACTCAAAAGGAAATAACTCATAGAGTCCAAGAAAGAAGTCCTACTCCACAACATCAATGTCAACTTTCCCCGAGCCCTTCGGAACATGGTGCAATTTCTTCATCACCCTGATCCTCAGCAATCCAGCCTCAAGCTTCGCAGTCATACTCTCATGCTCCACTTCAACCGGGAAAGTGAACAATCTCCGAAAAGAGCCAATGCGTCTCTCCCCAAGAACAACATAGACAGGCCTCTCGTGCTCCCCACCCTGAAGCGCCGGAATGTCTTTCTCTCTGCAAACCCCAGGCATCAGCGCAAGAAGCTCAGCGTCACTGTATGGAACGTACTCAGGCCGTGCGGTCGTGCCGCTGACAGTCAGATGGCGGGAGGAAGTCCATTGGCAATGGATGTCGGCTGGGTCTTTGACGCCGGGGCATTCGAGCTCGATGAGGTAGTGGGAGACGGCGTCGCGAATGTCAACGTCGGGGTAGTTGGGGTGGTTCTTTTGGTCTGGCTGTTTGCGGGCCAGGAACTGGAGGTAGGTCATGTGTTGGTGTTCGCGTGCGTGTGGGTGGTCGGCGAACATGGGTGGGCCGTCGTAGCCGAACAGAGGGATGGGCATGTCGGCCATTTCTTCGAGGTATGGGCGCATAGACTGTATGTGGGATGGGTTGGTCGTGTAAATGGTGGGTTGATGTGATGCTTTGAATCTTGGAAGCAGTGTGATGGCATCTCTTCAGCCTGGTATGGCCATACTATATATATGATAGGCCACAACGGTGGATTCCGCAGTAGACATTTGTGATTACATGTTTCCGGTCGGCTCCCAAACCAAGGGCATGAGGCTTAAGAAAATAAGTCGGTATGTTGGATGTCCAAGTTGGCCGGACAATTGCGGCTAGAGACGCATGGCGAGCTCCGAACGTCTGTGTGAGTGCACGCTGCTCACTATCAGCCATGTCTCTGCGATAGGAAGATCACGCGTACGAGAGATTATTCTTGCACTGCTTCGTCCAGGTGCTTCAGCAACTTGCTATAGTTCTAGCAGTCAGACGTGGACGGATTCTAAGTCCAGGATTCGATGGTCGTGCTTATGTAAGCATGTTTCAATTGGTCCACGTTGAAAACATGCGCTCAGTTATGAAAGTGCACCCATGGCTTCGCACTTCCTGTTCACAGCTCATAAATGAAGTTTCTTGAATCGTGAGAGTCGCATGTGTTCAATATTCTGCTTGATTGTTATTTACAACACACAAAAGAAATCCATCAAGCACGTAAGCGGATGTGCTTCTTCTAACCCAGAACAATCTACTCGTCTTCGGTCTTGCGGGCAATGACAGCCCTGGGTCCGCCGAGCTCAGCCTCAAGTCCGCCAGGGAATGTGCGAGGGGCGGAAGGCCTATCGGGGTAGTAGGTAGACACAACGGTCAACATGCCGCAGAAGGCGGCAACGAAAGAGCCCTACACTGCGTTAACACAGGATTCCTCCAATCTCTCTCTCTCATCGCAACATATGCTTCAGACTTACAATGAGCACGAGACCCCAGCCGGGGGTGACGTGAGTGTATGACTCGGGTGCGAAGATACCCAGAATATCGTTGTCCTATCCCTTCAATCAGCCATTGTCCTCGCATACTTCCTTCGATCGCTCTTTTTTACCTCGTGAACGGGCTCGCCGTAGTTTCTCCTCTCCTGGGGGTCCCACCACTCGGCGTGCGGGTCTCTGAACTGCCTCTTCAATGGCAGGGCCGAGGTCTTGGACGGGTCAGGGTAGTGGCCGTTCATGTTGACATCCTCTCCAGAGAGATCCTCGCTGGCCTGCTCGACCTGGTCGGCAGGCTTGTTGGGTGTGGCCTCGCGAATGGTGGCTGTGGCATAGGTGCGAGGAAGGGCAGAAGCGATGCGGGAGACGGGCATCTGGCGCGAGATGGGTGCGCGCTGCGCAAGGCGCAGTGCTTTGAAGGCCGTGGCCATGGTGTGTGTGTATGGGACGTCGGCGGTTGGGTGGTGAGTGGAGAGGGTTGACCGGTGCCGACACTCAATCAATTCAATGCGCGCGCCCGTCGTCCTGGCGCAGGCTGTCCGTCGTCGTCGAGCTTCCGAACGACGATGATGCTGCTAGGCCCGGCTTGGACTAGTGCGGAGTGGCTGCCTGAGGGCAGTTTGACGTTTCGCCAAAGAGTGAACTTCGTGCGCGCTTTCAAGGCTCACGCGCATCGCATCACAACTCCTTCCGGTCGCCATATCTCAACAACCGCCACCCGCACCGGAAATCCCGCATTTCCACAGCAATCAGCGCATCAGACTCTACCTCTGGACTGCCCAGGCCGGAATTCTAGGATTGGCTCGATGACGGTTGGAGGGGTCAGGCCACGTTAATGACCGCGACAATACCTCCAGGCTTGGAGGATAAATCGCCGGCGGAATCAAAACACGCCTCTCTGGACGCGTCACCATCAAAAGACGAGGATACCGTTGCCGGGGCATCTCAGGAGAATGGTGATTCGCCTTCCAATCACGCGATTGGACCGGCAGGCATCAAGGAGGAACCGTTGAATAAGGCAAATGGGCACGAGATGGACATCGATGAGGCACATGACAACTCGGAAACTGCGACCACGCTTCGGCCAGCACCTCAGCCTAGTACAAAGCGTAGGGAGTCAACGGCAGCAGAGGAAGGCGCACCAGATGTCAAGCCCAAATCCGACAAGAAGCGTAAGCGCGGAGTCTCGCCACCATGGCAGTTCCCGACTGCGCAGACATCGACTATCAAGACCGCGGATGGACGGCGTGTTTCGGCGCGATTTGGTACAGGCACCACTACACCAGCAGTGAGCGAGACGGAAAGCCGCGCCCGGAGCGACAGCCGAGCCACCTCACAGTCCAGGCCACCCAGTCCACCATGGAAGAAGTTTGCCGCGCAAGGACCGACTACACTGCAGGTGGATGGAAAGAGGAAGAGTGGTCGTGTGAACAGGGAGATGAATGAAACTCCGCAGCCGAAGCGTGTAAGCCCGAGGTCAAAGAAGGTTGTGGACAAATTGGCAAGCAATGTAAAAGTGAGCAACAGCAAGGTCAAATCGGGTAGCAAGGTGATCGCGGAAACACCGACAAAGAAGCCGACAAGGGAATCATTGCGGACTCGCGGAACTGGAGACCAGGCCAAGATTGAGGACCTCAAAGCACGCATTGCCGAGCTGGATCCCACCAGATCGTTCGCAACTACTGCCGAGAACGACATTGCCGACTCGGAGCAGAAGAAACGGCGTCATACTGGAGAAACACGCAGCTTACGTCGCCAAAGTTCGCCCACCTCTCAGCGCAAGCTGCGTCGACAGAGTGATGTCTCCGAATCTCCCGAAACAACACGACCAGGCTTGAAGCTCAAGCTCCGCCGTCAAAATAACTTCACACCCGTCGAACCTCCTCATCCAAATGCCGTACCACCTTCACCACCGAGGCCGCCGCGGCGCAACCTGTACCAAGTCATCGAAGACTATGAACTCAAGGAACAACAGCAGCCCTACTCGGAGAATGAGCGAGGTCCGCCTTCCAGAGAAGAATTTGCAGTCCGCCATCAAAGGGCGGCAGAGCAGGAAGCGATCATGCGTCGGAAGATCCTTGATGCCGCGCAGCCTGGTAAGCCGCTCAGCGCTGATGTCTGCAGTATTTATCGTGAAGACCACGCACAGAAAGAGCCGCCTCTACAGTACGGCCATATGGACCATCTCGCGTCTCACGTACTCTACTTCCGGCATTTGCAGCTGCGGGAAAAACAGAACCATCGCCAGATTGCCAAGAAGATAGCTTACGAAGCTTTGGACTACTGGAAGACGAAACGCGGACCTACTGAAGAAGATTTGAGAGCAGAAGCGGATAAGACTTTCAAGCTCATTGCGAAGCAAGTCGCTTTTGATCTGCGTGCAAAATGGGAGATGGTACAAAATTACGTCGATGATCGCAGACGAGCACAGTGGGAGGCAGAGCAAGAGGTCAAGCGTCAGGAGCGCTTGAACAAACAACTCGAGTGGAGCCAAAACATGGTGGCTAGGCAAAGAGGAGAGGCGGAGAGTGATCTCGATATGTCAGATGAGGAGGGTAGTGTTGATGACACCTCCGCAAGCGACCAAGACGCCGATGATGATGAGGACAGCGAGGAGAACATGTCCGACTCGGCAAGCGAAGCTCTCTCGAACGGCGGTGACGAGGAAGAGGAAGAAGAGGGCGACATGGACGAGGATGCACTGGCTGCATACTTGGCTCAGCGCGACGTAGATCCACTCCAACGTTCCTCTCCCGCGCTGGAGCAGCGAGACGACGACGACGATGAACAAAGTGCCAGTGATTCTGGATCAGAGATCGGAAAGACACGAGACACTACGACAAGAGGTAGTAGTGTAATTGATAACACTGCTACGGATGGCCCAGCAACGTCTCGTGATTCTGGTTCACCAATGCACATAGACGGCCCAGCAAAGGACATTGCCACATCCACGGCCGGTACTAGCGTGGATGCCAGGAAACCGGCTCCATCAGATGAGCATGATTTGAGCAATGCACAGGAAACGCCCAATGCTGACGATGGACTTTCTTCAGACGAGTCTACTAATATGGACTCTGAAGATTATGACTCTGACGAGAATATGGACGATACAGATGAAGGCAATGAGGACGGTAGTGACGATGACGAAGATCAATCCGTCTCGAGTGAGGATCCCGGTCACTCTAACAGCTTGTGGGCTTTGTTTTCGGCTAAAGAGAAGAAGGCTCTTGGACTGCCGACTCCTGTCACTAGTGCAGAGGAGAATCCGGACGATCGAGGTGAAGACGAACCATATGTTGAAACAGAAGAACCCAAGTCTTTAGAGGACGCTGATGAACCACGGGATTACGAACTCACGCTGAATGGCGATCTGATTATGAAGGAATCTGCTGCAGACAAGGCCAGCGATGGCACTGCTCAACCGCGAGCCGTACATACCCTTCTCGAAAGCTCGGCACCTGGAACGCCAGCATCACAGAGCCGTTCCGATAGTCTGATCAAGCAAGCTGTCGCGCAGCCCACTTTGCTTCGTGGCGATCTACGTTCGTATCAGCAAGCAGGTCTCGAGTGGCTAGCATCACTTTATCGCAACAAGACAAACGGCATCCTGGCAGATGAAATGGGTCTTGGCAAGACGATTCAGACGATATCCCTGCTTGCCTACTTGGCAGAGCAGCATGGAGTCTGGGATACGCACTTGGTCATTGTTCCAACCTCAGTCATTCTCAATTGGGTGACTGAGTTTCAGAAGTTCCTCCCTGGTTTCCGCGTACTAGGCTATTACGGTACGACTGAAGAACGCGCTTTGAAGCGAAAGGGCTGGGTCAATGATCCACATCACGACCAAAAGGACAAACGTGGCTACAACGTAGTGGTAACCTCTTACAACATAGCTCTGAGGGATATCAACGCACTGCGCAACGTCAAGTGGCATTACATGATCTTGGACGAAGCCCACAATATCCGCAACTTCAACAGCCAGCGCTTCCAGGTTCTGATCCGACTACGTACGAAGGCTCGCTTGTTGTTGACCGGTACGCCATTGCAGAACTCGTTGACTGAACTCTGGTCTCTCCTGACTTTCCTTGCCGCTGGAGACGAGGATGACGCTGCCCACCACGGCACATTGGAAGAATTCCTCACGAATTGGAAAGAGCCTGTCAAGGAGATCTTCGACCGAGGCGTTCAGACCTTGTCCGACGAAGCTTCACGTGTTGTCAGCCAACTCCACATGTCGCTGCGCCCTTTCATGCTGCGTCGTCTCAAATCGGAAGTTGAGAAGGACTTGCCTAAGAAGACAGAGCACACAGTTGTCTGCAAACTTTCCAAGAGGCAGCGAGAGCTCTATCAAGACTACATGGGTCTTGCGGATACTAAAGCAAAACTCAAGCAAGGCAATGCCGTGTCTGCAGGTAGAGTTCTACTAGCTCTCAGACGTGTTTGCAACCACCCTGACTTGTTCGACCCTCGTCCAATCCAGACCAGCTTCGCCATGGCGCACAGTCCTCTTGAGCCTTTCGCTATCAAGGAAAGGCTTGTGAGAAAGCTGTTAGGGGCGCGACCTGATACGCCACGAGGGTTACTCATTGCTGGAAACGAAGGAACGAGCAGATTGGTGTCCCGCAGATCGAAGCATTTGTCTGGTGTTGCCCATCTCAATCGGCAAGTTGCAGAGCTTGAGCGAGGCCTTGGTCCTGCGAAACATGATTTGTCTACCGTCACCGGCTGCCAAGCATATCAGCGCTTCCGCCAACGACAAGGCAGGCTGACGCAAGTCCGTCAGGCGATTGTCTTCACAGAGTCTACTCTGGCGAAGCCGCCAGTTTACGGATCTGACTTGAGAGAGATACTGACTGTCAAAGGCACCAAAGCTTCCCTGGGTTGCGCAGTCTTGGGTAAACTGTCCATGCTTACACCAAATGCAGATTCAAGGGTCGGTCCTGCCGAGTTCATACTCGCAGAGGGTGCCTTCGATCGTCTCCAGTCCGGTAGCACCATGATTGAGCGAAGTCTGCCTACTTTGGAGCACTACGGCGAGCGATTCCAAAGCACCTTGACTCGTTTTGCCTTCTGCACACCTGGCGTGACATCGCCTATTCTCAACATGGTGCTGCCGCCAAAGGTTCAGGGCATCATTCGAGCACACAAGACATATCCATTCGCTGCCGACTACGCTCACGAAGCACGTATCCGGAACAGCATCGTATTCCCGGACTCTCGTCTGCTCGTATACGACAGTGGTAAACTTCAGCGATTGACGATACTGCTCCGTGATCTGCAGGCCAAGGGCTCGCGATGCCTCATCTTCACACAGATGACCTATGCGTTGGATATCCTCGAGCGCTTCTTGAATTTGCTTGGGCTTACTTATCTACGCCTGGACGGTAGTACAAGCCCCGAACGTCGCCAGTTTGTTACAACTGAGTTCAACCACCCAGAGTCCAAGTACCAGTGCATGATCCTCTCTTCTCGCGCTGGAGGTGTGGGTCTGAACCTGACGGGTGCGAGCTCAGTCATCTTCTACGACCTCGACTGGAACCCGCAGATGGACAAGCAGTGCATGGACCGCGCTCACCGTATTGGCCAAGTGCGCGACGTGGAAGTGTTCAAAATGGTCAGCGAAAAGACTGTTGAAGAGAACATTCTTCGACGAGCCAATCAGAAGTCTTTGCTCGACCAAGCTGTCATTCAAGATGGTCGCTTCACCACAGACTACAATGTTCCTCCCAAGGCTGGAGCAGAGGACGAGGAGCCAGACGACGTTTCTGCCGCCATTGATCGTTTCCTATCCGGAGGCGACAAAGCTGTCGCCAAAACGTTCGAGTCTGTCGAAGACAAAGAGGACGTGCAGGCAGCGCAACAAGCTCAGAAAGAACAGCAGCAAGACGCAGATGAATTCGCCGATGGTACGAACAAGAACACATTGGTTCCTCCCACACCAGGTGCCACTGGCCCCGATGACCCGCAAGAAGAGGATGCCGTCGCCACCACCAACCTTGAAGGGCACATCGACAACTACATGATCAAACTCGTGGAGGCCTCTTTGAAGAACGTACCTTTCGTACCTCCTAAGCCAGAGCGCAGACTGGACAAGCACGGACGCGATCCGAGCCATAGACCAAAGAAGAGGAGATAATTTCTCCCGCATGAAGGAAGGGGTGTACTACCAGTGTGAAAGTATAATGAGAACGGGGGATTCGGTGTATGACTATGTACAAAAGAAAAGGCACGATTACCAGTAATGAGAATTAGAAAAGTTCAAACGCTTTAGGCAACAACCCCATTCGGTCACCTCTAGAATTTCTTATAGATGTTGCTTTCCAACGTTTGGAGGCTCTCGATCAGATCTTTCGTGCTTCCATTGGCTTCTCTCTCGATAATTGTCAAATTGCAGGACAAGACATACGAGACCAAACACAAGCCTTCATCCTGAAGTTCGTACAGTGTCGAAAAACAAAGTGTTTTAGTGGCTGAACATCACATGCTCCGGAAAGGCCGCACGTAGTAGCATGGCGAGACATCGGATCTTGCAGCAGCCAACAGTATGAGCTATCAATGCCAAAGTATCAATCACCACTTGCTGAAATCCATACAAGACACATGCACACAAGTCAACCGAGCGGCGGTGACATTCATATCAAGGCGGATATAGCGGTATAGGCTGTCACCGTAGCGCTGTGATTGGCCAGTCGATCAGACCTCATTCTTCTGGAGACATTCTCGCGCGCCCTCATTGGCTACAAACATATCACTCTTTGGGCCGAAAGATGCAAGTGGTGATTGGACTTGCATGTATATATACTTGTAGATCGG
>Ga0265797_10000887_pt1 | contig 53844 bp, 54 predicted proteins | sample P2T30metagenome_FD_192433 | JGI IMG/M metagenome (GOLD analysis project Ga0265797, IMG submission 192433) | Plant litter microbial communities from East Loma Ridge, Irvine, California - P2 T30 | ecosystem: Environmental > Terrestrial > Plant litter > Unclassified | place: USA: California...
ACCCTTCTTCCCGTCCCATCTCTAGGCAAGAGTGGATCCCCTCTACCACGATGTCTACCACAGCTCGGTTTTGATCTTGGATTCGCCAAACACGCACAGAGCGGTCACAGTCCGGCAGGTCCGGCGCACTTATCCTGGGAAAAGTGATGATTATTGTGATACAGTCATACCCTCAAACGCAAACTTCTTATCCTGCATGACCCTTATTGCGATCCAGGTCCAGACCAGTCGTGTGTCTCTGTATACAAACACACAAACACAGGTTCCAGCACCTCGCAACCGTTAGGCGCCCAAAGACCGCCCTGGAGGCCGCCCCGCACGTCAACGTACATACGCGATGCGTAACCGCCAGCCCTACGACCCTCAATTTGCCCAATGCGATCAGATTAGTGTGAGTATCGATAACCCAAAGTGCCGGATTTTCAGGTACACTCAATTTCCAGACTGTCTACGCGCTCAAGTACGTGCAGTGGGGTTGGTGGCTGCAACTCTAATCGAACATGCTAAGTTGCCACGATGTAGTCAGCCCGAGGTCTCGGGTAGTGTGCACGTCGAGCGCTTGGATAATGTCTTGGGCGACTTTATGGGCCTGGTGGCACTTCAAGCGTCTTCGAGAAGGGTGGCGATGTAGATCTTGCTGGGAATATATTACTTTGCAGCAGAGAACGTGGGTTCAGCGTACCGAGCGCGCATACCCTCATTGCGGCACTGTGATCGCCTCTCGAAGCGCCCAGCCAGCATGATCTCAGTCGCCTACTATGTGAAATGCTACTCAGTGATCCATAACCGGCGATATCGGATGAAATCGCGTTCGGTATCTCACATGAAAACGGTACCCAAGCGTGCTATAAGTTCCAAATATACCACCCTCACTCACACTGATAGTTCTTACCGGCTGAAGATCGATCATGGCATTCCAATCTGAATTAGAACTCGTAACTCACGCGCACGTCGGCTTCGATCAAGCGCGGCAATTTATCCTATCTTACCTGCAGGACACGTTTCGAAACATCCGCCCAATGACAAGGCTCCGTCGGAGCGAGCGAACGCAGTGCAACGGCGCTGTGTATGCATACTCATATATTTCCAGTTGCTCGGGTCCATATTCCGCTGTTCAGCAGCAGCTCGTAGTCTCATACGGCGATTGTAAATTCCAGTCGACGCTGCTGTGCTGTGTCAAGGCCAACATTGCAAGCACATTGGTCTAATCCTGGATATGTTCTGCTCTTACTCCACGAATGACTCCACACCACATCCAACCACAATGATGAGCATTGGCCAGGTAGGTCGGATGTGGGAACTAGAGGACAATGACCTAAGATGAGCACAATTGGCTCCGGCACGTGAGAAATTGACGTTCACGATGTACGCATATCTCTCTCATAGGATGTTGAAATGGTCTTGTCTTTTATTGAAGAAATTGGGATGCATTTTGCTGATTGTATTCAAATCAATGGGTGAGTTCAGCATAGGAGTTATGAACTTGGCGGAACAAGCTAAACTCATGGGAAATCTCATCCTTCTATTCACGCTCGAGGATTTCAAAGCCTCGGGCAGTATGCAACCGAAAATTGCAGGGCTTAGGGATATTTGAGTAATAGATAAAACATATTGGAAAGCTAATACTACGATAGCATGGCCTCAAATTTCTCTCCAGCTATACGATTCAACCCGTCTATATCTCCGCATGCGTCGCAATACCCCACTTCTGCAACAGATTATGCCTGTGCCAATAGCTTCTGTATACCTTGCCCCAGAAAAAGAACACGGGAGTCGTGATGATCATTGCGCCAGCGATACCGGCAAAGGTATAGAACACAACAGCAGGTCCTTCGCTAGCCGCCCAATCATTCACAAAGTATGAGAAGCCGTAGAACAGGAAGTTCTTGAGAACCATGTTGATGATGAAGACCTCAGAGCTGATATCGCGGAAGGAATCCAGGACATAAGATGAGGCAGAGATTGCGGCTATGACGATTCCGAAGAGGTCCATGCCATGGAAGAAGGCTGTAAGATAATATGATTTGCCCTCCTCGGCGAGATGACCGAACAAGCATAGACCTATGACAATCGTCACGGACGGAATCATAGCAAGTAGACGATACTCCGGCTCGTAGATTCCATTGTTCTTCTTCGCGCACCATTTGATAAGAGGGTCGAGTGTCGCGCCAAGGAGGATCGATCCGAGAAGGCCACCCAGAAAAGGTCCCAAAGAGAGGTAGCCAACACCAGCTGCGCTGAGCAGATATGGAGGAGCCATGAAGATCTGGGCCATGACGTATGATTGTGCAACAAAGAAGGCAGTGAGCCCTCCTGTCACTATGACCATCCAGAGTACAGCCATGTTTGCGCAAACTGCAAAAGGCGCAATGACGAGCTGCAGCAGGTTATCATCTGAGTACGTCCCTGTAAAGATGGCGAGTTCCTGTACGTAGGTCTTTTTTGGGCGCAGGGCAGGTGGGGAGCTGGTCGCCGTCTCGATCTTCATCATGTCGTCGCTTCCGGCTTTCTCGCTGTTACCGGCATGTCGCTTCTCGGTCGCTGCAAGGTCTGCGAGGTTGTCGTTGGATAGCTCATCGATATCGTACCGATGATCACGAATGTAGTTGGTTTCTGGAACGAAAAAGAAGAGAAGAATGACTTCGAGAGCCACGAAAGGGATGAGGATGTGGAACAGATAACGCCATCCGAGATTCGTTGCAATAGGTCCGACAATGATAGCAGAGAAGTTCGACGCGGCGCCCAAGATGAATTGGATGAGTGTCATGAATCCGCCACGCTGGTGGACGAAGAAGAGATCACCAATCATGGCGACTACGAGGGACTCGAAAGCAGAGCTACAAGAAGTTAGCACATGTCATCCTTAGAGTGAGATCATACGCACACAGAACCTCCTTGAATGATACGCCCAGCTAAGAGACCCTCGTAGCTGTTTGCAGCACTGCAGACTACAGTCCCAAGCAGACCGAAGAGCGACGCAATTATAAGCTGGGGACGTTTTCCATACTTCCTAGACAATGCACTGACGATAGGTCCGACGCCTCCAGTCACCAGCAGCATATATCCGGAGATGACTGTGATGTCTCCGACACTCTTTCCATAGTCTGCTGCGATGAGTACCAGTGCAGGTGAAAGAAGGGGAGATAGCACGGCAGCGTAGAGTATAGAGCCGTAGGATACGATGATCATAATGACCATCTTCTTGGTGTATGACCAATTTAATGGATCATTGGGGTCTTCGGAACTGCATCGTATCAGTCATGTTGTAGGTACTATGGACTGAACACGCAGCTCTTTAGCAGTACTTACGGTTGTGGTATCAGAATAACGTCTGCATCTTTGCCAGTGCCACGCTTCAGGCTCGCCGAAGCCACTTCTGAGACATTGAGAGGATTCTGTTCCTCGCTGAGGATGACGGTTGCAGGCACATGCGCAAGATGCTTATCCTCGACGATACCGAGGAAACCCATGGTGACGGTTGTACCCGCACAATACTAAGAAAATTTCCGAAGATGTAACGAGGAAGTTAAAAGCAATGTTAGGAATCCCACGAATGGTTCCAGAATACAGGTGTCAACAACGTGGGACAGCGCGCGTTATGAATGATCGGCATCCCCAAGTTTCGTCCAGCTCTGCCGCTACCATCGACCAGGGGTAGCGTGCGCCTCCTGGGGGTTCAGTGTCCAAAATGTGGTCTCTGCGACCCCCGCACAGCTCTCATTCATCTGAAGCCCCACAGGGGGCCGGCAATCCATAGGTTTTTGTGCGCCAATGTTGGAGAATTCCTTGTCGAAAAATGCACGTCTGGACCCGGGACGAAAGAGCTTGCAGCTTATCTCATGTATTAGGGATGCAGGGCCCAAACAGCGCATATTCATGCATCTCAGATACGTTTAGCCTGATTGCATTGCCAGACAAAGGTGTTGAATGCCATCAAAGCGAGCATTTGGACGTAAGGGAGGCGCACAGCTTTAGCAAAGGTGCACACTCTACTGGTAAGTTTGGCCATCGCACCCTGCGAAGACGGGAGGCAGCCACCAATTTTGCGGAGAGGACGCTAGCTACCCCGCAGAGCCCCACAGCTGAGACTTAGCGCGTGAATTGGCTAGCCGTGGCAAGCCCGATCAGCACCACGAGATTTCGCAGTCGTAGTCTTTTCTCCAACTCTTTGGTATAGTCATCAAGATATCGCAGCTCTCACGGCTGTCGATTCGACCTCGACTTCCGCCATATGCCGTGGGGCAGATGACAGCACTTTGTGATCGCGACTCCCATCAGCCATGGCGTTGTCCCCGCCGGGTCTAAACAACATGTATGCGCCCATTGATGTGCGGTACAGCATAAACATGGTCAACCAAGTCGAAACCGAGCTTGCGCACTCTATCTACGACTTCAATCACTCGCTACCAGAGCTTCCACTGGGGCGAGCGCTGCTGTCAAAGCATCAACAAAGAGGCTCGATCTTCAATAAAGCTCCAAAATGTGCCGTGAATCTCGAATGCGTCATCTCGTGGCGCAGACGAGTCATCTAAGGTCGCATCGCGAGATGCCGTTCTTGTTTATTTTACGATAAGCGGAGACTAAAATGTTGGGGGGTTCGTGGCGCTTCCGACATCTGGCGATGACGGGACAGAGTGGCCAGTGCACTTTGAAGGAATGGATCTTGTATTATGCTGTTCAGAAGGCTGAACGCTTGGGTGCAAGTACGACGTATGCATTGTCATGCATGCGGATAGGTAGGATCTTAGGCATTGCGAGGCATTTCTTGGCGAAGACTATGAGCATCTGATGGGGTCACTCACCAATACTTCAATCTTTAGGATTGTGTCCCTTATTGCTGCTGCTGCTGCTGCTGCTGCTTGACATCTCCCCAGCTACCTACCATATGCCGAAGCACAAAAGTCTTCATCTGCATTCCAGACATCAAGCACCCTAAAGGTACTCACTACCCAGGTACACCTGGTCATGAAGACTCATGAGTACTAGGAATACCCTTGAGTATTGCTAGTTTGTCGAAGCTATGCGTAGCATGAGTACTTGATTGCGACAGAGCAGCTGTAAACTACCATGTCAGTCTAGGAAGTCATATGGACATGCGACAGCATACTCAAAACACTGAGGAGAAGACCTCAATGGCACCAAGAGGCGCTCATCTCACATATGTTCCTTGTACGCTGCTCTTGACTGACAGGATACGGCAACTCTCACGCCCAAATATCGTCCAACAAATTTGAGCCACAACATATCGCAAAGGCTCTTAGGATCGTGCATCGACTCGGCCTATTTCAACCACACCTGGAACCAGGGAAGTAGACTGAACGTCCAAATTGGGCTCTAGGCAAGACATAGAATTAGCTGCTCACTCACTTACGTAGGCTAGACTGTACAAATAGCGAGGCACTGCTGAGATGAAGGTGAGTCGCAGAAGCTTCCAGTAGCCCACGTAGTACCGTAACAATCAAAGTCCGTGCCCGTCGCGCTTTCCTAACAGTATTTGACCCCGCAAACAGAGGCTAAAAAGACGACTCACCTCACTTGCAACAGACAGGGTAACTTCCGGTTGCTATCTCACCAGCGATGACACGCCGGGGAGGCGGCAAGCCACCATATCACTGCGCGATCTGCGAGCAATCCTTCACCATCAAAGCTGATCTCCGCCAGCACACTGCCAATCACAGCGACACAAGCAATAAGAAGCTCATTTGCGCCACTTGTGGGTGGAATTTCGATGACTCCCACGCCCTAGAGCTTCATCGAATCCAGAGTAGCCACGGAGATCCACAGACAGCTCGCCCAAACCCGCGAAACGAAGACTTGGAGCCCCTCACAGAAGAATCCGAAATGGCAGTCACCTGCAGTCGGTGCCAGAAGACCTTCAACAACCAGAAACAACACAATGCCCACCGCAGCAACGTCGCCTCTGACTGTGCCGATTGGAGGCACACTGCCCCAAAGCACTCCACCACATCTCCCGAAGCTGCCCGGGGTTATGTTGACCTGGACAGACCCAAAGACGGATCGCCAGTCGTACCCTTCTATAAGGACCCCAACGCATCATCATCATCAGAAGCTGATACTGTTGACAGCGACGACGGAGTAAAATGCCACGATTGCAAGCGTGTGTTCCACTCGAGAGGTCACTACAACAACCATATGCTAGGCTGCACGCCCATCTCGTCGTCCAAGAAGCACCGCCAAGTACTGAAAGCCACTAAACCAGGTAGCAATACACGGACAATCACAAACCACGTAAGAGCTAGTCCGCAGCAACGCCAGGCCCCTACAGCAGCACCCGCACCTCGCGCCCAATCTTTCTCGTCCACCTTGTCTGCTCCAATCAATGACTTGAGTAGCTTCGCGTGCAATTTCGAAGGCTGCGGTAGGGTATTTAGGTCGGAAGCTGGCCTTAATCAACACAAGACTGATGCCCATGGTATTGGTGGTCAGGCACTGAATGCGGTCGGTCGAGCCGTGAGGGAGCAGATGAGGCAAGAAGGCCTACTACTGCAACCTTCTTCCGCGTCATCTCGAGGTCGTGGTCAGCGAGGTCGCCCTGCCCCACGCGCGTCACCTTCCGCTCCTCGTGGTGCTCCTTCGGCGTCTCGTATGGCACCTCCAGCACCCCAAATGACACCTTCCAAACATCGTACGACGCAGCAAGTACCCTCGCAGCCCCTAACCTTCGCTCGTCCTATGCCAATACAACATCATATGCCACCTACTCAGCCAATCCAACTACCCAGCAGTACGATCATGAGCGGTGTTGCCGAGCTAGATCAAGCCAAACAAGTCCAAGCGAAGATCCTGCGGCTTCTAATCCAGTCCGACATCTTCATTCAACACGATGGTAAGATGAACGTCTGCGGGATTGACTGGACTCGTGTTGGTGTCGCAAAACAGCATGAAGTCGTTGCCATGTTCGATACCATGTGCCATCTCCCGAAGATTCTACAAGGCGAATACGTACCGGCTCCAAAGGCCTTCAAGGACGACTACAACACCGAGTATCCGTTTAGCGACTTTGAGCCCTCTCCCGCTCGTAACCCATCAAAGCCTGCTTTGGATGTTGTCGCCATCTCATGCAGTAAAGTTGTGCTTAAGGGCGGCTTTCAGGAGATTGTGAAAATCGCAGCTGTCGACCTTGCCACCTGCCGAATCCTCATGAATCACCTCGTCTGCACAGATCCGCACGCTGAAGTCTTGGATTGGCGCTCCGCGGTCACCGGCTTGTTCAGCTGGAGGGATATGGAAGCAGCTCGAAAGTCTGGATACAAGGTCTTCAAGGGCTGGATGGCAGCACGGAACGCACTACACAAATTCATCGACAAGGAGACTATCGTGGTCGGCCACAATCTGCGCTCGGATCTCGATTCCCTGCGCATGGTCCACGGACGTGCTGTTGATATCGCCAAGGTCGTTGAGAAAGCTGCTCAGGGTCCGCTCAGTAAGGCGCAGCTAGCATTGGATAGTCTGTGCAAGACTTATTCTGAGATTAGTCTTAGGAGTGACCCAGAATATGGTCGGGATAGCCTCATGAACGCCTTTGCAGTACGTGAGTTTGGTCTTTGGGCACTCAAAAACAGGGAGCAGCTCGCCCGGATTGCTAAACAGAAGAGTCTGGACTACCAGGCCACCATGCCAAGAGCTGCTGTTGTGGGAGCTTGATGAGGTCCGCAAATGCGAAGAAGGATAAACAGGATTACGATAACGAAAGCAACGAACTAAACACACATACCTGCCGATTGATATGAATTGTGACCTGTGATCTAGCTCTTCTGCTGCTCTTCCTGTTCCTTCTCCACAACATCAACCACGAAAGCACCACCCAGCAATATCGCCGGTTCCTCGAGACTATGATGTTCATAACTCAGTGTTCCCACACCACCCGCCTCTAGAATCAAACTAGGATTCTCCTCCAACTTCTTGCCCACCCACCTAGCCGCAAAAGCTCTCAGAATATGACCATGCGCCACAATCAACACATCATTAGGTTTTCCATCTTTGCCAAATTTGCCCTTGTGGTACTTCTCCCTCAACTCCTTGATCAGCTTGTCCAACCTCTCCGTGACATCCTCCGGGCTCTCACCGTCTTCGCAACCGTCCTTCCAGATATCCCAGTCTGCGCCTAACCCGCGGCTTTCACGATCCTTCTTGATTTCCGAAGTGACGCGGCCTTCGTAGGCGCCGTAGTCCCACTCTCTGACTGCCTCTGTTACCTCTATTTTGGCGTTCGTGCGGATATCTGGTGTGTGCGGTTTGGAGGAGTCGTGCCAGGGATAGCGTTCTTTGCAGCCTAGGTTGAGGAGCTCAAGAGTGCGTTGGGCGCGTGTGCGGGGAGAAACGTAGCTGTTGAGTATCAATGTCAGCCGTGGGGTCTTTGGTTTAAAAATATTTCTGGCTGGAATCGAGAACGTACATGTGTGCTAGGTTGCTTGGTACAATCAATCTGTCGTCGCCTACAAGCGCTTTGCCTGTGGATTTTACACGCTTCTCGCCGTTTTCTGTAAGCGGTATGTCCGAGACTCCTGTGTGGCGTCCGTTGAGTGACCATTCTGTTTCGCCGTGGCGGATTATGAAGACTCGTGGGTCGGGCATTATGTTTATCAAGAGACTTGCTATCGCAGTTGCTGGGAAAGGAAGATGGGAACAACGCGAGGCGACGCGAAGGGATCGGGTCAATTGACGGTTCAGAGATGATGCGCGTTTAGAAGAAGATATTGAGAGAGGTTTGAAGAAGATAAACTACAGGGAAAGTGTTAGTTGAAGTATGCGCGACAGGTGCGCGGCAGCTAGCGGAGCTCAGTCCGTATGTATGACGTTCGTATGGGAATTGATTAGCATGGTGGGGCGTGCCAGGGACGTGTTCAAGCTACCCCACCATGTCCGCTTCGTGCGCCTTGTCATGCTTCGACGCGCAAAGTAAGCGTTGGTAATCACCTTGTTCGGGAAACATGGGTGAGAGATCAGGTTCGTGAAACACCGAGTGCCATCATCTATGCGGAGGAAAGGAGCAGTTGTTGCTACAGTAGAAGCAGAGCGCAAAGTGTCTGAACTGACAATGAAACCAGTCTGAAGATGCCCGGGCAGATATAGATGCTTGGATTTACACGATGCTCGTTGAACTAAGTGTGCGAAAGCTACCCGTATTACTCTTCCTCTACAGGGCTCTCGTTCAAAAGGCTGTCGTCTGCTACACACTGGGAGTACCATTCTATCGAAGATCAGCTTCATAACATAGGACGTGGGCCGTAGCAATCTCCACATACCATTCTGAACCACACAGGTTGCTCCCTTGACACATACTGTGCAACCAGCCCAAGGAACACCACCATCCCAGCCTCCACATTTGTAGTAGAGAGGGACAGGGCATCTGGTGCTGCTCGGGCCAACCTCTTCAGTGGTGGTCTTGGTGGGCTTTACCGTCGATTTTGTCGTTGTTTTGATAGTGGTCTAAGTGTGTCAGAAGAAGTCAAAAACAAAATCATGTCGGATCAGTATGTGACTAGCCTTTGTGGGCGTTGGAGTTGTCTCTGGTTTCTTGCTTGATTTGGGCGGCTCTGGCTTCTTCGTTGTGGTCGGCTCCGGCTTCGTGCTCGTCTTGGGCGGTTCAGGTTTCTTGGTGGTTGTAGTTGTGATCTTGCTTGTTGTTGGCTCTGGAACACCCGGCGTAGTGCGGCTGATGTTATCGGTGCATCCACCCTTGGTACAAGTTATTATGTAGGTCTGGCGTGGTTCGAGGGCGACATGATTGTTGGCCGGCGCCTGTTGGTAAATCAGTACAAGATGTCTAGCTTAACGGCGAGATACATACTGCAAGGCACACTGTCGAGAGGCTTGTCGCTAGAAGCGCAAGTATAGTAAGCTGCATGGTGATGGACAGATAATAATGCTTCAGTGAACGGAAATGCTGAGCTAGCTGTGGAATTCGGCCTCGTGGGCCATGGAAAGCATCTTATAGCCACAGACCTTTGCTGCTAGTCTAAGGAAGTCACCACCAGGCTCAACAATTGCTTCATGGCTACAGTTCTAGATACCCGCGGCTCCAGTGTAGACAGCAGTCTAACTGGGGCCAAGGTAAAATACGAGGCCATCTCAATCTGCTCGTGCATTCGCCTATATTGTGGCTAGCGAGTTTGTGTGCCATAATGATGGTACAGGCAATGTAGAGCCTACCGAGAGCTTGTATGGTTAGTCAGTCAGTCAGAGAAGGCAAAGCACTCAGAACGACACATTTGGCGAAGGCTGGCAAAATGAAAAAACAGGTTCACCTGGGTATACGCCCGTGTTTGGTGTTGTGTATTGTAGACTGCTTCTCGAATAAGGCTGCCCACGATGCGCGGCTATACCCATATTTCGACTGAACCTAGTCTCGGCCACGAGTTGAAGCTCGGTTGCGTTCCGAGAAGGTTCGCGACTGGTTTTGATACTATTCTTGTTCACGACGACTCTTATAGACGGGGATGTGTTTTAGCCGCAAATTGATACCCAGTCGACCCTTGTCCGACCACCAGACTCAGATGCCACTCAAGCTGACCATGACTTGTGCGACTTTCCAGATCGCGCAAGCTTAGATTGTTCGATACAAGCAGTGAGACTGGTAGTCGGAACAGGTTACGAGGAATCCGAGTGACGCCGCGGATGATCGCGGCATCGTACCGTGACCCGGGGGCAGGTGAATGTAAGGCAAGCAAGCGATGCATTACACACTGGGCCAGACCGTGGGTATACACTGTTTAAGCTTGTTCTAGGCAAATGACATTAGCAGTGCGCTTACACGCACATCGGTGAGGATGAATGATGGTCCGTGTCCAGGGCAAAAGGGTCTTGTCCAAATCATTCACTGCCTGCCCCATTCTGCTGAAGGGTACCATTGCCCAGAAGGTCACCAACGCCAATCCATTTCCTGACAAGGAAAGCACCCTGCGGCCTCAGCTTTCTATAATAGCCCTCTTCTTTCTCGAGTATCTCGAAGTTCCGCTTCTTGTACCACTCCATGCCTTCCTCGTTGGCCTCCCACACGTGCGCCGTGACACAGCGCACACTATGAAGCTCGACGGCCTTCTTCACTACAGCCTGTAGAAGATGCATGGCAATGCCGTGGGTGCGGTAGGGAGCCAGGACACCAATGGTAGAAATGTATAATTGCGAGGAAGGCAGTATGCGACATCGAACGGCACCAACGAGGTTTGGCTTCTCTGCAGGCGATGTCGAGCTGGCATTGGTAGGCGAAGAGTGCCACACTGCCACAAGGGTAATGCCATGGTGTGGCTCCGTCATAGTCTCTTTGTAGAAGGTCTCCGGATAGGATATAGGGAGAGTGAGGGTATTCAAGCGCTTGAATGATGGCAGCAAGTCTTCGGAAAGGGGTACGAGTTGGACGTTGGGCGGCAGAGGACGTAGGGCGAAGAGGTGTGGAATGGCGGGTTGCTGAGGGGAGAGGGAAATGGGCGAAGGTATGCGCGAGATGGCAGGCGTGACTGCTCGAGACGGACGAGGGCTTTTCTTGGACCGCGGTCTTGAGGGGGCTTGGAGGAAGTCGTCAGGTATGTCATTCCAGTTCTCCATTGCTGAGGGCGTAGGCGTTGTGTTGGAGGGCACGCGCGTAGGCGCTGAAACTGACTTTGGGGGAGGTGGCGGTCGGTTCGTCCTTGGCGACACAATTGGAGGAGCATTTGGGGGTTGTCCAGGTTGGCTGTCCTGACTTGGCTTCTTCAGCCAATTGTTCAGTGAAGACTGCATCGCAAGAGGAGGGGGGTCGAGTGGGTTGTTGTGACGTAGGCAGTTTGGAATGATAATAATCTAATGGTGTGACTGCGAGACCAACGAGTCGCTCGGCTTCTGTCCTCGCGATAGTCTGTGAATTGCCAAGCAGAGTTGTTTACACTGGACAAACACAAACCCGAGGGGAAACTTTCTGGTACTGACGCGCCTCGACATGGTTTACAGGGATGGTTCTTAGCGTGCTTTCGTCGGCCAAGCCGTCAGCTCCGACTTCCTCGCAGGAAACAGCATCATCGCCCTAAATATCCCCAGTCCCACCACCGCAACCATGGGCGCCGAGAACTCGAAACCCTCGTCAGAGGTCAAGCAGCATGTCTTCTCCTCGTACGTCGCAGTCCCCGCCGTCAATGGCTCTAGCCCCTCCCACGAGATGCAGCGAGCAAGTGACGTCGTATGCTGATAATTTGCGCGCAGAGATCACCCCTACAGCTTCTCCAACGAACTCGTCGGATCGCTGCAGAAGAACACTTTCGTAGGTTCCATGGCTCACATGGGCGAATTGCGGCTAACACAGCGTAGACAGACTCGGCGCGATCGAGACAGCAGGAACTCCAATACCAGGAACGCCTAACCGCCGAGCTCGAGAAGCTGCGCGAGCAAGAGACGCAGAACTTCTCCAAGTTCAGCGAAACCCTCTCCGGAGAGAGCCAACAGTCGGATGAGCCCTCCCTGGTTGAGAAGATCCAAGATGCGACATCCAGCAGTTCAACCCTCGCCGAGAAGCAACGACAAAAGGACATGAGCAGGGACAGTGTCACCAAGGAGATTGAGCAGCTCAAGGCCAAGTTGGAGCAGAGGAAAAAGCTGGAACAGGCCGATGCCGACGTCACAAAGGCAAAGGAGGCTGTCGTCTCATGTCTGAGGACCCACGACCGACGACCGCTGGATTGCTGGAAAGAGGTCGAGACCTTCAAGCACGAGGTCGGCCGGTTGGAGAAGGAGTTTGTACAAAAGACCATCCGATGAATTATGCCGAGCAATCGACCTTTTGGAGCTGGGGGGAAGGCGCCCTTGTATAGTTGGGTTTGGTAGGATATAGCATCCTGGGGCATTTCTTATCTTCAAATCCTTACTTTGTCTATTACCGTACCTTGCGCCTTGCTACGCACACCGCAACTATACCAATCACTTGGGACTGGGCGGCGTACTCTTACCGCCTTGCTCCTGCCACCATCACAAGCCACGTCTATTTCTACCCACTACTCCTCACTCACCAAGGCCATCTTACTCCCTCAGCACCTGTCTTACGCGTCTGATCTCTCTGTTTTCGCTTATTACTACTGCTTCACCACTTATCTGATATGGTTGTTCTTACTCACCTTCACCGCGCGTCTCAATGCGGGAACACGTTCAGGCGCCTAATCGCCGCAGGCACTTCGTGTCTCCATCTCGCAACTCCTCGCATAACTTTAGTTCCTACACAAACTCACACACAAATTGCTCAACATGTCCGACCGCCGGCGCAACGCTGTTGACAACGATGTGGATGCAGAGATCATTGAGATACACGAACACGATGACTTCTTCGAGCAGTTTGAGCACAGTAAGATTACGCTCGATATCTTTTATGACAAGCCTCTGTTTGAGTGTCTCTAACTAATTCTCAAGGCCGGTCCGCCACCCCGTCGGACCCTGACAGCACCAACCATCGAAGGAATAAGACCCACAGACTCTTTGATGACACTGTCAGTTACCCGGACAAGGAGATAAGATTCGCACGTTTGCCAGACAATACGACCGTCAAGGTTGGTGACGCTGTCGAGCTTGCACACCTGGTTGCCGGAGAGTCAAAGGGCCTGCAATCAGGCGACTTCATCAGGGTACAACAAATCATTCTCAACGAGGAAACGAACGAGACCCGTCTTAGAGGATTGCGACTCAAGCGAACTAAATACCATGGGCAGATCTTTTCATGTAAGCTCACGAAAGTATCAAGATTACAAATACTGACTTAACACAGGGAAACTAAACGAACTAGTTATGGTTCTCAACGTCCATGATGATGACCCTCGGCCAGCATTTTTCCAGGCTACAGAAGACGTCTCAATAGATCAGGTCGTTCAGAAACGAGAAATCGTTTTCAGTCCAAGGCCCTACGTGCCCGGTGTTGGTCTTGATACCTTTCGGGATGTGTACCGAACAGAACGATATCCTAAACACTGGCCAGCGTTGACCACAGACGAACAAAGAAAAGACGCATTCCATAATGCAAGACTGGTCTGCCGCAATGTGCACATCTTGATGCATGACAAGAATGGTAAGTTCCGAGAAGGGGAAATCCACCTTATGTATCGCAGAGAGTGTGGTTCTCAAGCAAAAGACGCGACACAGCATGGAAATTCCAGAACCGCAGCAATAAATGTCGACGACGAAGAAACTCCAGACTTGAGCAATAGCCATCGTCGACAAGGGCCGGTCAAAAGAGGTCGATACACATCGGCTGATACCTTCTGTTGCGGTGGCGGCGCATCTCAAGGCGCTGTACAAGCTGGTTTTGATGTGACCTGGGCTTTGGACAAGGACAACGTGTCGCTACAGACATATGCTCTGAATCATCCTGGTGTGGTGATCCTCATGATGGATGCGCACGACTTCGGGTCTATAGAAGGGCAAGAGATCCAAGATTTCAATACTGGCCGCAAGACTAGTATAAAAGTCGACCTTCTTCATCTAAGCCCTCCCTGTTGCTACTGGAGTCCCGCGCACACTGGTGAAGGGCCCAACGATCAAGCAAATTATGAATCATTCACGACGATTGGCCCTATGATTAAGAAGACTGCACCACGAGTGTTCACCATGGAGCAGACCTCCGGCCTATACGATGGCAAGAAATTTAGGCGCTACTTCAACCTCATATTGAACGACATGTTTGAAGCTGGATACAATGTCCGCTACAAGCTACAGGATTGCTCAAAGCTTGGTGTTCCGCAGCCGCGAAAACGTCTACTCTTCATTGGAGCTAGACGTGGAATTCCCTTGCCTCATTTCCCAAAGGATACCCATGGGCCGCCAGGTGGTGGACTTGAATCCTTCGTCTATGTTGCAGACGCCCTTAAGATTCTAGAGCGACAGCGTCCGCACGCACTGTACGACCCGTACGATGACATCGCTAAGAAGAGGCGTACAGAAGGAAAACCTTATAATCCGCACACGGAATTCCTGAAAGGTTGCGTGACTACGGGCGGCGGAAAGAACCATCATTATTCTGGAATGAGAACCTACACAGCGCGCGAACTCGCAGCGTTACAAACCTTCCCAAGCACCTACAAATTCCTAGGATCTCCGTCAACAGCTATTAAGATGATTGGAAACGCAGTTCCTCCGAAAGTGGAAGAGCAGCTAGCACTCTCCTGCGCGCAGACTTTGGAAGCGTTCGACGAAGGCTTAATCGACGCTGAAGATGATATTACAGATCTGCGCGCTTTTCTTGAATCTAAGGGGTGTATCATTCGTCGCACACCACCAAATCTAAACTCGTTCCTTGGTGGCCACTCAAGCTCCACACACCAAGATCGATATCGATACCTTTCCAGATTGGCAGACAATGACCCAGAGCCCGTAGCAGCACCACATCAACGGAAGCACAGAAGAACCGAAGATGTCAAAGATGAATCACGTCCATATCGCATGGCTCAAGGACGACAAGGTCTAGAGCGTCGCCCAACTTCAGAAAAGGATTTCATAGATCTGACATGAGTCTTGGGAACATCAGTCGCCGTACGAGTATCAGTGATATCTTTGATGCAAGCGTTAGGAGGATAGTGGCTTATGAATGTATACACTAAGCGGCCAACATCTACGTTGCGATAAGATGTCTGGAGGCGACTTGCGGAAGGAAGCGGATGCATGTTACGTTTCTATGTGTCACGAGGCGCGGCCTACTTACTTTTATTATATATACAATGCTTTCACTTCTTACCCCAGGTGTATTTGTGACAAAATATACTACGTGAGATGTTTTCCTTCTAAACCTGCTGTCTATAAGACATGTAAGCATGACTACATGCAATGACGTTTCTCTCAACGCTATGGCAACATATCACGCTATAAAAGGACATACAGTAGTGTCGATGTCTTATGTACAGAGAGGTCTTCGCGTCGGATTTAAGCGAATAGGTATACACACTTCCTCAAAAAAACTCATCATTGCATCACTGTACAGCGGGCCAACGTTCGCCAGCCGATCCATCACATGACTTTTACCCACTCCAACTTCCTATTGCAGGTGCCTAATCGCCGTTCATTTCCAAAAGCTTAATCTCCGCCCCCGCCACTAAACCCAGGCTTGACACCCTGTCACGGTATGACCCTTTACATGATCTCTCAAAAGATAAAATATCCGCGTAAAATCCGCGTAATGGCGCATACGCCCAGAACACCGACGTCCGCCCGTCTTATGGTAAACATCGTACCATTCTGACCTCATAACGTCCAGGGTCTGGGAGTCAAAGAGTGAGTAAACTTTAGGCTGACAACTCCTGCCCCTTCCGCACCACTAGTCTCACCGGCATCTTGCAGAAACGACGCACAGGCATTACCCATGTGGCTTCCCATCGTCTTACATATGGACATGGTATTCGTTACCCTGCATTCGACTACAAACAGATCTATTCTCTATTCGTGCCCAGCAAGCAATATAATCTCTTCACATGCACATGATAAGGCGAAAAGAAAAAAAGAAAAATAGAGCGGCGAATTAGGAGGGGTCGGCACGCCTTCCACATCCAGATCGGAATCTGGATAGATTGCTGTCCGGTCGGCCAAGTTGATGGATTTAGATTGCAACAAATGCACGAAAATGCATGAAAAGCAATTTTCTCGGTTTTCCTTTCCTTGGAGACGCCCCAAGATCGGACCGTTTGTGATGGTAAGCGCCCTCCTCGTCACGAGAGAATGTGGATTATGCAAGTTGAGAGTGCGGAGTTGTATCCGGTTACACACCGCTATCTTTGTATGGATCAAAGCGTTTCCCCTGAGGTTTGGTTCGTTGGAAAATAGGGTCTGCTTTGCTGCCCGGGCGTCTTGGTAGGCGTCATTAGGATGGATTATGGTATGTGAGGCGGGTGGAGCAAAGTAAGACTGCGCATAGAGCTCCGGAAGGGTTATGGACAATGTACAGGATGGGCGTAGAAGATGTTCAGGGTCCGATTGTATAGTTCGGAGAAAACGCAAAGACATACCATGACACGGGGGTCCATCTTGGCTGGCTTGCCGCATGTCAGATTTACTCCCATGGTTCGTCGTATTCGGTTCTTTGTTCGACGCGGGATGTAGTGTCGATGCTGAGGCCCGACAAGCGCGCTTCCGATGAGTAGCGGTAAAGGAAGAGAGATCAAAGCCCAAGGCCAGGTCAGACGATGTCTCGACAGTGCATGAGACTGCATGAGTGAAGCACAACGCCCTTTCCGGTTCAATGGAACTAGAGATGGTGTGGAGCCGACCTGAGCAACTCCCTCGTTTATCATTCGCGTGGAAGTGTTCTTCCCGGCCCTCTAGTGCTGATCCTGCTAGCGTGCCATGTGCGTTCCCGTTCTGCTTCTCGTATCTTACATGCCGTGGCTTCGTAGTGCTGCCGATTGTTTGAGCCTTGCGCGGCGTGGCTGGTGCATAGCGCGCTAACGGGTCGCATCTGAGGTGTTGGCTCAGGAGCTAGAAGGATTGCCACGGCAAAATATACCCGTAGTCGACACAGCGGGCTGCAATCTAGGACTTGAGGCTGTTTTGGATTATCTACAAGGGGTGGAGTCGACGTGGACAAGACGGCGCCGTTACTCGGGGCATCGGAGTTTTCGGCCGAGTCGTCCTGGGGGAGGAGAGAGCAGGAACGATTGGAGTCTGCCCGACTAAGTAAAATCGCCCGGCTCCCGGTCTTTTCCAGACCACAGGAACATGCCGATGCGGCAACAAACAAGAAAAAAAGAGTAAGTTTACATGTACCTTGAGAACTCCACTTTACACGATGCCGTACTCTCGCCGTGTCGGCCTCATCAACGCTCTTCGTGAGACTTGTATCAGAGGCGTGTGGCTAAAGCTCTTCCGTGCCCGTCCGTCGAAGCACTCTAGAACAAAACTTGCAAACCTAGCGTAGCCGACGTGCCAGGCTACGCTCTTGGAATGTCTGTTCTCAATCGAATAAACCTTCTTTTCAATGTTTCTAGAAACACACCATAGACGCGCTACCGGACTTTCTCCCTGACATGTCGGGGCGGTCGCAGTTGCCAGCGACCTAGCCAGCCGCTCGACATGCCCTCCGGAGCCTTGCCGAACCACCTGAGCACCTACCATAGTTTCATCACCTTCTACACCGGTACATTGGGCGCAAGGGTGTCTGCAGCCGAACGCCTCAGTGTTTCCACATGATCCTTGCGAACATCGATGATCTGCACGTCAATCGCGTCTTTGGACGGCAGAGCTAGGAGTATTTGGAAGTGTGCATCGTGAGCGCATGGGCGTTTTTCTTGGTAAGGGTCTCCTAAGGCTCTTACCAGTGAAGGGGTTCCTGGCTATATGGCTTCCTAGAATGCTAGGTGGAGCGAGTCAAGTGTAATGAATTCATGGGCTTGCGACAGATGACGATTGTGGACTGGGTCACTTGATACCATGGAATGAGAATAAAGACCAGGGGTTCGCGCGCTGCTGTGGCTGTTGTTTGTTGTTGAAAGTTGACCTCTACAATCGTTTCTCACCGAGTAGTCTCACGATCCATAGGGCTGGCCTTGAGAAGGATCTGAACCTCATTTCTCGATACGACATATCGGCCCATATCCTCTCACCAACTAATCAACCAAGTCAACTCATTATAAGTCGACAGAAAGACCCAATTGATTGAGAAGCTATCTATCCATCATGGCGAAAACAACACGTTCACCCTTCCTCGATATTCTCCCCCCAGAACTCCGATTGCACATCTATACACACCTCCTCGTCGCCCCTACATCCATCAAAGGTCCCGTTGCCCGTCATGAGACCAAATACGACCTCCATACCGCCATTCTCCGAACCAACAAGCAAATTTACCACGAAGCTCGCTCTGTATTCTTTGGCAAAAATACTTTCTACATAACCTCCATACCGCCAACCTCATCCAGCAGCAACTCCAGTCATGATATCGCAGAGGAAGAAGAAGAAGGCTCGGGAGCCTTTGAACCCCCTCTCCAACTTACCGACCTTCCTTCAGTCCGCCATCTCGAGGTCGATCTACTTTACTACCCCAACTCCATGACGACAACTCTGGATTCCCGCGACGGCGTCTGGAAACCCGTGTCTATCGGTGCCAGACGCTACACAACTAGCTTATCCTATCTACTTAGCACCGTCTCGCCAAGTCTGCTCAGCTTGACCCTCTGCGCAGACACACGCCGCTACATCGACAGCACCTCCAGCCAGGACCCTCACCGTGTCAGCACCAAATCCGAAACCGACATCGAGCGACTGCAAGTGCAAAAATTACTTACGGGATTTTACATGGCGGACAGCAACTCTCTCTTGAGGAAAGCAATGAAGGACCTACTCGTTCGGGATGTCGGCCTGCATTTCGATTTCCCAGAAAGTTACTTTGACTTCATGGTTGGCAGAGAGAGGCTTTGTGGACAGAGTCTCGTGGAGTTGGCGGGCCAGGTGTTGGCGGCTAGGAGTGAGATCAGGTTCAAGGCTGCGATGCAAGAGGCGGGTGTAGGAAATGAGTTTGCGGAGGAGGGTACAGTGAATTTGATTCCGTTTCCGTGTTTATAGGGCGCTGGTCAGGGTTGAAAGATAGATGACGGGATGCTAAAATGTTGTTTGTGTAGGAGCGTTGGCATGATACCACGAGTCGAGAATACGACGAGCATTAGAGGGCGTTTGTTGCATACTTTGGCTTGGGAGTTCGCTGTACAGGGAAGTGCACTGGAGTATTTGGAAGCATTGTGTTTTTGTTACTCTATTGCTATTCTTTCACGATACCAGTAACATGCGAACAAAAAAGACGCTTGAATCAAGGCGCTGAAATTTCGTTCCACAAATGTAAAGAGTAATTGTCCCACATCGCGTTCTTCGTTACTGTCGTAAATCGTAAACCGTCGTCTCATATCAATACATACATGCCGAAAAAGCAGTCAAGGCGGAACATAGATGAAACGCAGAGGACAGGCAAGTAGAGGAAGAAGTGTAATAATACAGTCGTGTAGAAACCTACACATTCTCAAGTTCCTGAACGCATCTAGTAGTCCCTCCTTCGGTGTCGCCTCGTCTTGACAGGACTGCCATCACCCTCAGAGTCGCTGCTGAAGTAATCGTAATCATCGCGACCATAGTCATATCCATGGTCTGGACGGCGATCGCGATCGCGCCTATCGTCCTTTCGCGAATCGCGATCGTCGTGGCCGCGGGACTTGGAACGGAAGCGATCGATTACGCTGCGGCTTCTAGCACGCAGACCAGGACCTTTGCTGCGCTCACGTTCATGCGCGCGAGTCCGGGATCGGGAGCGAGAACGGGACGTGGAGTGGCGATCGCTTCGGCTTCTGTTGGCATTGTTAGAACTGAAACCAGCCAAGTATGGGGTGGCGTTATTCACCTTGAGCGTGTCGCAATCTGCCTGGCACCCAACGCACCCGCAGCTGCTCCTGCAAGCGTGGTCAGCCTACTTTTACCCAACGATCTGCCCGCAAATCCTCCCGCCAACGCACCTCCCACCGATGCCGCCAGGCTCTTCTCGCGCAGATCCATGCTATCGAATCTATCGCGCACTTTAGTCATGCGCGAATCATCTCGACGGTGGTCTTTGCTAGAGCGGGACTGGTGGGAGTGAGAGTCAACGGACCTAGCCCTGTGACGATGTTCACGACGAGGCTTGGTGCTCTCACGGCGAGAGCGAGGTTGGGAGTCGTTGTATGCGACCACTGGCTGTTCAGCGGACGGGGGGATGTAGGTCGGGTAGACTGCGCTAGGCACTGGCGCAAAAGCAGGCGCAAAAGTAGGCTGAGAGTTGGAGCGCTGACGGCTAAAGGGCGGCGGAGACGGTTGGTAGCCAGCGCCAGTCGCAGGGAACTCGGTATGATGATAGGGATTCATAGGAGAATTCGAGCCAACAGGTGGAGGCGGAATGGGCGCGTCTACCGCGGGCGACGGCGCGTATCCAGGGCCAGGAATGTACCTAGAGCTTCTGGGAGCATCGCGCTGGCCATAGTCTAGAGTGACACCACGTGGCTCTGCAGGTGCTGGCTTCGGAGTGTTAGTAAGTGGGCGCTGAAGCAAGGCCGCAAGAGGCGGCTCGTAAGAAGGAGTGAAAGCAGCAGAAACGGGAGAACCACGAGAAAGAGTGCGAAGCAAATGAGGTTGAAAAGAGAAAGGGGTGGACGAAGTCGACGTTGTCCGGCTTCTCAACATGGGCGGACAGCTGTTCGCCGGTGTTGGATGCTCGGGCATTGTCGCAAGCGTCGCGCGTCGAAAAGATGAGAGATTATTTACCTGAGGAGAGTATCCGTAGGCAGGAGTAGCAGATGGGCGGTGATCCTGCACGGGGCTAGGAGCATACTCCTGTGGATTATACGGCTTATACTCGGATGTAGGCGGAGGAGGGAAGTAGGGCTGTCCCTGCTGTGGTTGAGCCATGTCTCTTGGAGGGCTGTGCTGTCCGTCAAAGTCGCTACTATGTCTACCGTGTCGTCCCCGACTCAGACCTCTACTAGCAGTCGTTCCAGTGCTCTTTGCGCGTCGTCGCTCTCTCTTTCGTCGCTCTCGTTCGCGCTCGTAGTCGGTGTCGTCCGTGTAGTAGTCGGAGTACTCAGTCGGCGGGCTGCGCTCTTGTCGTGAGCTGCGCTTGCTGGATCTTTCTTCGCTGTGGTGTCGTTCTCTTTCGTGTCTGTCGCTGCGTTCTTTACGGTGTTTCTTGATTTCTTTCTGTTCTGCGGGTGTGAAGTAGCCTCCGGGGATCTTTTCGAAGAACTTGTCGGGAACCTTCTCTGCGCCGACGCTGATGGCCTTCAAGGCTAGGGCTGCCATCTTTCAATGGGGCCGCGAAATCCGGATGTCGAGGTGACGTAGGGTTGTCTTGCGAGCAGCGATGTGATTGGAGCGCAATCGACCGGTCCCAGCGATTCAACGAGGGAGCCTTGTTGGTGTGATAGTGTGCAGGAAGGCCGACGAGTGGCAATGGAGCGGACTGCGCAGCGCGGATTATAGTGTGTAAGCGATATAAATTGTACTTGGAGATGTGCGAGGTGTGTTGCTGGAGGACTTCTTGAGAAGAAAAAGCGCGGGGAAGGAGGCCAAGTATAAGATGTGCCGCGGCAAGTGACTTTTGACGTACGGCGGCAAGAAGCAATTAGATTTGTTGCAATTGGGCAGGTGCGCTTAAAAGACGACAATATAGCTGATTCGACGCATAGTGCGATTCCGTGGCAGGCGCCTCGTCTACATCGTGAAAATGACGTCGTTCGTCATCGACGTGGCTCGTGCGCTACTGTCATTGGAGCCGCAACCCGGGGATCAGCATAGACGTTGTAGATGAATCCTACGATGCAAAAAGCATCCCGATCAACGTTGATCTCGCAGTCATCCATGCACGATGCGAACACCACAAAGACGCCTCTTTTCATTCCCATATGTGTTCTGGAGATGCTGAGGCGACGCAGGCTTCGCCCACTGTGGCCTTCAGAAGTCGTATTCAACCGTATGCGACGCACGGTTGCCACTGCATCTATTCTCCGCATGCAATCCTACAAAGTTCTGGCCTCATTGCCGGCTGTGGACGGGACCAAGCCTCCTCGAAATACGCATTCCATGTACCCCTTGCTTAAAACCGGGTCGCAATGCCATAAAACGCAAGGCTCCTGCGAGGAATTACCCGGGCGTGGCGGGCGCGGCCTATCGTGAGATGGTTGTGCGTTGGCAAGGCTCGTCAGCGTCGCAGCCTCAACCACTCAGACGCCTGGGGCTATGTGCGATGACGCCATGTTCGAGCTTCTGTGCTCACCGCCATCATGTCATGGGTCACGAAACATGGCTTTCTTGTGTGCATTTGTATGGCTTTCATTGAGGAATGTGATTAGAAACTGGAAGCCCAAATGCGCAGACATGGACCGGGTATCTTGTGTATCAAACTAATCATACGCTGTACTACCAGCGAAGAGGATGGAATGAAGATCATCAGCGGTCATGGGCCGCTTTACACCACTTGATCAGCAGCTACTGGTGCAGGGCTACGTACTTCTCCAGCGGGTCTACCAGCACTGTCTGGAACCTCAACCATGTCCTCAACCATTCCGAGGAATCTTTGTCTGTATTCATCGCTCGTGGTAGTAATACTCATGGGGCCGTGATCTTTTCCAAACTTCAGTGTGTTGAATAGCTTAACCAGACCTGTCATCGTATGCGCCTGAAGAGCGTCTTTCGACCAAAAGAAGTCGAGAACGATGGCTCGGTAAACCCACTTGCCGTCACGCGATACGACACCTGTGCGCCATGTAGATCCTCGACCGGGGGGCGGCGGCACGTCACCCGAATTCAGGTCGGCGGGATAGCGGACGAGAAACAACGAATAATCCACTGCGTTGTTGCTTTGTAAGATCTTTGAGTCCCGAGAGAGTTGGGCAATGAGCTCCTCCTTCTGGTCGATAGTTACTCGGACTTTGTCTTCAAACTCATCAATAAGTCGATCCTTGACACTCTCCGGTGCCAGTCGTCCGTTAGCCACGTCGCGTTCAGGATAGAAGTAATCGTTCGGCTTCAGATCATACGTCTCCCAACGTTTTTGCTGGTCCTTGCTACAACTTGACTTCCCGTAGAGGATATTCTCCATTATGATGTGATGACTTGGTGCAGCGCCTAGTGCAGCACCGATGGTGGCAGTAGGGCAGTAGAGGAGGTCTGTTATACGGACGAGGAGGGAGTCCTCATTCAGCTCCATGTGTTCGACATAGGGTTCGAGAAGACGATCGCGAAAGAAGGATTGCTCGAACTGTCGTGGGAGTGACTTGATTAGATACTTGGAATTAGGCGTTGTAAAGAAAGTCTGCTGCGCATTAGCTGGTTGCTCTCAGATATCATATCGAGCGCGTACTGATCCAGAGTATCCCAGGTCTCCTATGGGGACCAGGTCGGTCCGTTTGCCCTTGCTAGGAGAGCGGAAGCTCTCAATGTATCCTTCCTCTTCAATCTCCCAAGTATCGTTCCTTAACTTCTTGAATAGAGACGCGCGATATCGAGCTAGAGTAAGACTGAAGAGGGCGAAGAAGGCATATATACGCGCAAACAGGCCTAGATGCGCGCTCTCATCTTTCCGAGGCGCGTCAGATCTGAAGATGGCGCGCAAGATAGACGCGCTGATGAGGCGATCTCGACGTCCCATTTTGAAGTTTAGGGAAATGGCAGCTGTTTGCAGGAATAGAAAGGAGGTCTGCGTTGTGGACGCGTGAAGCGATACATTATCGCGGACCGTTGAATATCAGAATGACGTCACCGCGCTAACGATAGGCCTCCATGTGTTACCTGCTCGGGCATGTCTTCACCAGTATACCGAACCTCATCAACGTGGACGTTTAGCAGCTCACATGAAGAATCGGAGTTCCCACCATGTGGGTGAATTATCTGGATGATCGGCGAGACCTGACGAAGCGGCTCGTAGGCTTCTCGCTCGCTGCAGCTAGCAGTTAGCACACAGCACAGCCGCCACAACGGCGCCACAGATTGTTTTCATTCGCAGTTGTTGGCCCCCAGATTCAGTTTTTCCGGTAAGATATAGATTGACTTGCATTGTAGAAGAGGAAACTCGAGGAGTATCATATGTAACACGCAGTTGCAATGGACATTCTCGACAAGAATGAGTTTGCAACCTTCGACCGCCATGCTGCAACCTGGCAAGAAGCACTACAGGAGATCATCCTTGTACCAAACTCTACAATTGTCCTGATACGCGACCAGTGTTCAGGGCGTCACTAGCTTTACCTCGGGATCTCCGTGTGTTCGGCCTACAACTCTCAGGGAAGCTGCTGGCTACGCGCCCTGAGAGTGCGGAAGACCTATTGGCTGCAGCGATAACTCCAGTCCTAGTACATCAAATTCCAGCACTCATCAGAACTTGACCCACGCTTTTTTTTTTTTGTTACAGAACATTCGTTCTAGAGCTCCTAACCTCGGCCGTGTTGTTTTGCTTGGCAATATCAATGCATCTTGGAACCAGAGTCTCGACTGTGGATCCTGATAACCTCAGATTGGCGAGCTATATATTGCTCCTTGGGGTCGCGCCCCAACCGATGTCCCGCTCGGCACGTCTTCCGTTGTTTCATCCTGGTCCCTTATGGCGCTCGCACTAAGCGTGCCGCTACAGCGATACAACGGCGAGAACCAACATGGGTGGGCTTTCGAGTCTCGCAGAACGAAAGCAGAGGTCGGTATGCAATCTGGAATTGGATATGGAGCCTTGCAATCAAGCCTTGGCGGCTGTGCAACAGTTACACAAAGCTAACGACTACGTACCACCCCAGTACAAATCGATCCAATGTAGACCTTGACACGGTACAACCCGCCCATGTAAGCGTCTAGACATACTCGTCTAACACACTAGACCCTTAGGCCCAGGCAGTTCATGCCCGGGCTATCAGTTTGACGGCTTGCACCCCACATTATTTCGCCTCTGTAGCTCGCCTTACAGTTCGAAAGTTCGCCCAGACGCCTCAGCATGCCCTCTCGGAGGTTTCCAATATTCCCGTTCGCAAGCTACTGGATAAATTCTGCGTCTCACAACTGCAGGGTCATCAAGCCACTGCTTACTGGCCCTGTCTGCTATGGGGATTATCCTGACCAAGGGATTACGTTCGGCATATAAAGCGCGAGACTCTCCCTTTGGTTTGACAGCATACTCGTACTACCTCAAAACTATAGTATTCTTTGTCATACCAGACTAATAGCAGGCAAGTCTGCTCGTCCGCAGTGCCAGTCTTCCATCTTTGTACCCTTTTATCCCGTTCATCACATTCACTCCATACCCCAAACATACGATGGCAAGTGCAGACGTTCAGCAGCCGCCTGCGCAGGAAGCCGCACCCGCACTGCCTGATTACCTCACAAATCCCGATGCTGTCCTTGGAGATAAAGATGCCAAGTGGCGATACGGCAGAGCCCCAGATTACTCAAAAACAAGAAAGGTTTTTGCTGAGAGTGAGTTACTGCATATGGTAGCGAAGCTGCAGGTCAGACGTAGTGCACCTTACTAAGAATGCATAGCAAAGCAAATGACGCACGAAGCCGGATCACTTCCGGAGCTCGTACAAAACCTCGTCAAGAACTGGGAAGTCGAAGCATCCTTCAAGCCTAGCATTGACGACTGGCGTACAATCGATCGTGAGAATTACTCATTTGCCATCAATGGCGGCAAGCCTGAAGGTGCGGAAGCCATGCTCAAGGTCGGCACATACAATGCTATCATCGCGCCAAACGAATACTACTCGCCCGACTACTCTGATTTTGCTTCGTCGCACAAGACGTTCAAGCGCATGATGCCTACATTCGCATGGGAAGTACTAGAAGTCTACAGCGGTCCACCGACAGTGAGCTTCCGGTGGCGACACTGGGGCCAAATGAAGAACGACTACGTCGGCTTCAACAACAAGGGGGAGAAGGTCACAGCCAAAGCACATGGAGGTTCTATCGATATTCAGGGTGTTACTGTCGCCACTGTCAACGAGAAAGTGCAACTACAGGCCGTTCGCACTTGGTTTGATCCCATGGATATGTTCAGACAGATCGCACCCGACGGTGTAGTGAAGAAGGAGGAGAAGCCCAAGAACATGTCACCAGGAGAAGCTCTTGACGAAGCTCAGGCTGGTGTCAAGGCGCCTGAGGAGCAGGAGCTGCCTGATGAGTTCATTCAGTCTAAGGAGGAAGTCGAGCAGACCATTGCCGCTCTCGATAAAATGACAACTGAAGAAAAGATGTCAGGTTTACAGAGTATGCCTGCTGGCCACCCCGAAGTGTCGACGTCTTCTAGCACTGAGGGTGCGTGCCCTTTCATGTCTGAAGGTTCCCGCTGAGGTACATGTCAATGCGAAGTTCACGCGACTGGATGTTTATAGCCTTTCGGATTACTAGAGATTAAGAGCGCATGATTTACGGGCGAGGAGCACTGAGCGAATCCGTATTGTGTCTTGTATATACGATTTTATTGCAACCCATCTATCCTTTCTCAAGAGTTCTATGTTTTCACTCTCGTCTTTAGAGTTTTGTATATTGGAGTAGAAACAGTGCAGTGTATCAACCTCGGCCGATCAATCCATCGACCTACTACCAGCGATCAATCCGAACGCGGCGATCCTACCCGGTGGCATTTCGATAACTCAAATCAAAAACTGGTGACGTTACACCGCGATCGGCGCGAATACTCCGATCTTTGAGATTCTTTGGTACGATGCGCTGTTAGGCGCAATAGCGTCGACTAGTGAGTGAGTACCCCAGCCTCCACCATTAGAACACCTCCCAGCCACACTAATGATGGGAGGACGTTCAACCCTTGCTTTCAGAATATCGACCCTTCCTGCAGCAATCACTGTATGCTTCTAATTGGTCATTGGTGCAACACCCACCTATTCCAAATTTCGGCACTTTCTTCTCCTTCTGCTTCTTTGCCTTTCTAGCCGCCTCTCGTTGGTTTCGTTCTGCTACTGTGTCGAGAATAGCGACCTCGTTAGTAGCTTGTGCGATTTCGATGCTATTCGCGAAATGCGTGCTGAAGGTGAGCCTCGTTCTTGCAAACTCCTGAGCGAAGGGATGGCCTATGGTTGGGCGCAGTGGCTACTCGCCAGCGGAATTCATCGTTATATCGGCAATATCTGGGTTTATGGCCATTAGAAGAGGTAATTTCCTTGTCCTTCCGCCGCTGTACTCTTATTGTCTTCGCATATCGCGATAACGTTGGGTACATCTAAAATCGCCAAAGCAAGAACCTCGTGGCGGACTAAGAGCTTATCCAGTCCCTTCGTTCACTTGCATATCTTTATCCCGTCCGATGTGGTTCAATCTCAGTCGACTCTGATCATTTGGCCACTAATTTGATTATTCCTGTCTATCTATTTCAGAGCGGCTGTGATGCATTGGAATCCTTGAGCTCATTTTCAGACATGAAACTTGTCTGAGCAATCCGTCTACAAGGCTTTGACTGTCGCTTCTAGGATTGCTCTCGATGAAGAGGATTGCATTAGCGATAAGTGTTATGTTCTGTCGCTTGCTTGTGGTGTGCGATGATGATTTCAATAGGAGCGTGTTGCCTAATATATTGTTTCGAAGATTTGCAGTCAACGGGGTTAGCCAGCTACAACTGGTATTGTTTGAACTCAAGTACTATAAGCATACTGGAACCATGATTCGACTAGCGAGCCACCTCAGGATGTGTCATTCCCGTTTGACCTTGTCTCCATCCCTATGAAGGCAAACACTATATTGGCTTTTGCTTTCTCCTATCGAGATTAGCCACCTCACACATCACTCACAGCGATGGCAGCCAACGCTACTGGCCCGTACAACTGTAGAACAACTCCGCATCTGACATGAAAGCAAACGATTCTTCCAAGTTTACATCCGCAGATGGAAACATTATATACCCCTTTCCTGATGACATCCACGTCAAAAACCACGTCTCACTGCAGAAGTTGGATGGAGAGATACATACCAAAAACTCGCGGGGAGCAGGTGGAAAGACTGAAGGATACCAAAAAGATCAAAACACAAGGATTAAATGGAAACTGCCAGACATGGGCCAGATTCTGTAACAGGTGACTGTGTCTTAGTACACCCACTGGCTGGAGTCATCATAGACACCCTTTGAGCTATCGAAGAAGAATTCTGACGCATCGGTGACGGTGAGGTTGATATCCAGGCCACTTCTGAGTATTTTCAACCTGCAAGGAGGTGATTGAAGGAAGCTGCACCAGACATCCATGAGATGCCATAAATCTTTGCATTTATAGTAAAGAGCACATCAAATCTGATGCTGCTTGGGCCAGCAGACTTAGTCACTTCAGTAGTGAGGAAGACTAGCCTAAACACCTTAGATGAAGGTAGCCGACTCACTCGTAACGACAACGTGAAGCGTAAGTAGGCTGGTGTAGCTAAAGCGGTAAGAATGCAACGTATCGACTGTATTCGAAGAGATGATCGAAGATGGCAATGGTGCTTGAAGTTGGAAGAAGTGAAGGGAATAGCCTCGTTTTCTACGCAAGGAAACGCGAATCGAGAGCCACTGTTGCTAGGTGTATCAGAAGACTACTTCGTTGAGATGTCGATTGACTCTCTGTCCCTCGAGGAATTATCTGAAAGCTAGAAACAGCATGCGTAGAAGAACCAGAATGCAGCGGCGACAGGTATGACAGAAAGAGATCTTGAGTACGGATATTATCCAAATCGCATAATGAGCTCACACTACAAGAAGAAAAAGAAGAAGCTCTTGAAGGTTGGTTCAGATGGAAGTACCCAATATCCTGCAATGTGAAAGCCTGAAGACGCCACCACATAGCAGCAGCGCATATGGACTGCTGGCAGTTGCCGAATGAGACAATGTACAACGCATGATGGATCTTTTCCCAATGCAAGCTGTAGCAGTCACAGATGAAATGGATTGATGATATTAGATAAAAGGTATGAGACATGTTCCGGCAATTGCAATCACGGCCCAACATAAACAGTCAGCTCTATAATACATGACACATTGACTTTGATAGCCGTTCCCACTTCGCTTGCGCCACCGAAGCAGCCTGAACCTATGTCTCTCCCGGTAGGCCAACACCTCTCAGGGTTTTGTTCGTGTACAGCGGGTGACACTATCTATCGGAACCTGAATGTACCCTGCATGAACGCATCCACTCTTCTATCGAGAAGGTGTTTTCTCTTACTGCTGTAATACAGGTTTAGTGTTTGAAGATTTGGATAGCTGATATTGAATTAGGAAAACAGTCCCGCCACAGCCTTGCCGACCATGGTTGCCTACCCAACCAAGTCAGGCTGGTGTGATTTAAGGATGACCTACTGTAGGCAGCAGTGAGTCATACCTCCTTTACTTCATCATCAACATGGCGTGTGGTCACGGTTTCATGCTAGCTTGTGGCTACGCGCCAGGCTTTTGGACGCGACTGGTGAAGACACGGTATCATGTGTCTTACAGCTTGCACAAGAAGGCTGAAAGCTGGTCACACAGGATTGCGCAAATTTTAGCGGTTGAATGAGGCAATGTGCTGAACGTGTGGCACGCTAGAGGGCATGTCTCGTCTGCCTGCGACGGAGATGGTGAGGTCGCTCTCGTTGGTGTGTCAAGGTGACTCAGCCCGCAAACCAAGGCCTTGTCTTGCCGGATCAACTCGGCATCCGATTTGGTGCGAGGCTAATGGAGGGCGGGCAGCGCCGATGAGTCGTCAGCAGGTCGGTCACTTGGCGCTTCTGGAAGGGGCGACGATGGGAAGATGCAGCCTGCAGCTGCAAACTCTGCTGAGGGCGTGGGAGGCGCGAACCATGGTCATCACTTGCTCTGGAGAGATGTTCAGAGCGCTGGTCGGATGAAGAGAGCCGAGGCGATTTGCAGATGGACGCATTTGGACTCGCTTTGGGGAAGAGGTCCGGCGTCATCAGCCACTGCGGTGTGCGAGAGTGGAGCAGGGCATAGCAGAGCAAGGCGGCGATGTGTTGGCAGCAGTTCATTGCTGCTTGCGCCTTTTGCGTCATCAATCACGATGGGCTCGTGTGCGACGGGCGATTGCCTTGAGCGATTTTCAGCCATGTTTGCATCGCATCGCATCACGGCATGGACCATCGGATGCGCTGCAAATGAAGGCGTCGCATGCTGAGCAGCTGAGATTACGAGCGTCGCAGCAGCCGTCGAGGGGGTCGGCCGCAAATATAGCCACGAAAAGCACGGTGAAGGCACAAAATGACCCGTCTCGGGATGGCGTCTTTGGCGCGCCCAATGACACAACAGGCAATGTGAAGACGCGTGCTTGGCTCCCAGACGGTCGGTCCCTTCATCTCAACATAGCTGAACGGGGTTTGTGAGGGGGTGTAGCAGACAGTCTGGGACTCTGGCGCTACCATGGCACGGAGCGTTCGAGAGCAAACGCGCCTAGCGGGAAAGGAAAGGAGACGCCGTGTGTCGCAGCAGCTTGTCGCGTCGCAATCAGCGTGAACAGCCTCGTTGCGCGCGCAGGGAATGGGCGGGTTACAGAGGGCCATTTACCGCTGCGCCAGGCATGGCGGCAGGCCGTGTTGGCATGCCTGCCTGTAGCCTAGGAGGAAGCCGCCATGCGTGATGATGGAGCGTCAGTCTCGTCTCACGCTCGATGGCATGGTAGCAGCAACGTGTTGAACAACGAGTGTATGAGCAACAATAGAGTGGGGGATGGCGATATCGCTGCCCAAGCAACCACCACTGCAAATCACGTACTGCCATTTCCACCTGCGATGGCAAATAAAAAAAGCGCGAGCGATGAGTCTTCCAAGGTCGGGTTGTGTGGCAAAGAGGCAAGCTGGCCATAGCGCCCGGGTGCGATGACTGGACTGGACTGGGGGCGCTGTAGGTTACGGGGTTCCTATTAGTATCGCCAGCGCCGCCCAGCCCGTCACCCTCATCAAGACAGCAGCAATGGACTTCACGAACATCTACAGCGCCCCCTGCGGCCTAATCTAGGACGCCAACCGCTTAACGTGTTGTTCTGTTCTCTGTCGCCTACCCAACTACTACCCAAACCGCAAACCGTCCCATCTTTGTCCAGGTAGCAGCCGACGCTTCGACCTCTGTCGCCGCCACACTGCCGCCTACCGCATAGACTCATCTCGCGCCTCCAGTCATACACGACACGAGACGAGAGAGCCTGTCCTTTTATACTCCTTCTCCCGTACCTGCGTCGCGACCAGCACCCCCTCTGTTCGCGCCTTCCTACCTTTACCGACTCCCCGACCGCCACTTCCTCACACGTCAGACCTCTACACCACCAACCCGCAAACAGCTCTTATGTACACCACCACCCAATAATAATAAATCAACAAACAAACACTCCCACACAAACACTCTCCAACAACCATCCGCGCTTCCACCGCGAATACACGAAGTCGCTCAGCCTGGTGATCCTTCCTCACGGTAGTCACCATCCTCGAACACTTCCCACATCGCCTGCCATCAACACAATGTGCCATTCGGCCAACACTACTCCAGTCACTCGTCACTCAGAATTCACCACTATTTCCGGAAACAAGGCCTTCATCCGAGGCCTCGCTTGCTAGAATCCCCCCGCATCCCCTCAGACATCCAGTTCTTGCGACAGCGCCCGCTGTTCAATAGCTGCAATATCAGAGTGCTTCGCGGTCGGTCTATCACAACGGTCTTGTTTCGGTGATTCTGCAGTTGACAGTGACTGGAGCCCGCTCTAGTCCGCACCTGGCAGCTTTTCGACCACTTGACACTGCTCGAATCCTACTTCCACCTGCGACTTCGTCAATCCCCTCAACCTCCTACGTATACGTTCCGCCTTCGAAACCTAGCCTCTTCCAGCACACAACAAAGAGAACCGCGTCTCGAAATATACGTCAGAGCTCACAGGGTTGCTCTCTACGGTTTGTCCCATCGGTTAAGTTCTCGGTCACCCCACGACCACCCGATCACGCCTTGCGCCACCTCTCCAGGTCTACCTAACGGTCAGCACTTCGAGACGTAACGACAAAGCCTAATCACCCATCTCCGCTCACTCCTTATTGTCTACATTTCCTTACCAGGTACCGTCCTGTATACCCCTCCTTCATCATGAGTCTTGCTATTCCTCTCCCTAGCCACGGCTACATGGTTGAGACCCATCCTTATGCCGCTCCTCTTTCTTCCTCTGCTTCCTCTTCCACCTCATCAGTATTCTCAGACGCTGCGTCACAAGCGTCCAGCGCAAGCTCCACATCGTCTCACTCAAACTGGGACTCAGAAGAATGGAGTCGCAACCAAGTAGCACCGCCGACCTCGGTCGACCCTGCAAGCTTGTCAGCTTTCCAGCCCATCAGCCGAGTTAGCACATATCCTCAGTATCAATCTGCAGTATGCCGGGAGCCCGCACAGGAGAGGTTACCTTCCCTGCGCACCGAGCTTCTGGCCCCACTGGAGCAACGACAGAATCCTCGTCGATCGTCGGCAGCTGTAAACCAAAAGGCTCCACCCCAATTGGTACGGCAATCCGATCGAAAGGTCAACTTCGTCGATTGCCTCGTCGGTTAGTACACGCTTTACCCCTGGACCATGGTTCCCCCGCTGATTCACCCTTCTTAAGATTCTGCCACCCAGATGGTTGAGGTTATCTGGCAACTTTCTGAGCCCAAGAGCCGCTGTGAGAATGCCTCTGGACGCGGAGTACTTCCCCTCCGCATGTTCATTCAGGAGACACTTCGTCGCTCTCGCACAAGCTACTCTACGCTCCAAGTCGCCTTGTACTACTTGATCCTGATCAAGCCTCATCTGCCTAAGCATGACTTCACCATGTCTCAGCCTGAAGATGCATCCCTTCGTGCGCTGCAGTGTGGTCGTCGCATGTTCCTTGCTGCGCTCATTCTCGCCTCAAAGTATCTGCAGGACCGCAACTACTCGGCTCGCGCATGGAGTAAGATCTCTGGCCTCAAGGTCTGTGAGATCAATACCAACGAGATGGCTTTCCTCGAGGCTGTCAACTGGAAACTCCACATTGTTGACTCGGTATGGGAGAAGTGGCAAGAAGTTGTCTTGAGGCACACTCCTACTCTTCCACCGCCATCACCTGGCGCTCCCATTCCCAACACTTGGAAAGACGTCATCCCTGTCTTGACGCCTGAGTTGGACATCATTCAAGTGACTCGCAAGGCACCCAACACTCCTGTGCGTCCTCCTCTGAGGCCACAGCTGAACGCATCGCCTTACCGCACTCCGTCGCTCGATGGTTACGGATCCCAGGAGAGCACACCAACTCCGTCGCGCTACCAAGTGCCTCGCTTCTTGGAGCCGAAGCCTGATCTTCCTCACACTCCATCGCTGCCATCACTGGCTCGTTTGGGTCCTTTGCCGACACCGTCTTTGACGCCGCAATCCATTACCAGCAACACTCCTGCAGCGAGTGCCATGGCTTTTGGATCATCGCGACGCACATCGATGTGCTCGGCAATGCAACAGGCACAGTGCTCGTCATTGGCGCGCACCTGTGTCGACCAGTTCAACCCAAGCGTCAGGAATGGACTAGAAGCGTATCACTTCCCAACCCGACGACCCTCCCTGGCTCCCTCCAACTCATCCCTATCATCCTCTCCAGAGTCAATGATCTCGGACAACTCACGCACTTCTCGTGCTTCGTCAATCTCGTCGGTCTCATCTGCCGGCTGGGCGCCAACTCAAAATCAGGCCAACTTGGCTCGATTGGCGACCTGTCGCAGCGCGAGGCTTCCGTACCCCGTATTGTCGAAGTGCAAGGAGCAATACGAGTATGCTCCAAGCGAGGCCATGTCCTCACCTGATCTGGACAGCTTCCATATCGATGATTCGGATTCTTCGCCAGGCAAGGTTGAGAGCCCTGCGTTTGTCGCTCCTGCGAGTCGTAAGCGTGGAAGGTCTTCAGTCGACCTCCAGCAGAACGTGCGTCACTTGCTTCACAGCACTCGCTCCGCATTCGACCTTCGTGCTCAGAAGCCTGTGCTCCCTGATAGATCAGTGTCACACTCATTCGCCTTCTCATCGCGCAGTGAACCCAAAGGGCTGCAGTCCCCCAAGAACACTGTTCCGTACTGCTCGCGTCTTCCTATCCAGAAAGACTTTGGCAAGAAGAGATCGTGCTGCAGTACTGAGGTTGCACAAGCCTTCCGCCCACAAGGTCCAGGCATGTGGGCTGGCATCCTCTAGACATGACAACATCGTCTACACAATATTGAAAGCCCAAAGAAAGCTTAACAACAAAGAAAGAGAAGGAAGTATCAACGCATTTATTCACTGTTCGTATTTTACACACAGTCACACACTCTACACACCCGTGTATATTTTCCTTCTCAACCTCCGAACCAGCCATGTGTGTATTCTCCTTTTGGGCGTCTCAACAGATCTCATTTGCTAGTTCAGCTCCGGTATACCTATTTGGGTTACTTTTGGCGTTTCAACTTCACTACCAACTTGGCGTTATATCTATTCCCGGAAAGCTCGGTTATGAGCGAAAGGTGGGGGAAATACCTTGATTGCAGTCGGATGCATTAGCATGGGTTCAATGGAATAAGGCGTAGTTTGTGTCCGCACGCACATGCGCCCCTTTGGTTGGGTTGGATGTACGTTTACGCTGCGGTGGGTAAGGTTATATCCAGTGAGTAGGTAGTGAGTAGTAAGCAGATGTTGATGATTCTAATACCTCACTTGTTGCTTGTTGTGTATACCATGGTGATGTAAAGGTCGTGTTGATTTTCTACGACGAAGTTCCCCTTACTATGGATGGTTGAACTGACTGTGTATAGGCACTCGCGCGTCTGCTGTCACATTCGCTCCGTCTATCTCGACCCGTGATTGCCAGGCCCAACCTAAATTTTCCTAGTATCATTGACATGCACCTCCTCCCCTTCCCCGACCTTGCCCATCGCTCTAGCAACTGTAACACTCTCCCTTAATGCTCTTCCTAGAACGCCTCTTACCCCACCTTCCTCCAGCACCATCACCCCCGCAATCGTACACCCCTCCGGACTTGTCCCCATATCCCTCAATTCTCCCGGCTGTATCCCACTCTGAAGCATCTCCGCACTGCCTCTCATACTCTGGTAGATCTGGTCCTGAGCTATCTTACGAGGTACCCCCACAGCCACAGCGGCGTCGATGAGGCTGTCAACTATGATGGCCCAGAATGCGGGCGTGGAGCCGCTGACAGCTGTGGTAGCGGGCATAAGACTGGGCGGAATAGGAAGTGATTTACCAATCTGAGAGAATATGGCTGTTGCTAGCGCTGAGTATTGGGCTGGGAAAGAGGGCGAGGGATGGTGTTCGATGGCTGTTAGCGATTGAGAGACGAGCGCTGCTACATTTGGGAGTGTACGCAGAACCCACGTCTTTTCTTCGTCGTCTTTGGCTTCTGGGTCGGCGCCAACGAGTGATTCCAGTGCAGAGCGTGACCAGCCTGCTACGATACTGATTAAGAGTTTTCCCTGCAATGCCTCTTTGACACCCTCTTCTTGTAATGTTGCTTCGACTTGTGAAGGGTCGACACCGAGGATTATGACCTCTGAAGTTTTGATGGCGGTTATATTGTCTTTCCTGAAGATACGGACATTTTGATGCTGAGAAAAGAGATCTTGAAGTCGCCTTTCTGAACTCTCACTTTGGACGCAGGCGACAAATTGAGTGATGCCACGGAGAGAGTCCGGAGGGGCGTTGATGAGACTTTTCAGGATAGGTGTACCGAGATTACCTACAGTAAAAGATGTTTAGCACAATCTTTCCTATTTCTGTTTGCTTTTGGGACAACTCACCGCATCCCAGTATACAGAGAGTTAGGTCTGACATGGTAACTTCCTAGTGTGCTGATATCTTGGGTACTTCTTGCCAAAACTCGGGAAAGGAGAACTTTAGGACTTGTAATGAACCGAGGTGAACAATTTCTTCGTATGATCAAAGATCTTGTGCGAGGATATTGAATGCCAACAGAGCCTTATTTGACGATCCTCCAAAAGTCTGAATTTCGACTTGTGTAATGGTTCTCGGGAGGGAAACCGGTCCCCACTTTTCTTCACGCGACTATCAGCGGGGAAAGCGACTACGGAGGCCCACTTGTGCGCCTACGTCTCTTCTGCACCCAAACACAATCATGACGAAGATAACGCCCAAGTGCCGATAGTAGCCGCTGATTAACAAGTAGGGAGGTGCTATACTTGGTGGGATGACGACTCTAAAGCACGAATGACGGAAATTGCACCTTTTACAACAATGTATCCATTACATCAGTCTACTCCGTTAACATGTACTGTAACCTCACCGCCCTATGCCAGTTATGCCCAGAAGAACCTCCTCTTAACCTCCTTCCGTAACGCGGTAAACTCATCCTTAGTCCTCAACACAGCATCGCGGTTCTCTACTGCTCTACGAAGCAGATACCCCACACACTCACCCATACTACCCCAGGTCGTGCACTTCAATACCTCAGGCGCCTTACCACTCTCGCTCTTCTCGGCCAGCAAAGAGAAGCTGACTTCATCGGACATGCCGTGAAGCTGTCCATACGCGACAGGCACAGTTGGTAGACCAGCTTCCAAGCGCTGACGGTAAAGTCTGTGGGCTGACAGCACGCTTTCGCGATTGTGAGAGGCGAGAAAGAGATTCACAGAGGGAAACGGGCGTGCAGAGGGCCCAGAAGCACCGAATATACCAATCTGCTGACGAAGAGCACCCTGAGCTATGGTGTTGTAGGCGTTGTCCGTATCTTCTTTGGTGTCGTGGATCAGTGAACGGTTATCGGAGAGAATGTATGCGCCTCGAACGAGCTTAAGACCAAGTGTGAAGCCGTCTCTCTCTGCCTCGGCCATATGGTATGCGAGTACGTCTGAGGTGTCTTTGAGGTAAGCTTGGTAGGTGTTGTAGATAACGGCTTTGCCATCGCGGTTGAACTTCCGCATCAGCTCAAGACTTGTACGAGCGATACCCTTCTGCCAGTGCTGAGACTCTGCGTCGACGATGATCTGGACATTGCGCTCTTTGCACTTAGTTGCAATCTCGTCAAGGGCGTCAAGCATCTGTTGGGGTGGCAGTTCGCCTTTGCTGAATGCCATTGAGACTGCTGGGCCACCTCCCGTTGTTCTACAGTAGTGTCAGTAATGATGCAATTTCTTCCTTTGATCCTTTCTTGCTGTTACACATACTTTAGAGCCAGGATATCTCCCTCCGAGATGAGATCAAGAGTCCTCAACGTGCCCACCCTCCACGCCTCGATATCCGTATCGTGTGCTGCGACAGCCTTTGCATCAACGAACTTGTCTGAGGTATGATGGTTTGCAGATTCATTCTTGTGATCGAATACCATCTCCTTCGCGTACGTCAATATCACTCCTTTGAACCCCAGATCTTTCAGCTGCTTCACACACGCTCGTGTCTCTTGTTCTGTTTCTCCTGCGCAAAATTGATTGTATAGCGTTCTCTTTAGAAGAGCTTTCAGAGCGGGATTTCGGTCCACGTTGAAAAGGAGGCTTCGGTTTGGTTTGGCAAAGAAAGATAAAAGCTTCAGTGATGGTATTAAGAGAAACTTGTTAGACGATACTGTGGCAATGAAAAGTGACCGCAGCAACATGTGTGTTGGCATCGCTGATAGCGGATGTTGTGCAAGCGATTGTTTGGGCGTCTGTAGGGTCGGTGTTTTGATCCGTGGAAGCGCGGTCGTAGAATTGAGCCGGACCTCGAATATGTTGAAGCCATTAACGAGGCCTTTCCTGCTGGTTGCACAACGAAGCGTTGACTTAGTGAGCCGTTGCTGTAGCATCATGACTTCAGTATGTGATGTCGAGACGAGAGAGTCGAGTAGAGACAGAACAGTACTACAAGGTACTCATCTGATAAGTGTAGAGCGTTTCTTCAATTCCGCCTCTTCATCACGTACTCTTATCTCAATCTATGTATTACCTAGTGCATGACCCCGCTCGACGTCTCGAACGTGGGGCATTGCTATACTCGTGACTATCGCGTCAATGACCGTCACTCGGACGTGCAGCCGAATCGCGTGGGAAGCCCGGATATGGTTGGTACACTATTGGCAGAATGTAAGAGGCGAAGTGATAAGCATTTCAAGACCAATGATACAAATGAGCGAAAGCGTAATGCTTCTGCAGGTTGGCTAAAGCGGGGTCGATTGATGATGCGGCTTGGATCGGGTTATGCAGGTGACGATATCGGCCTTATAGCGGACCTCATCTTTACGCAAAGCACACTTGAACATTGAGAGGATCTAGCGGGTCGTTCATACCTCGTTCGGGGCAGAATGAATAGTGTAGACAATACAATACCGCAAAGCCCCAACATCTCGGCGATTCGCTGTCAGATTGGTCTGCCATCGAGACTATCGAGAGCTTTTTCATAGTCGAGATCAGAGTGACGCAGTGAGATTACCTCATCCATCAAGAATGCATATTCCAACTTGATTAAAGAAAGTCGCTACCTCTTACCTGCCCATGAAAGCAATCCCTCAGCCAAGTGTTCATCACCATGCCAATCCCAAAAGCTGGAATAATTCTTGCACATCTTATCGCCGTCGTTGGTAACAAGGCGCTTTTTATTCTCTGCGTCCGGTCCGCACTGCTGCCTTCTGGGCTGGTGTAGAAGTCCAAGCCCAGTAGATGTAGAGGAGTTGCCACTACCTGGGAGAGAACTGGCGTAAAGATTTGTATTGCGGCGTTCTTAGTCGAAGGATCTGGAATAAGAGGATCTGGTGCTGATACAGCTGAACTCAGCATTGGCGGTAGACTGATGGATCCGAATATGGTGATGGCGTCGCGGAAGAGGAAAGTTGCGGCGACGGTTCGCGAAGACCTAGTTGCTCGCGCTGGGGAGGTGGACCGTGTAGGTGAAGCCACTGGTCTCGTGTTTCCCACCATCTTGCTGAACTTAACTTGCTCTACGGATCTACCATATGTTTGGACGAAGCGTACATCTTTCCATACTCCTAGAGGTACGTTGACAAGACACGTTGAAATGAACGTGATAGAACTGATGAGTATTCGATCCGCTCCCGCTGTGAGTGCGGTGCCTATGCTCTCGACTGCGTTGGCGGTGGTATATGTGGCTGCATAGAGCGTCCACATGTAGATGAAGGGCTTTGTTGCGAAGAGCAGCCGTGGTCGTCGGACTGAGTTGAGGATGTTGGTTCTCAGGGTAGATAGCAGAGGCTGTTTGGCTGGGGCGGCATTCTCAACTACGGAACTGGAGTACTGTTAAAAGATGAAGTTTAGAACATGAATCACGACTTACCGGTCAATGACTGTCAAAATAGGACTGATCGCTGTTGCGGAAATGGTCGCCGCGGCGATATCTCCAGCCAAAACAGCTGCCAGTACCTGTCCTTTCCCCCAAGTATTCTTCTCACTCTGCATAAGCTGCTGCGACATTGTGTAGTGTTGTGTGAGTCGTTCACCTTGTGACGCTCACTACACGCGCAAACGCATAGGACCCATATATACCAATTTACGCATCCGTACACCAAGTTGATTCGACAATATCTAGATCAGTACCCATAACATTAGGCCTCAAGGTCTTGTCGTCTAGTCGCTGTCGTCTCGCAATGCATCCGACAACTAGATCTCTCTAGGCCACGCAAGCGTGATTGGGCGACATCGGTCGGACTGAACATTACGGCAGTCTTCGCACACCGCGAAACCAACGGATAGACTCTCGTCATCGTCCATAAAAGGGAAAAATGTACGGTCGGATACCTACGTAGTTTTGCTGTTGTGTCATGTCGGGAGGCCATCCGATCGTGCAGGAAAGCGCGACGCGTTATGCGGGTCGATCTTATCGATAACACTAGCGTTCATTGAGATCAGGGGGCTGGGATCACGACAGGACGATAACGCTCACAACATCTGCGGGGGTTGACAATACGTGCAGCAACGGTCTCGTTCCCGTGTTGACAGTATGATGGGGCCTCTGCCGATAGTTCCGTCTGATGATCAGACTTGGCACACGCGTCGCATGAGTAGACAAGCGTATGCAGAACATGTATCATAACCCTCTGAGGTCTCTGTATTTGCAGCCAAACCTTGATTCTCTTATTATCTTACTACCATGGACGTCTCAAAAAGCGATCCCATAGCCATCGTTGGCGGTGGAGCATTCGGTCTCTCCACAGCTCTCGAGCTCTCAACTAAAGGCTACACAAACATCACAGTCTTCGAGAAAGACGAGGAGATTCCGTCACGATGGTCCGCTGCGAATGATCTGAACAAGATTATGCGAGCGGAATACGAAGATGACTTCTATACAAACTTGGCGGTCGTAAGTTTCCTGGATGACCCAAGCGTTGCTGTGAGAGGATGATGTGCTAAGAACTGACGAACCAAAAGGAAGCGACCCACGCCTGGCAAACTCCTCTATATGCGCCTTACTTCCACCGTGTCGGCTTTCTAAACTGCGTTTCAGGTGCTGCACCACAAAAAGCAGTGGACACGATGCGCAAGTTCCAAGCAGCTGCTGATAAACATCCGGAGATGAAGCCTTTCCTCCATTCTGTCTCAGGAGCTGAACAAGTACGCAATGTAGCTGGGGCATGGCAGTTCACCGGAGAGATGCCTGGTTGGAAAGGGTACTTCTGCAAATACAACGGCTACGTACATTCCGCCAACGCGTTGAGGGGGATATATCGCGAAGCAGTGAAGGCTGGTGTCAGGTTTTTCTTGGGAGAGAAAGCTGGTGCAATAGAGAAGATCGTCTACGAAGGCTCAGGAAAGAGCAGGAAGAGTATCGGCGTTCAAACCAAAGCCGACCAATTTCACTCTGCGAAGCTAGTCATCGTTACCGTCGGCGCTGCAGCACATAAGATCGTCCCAGAACTTGGTACCGAAGTGTCTGCCAAATCTTGGTCTGTTGCACACGTCCGCCTCACTGACGATGAGACCGCAGCACTGCGCGGTATCCCCGTTACATACGCTCGTGATCTCGGCTTCTTCTTCGAACCAGATCCAAAGACGAACCTCCTAAAGCTGTGTCCAATGGGTGGTGGCTATATCAATACCAATCCCGCCACTGGAGTTTCTGAAGCGCCTGAAGGACTTATGCGCTTCGTACCCAAAGAAGACGAAAGGAAGATGCGCGAGCTGCTTCGCCAAACGCTGCCCTATCTTGCCGATCGACCGCTGGTAAAAAAGTTTATATGTTGGTTTGCGGATACGGCGGACTCTGATTTCATCGTCGACTACGTACCCGAGACCTGCTCTTCCGTCATGTTGCTCTCAGGCGACTCTGGCCATGGTTTCAAAATGTTTCCGATAGTCGGAAGGTGGGTGCACAGCTTACTAAACTCGCCCGACAGGACACAAAGCATCTCAAGATGGCGTTGGAGAATACCAAAGCAGAAGGCGCAGGGAGAGAGCTTTGATGATGACGTGAGCTGGAGGGTAGGAGATGTTAGAGAGATCCGCGAAGTACAAGAAGAAGCGGCCAAGTCCAAATTGTAGAGCTTCTCGCGTATAACCTGCTCAACAAGCCTTGTATCACTCTTGTTACATTTCATTGTATACTCGAATCAAGGATCTGGTAGTTATCTAAAGTCGCGAACGATAGCCAATCCGTTCCCTCAATATCCATAGACTCAGCCACAGCCAGAATCTGCTCAGCCGTCAAATCATCACCAAATCCACTCCCCTCATCACTTACCCCTGTATAGGGAGGTGGCAGCGTGTCCTCTGAATTCAGTAACCCAGCTGTAGATTGATATCCTTCAGGAAAGGAGAGTGGGTGTTGCATGCTTGGGCCCGAGCCGATCGTGATTGGTGACGCAGTGGGTGGCTGTTCCCTGTTCTCGAAGTACTCCGCTAACATTTCTTCAAGTTTGTGGAGCTCCACGTTTCTAAATGCCGCGATTCGGTTGCCACTAGATACTATAGTTTCCATAAAGCCGTAGGCTTTATCCAAATGACCTGTTTGGTTGTCCATCAAGCTGAAGTCAACAAAACGGGTTAGGATGAGGACCATAGTCGATACAAAGAGTGCGTCAAGATCCCATGGGAGGAACGTCTCTATAATGTAGTCAGTACGGGAGAAGTCTATATGGCTAGACTCTCGTACCAAGTAATCCTTGATCTTGCAGGCTTTCCAGAATATTCAAGATTTTCTGTGAGGCTTCAAGTGATATGTGCAGTAGATGCCGTATTTTGCGTGATGAGACCAACGGTCGCACTTCTCTTGGTGACTCGAAGACTTTCTTCAAGCAGCAGAAAAGCAATGGCCTCGTCACAACAACAATGGTCTAAATATTTGTCAGACTGGTTCTGCGTTCTACAAGGCTTGGGTCTTGCCTGGTAATACGACAAATGTAGATGTGCCGGCATCCTCGAGATGCCTCCGAAGCGTTCGTCAGCATGTAGAGGAAATGATTGTCGGAGCTCTTCCGCCAATGACCCAAGATCGTCCAAAACAGCCTTGATGCTTAGGACAAACTTCTTGCGCAGGCGACCTTTCGAGCCATACACAGCTAGGCATCCAAATCAGTCATCGCTTTTACGAGAGGTTACATCACGTACTTTTAGCTATCTCAGCATGTATACGTGCAAGTCTGATTTGCATGTTCAGCGCTGCAGCTCGCTGAGCGGAGCCTACGAAGTCTGGGGGCTGGCAGGATATATCGTCGTCTTGGATTGATTGAGGCAGCCCCATCAAAGACGTCATTTGGCGATCGAGGATGTAAACTGTCCACCAAATTCGGCGGCATCGCTGGACAAGAGGTTCGCCCAAGTTTTCAACTGGCATATCTGTATGCATTCCTTGGATCATTGAGATGCGCATAGCTTGACCGATCTAACCAACGTCAGCTAATGTGTAGAAATGGGGATGATTGCATACTGTTACGTGCGCTGCATTTCTTGAATCCAAGGCTTGCAGGTACAGTGCTATACAGCAAAGTATTTCGACCGCCGTCACAGGCTCGCGGCATAACCGGTTGGTATCTGGGAGTAGCTGAAGGGCTTGTACAAAGAAGTCCGCACCTGGTGGCCGTGGTGCGTTTCCTTTTGCTTGGATAAATGTCTTTCCAAAAGCCAATATTATAAGGAAATGTATATACCACATACTCTCTTTCCATGCACCGGTCTCAGAGTTCGAATAGAACGCGTGCATGTTCGCCATGAATTCATCCTCGTCGAAAAGATGTACAAGCTGAGCGCAATGGAATTTCACAGCATTGATCAGGAAAATGGCGTAGTCGATACTGGGAATAACCGGAGAAGTGGAATCTGGAAGGCTGCGGGTACCATCCCAGGGTAAATCATATGCTGAGCCATCAAACAACAAATCGGCACTCGGAAGAGGTGATTTTCGAGTGTGCTCATGCACTAAATTAAGTATCTGTCCATGGAATGACCAGTTTGAAGAGGTACCAAGATAGACTGCGAATAAGATCAATCGAAACTCATCAACGGCGGCTGGCAGGCTTACAAGTTCGTCCAGAAGACGACCAGAATTTGAAGGACTCAATAAGTGGGTTGATTAAGTTCGATTCGTCAGGCTCAGGTCTATGCCCCGGCGAATTTTCTCTCGTACCCCCGATGCTAGATGGATTGACTTGCTGTCGGTCATGGTCCGGTTCTAGTGCATCTATATCCTCTTCCTGCGCCGTTGTATCATCTGCTGTCGTTTGCACCCGAGATGCTATTGAAGCATTGCCTTGGTTTTGCTCTAGCCGGGCTACCTTTGCGCGGAGGTCAGAGAGATATCTAAGTAGCATCAGCATCCGCATCAACTTCTTCTCCCACGATTGGAACACGTCAAACTACCCTTGTGTTACTAGAACCTTGTTTTCTCGGTCATCGAAGATGCAAGTAAGGTTTCGTCTGCCACAGCTTGAGCACGGCTGCTGCCCTGAACATTTAATCTTTTGCCTCCTGCATCGCGAGCAACTGTTCGAAGTTGTTGTTAGTGCACTTTTCCAGCACCATGCGAGTTGCGTACGCGTTTGAGGATCGTTTTGTCACTTTACGATGATCGTTGGAGGTTGTCATCGCGTCTGCCGAGGCTCACTCATGAGAACCTCGCAGCCTGGGAAGAATAGTGAAGCGAATCTGGCCAAGTGCTGTGCTCGATCGATATCAACAACGCGGAAGACGCGCCAGCGCGCATGCAGAAACCCCACGCTTGTGAGCCAGGGATGTCGAGGGCTGAGTTAGGATAGATACCGCTATGTGCGGGGACCAATGGAGATCTGAGGTCATCGCTCCAACTTGGTCTTCCTTCGCACATGGCTGCCATCTCTGCTCCACCTCGAAGTCGCAGAAGACGGTATAAACGCTAAGCATTATTTCTCCATCTTTGTCTGACTGCGACATAATATTTCTAGTGCTCAATCAAACTCTGAAATTGCATCTGGAGGTTGGGATGCCTTGCTCGGTTCCCCTAGGTTATTGGGCTGAGGGGCTGGCTTAGCGTATCGCGCACGGAGACGTGCGACGGATGCGCTTCCGTCCCTCTTGCAGGAACACTGTCATCGGGTGTTCTGAACACTGATTCATGCCAAGAAGAATACTGCGAAACTGAATTGCTTCAGATGACAATTGTCTTCAGAAGAGTACTGTAGTCAAGGCATGGGAAGTGACATTCCTAGGACGAAATCCCCCAGCGTATTGAATGAGGTCGAAAACCAAGAACGCGCAGCAGCAAAGATTATTCTGGGAAACCCAAAGCATGTTCTACGGAATGTATAGTAAACATGAATGATGATCCCAAAGAAGGATGACCGTGTGCAGAGCCTTTCACGGGTCATTGTCAACTGCTCTGGTGTTCGTTCTCCACTCGGACTGCCACGGGTTTGGTTAGGTATGCATCGGGAGGCCTCCCGATCAACTTCTGAGCTCATGCGAAGTTAGGTCCGGCGTGGTGAGCTTATCGGCCAACCAAAAACCACCGTAACATATGTCGACGACGGGTATTCGCGGGCATGGGAGTTGCAGCGATGTCGCTATGCGTCACGAGTGATGGTCGGGTCGCGTTGCGGCTATTGACTCTCACAGAGTGATGGATATAGAAAGCGTGGTTCAGCAACGGAGTGCCTATGTGCATTACCTACTCACACCCCTCCCTACCCCGCTACCTTCTCTCAGAATGTCGAACATGCGATCTCTAGTACGACTTTCACATACTAGAAAGCGACCTTTGATAAGCACGTCAAGATGCGCGTTGCTTCCTTGTCAACTGCGCACAAAAGCAACGGTACCGTTTCGGTTACCTGATGCTCGTAACGAGCCAAACCCCACATACGAGAGAGGTTCTCCAGAGCGAACTAAGCTGGAGGAGACTTTGAAGCACATGAAGTCGCAGATTCCTATGCAAAGCGAGATTCATTTCAATGGAAAATCACAGCAAGTTCACAGCTCTTGGGATCAGCCATTACCAGCGGACCACAAGACGACCTTCACCAGTTATCCACTTACAACCAAGGAACAAGTATCGAAAGCTATCGATTCTGCCCTCAAAGCAAAGAAATCATGGGAAAACACGCCTTTCGTTGATCGAGCGGCAATCTTTCTCAAGGCGGCCGAGCTGGTAGCGACCAAATACCGCTATGAACTGATTGCTGCAACCATGCTTGGCCAAGGCAAGAACATCTGGCAAGGCGAAGTAGACGCTGCTGCTGAGTTGGCAGACTTCTTCCGACTGAACTGCAATTACGCTGCGGAGATTCTAGAGAAACAACCCGAACGAGGCACAGACGGAATGTGGTCTCGTATGGACTACCGCCCAGTAGAGGGGTTCGTCTACGCCGTTTCACCGTTCAACTTTACTGCTATCGGCGGTAACCTCATCTCCGGCCCTGCTATCATGGGTAACGTGGTACTCTGGAAGCCGTCACCTTCAAACATCTACGCAAGCACCATCGTCTACAAGATCCTTCTTGAAGCTGGTCTACCACCGGATGTTATTCAGTTCGTACCTGGTGAGCCTGAAGAGATTAACGATGTCGTGTTCAACCACAGGGACTTCGCTGGGCTCAACTTCGTCGGCTCCTCAGACGTCTTCAGATCTCTCTGTGCTCGCATTGGTCAGGGTATTGGTAACAGCACATACCGCGAATTTCCACGGATGGTCGGAGAGACTAGTGGCAAGAACTTTACTCTCCTTCATCCCACAGCGGATGTCCAATCCGCAGTGAAGCACGTTGTTCGCGCTTCGTTTGAGTATCAGGGTCAAAAGTGCTCGGCAACCTCTCGTCTGTATCTTCCAGAGTCGCGATCAAAGGAATTCATCGATACCCTGGTCGAAGACGTGAAGGGTATTACCCAAGGTAACCCACATGAGGATCTCGCAGCCTTTATGGGCCCTGTAATCCACCGTCGATCGTTCGAAAAGATCAAGGCTGTCATCGACGAGAGCAATCAGGACTCTTCACTCAAGCTTCTAGTCGGCGGTGCCTACGATGATTCTGAAGGCTTCTACGTCAAGCCAACCGTCTACCTCGCAGATTCACCAGACCATAAGCTCTTCAACTATGAGATCTTTGGCCCTGTACTCGCCATACATGTCTATCCGGATGCGGAGTGGAGTCAGATTCTGGAGAAGATTGACCAAGCTGGTGGAAATTTCGCACTAACAGGTGCCGTTTTTGCCAACTCCCGTACTGCCATACGAGAGGCGGAAGACGCCCTCCGCTATTCTGCTGGAAACTTCTACATCAGTAAGTATTTAGCGAACTGTCACTCGATGTCGTCACTAACGAGCCATCAGACTGCAAGACCACCGCCGCGCTCATCGGTCAGCAGAGCTTCGGTGGAAGTCGCGCAAGTGGTACAAACGATAAGGCAGGCTCTTCAAACCCCATGTTCCGCTTCGTTTCTCCACGCCAAATCAAGGAAGAGTTTTTTCCTGTCTTCGATTACCGGTATCCTTCGAACAATTAATTCATATGTTTCGTTGAAGTCAGAGACTGCAGCATGCGTATTCGAGGGAAGGCTAACCAGTGTTTCGGTCGGCATTTCCAGTATATGAAGATAATTGAGGGTGCGCAAAACCAGTTTGAAAAACGAATTTGTGTTAAAAACAACGAAAAAAGTTTCAATAAAGTCTCAACTGTGCAGTATGCTGTGACGCGTTCGCTTTGTGGCGCTCGACTAGTGTCGTGACGCCAATGGACAAGCATTAGCCACCTGATGTTTTCAGTTTAAGTCTAATATGCTTGAAATAGCCACTAATCCTTTTGGTTGTACAAATCGCTACGATACAAAATATGAGCGACACGTTTGCCAAGATGAGACAGGGAAGGATCCGCGAGCATGTACCAGGAAGACAATTCTCCTTATATGAATGGTATTTATGTTGATACAGCTAATGGCCACAGGCACCTTTTGTGATGCTTTGTCGCAAAAGAAACTTCCTATTTGAATGAAATAAGGTCTTCCAACTGAGAGTCGTCAGATAGCAGCTTGCCACTTCTCTGAGATGTCTTTTTGTTCGCTCGAATCTCGTACTCCTTCAAGACTGCACACAAACGTGATCGGTATACCTCTTTTTCATGAGGCGTGTTGCCGGAGGGCAGCTCCGCCGAAGGGATTTTAGGCAATATCGAAAATTTTTCATAACCACTCATAGATGAAGAGAGCTTTACCCGCAGAAATTCTTCAGGAATCGTATCGGAATGGGAAAACCCAAACTGTCCTCTCTCACTAGGACGTAGAAACGGCTGCATATTCATGAATACATCTGCGCCGTGTTCCAGAAGTACCAAGATAACGTCTGTGTGATATTGTCTCAATGCTAGAGCGAATGGTTTCGAGAGCAGTTCCTTTTTGTCGTAAGGGCTTTGAGGTTTCTCATTTCCAAGCAGAGTACCACACATGGTATGGTTCCCCTCTCTTGCAGCATATTCAATGGGATTGAGCCCAAGGACAGGATCTACGAGAGTGATACATGCACCATACTGCAGGAGTAATTTGGCAATAATCTCCAGTTTTGAAGCGACAGCGATAGCCAATGGTGATGAACCCATAGGGTCACGTGCATTCGGCGATGCTCCTCTGCTGAGAAGCATGCTTACCATGCGTTCGTCGTTACGATATACAGCTGCTCCGAGCGGTGAGACGCCTTGAAACTCTGAGGCGTTCCAAAGGTCAGGGTCTTGCGTAAGCATGTTCTCCAACTTCTCTTGTTCTCCAGCCCACACAGCATCCGTCAAAGAGAGGAACTGGTGTAGTTTGGGATGAGGAGAAGGTGCCAGAAGTTCTTCGATTAACCAATCAGGTTGGTGACTACTGTCAGGTGGATTCTTTGCCAAATCTCTTGCCTCTGAGCTTTTGTCTGCTCCATGATCAAGCAGCAGTTGCACAATCTTCCTCGAATCGCGACGCATCAGGAGCATTGTTCCAATTGTGTCGTATGGTGTGGTCTCATAAGCAGTTGCTACCGCCTTAATCAGAGGTGTCATCCCATTATAAGTTGCCACGGGAAGTTCGGTGTTCACATTCACACCTTGATCAAGGCACGTTCTGACCATGGGGACATTCCTTGCTGCAATGGGATAGGATATATCCACGTGAAAGTATGCCATCGATTCTTCGCCAGTATATTCTATTTCAATAGACGCGAGCGTGATTCCAGCAGGAGACTCGGATGGTTTCGGATATGGCATGAGCTTCCAAGACTTGGTATTCGTTGTACCGGTCCATGACTCTATTGCAAAGCTGAAACGGAACATGGCGACAAAAGCCTAGTCTCTGGTTAAACATATACGGAATACCTCATGGCAGACTAACCTTCAATTTCTCTAATATGAGTTCCTTTGCAACCCACAGATTGAATTTGGCGTTGCTTATGTCCTTGAGCTTCTGTTCCTCCTTCTTTGAAGCTGTTCCTAGGCTGGCAACGATGGTTTTAACACTAGCTTCAAGCTCAATCTTGAGCTGTCGAATCTCTTCAGTGAGAACCTCAATCTGTCTTTCCGCTTGTTCTTTGAGACGGTTCATTTCTTCTCGAGTTTTATTGTGCTCTGCGATATTCTGATTAATCGACGTCTCGATCGCGGTCCTAGTAACGATCTGTGCACCTAAAGCTCGATCAAACTGATCACCGGATTGTTGTGAAAGCTCAATTATCTGAGAAGATAGTTTCTCGTGTTCTTCTTTGTCTTGTTTAGCATGAGCTATTATAGTCGTCTCTGTGCGCGAGTGAAGTGTATCTAGAATGGCATGTTGTCGCTCGAATCCATTCTGTATCCCGTCGTCGATGTGAGCTAGTGATTGAACTACGGACTTTGTTTCGTCGGCAAGTGAAGCATAACCTTCTGATTGCTGAAGTGCTACGACATCGATCTTGCTCCTGTCGCCCAGAGTTAGACCTGTCTGGTGATAATAGGCGTGAGACGAACCGTAAACCCACGATTATGCGAATATTCAACTCTTCTTTGTACATCTTTACTCTTCGTTCCAGGTTATCGATATCATCCTTACTCCACACACTCTTCAAAGCTTGTCGGAAACTGCGAAATCTTCCAGGCTTGCCTTGACCTGTGAGTTTCTCAAGAGCCTTTTTAAGCTCTTGCGATACATCTATACATCCCTTGCACAGATCACAAAGCGCTTGCTCGTCTGTGGTGAGTCGAAGCTTAGATCCAAATGTGGAAGTGTATTTTGGTTGGGTTGCGCTTGGAGTTGGTCACATCCGCGAGGAAGAGCTGGTAGGCGGACCGGGGAAGAAGCACAGACCGCGTACCTAGACCCTGGACATCCCTGTCATGACGGCGCAGCTGTCAGTCGAGATCCGCCATCGTTACCAACCCTCAACTGGTGTCTGTTGCTGTTTTTGTCGTCTCGGGGTTCAATTTCTAGCAGTCGCCATGCCGATTGATCGCCGTACCAGATGAGCTGCTTACGAACCCGCAGCCCGCGCCGCTTAGCCTTCCTACCATGTCCGCGTCGAACATCCGGGTATTTGTACAATGGAAGGACTCTACCGTGTTCGCCGGCGAAGACATAGAATGCACTATTACCTTCAAGAATGTAGCCTCGCCTGAAGGACGCGATCGCTCCCCGGTCCGGAGGCAGAATGGCTTCGCGACAGGCGGGGAGCGACAGCGCAAACTACCGCCAGTTCACTCGTCGACGAGGCCCTCGGTATCCCGCAATTCGTCCTTTGCCTCGCAGTTACCGCCCTCACATCTTCGTGGACACCGCCCTGCACTATCATTACACACGCCGTCAACAGCTGGGGGACGCCGATCGCCTGTTCCGCCGAGCGTCATACACGGGAACAACACAGGAACGCCGAAACATGGAAGATCCGTGTCAATCGTGTCCTTAGGGACAGATGCTGGAACCGAAGTCAGCCATGAGAGAGGCATACCCATTAGACGCCCAGCAAGAGGGCATGGAAGATCTGCAAGTCTGCAAGTCGTGCCCGGCAGGCCAAACTCGTATCCAAGTATGAAGGACACACGCGATATATGCTTCTGGCTGACATGGTAGCAGTTGCTTCACCAGGTCATCGATCAGCTACACATCCCTCTCCATTATCCGGCGAAGCGTCATCGCCGACAGTCCACAGCCCTGGCGACTTTGCCTTTCCTGCGCGTCAGAACAGGAGACGGCCTGGTGTTACGACCACACCGAGTACCCCAGCTCTTCCTACCACAGGACGGAAACCTTCCAATTCCTTCTCATCAAACTTCAAGTTCCCAGCCGCCCCTCCGCCTGAAGATGCCACACAACCGCAGCCTAGTAGCAGCCCTACAAAGCAACCCATACACGTCCGGCGCAACTCCCCACAACCGCCATATGACCATCTACGGATATCAGGAAGCTCCAATCTCGAAGTGCTTTCGCCCGTTGCACGGATAATATCTGCGTCGAGCCTCAATGACACTCCTCGTAGCAGTGGAGAATTCTACTCGATGAGCAACAACTCCAACGAAACACTAGCCTCGGAATATGCAGCTCATCCCTCCGCGCGTCTGCTACAGCGTCCGATGCACCACCGACGACTATCGCATTTGGCACCGCCCAATAGACAGGCTCTCCCTGAGTCGATAATGATGGGCTATGCACAAATAATGGGTTCCTTCACGCTGGATGGATCCTTGATCAACCAGGCACCTTTCGAAGAGGTCAAAAGGAAGGGAGTAGTAGGTGGCCAGGGTGGAGGCGGCGTCGTGGGAGTAGAGAAGACAAAGCGCGAGAGCGGGCTCTTTGGCGCGCTAGGCTGGGGCAACATAGGAGAGTCGCTGGGCGGGCTACTGGGCGCATCAGAACCCTCTAGTATCCGGGAGATGAGGGGTGTTGCCAGCTCCAAAACCGTTCCGCTCATCACTACACCCCAGTCCATTCTGTTCGTCGATTTGAGGCTTGCGCCTGGCGAGAGCCGCAGTTACACGTACAGCTTTACAATACCCCGAGGTCTCCCACCTTCACACAAGGGGCGGTCGATGAAGGTAGCATACAATCTCATCATTGGCACGCAACGCGCAGGCTCGACCAAAGAACAGCAAGTGAAGCATGTGGACATTCCGTTCAGGGTTTTTGGCAGCGTGAACAGTATGTTTGCTCAAGTATGGATGCATTGACATGCTAACTCCGACCAGGCCGTGGCGAGATACTTGGACATGATCTCATGTCTCCGTACATTATATTGCGCGATCAAGCTCGAACAGCCAGCATAGAGCCCTCTTCAGGTGCGAAGCTTTCTCCGACTAAGAAAGGCCCTTCGGGCAAAGCAGAAGAAAACACCTTTGGCGACTTCCTGGAGTACGTGAACAACCTGCTAGATCGACCTAGACACAATTCTAGCATGGGCTTGCTCTCACCTACAGGTACCATGCCTGGGCGGTCATCGATCGCCGAAGAACCCCAAACTATGAAGGAGGCCATCGACACAGCCATTTTGCGCAGCAACTTGACGGGTGCTGCGAATCAGAGCGCCAACCGCTTTGAGATCGCCCGCAGCGGCCGCCGTGTTGCGGTCATCATGTTGGCGCGACCCTCTTACCGACTAGGCGAAACAATGACTGCGGTGATCGACTTTACAGACTCGCGTATTCCCTGCTATTCTATACATATTTCACTGGAAAGCTCTGAGAAGGTCGACCCGGCGATAGCACTTCGCTCGAATGCTTCGATATACCGTGTTACGAAGAAAGTGCACGCATCCTTTTCAGAAAACGCGCTGTTTGCGCAAAAGCTAGCCTTTTCACCTACAATACCACCCAATGCCACACCGGAGTTCATCACCAGTGGAGTCAGCCTGGAGTGGAAGTTAAGGATCGAGTTCATCACTCCGCGAGTAATGCATGAGGATGGAGAGGAGACGACACAAGACAATCTCTTGGAAGAGATATCCAGCGACGATCGAGGTGTCATATTAGCGGCGGCCCAGCGATTACCGGCTGAGAGCTTTGAAGTTCAGGTACCAATCCGGGTATATGGGGCTGTAAGTGGAGCACCTGAAGCACCTGACGAGCAAGGACTTCCGGTGTGAAGTTGGCCATACAAATGGCAGCCATTTCTATCAGCTCAATTTTGGAATGCGATGCAGCAACGGCGGGTTGCCGCACTGCTCTTCCAGCTCTTGTTACCTAGGTTGTTACACAGCTGGTTACCTCTCTAGAGGCAAACTTCTATTCTGTACATGATCATGGATGTTTCGTGAAGGATCTAAGGGGGAAAAAGGGACGTTAGAGAGTGACTTGTAGTATACCAGCTCATTACTGGAGCAAGTGCGGACCCCATGACATAAGGTCCGAGGTTCACAGTAATACCATCGATTGAAATGTACTTGCAGTCCTCTGTTGTGTCATCCGGCATGACTGACATGCCTTTGGTGAACCACAACTCCTTTGACAGTATGAAGGTTTACAAGGTTAAATTGGTGGCCCTTTGACAAACACCTTACAACCTACTTTTTAAGCAAGACAAATGCTACTCGAGATGATATATCGTTCCCTCATCGACACGAAGCCGAACGATATAATCAGTGAGCTGAAGATGTGGGAAATGGCAGAGAACACTGTATCAGGGACTACAATAGCAGGCTTGAGTCTCAAGATCGCCAACAAAGGCGGTCGCCAAGTGTGTATATCTCCCTTCTCTCCCTTACCCGACCGTAGCATTGCTAAAATGCAACTCTCTCCCAGTTTCTTTCTCCTACGTGGTACTTTTATCTCCAGACTCTTGCTTGCGGCAGGGATGGTATACATCTACCACAGTGAAATCCACACCATTGCTCGCCGCATGCTTGCCGGATCAACACTGGCTATCGAAGGGTGGGGACACCATTGTGAGGGGAAAGGCGTCCCTAAGACGACGGTATGCGCGAGATCGACACAGAAGGTAGCGAGGAGTCCGTGTACCATGAAGAAGCACACGTCGTCGAGTTCCAGATAAGAAGGGCGTTGTAAACTCATTTCCATCTCATCACGGTCCAAGATACAG
>Ga0265797_10000888_pt1 | contig 53765 bp, 65 predicted proteins | sample P2T30metagenome_FD_192433 | JGI IMG/M metagenome (GOLD analysis project Ga0265797, IMG submission 192433) | Plant litter microbial communities from East Loma Ridge, Irvine, California - P2 T30 | ecosystem: Environmental > Terrestrial > Plant litter > Unclassified | place: USA: California...
CCTTCTGCCAAAACCGCTGCGCCCAAGGCCAGCGAGCCGGTCCCCAACACCTTCGTGTACGAGCCAAAGTTCACCGAGAAGCCGGCCGAGGCTTCCAACAAATGGCAGGGCCGCACCAAGGCTGAAGTCGAGGAGGACAACACCAAGATCGCCGCCGACGAAAAGGTTTGGGAGAAGCGCAAGGTTGTCCCGACCGGTCTTCCGGATGATCAGATGTGCTGGGTCGTCGAGGATGATGCGAGCTACACGCTTCGGTGAGTGCGACCTTCTAGATTTCACTCTAGACTTTGACTAATATCTTACAGCACGTTTTCCGCGATCAAGGACCTCGCCGGGGATTGGAAGCAGGATCCGCGCTACGAAGACTCCTGGTACTTCGTGGTCGAGAAGCCGGAGAAGCCGGAGGAGAAGTAAGGCGGGCAACATCTGCCTGCTTTTCACTACTGCCCGACAAGAGTCCGAAGTTACGAGCGCAGCGACAGCGAGAGCGAGACTGTGAAAAGGGGTGATTCCAGAACTTGTTTCTTTCCCTTGAGCTATGATTGCATTATGAACACCGGCGATGAAAGATGAAGTTGAAACTGCAGGATTGGCTGTTTGGTGTTCGTACTGGTCTTCTTCAGGTCGTAATACGATAGTCAGTGCTTGCAGTTCATTGAACTAAGAGCTTTAGGGCTCCATGACGGCCAGATTGAAGCATTGCCGTATCACTTTTCTTGACATTGCTTTGAACTCCCGAGAAGTGATACGCATCACTTCTTCTTATTCTCGGGTATGGCCAAAATCAGCAGACATCACACACTTGCTATATGACCGATAGGCTCCCAATTGATGGAGGCAGGTGCAAGCGCACAAAATCACATTGCTCGTTACTGTATTGTCACATCAATGACCGATCGCACTCGTTGTCCGTTATGTAAAAAATCCATTCTGAACCGTCGCTGCATTCCTGTGGCCTGCCAAACCTCGTCTGACACTCTGCATCGATTCCTCGCGATTGATGTGCTCGCTTCCCACTCTGAACCGTCGCCACTTGCCCGTTGTCTAGTCATTCTTCGTCTAAGGCTCTGACTGCTCGCAGCCACTATGTCCACCTCAGTAGGCCGCATTGGCATCCACTGCTTCGAGCTCCTCGACACGCACTTTGGCATTGACGTGGTTTTTGTTCCGGTCTGCAACTTGGCGACAGTCGCCGTTCGCCATGTCGATCGTGTTGTAATGGACGCGGAGCTCGTCCAGTGTCTCCACCATGTTGTCGGGGTGTGACTCGTTGTAGTCGATGTGGAATACCTTGATCGACGCGTGGTATCGGTCCCTGTCGGACTGGTCTACGACGTAGACGTCGGTAGCGCGCTCCATCACATTCTCTGCTTGCGTCAGGCCGAATCTGTCCACATCGCATGCGATGATTACCCCCCACATCGTGCTGCAGACGAGGACAAACTCCGCCTTGAAGAACATGGTCATGTTCTCTCCTCGCAGGGTGGCATGGATGTCGATCACGCCGCGGTGCGGCCACAGCCAGGCGAGGATGTTGTTTTCGTAGCGGTTCAACCAGAATTCTTTTTTCAGTGGCTCTTGGAATCGGTGGTACAGCGGCTCGAGGAGGTCCGGGTTGAGCAGGCGGAAGGGGTCGACATTGACGTGCACCTTGCGCTTGTTAAGCCTCGACCTTAGGACACGGCCCGGCATGCCAGGGTACTTTTTGAGCACCTGTGTGATCCGGCGATCGATTTGATTCACCGCACGGTCGCGGAGCTCCAGGCTGGCGACACGGAACAGTGTGGCTTTCTCGACTCGGCCAGCAGCTTGGGCGATGAGCGAAACGCGGGCCATGGTACGGATTTTGACGCCGAGATTGTAGTGCTCAACTTCCTCGCGGATCATCAAGTACTTCGGGTTTGTTTTGACTGCCTTGAATCGCTTGGAGGCCTCGGTGTTGGCTTCCTTTTGCCACTTAGCCTTGTTGAGCCTTTCCCGCGTCTCCTTTCTGAGATGGGTGCTGAGGGCTTCTGCGTGGTCGTATCCGAAGATCAACGAGATGAGCCGAACTGTGTTGGCAGTCTGCACTTCACGAAGCTTCTCTCGGGTGTTGTCATTCTGGATCGGGTAGTTTCCGCCATCGTTGTCAGTTGCCGACTTGGTGAAGCCCTTGCTCACGCGAGTCTCGCAGCCGTGGCTACCATGTTCTGGTTCGTAATCGTATGATGGTACATTGAAGCGGATGGGGTTGTCATAGTCCATGATGATTGTTGTTGCTAGTGTGTGGTGAGAGGTTCGGCTGGCTGATGGTATGTCGTTGGTGGTATGTCGTTAGTGGTGTGGTCACTGGTGTTGCTGGTGTCTGGTGTCGCTGGTGTTTGGTGTCGCTGGTGTGTGGTGTTGCTGGTGTGTGGTGAGAAACTGCAACGAAAGAGGCGATCGGTGCCTACTTGTAGAGATTAGCAGGACTGCAGCACTTGCTCGTGATCTGCATTGTCCGACATGTGCGGACTTCCTGCGGATTGTTGTCATTATCACGTGTTGACTGCTATGTCGTTCTCAGCGCTCGAAAAGGTCCAAGCTGATGTAGGCAGGTGCAAGCAACATAAAATACCTCTCTCTACCAGATGCAAGAGATCATTCGAATGATGACTGGCCACCTCTTGGTAAGTGCGCTACACGGCATCTCGCGAACGGGAAACATGAACAGACCAGTAGTACTAGAGACTACAGCGAAGTTCATTCGGCGTGACATAGAGGACCTGATCTCCATCTTGAAGAAGTCCCGCCGCGGCTTCCTCGTCGTCCTCATCAGACAGCGGGCGCTTGTTGTTGGATTCTTGCCTCATATCGTAGTTCGGGTCGAGCTTCTTGGTGATCAGCATGTTCTTAGTTCTGTCGCCATCACGCAATATTGCTGACGGAGAAACAACGCCTTCGTCGACCTCGAACATGACAAAGAATTGGTTTGTAGAGACTGATGACTTTACCGCCCTTCGCAGCCTCGACGATGCCGAGGATAGCATCTTCCAGGCCAGCTTGCTTTTGGGTAGCTCCTCGGTAGGCACGAACCCATGGAGCTGTTTGTTCTTGAAATTTCCGACGCCAGCGTCATCTACGGCAGTTTGGGCAGCATTGACGGCCTCGCGGAATTTAGACACCGTCTTGTCGTGTTGTCGTGTCGTGTACCTGGTGTCCCACTTTCTTCCAAGTCACGCAGACCGTGCTTTGCCATGGATCTCCACAATGAGGCATCACTTCACCATGCCCAGCCTACCCGCCGCTCCAACATCAGGATGCCAAAATACCCTCTTCGCCAGTTGATCATCGGGTCATACTTGAGGTCTCCGAATGGTTACCGTCGTGTGGCATCGCTCATTCCTCAGCCCCATCTGACATTTGAACCATGGAATCTTGTCTTCAGCGATCCACGAAACACGCTGTCTCCATGCTGTCTGGCAGCACGTTTCCTGTCATACCCCACTCAACCAGTACTGAACGATGGAACCACATCTTCAGTGAGTCACGAGGCCATTCCGACTCCCCGACATGCTCAAGTGTTGCGTGCTGCCTTGGCGCGAGCCTACCTATAAGTGTTTTCCTTGGTCCAATTATCTTTTCCTTTCTTCCTTCCTTCTTCATCGAACTCCGTCTTGACACAAGTACCACAACTGTGACACAAGTACCTCATCAGCCATGGCTTTCAAGAACTTGAGGAGATCGATTCGCGGCTTCAGAGAGGAGAAGAAGGTGTCCGGCCATTCGTGGCCAACGCACTGTCTTCTGACTACCATTGTGTGGGTTTTTACCTCGCAATACGGCCACGAGCAGAGGAGCGACATGTACTCGGTGCATGTTAAACGCCCTTTGCTGAACTTTTTGCTTTTGCGTCCTTCATGCGTCCTTCATGCGTTGTTTTGCGTTGCTTTCCGGGGACCAAAGGACGAACGACCGTAATGCTTCCCTTGACCGGGTTGGTCTGATGTCTGGAGGGCCTCCGCTGGGCGATGAACTCCCACCTTCACGCGGTGCCTGGTGTGAGTACCTTTGCCTCTCAGGGGCATGGGGAAACCAAGAGGAGTTCGACTTTTGTATCTAGCAGGCATTTTTTTATTTTTTTTCGTGTAGCTTCGGAATGCCAACAATTAGTGCTTGTGAGCGCGCGCATACGCGTGAAAGTCTCTTTCTCGTCTCTCGTTTCGCCTCATACCGTAATATTGCGGGCTGGCGTTGTTGCCCGGCTTGCGGCAAATCTTCGACAGCCTCATCAGGTTTGCATCAACAAGGTCATCTTACCATGCCTATAACTACTCTCGGGCATTGAGAATACTCACGGGCGTGGAGACAACCTCGGGGCTGAATGCATACATCCTCACAGTCGCTCTTTCGTAAGAGGTGTGGATCTCTAGTGATAATGTCACAGCCACGACAGACGCGATGTGTTCATCTCCGTAAGCATTTTCAGTCCTCTCCGCTTCAGCATCTGAGATTCGGGTCGATGCCATTGAGATGCAGACACGTGTTGGGTTCAGTCTGGGATAATCAGAAAAATGGAAATACTTTCACGAACTGTGACACCTGCGGTCTCATTCCAAGGCCTTGGCGCATACAACCCTTGTAAAAACACCTGTGAACGAATACTTATCTACAGTTGAGGGGAAACTACAGCACAGCAGATTCACATTTTTCCACCACCCAGTACTTCCGCGGTCTAGGATAGTATCAGAAAAAGACTTGAGAGGATCTTCATGGGTCCCAGGTGTTTCGCTACTCAACAAGTGTTCAAGGCTCTGAACGAACATCACGGCAATGTCGGCACCTGCTCATCTCCCGTGTCTTCCTTGTTTTGCATGCAGATTCGACCTGATATCCGGGACCCCTCAACTACGACTCCTCTTCATCTCATCAGCCTGAATACAAGCCTCGCAGGATTGCAAACCTAGTGCATGCTGGGAAGGCTTGAGAGCGGCAAGTTCGCATACCAAGCGGTCCAAGCCTCTACGGCACTGCACGGTATACCCGACTCCCCGCCAGTAGGTATCTGTACATGTACCCCAAACATGCGGAGAAGCGACATGGGGTATTGCCACTCGTATTGTGTTCCGTGGTGTACGCCGATGATAGTCCTCGATCTGGAGCAATTCACTTAGGCTGAATCCTTGAGACATCCCGCTCATGAGGGCCATGGTGAACGTGCGGGCTACTATATGGTCCACGCTTACCGTGAGAGGACTCATTCACTTCTAGGTTATCCGAACCCTTCGACCCTTCCTGCTGCAGCTATGTCGCCTCCAAAACTCCAGAATAACATCGTTGCCGGCACGAGCCAGGGAGACACCACCATCAATGTACACAAGCTACTGGACAAGAGTTGGTACAAGTACCCACACTTACGACGCTTATACGGATGGATGAGTGTTGTCCTCCTTGTACAAGCTACCAACGGACTGGACGGTTCGATCATGAACGGAATGCAGACGTTGACCTACTGGAACAAGTGCATCCAAGTCATCTTCCATGCTGTAACACTTGACGACTAACAAACTCAGGTACTTTGACTATCCCACTGGCGCCAAGCTCGGTATTTTCAACGGAACGCAAGGACTCGGTGGTGTTGTCTCCCAGTTTTTCCTCTGGTGGCTTGTCGAGAAGATTGGGCGGAAGTTCACCATAATCATCGGCTCGGTGATCATCATTCTCGGGGTTTTCCTTCAGACGTTCGCCAACGGACTCGTCATGTTCGCAGTTGCTCGTGCTATTATTGGCCTCGGTCTCAGTTTCGAATACACCGCCGCACCCATGCTTGTTACTGAGCTTGCCCACCCGACCCATCGTGCTCAGCTGTCGACATTCTTGAACACTCTCTATAACTTCGGCGCAACTATTGCAGCTTGGATCTGCCTCGGCACATTGACTATCCAAAGCGATTGGAGCTGGCGAAGCGTGTCGCTCATCCAGATCTTTCCATCACTGATATCAGTGGCACTGACGTGGTGGGTTCCAGAAAGTCCGAGTAAGCTGTTCTCATTTCTTGGGTTCCAGTGAAAAGAATTTAAAGCACTTCAACTAATTTTACCAACACAGGATGGCTTGTTTCCAGAGGTCGCGATCAGGAGGCACTCGATATTCTGCGCACTCACCACTGCGGCGGCGACGAAAGCGACGAACTAGCAAATTTTGAGCTTCGGGAGATACAGCGAACGCTTTCGTTCGAGAAAGAGCATAGCAGCGGCAATTGGTTCGATCTTATCCGTACAAAAGGAAATCGGCACCGGACCTGGATCTGTGTTACCTGCGCAATTGCTGCGCAAGCTTCTGGTACCACTCTTACGGGCTGTAAGTTTTCCATTCAACCTTCTTCTTAAATATTGAATCTGTAGCTGACCAAGAAACCAGACTATCTTGCTGTAGTGCTGCGTGGCGTGGGTATCACGAATCCTCGCACGCAGTCTATCATCAACGGCTGCTTGACCATGTGGAACATGGGCTTCGCCTTCTGGGGCGCATATGTCATTGACAAGTTTGGACGCAGACCCATGATGTTGTCCTCCTTGAGCGGCATGCTGTGTGCTCTGATCGGCTGGACAGTCGCCAGTTCTATATACACGACCCACGGCACCACCGCAGCAGGCACGGCGGTCATTCCCCTCATCTTCATCTTCACGGCTTCTTACTCGACAGTCTGGAACGGCATTCTCACCGGATACACTGTCGAGGTCATGAGCTATGACATCCGAGCGAAGCTGATCTGCACTCAAAACCTTCTGGTTCAAGCTACGATCACCGGTTTCAATTATCTGAACCCTGTAGCTTTGGAGAACATCGGATGGAAGTCAGTGCTGCCGGTTCCGAGATACACTACATTGTTTTCCATATGCTGACATGCTCCAGATACTACATCATCATATGCGCTATCGTCGTCCTCGAGATCCTTATGGTCTACTTCACATACCCTGAGACGAAGTCCATCACGCTGGAGGAGATCAGCATCGTTTTTGATGGGGAACAAGCGGCACAGAACACAGGGTTCAAAGGTGATGTGGTTGATATATCGGCCTCCCATGTCGAGAACAAGCACGACCCGACTGTTCAAGGGCGAGAGCTATTGTAACTTCGAGGCGTTCTTTCTTGTGCGGTAAGCACCTCAGCCATGGTCTTCAAGTCTTCTGGGTCTACCGTTCTGCTGCTTCGAGGAACCAGAACTATGTCGCAATCCCGCACGATATCATGGAATGTCGCTATCATCGGCGACCGCATGTCACTTCCGTCACGAGATTTTCGGAGGGCAAACGGTTGCGGAGCCTCATGTGCCAGCGTGTGACCACCCTTGGACGTCTGTGTACCGAGTAGCAAACCTATCGCGGCCATATAGATGACAGCTGAAGCGACCTCGTATCATCCCTGTCGTTGACTCTCACTGCTACAGATCCGCCAATAGACCTTTACCACTCAATACATTACGATTACAACGATACAGCCAATCATTCACACAACCCGCCAACATGGGAGCAATTCCTTTTAGACGCGGGATGTTCCTGCTTTTTATCTTCCTCGGTATCAGCTACCTGTCAACAACACATGGCCGAGTACTTGTTCGCCCGTCTACGACTGCTCTTTCTCCATACGGCACTGAGCATGCCGGCGACGTACAGACATACAGCCTCCTCGGCACAGACTCAAAGTCACAGATAGATAGAAACACCACCTCCCTCGACCGTGGAATCGACGACATCTCCTTCTATATCACTTCGAAACGCCTCCACCGCCGTGCCGGAAAACAACCTGCAGCAGCCACAGACTCGCAATTTACTACTTCGACTGCCAAAGGCTGTAGCATGTTATACATGCTCGCCGCCAACGTAGAAGACGCTCTGACGCGTATGAAGACCAATCCAAAGCTACTATCTCTCACGACCTCGCAGAGCAAATGGGACAATGCCGGGGCGTTGAAGCAGTACGGCTGGACGGAGAAGAAAAACGATGTCAACTGGGCTTACATGGGAGTCAACGACGTGATGAAAGACCTCGGGATCGACACGGCGAGTAAAGCCAACTCGAACGTACAACTGGTCCAAGATCAGACGGTGGAAGTCGACGGGACGAAGTTTGTGGTGAGCTTGACCGGCGAGAGATGTCCCTCGACATACATGAAAAGACCATGATACTAATCCCCGAGCGCAGGCTTCGAGAGGGGCTTACAACCAAGCCATCAATGTCGAAGCCGGCCTCATATTCCCTTACTACATCTTCTCGCCCCGCCACGAGGCGCAAACCAACAACATCAAAGGCGAAATCGTGCCACTAGCCTAGTACTTGGACGTGGTCTTCCTCGAGTACTCCAAACTCTGCGGTCGAGCCAAGAAAGCAGTCTCGGGGCTCAAGTACATGCTGGCGCTCAACATCGAGAACCCAAACACCTGGTCGATCGTGTTGGAAGCTCTGATGAATAAGAACGGCGGCAAGACCGATATCCCTCTGTGGCCGGGTACGGAGTTTAGCATGGATACGGCTGAGGGGAAGGCACTTTTGGGTACGCAGATTCGCGCACCGTTGGCTTGGATGATGATTCAGCATAAGAAGGCGTTTGAGGCGAGGAGTGTGGTCAAGGTAAGCTCTCTCTTTGCCGAACACGGTGTAGGTCGAGATATTGGTGCTGACTGTTCTTCTACTCTTACAGGTCAGAGTCTTCCGCAACAAAGGGATGACGAACCAAGACACCGATCAGCCGTACTCGAGTCTGCTATTCTATCTAGGTGATGCACCGAAGGAGAACCAATGCGAGGCGACCGATTCGTGCTGCTGTCCGAAAGTGTAGGGAATCTTTCTCGTTGGCAATGTGCCTTGCGGCCAGCCTCGGGATCTTATGACAAGCCTTGGGACCTGCAGGAGCCATTGCTGTCGCTGTGCGGCATCCCTTGCTTGCATTGCTCGATATACTTGAGATTTGGGGTTAGCAGGGTTAGGGTTGTGATCTGGCGACGGCGATAACTCGATGAACATCTCTTGATACCATACCATACTTCTGAGGTAGACTCCTATGATCATCTGGATAATAGCGAGCTGTTCAAATTTGCGTTTTCGCTTCGTTGTGGGATTATCATCGTGATTGACCTGTCAATTGAATGAATGACATACAAAGACAACAGATACTATGTCAAGCTTTGGCTTACCACGTCAACGACTCGATAAAATTGGTCATACTGCAATCGAGCACAACACTCGCATACCAACGAATTCAACACAGTTCACCAAACAAGAACGCGTAACACGAAGCAGGTGCATTGCTATAATTCCGCTGTTCACTTACCACCCGGTCTCGAGCCTTCCAGTCTGGGCATCCTCGGACTCATCATCTCATGCCCACTCTTCCACCTCGCCATCAACTCCGGGTCAAACCCCATAGGCCGCATTCCACCCACCGAACTATTGGAATCCCTGGGTTTCTTTTCCGACAACCTAAACCTATCATGACCCGAAACGTCATCCTGCTGAGCGCGTTGCGAGAGAAAGCGACCAGATCTCTTGTTCGCAGCGGCGAGTTCGGCACGGAGCTTGGAATTTTCCTTTCGGAGCTCCTCAATAACACTGGCAGAAGAAGGATCGGAGGGAGGAGAGGGTTCTTTGGTGCCCGAATCATTGTCTTTTGCCTGTTCTCCAGCTTCCCCTCCAATGAGACGCTCGTGTGCCGCGTCAAGAGCAATCTCCCGCTTCTCGAGTTCTGCTTCGCGTTCGTTCAAGCGGGTTTCACGCTCTTTCAGCGAGGCCTCCGCTGACTCTAGGTTCTGGTGATTCTGGGCTTGGTCCATTGGTTCGGCCGATGTTGGTGGAGGGACATTCTGGCTCTCGCCGCTCAGAAGACCACCAGAGCTCGTGGAAAAATTTGAAGAATCCTCTCGATGGGATTTGAAGTTCGGACACGTTTCATGGGACGACCAGCCACTCGACGAATATGTGCCTGTCTTGATTGATGATGTCATGCTGTTGACTGCGTCGTTTGTTGACCAGGTTGGTGCCGAGTCGCTGTCTTCCATCTTGCAAGGCGGCAGGTTGAAGCCCTCTTGAAGTTGAAGATTTTCGATGGTGCCTGTAAACTCCGAGAGGTCGAAGATCGTTCAATTGCCTACATATACGTGTAAATGTTAGGATGTCGCCGGCCCCGTTCTTTGGCGTCATAGCCCGTTACGCTACTGCAACTGCATTTTAGCCAACTATCACCAATGAGGCAAATGCATTGTATGGCGATAGAACATGTTCGTACGACGATCGTGTGAGCGAAGTTCAGCAGGAATTGTACGTATATCGAGAACGGAATGTCTCCAAGCATATCGGACAAAGTCCCTCCGAGAGCCCCCGCCTTGCCTCGGCCGCGGGTCCACTGTGAGCGAAGGCAATGCTGAGTACCAAACGACCTTGACCTTGACCACGACGTCCTACGATCGTGGACAGATTGTGAATTAAACAACAAAACGAATTGATCACCCAAAAGATGGCCGACCAACCCAAAGAAAACGACGCAACAACAGCAGACTACGACCTTACCCGCCCCCTCCGCACCAGCACCGGCCTGCGCCAAAACCTAACATCCTACGGCGACGCGCACTTCTCTCTCTTTCTGCGCAAAGTCTTCATCAAAGCTCTCGGCTATAGTGATGACGCCCTATCGCGGCCCATAGTCGGGATCGTGAACACGTACTCTGGTTTCAACCCTTGCCACGGTAATGTGCCTCAACTCATCGAAGCCGTCAAGCGGGGAGTCCACCTCAATGGCGGCCTGGCGGTCGAATTTCCAACGATTAGTGTGCACGAGTCGTTCGCGACGCCGACGTCGATGTATTTGAGGAATCTGATGAGCATGGATACGGAGGAGATGATCAAGGCGCAGCCGGTTGATTCGGTTGTTTTGATAGGAGGTGAGTGATTGAGTTGTTTTCATTTATTCTTCTCGATGGTGGCATTGGTGGGAGTTGCTGTAGACATGAGTTGATATGAGCAGAGCTAATTCTTGTCGATAGGCTGTGACAAAACCACACCTGCTCAGCTTATGGGTGGCATCTCGGCCAACAAGCCTATCGTTCAATTGGTGACTGGGCCCATGATGCCTGGATCTCACAAAGGCACCAGGGTCGGTGCTTGTACTGACTGCCGCAATAACTGGGCCAAGTTCCGAGCCGGTACGATCGACATCGAAGAGATCTCGGCGCTCAGCGAAGAGCTTGCACCCACGGCAGGAACTTGTGGTGTCATGGGTACTGCTAGTACCATGGCATGTATCCTTGCAGCCCTCGGACTGATGCCGCTGAAAGGTGCAAGCGCGGCAGCCGTTTCTGCTACGAGGATCAGAATAGCGGAAGAGTCAGGTGGCATTGCTGTGCGTTGTGCAGAGAAACAGATCAAACCACAGGATGTCCTTAGTCGGGAATCGTTCATCAACGCAATCACAATCCTCCAAGCCATAGGAGGCTCGACAAATGCGGTGGTGCATTTGATGGCGATCATAAACCGTCACCCAGCGATCGCAGGGACTATTACCCTGGAGACATTCGACGAGATCGGTAGGCGAACACCACTCTTGGTCGATTTGAAACCCAGCGGTGATAATTACATGACCGACTTCCACAATGCTGGTGGAATTCCTGCACTGCTACACACTCTCAAGCCACTGTTGCATCTGGATGCAAAGACTGTCACTGGTCAAAGCCTGGGAGAGCTCTTGGAGCAGACGAGATACGTGCCACTCCCGGTCGATAGCCCAGCACAGGTCATTCGGCCGCTCGAGAACCCTCTGTATTCAGCATCGTCGCTCGTGGTGGTCAAAGGCAACATCGCACCACAAGGCGCTGTGATGAAAGCCAGTGCCTCGAAGGACCGACGCCTGCTGAAGCACCGTGGCCGGGCCGTGGTCTTTGCCAATTCGGCAGACATGGCAGAACGGATTGACAGTGCGGATCTCGAAGTCGACGCAGACTCTGTGTTGATTCTCCAAGGAATTGGACCAGTCGGCAATCCAGGGATGCCGGAGGCTGGCATGATTCCGATCCCGCGCAAGCTCGCAATGGCAGGAGTCTCAGACATGCTGAGGATCTCTGATGGTAGGATGAGTGGTACGGCAGGTGGCACGATCGTTCTGCACGTTTCGCCAGAGTCTGCTGATCCCAAGTCAATATTCGGCGTTGTCCAGAATGGCGATGTAGTCGATTTCGACCTGGAGGCTAGGTCGTTGAAAATTGAAGTGAGTGATGAGGAGTTGGCACGACGCGTTCAAGAGAGAAAGAGTCAGATCGAGGGAGAGGTTCCAGAAGCAGGTATGGCTCCATGGGCAGCAAGAAAGAAGATGAGAGGATACCGAGGCCTGTACATGAGGTCGGTGAACCAAGCTGAAGAAGGTGCCGACTTTGACTTTCTGACTGCAGCCGGACCGGCGTAGGAAGTGAGCATGTTTGTGCGAGGAAACTCCTTTCTACCTTAGAGCTTGTATCTTCAATGATTTACTTGATTATGGCTCGCGTCGCGTCGTGGTATCGGCATCTCTGTACGGGTAGCATGTCGTGTTACCAACGAGAACGTTGTTCGCTGGTACGGCTATCTCACCATTGCACGCAAAACGGCAGTGTTCTCAGTGCACGTGATTGATTGCAAGTGAACAAGACAGGACGTGTCGTGTCGTGTCAATGGAAGAAAGTGATGACCCTTTGCGCGATATGTATACCTGCACGCCGGTAAGGCACGGTCCACTTACGTAAGTCCAAGCGTCCAAAAACTCTACCGATGACCACCAGCCAAGGCAGCGCGACGGCAATATGACTGCGTGCCATTGAGATATACCCACAGTCTCTTCCGCAGACATCGGCCTAAAAAACATCTCATCATTGCTGGGCGGTATATTCTGCATTTGGACGCGACGCGACATCGACGACATCGGCTTGGGGCCATTGATCATTGGAGCGACATCATTTCCGGCCCTCTATACCAATCCATTCTACCTAGGACTTTACGACGCGCGACAGACTTAGTGGAGACATACAGTATTTCGTCATTCGGAATCACTCGAAATACTCTTACCGCCCGCCAACATGTATCCTCCTTCAATGGGCTATGGTGGCCTCGACATTGAGGCCATCAGTGGAATTTTAGGCTCCATTTCCATCGCGTGCTGGGTCGTCGTTTTTTCGCCCCAGATCATCGAGAACTACAGCAAGAAATCCGCCGACGGTCTCAGCATTGAGTTCATCATTATCTGGCTGGGTATGTTGAAAATCTAGTCCTGTAAGAATACCCAATGAATCCGGACGTGTCTGACTCTATCAATCACAGCGGGCGACTTTTTCAACATGGCAGGAGGAGTTCTTCAAGGCATCATGCCTACTATGGTACGGTTTCTTCAATTGCAACATAAGTCTCCCACTGACGGACTTGCTCAGATAATCCTTGCCATCTACTACACGCTCGCAGACATTGTCCTGCTCCTGCAATGCTTCTACTACCGCGGCTTCACATTCCGCGACCCGAAACCAGACGCCACCAAGACCAACCACGTCGAGAACGGCAACGCATCAGAGCGTACGCCCTTAGTCGCAGACGGCAGTGCGCGTGGCGAATTGCAGCGAGCCCTCTCGTCCAGCAACACCAACGGCGCCGCCTCGAAAGCAGACCGCACCCGCTCCGAGTCCTCCTACCGCGACCGCTTCAACAGCCTCAACGGCACAATGCTCTCCCCGGCCCAACCCATGCACCCCGAAGACACCAGCGTCTCGGACCCCACCAAACCCACCAAACCACGCACCTGGGCCCAAGCAATCCTCTTCAACAGCACCGCCATCCTCCTCGTAATCATCGCCGGCGTCGCAGGCTACTACCTGAGCCCCTCTCCCAAACCCCACACCCACCACGACAAGCACACCGACGCCGACGACCAAGCCTCCACCCTGCACTTCAGCCTCTGGGGCCAAATATTCGGCTACATCTGCGCCGTGCTCTACCTCGGCTCGCGCATCCCGCAAATCCTGCTCAACCGCCGCCGCCAGTCGACCGAAGGCCTCAACGCCCTGTTCTTCCTCTTCGCCTGCCTCGGAAACCTGACCTTCGTCCTCAGCATCTTCGCCTTCGAGCCGATCTGCAGCAAGCGCTCGCACGGCCATTGGCGCGAGCGCAGCCACTGCAAACCCGGCGAGCACGAGGCGATCTACGCCAGGTATATTCTGGTCAACCTGAGTTGGTTGATTGGCAGTGCTGGGACGTTGGTGTTGGATTTTGCGGTCTTCGCGCAGTTTTTCATGTACAGAAACAATGTGGCGTCGCAGGTGGAGGGTTCGGCCGATGTTGCTACGCCTGTGGATGCGATCCCGAGGACTGTTGATGGGGAGGGGAGGGGCAGGGAGCCGAATGAGAGGTGATGAATGGAGGTGGATGTAAAGCAGGAGTTGTGAGGACTTGGTTTGAATACCACTTCTGGATTTTGAATTGACTAGTTACATTGTACCACTCGAAGATAGAGACGAAAAGTTATGTGATCAAGAACGAATGACAAGAGAGGAAGGTCAGTGTTCGCCTCCGACGCCGTTAAAAAAGGGTTCACGATGGCGTTCAGATGCCTCGAGTCCGATCAAAAAGTATTTCCGAGAAATGGGTGAGAGCGACTGTTCATATCAGCAGCAGCGTTCTCCTCAAATTGCCATCGCACCAACGAGCAGTGTCTAATGGACCGATCGCCTGACATCTCCGGAAGACTCAGGTTCAAAGTCCCGATCAAAGAATGCAGAGTCCAAGGGCGTTGATTGTCCCTGCACAAGCAACGGCAGAAGAAGTAGACGCTGTAGTCCTAGACGACGAAGCCGAGCCGGCCGAAGAAGATCTCGACGACGAGACCGTCATGGTAGAGAGAGTCGAGGCTGGCGCTGCCGTGCTGCTGCTTGACGCAGGCGCTGTGACTGTGATGTAGCTGATCAGAATGCTCACGCTGACGCTCGTTTGGGTTTTGGTGCTGGTGCTTATGCTTGTTACTGCTCCGCTTGTCGAGGGGAGGGTGGTGAACAGGCCTCCGAGCGGACAAGTCAGCACGTCGCCTGCGCCTGTTAAGCAGGAGGTGATTGTAGAGGTAGTGAAGACCGTGGTGGTAGACGGGGTCGAGAGGCGCGGTGTTGTGGTGATGGAAGCCGACCGCAAAGTTGTGGAAGCAATGGCATGGGCAGGGGTGGATGTCGCAGTTTTACCACCACCACCTAGTCCTAGACCAAGCCCTCCGCCGAGAGTCACACCGAGATCGACGCCCAGTGTTGGTTCGAGTCCAAGACTCAAGCCAGACGAGACTCCCAGTCCTAGTCCCAAACCTACGTCCGCGGACAGCGATACCCCGAGAGTGGCAGAGACGCCAGCGCTCAGGATCGGACTGCCGGATGGGCCCAGGACGACGCCGCCACTAACTCCTGCTCCGACCCCGACTGTGGCGGTGGCATCGATGCAGCCGTTGAGTATGTTGCCGCCGTTGGAGCAGGTGGTGATTGGGATACCACCTGATGTCGGTAAAGTGACTATCCCCGATGGTAGCGAGGCCGACAACGATGGGATGAGGGTAGTCGCTGGTAGGGTCGAAGGCAGCGTTCCGCCCGGCAATAGTGACGAAATTACGGACGAAACACCGTTTCCTACGGCTCCAGGCACATAATTGATAGCCCGAATAGCCGTAACGGCCTTTCTGCCGTTTGCAGATAGGAAGGTGCTGCTCACCTCGTTGAAGAGATAACAGGTCCCAGGACCTGCGCCCCTGTCGGCGCCCTCGTAGGTAAACGCCGTGCAGTACTTCGCACCTCCTTCAGTGCTGCTTTGGTCGCATGCTTTGAAGCAGTCGTTGAAACTTGACGCCGCCGGGAAGGATGCGTAGGGAGTCCCGTCCGCAATGCTACTGCAGTTGAGAATGTAACTCAACCCGTTTTCAAGGATGATGCGACCATCGACTTCCGGACATGTGTACGAGACAGCTGTCTGCGAAGGGCCTTGAGATGTTGGCAGGGTAGCGGAGCTCAAGCTGACGGAGGTGAGGGACGGAGCGGAGATGGTGGTTAGCATTGAGAGCGAAGAGGAGAGGCTACTGATGCCTAAGTCTATGCTCGGAATGGACATTGATGGCAGAGATGACGTGATTGAGCGAATATTTGTGATGCTAGCATCGATGGAACCGAGAGAGGTGGGCCCGGAACTCGACTGCAAACCAGACAGAGAAGAGGGCAGGCTGGGTACCAGCGTGATCTGCGAAAGTGAGGTGCCGGTCAGGCTGTTGGTACCAGACGCTCCAGGCAGGAGAGTCGTCATGGAGCCAAGGAGAGATGACATTGAAGTGCGTGGGTTCGTCGCGATTGTGGTCGAGCTCACCACAGGGATGTTACCGGGTCCAATAACCACGGCGCGCTTGGATATTAAGATGACAGTATTGGTGCCGTTGCGTGTCATACCAGCAGACAGAGTGCCCAGTCCGTTGGTGAAAGTGCAAACGCCATCAGTATAAGCGAAGCTTGAGCACAGTAATAGTTCGGAGCACTGGCTAGAGCAGTCGAGGTAGTCGCTTCCCGGTGATGTGGCAATATTGTAGCTCTCAGGGAAGCTGTAATCGCAAAGGACCTGATAGAACGAACCAGTGCTATCCATATACTGCGCGTTGTCGGCTCCTGGGCAGGATAGGTCTGTAGCAGACGCAGATTGGTAGTCGCCATCGGGAGATTCAGATCCAGGGTCGGAATAGAGGAAGCACGTTCCATTAGCAGGAAGATACGATACACTCTGGCAATCCGGACGAAGACCGCAGTAGTCTGTGCAGCTTTGCAGTGAGGATGCCTGATCTTGGGACAAGTAATTGCCGAAACGTCGTGTGCTGCATGCGAGCTGGAACGGTCTGTCATCAGGAGACAGGTATGTGAGACCATCGTCGGCAGGACAGTATACTGTGGTGAAAAGGTTCGGGGTAGGGATAGCGCCAACAGTACTTGTGCTTGTTGAGGAGAGCGTAGAGACACTAAGCAAAGTGATGGGCAAGTTCGTTACCGCAGACACCGAGCTCGGGTTTGTACTCAGTCCAGTCGGTGTCGCGAGAGATGTGCTGGGATCTGTCAGAGGTGCCGACTGCGACAACGTCGGTAAGATCAGAGACTGCGTTAGAGAGTTCGAGAATGGTTCCACGGAGCTCGATATCCGACTGGTCAGACCAGAGGTCTGGGACAAGACTGGCGAGGTCACAGATGCGCTGGGCGCGCTTGACAACGAGCTTGGCTTCGAGTAAGTCAGTGAATCGCGCGGTCTACGCGTAAACATACCATTGTACTTACTTGTAATTTGGATATCGACAGACTGGCAGAAGGTAGATATGACGACGATCTAATCGATGTAGGCGTCCCCAATAAGGTTGTCGGACTGCTCAGCGAAGCATCGAGCATAGATGATGACACCCCTGAGCTGGGCTGATTCAATGAGTTTGATGACAAAGTGACCGACAGAGAAGACGTGAGACCGCCTGCTAAATCACTGATCGAAACGCTGGATCCGACCAGAGTAGGTGCTATCGTGGAAGGTCCTGTATTCAATTGCGAAACAGAAGATAGCGACGATCCAACGGATGGTGAAGTGGCCGAGATACCGATTGAGTTGTATGATGAAGCACCCGTCGGCAGCACGGTCGAAACTGTTGTGATTTGAGAAGATGTTGACAGCGATAGGCTACTACTTGGCAGCCCAGTCGCGATTCCATGTGTGGAGGAAGATATGAGCGAGCTGATTACGCCCACTGAAGGGGAGCTCGATGCCTCGACCGAGGAAACATTGCCAGTGTAGACCGTTACGGTGAGGGGCTCTGGGACAAAGGTGACAGTGACAGCGCTGCAGACTACTCTCAAGGGTCAGTTTCAACAGACGCTGCGCGAATATCGACCATAAGAGCGACTTACCAGACGAAGATAGCTGGGCATTGACACCGGCCCGAGCAAGAATGTAAATCAGGGCAGAATGCCGCAATGGCGTCGTTTGGGAGAATGATCGCATGGTAACGAGAGGTTTGAGGAATCAAGAGATCGTTTCCGTCGCAACGCGGCCGACATTATGAACGCGTGAGTGGGAGATTGTGTTATTGCTGCTACGATACGGTATGGCATGAATGACAGACTTGTCTTCAAAACAAATCTACTATTAGCGACTGAGAGATTGTGTTGTTCATGTGGGAAATGAGAGCCCTAGAGCATAGCCATTGTGTTGGGAAACGGGGATGTGTGTGGCCGACGGAACTGCGGGTAGCATGTGATGTGGTGTGATGTTATGATTTTGACCAACATCAGGAAAGTGACGTGAGAGCAGAATGAACATACGACAGGGGCCATTGAACCCTCCGGACACCCTTCACTTCAGAGTTGTGGTCGAGAAGCTGGTTTGAGAAGGTGATCGTTTGCTGACGAGTTATCAGACACTTCCTCCAGATTTTGATTCAAGTCACCAGTGAAAGCTCGATTTGACAGGTTACCGGTGCCATGATCGAGCCCCGAGCAGCCCGAGCAAGCAAACCGAGCAGTCCGAGCCAGCTGTGGTCCGGAAGGCGCTATGGCCCGTGTTTCGGAGGCCTCTGGAATGTGTTGTCTTCGGCCCGTATGATGTGGCGGTGCGGCATGCCGTGCTCGGCCCATCGATGGACGGTCTGGATTCATGCGCGGAGAATGTAAGGCGGAAGCAAATCGGAACTTACATAGGCCGACGTCGCAACCGAGTGGCCCGATCGCTGAGCCCGATCTTTGACAAGTCCCGGCATGGTGGTTACACGGCATCTACATTCCTGTGGCAGTCTGGCAGATATCTGTGATCTCACACGGAGGTCCGTGATATCAAAATCCTACCATCAAGCATGCATGATCCGAGTGGCGCCATGCTCACACCAGTTCATACCATCTGGCATGGGAGGCGAGAATGGTGGTGCCGTCCAGTAAGAATTCATCCCTCGATTCTAGTCACCAGTGCCTTCGTCATCCCGTCGAAGATAGGACTTAGCGAGCAAGCCGTGTATTTGTCGACCAAGAGCCCGTCGTCCTTTGCGACTTCAACCTCATTGTTTTTTGCCATGTCTTGGCCTTCCACCACTGTGCCCTGCGGGTAGACCGGCCTCTTGCCTTCTTCAATCAGGCGAATGAACATCGGGTCGATAGGTACACTTCCCATGAATGGCACCTCGAACTCTTTTGCCATGACCTCTCCACCGCCTTTCGAGAAGACGTTTGTGCATTCCGAGCAATTCGGGCAAACAAATCCAGCCATATTTTCAATCACGCCCAAAATTGCGACATTCGTCTTGCGACAAAAGTTGATCTCTTTCCGGACATCGCTGATACTGATGGCTTGTGGGGTGGTGACAATGACAGCGCCCGCAAGCTGCTCCGGCGTAGCTTGTTTGAGTAAAGTCTCGACCAGCGAGATGTGTTCATCGCTCGTGCCGGGCGGTGTGTCGATGAGCAGGTAGTCCAACGCGCCCCAGTGGACGTCTGTAAGGAACTGTCGCACCATAGCAGTCTTCTTCGGTCCACGCCACACCACTGCGTCACCTCTGTTGGCCAGCAGAAATCCGAGCGACATGCAGTGTAGGCTTCCCAGCTCTTTGCCCTCGCTATCATGCGCGTCCGTACCCAAGGCCTTCCTCGCGTCGTGTACAGGAACGGGTATCCATCCTCCAGGCGCCTGTTTTACTTTCTCGCTCTCTATTCCGAAGAAGCGCGGAATCGAAGGTCCAGTCAAATCAATGTCGAGCACGCCGACAGAGTGTCCTTGCAGCGAGAGGCTTAGGGCAAGCTGCGAGGTCACGCTGGACTTGCCCACGCCGCCCTTGCCAGAGAGCACGAGGGTGATGTGTTTGATGTCTTTCAGCGACATGGTATGATTGGTGTTTGTATGTGGAAAGGATGGTCCGGTCGAGGGTGATTCACTCGACGACGACAACACCGAAGTCGAGATGATTGCGCGATTGCGTACAGATTAGAAATCACATCACAGCGGGGCGAATCATGAGTAGTCAGCGTGCCGACGTCGGCTTGCCGCCGAAACGAGCCGTTGCCGACGCCGATGTGCATGGGTCCCTTGGTCTGTTTCATCGACTTCACGAAAAAAGGACTCGACGCCAATGGCATAATCCATTCTGTACCATCTGTTTACCATCTACATTTTCGTGGCATAGGACTATCCTTGGTCTGCTACACATATTGTTCCACTTCTAGCAGGTCAGGCATGGGCAGTGTACTGTAATGTTGACCCTTTTGTATATATAGATTTTCCCCTTCTTTTTATCCTGCCATGTCGCAGCCATTTCATGCCGGCGGAGCGGCCACTCTCCTGGAAACACCCATACAATCATTCGCCTTCCTGAGAAGCGCACTCACTACTCGCTTACATGAGCTGGACTTCACTCACTTTGGATCTATCGTCGCCGTCGTCAGCATTGTGCCAGCCGCGTTTCACTTCTTGCAAAACGCATGGCGGTCGGCAGCTACTTGGATAAAGCGATTCTTCATCGCATCGATCACAATTCCGCCGGGCGACCCCTTGAACAGAAGCGTAAGCAGCTGGGTCTTGGAACATGTCGTTGAACCACGCCACATGCGCTTCCAAACCGCTCGGACGGAAATAGGTCGCGATGTCGAAGCCGGCTCCTCACTGAAGAAAACACCACGATCAGTGCAATACTTCCCTCACTGGCGATCTGAATGGTTCTGGCATGGGAGGCGTCTTTTCGGCGTCAGTCGTTCGCTCGACAGCTTCAACGCGGGCATGCAAGACCCGACTTACGACGGTATTGGTGGGGAGGAGTTGACCATCAGCTGTCTCGGCCTCTCAGCGGAACCGATAAGACAATTGATCAACAAATGTCGCGAGATCGCCGACAGCAAGGCACAGTTTTACGTGATCATCTACAGTCGCGACCGCTTTGGAATGTCCTGGAAACCCAAGTACCGCAAACCGCTCCGTCGATTGGAAACCGTCCACTTCGACGACCGCATCAAACAAGGCTTGCTCGCAGACATCCGCAACTATCTCGATCCCAGGACCAAGAAATTATACCAGAGTCGCAGCATGCCTTACCGCAGAGGCTACCTCTTTTACGGCCCTCCCGGCACCGGCAAGTCGTCCCTCTCCACCGCTATCGCCGGCGAATTCGGTCTTGACTTGTACGAAGTCAAAGTGCCCAGCATTGCCAACGACGGTGATCTCGAGCAGATGTTCCAAGAAATCCCGCCCCGTTGCATCGTGCTACTGGAGGATATTGACGCCGTCTGGACTGGCGGCAACCGAGAGCGACCTACATCTTACAACAATGACAGTGCAAGCGAACGCTCTGCTACTCCAAGTCTGTCAAATGTCACACTTTCGGGTCTGCTGAACGTTCTCGATGGAGTGGGATCGCAGGAAGGCAGACTGGTCATCATGACAACCAATAAGCCCGAACAGCTCGACGCCGCCCTCACCCGCCCCGGCCGCATCGACTTCAAGCTGTACCTTGGAAATATCACTCGCTCATCTGCCGAGCAGATGTTTATGCGCATGTTCTCGCCGGATCTCCTAAGCTGGGCACGACAGACAGGAAAAGCACAAGATGCGGTCGCCAACGCGGGTGTCAACAGCAAGTCCGACATTGACGCAGATCCCCTCGATGCCCATGTCTCTCTCGAGCAACTACGCATGCTAGCCTCGCGATTCGCTTCCGAGATCCCAGAAGATACCTTTACCCCGTCGCAGCTGCAAGGTTTCTTCCAGCTTCACTTGGGCGATGTCATGCAGGCCGTGGCCAGCATTGGGGAGTGGGTCAAACAGGAGATGCCCGCTCAGAAGACCGAGAGATTTCTCGAGGTTTACTGACTGGACGCGTTGATGTACATCTATTGTAAAACATGGGGCTATTTCTCTTTTATCTCTTTGCGCTTTCTTTCTGGCGTTTCTGGTCGGTTCTGTTGGATAAGGGGTTCTTGGACAGTGTGTACTATAGCGTCGCGGATGCAGCGTATGAGTTGCAAGTTGTGTGTTTTTGGGGTATGGATACATCTAGATGGGAAACGCGAGCATTGGCGGCCGCTGGTCATGTAAACATTGTACTGTATGTATTTACTCGCACCCACCATTCTTTCTAACAAAACCATTATGGCTTGTCTACATGAACGAATCGCTTCTACTTCGTAGAAGCTGTTCGTCTGTTGTTCCCACCATCGGTCTCCGGCCTCTCAGCCGTACTTCGGGATTAGATCGACTCGAACTCGTAAGGTAGCACCGCGGAAGACTCTTCTCATAGCTATGGTCGACGAATGGATGTAGCACTCAGCGCGTGCTAGCGAATCTGGGAACTTCTGAGGACTTCGGTGAAGAGCCGTCAACTTCATCACATGTTAGCTTCACTCGCTGGCTTCACTCCACCTTCAACAACAACTTCGACCAAACACGCAAACACGAGTGGAAATGCTCCTCGCAAGATTTCCTCCAGTGATCCACCAGAGGAACCAGCCATCGAACCTGTCCAGGCTGCCCCGAAGAAGCGAGCAAAACCGATTGCAACCAAGGCAGGTGCTAGGACTGCTGCCAGAATGTTGGCGCTGAGAGCTGCGGGTCTGGAGAAACCGTTTCGCTACAAGCCTGGTAGTGAGTGAACTACAGGAAGCAAAATACAATCCATGGTCACTGCTAACAGCTTTCTAGCCATCAATCGTCGCAAGCTCAAGCGAGACGCCGGCCTTGTCCTCGAAAAGACACCCTTCCGCCTGATTGTGCGCGAGATCACAGGGGAGCTACACTCAGAATGCAAGTGGCAAGCCGGCGCTCTGGAGCTTCTCCAGAAGGTCGCAGAAGAAGATCTGGTCCGCCATCTCGGGAGTCAGTATCACCCCTAGTCAATATTATGCGCGTATTACTGACAGGATCCATCAGTGGCCCCACTCGCCGCACACCATGACAAGCGCGTGAACATCAACATGAAGGATATGAGTTTCGTCAAAGTCATGCGCCCGATGTTCGCGGCCGAACGCAAACTTTTCAACAAGATGTGAGAAAGTAGATTGGCGACGGCGGGCGTACTGTTTAGCATAGCCACTGCATTGTATTTTGATCGTCCCCAAACCCCAAACCTCTACCTACCAAGATCTCACAAGTCCCAGCGGGATATCCTCCCGATCAACCCTCTCACTAGCCAACCTCGCCCACTTGCGAATCGTCCTCTCCACATCCTCCATACTGCGGTCAGCATTGACAACAACAACATCGTTCTCCTCGTCCGGATGCCGCCACATAACCTCAAACAACTCCCTAACCCTCGCCTGGAAATCCGTCTGCTCGTACTTCTCACCTCCAAACCCACCCCTCGCCGCCGCAGTCTCAGGGCTAACATCCAAGAAAACGCACAAATCCGGTCGCGGCAATCCAACATCTGGGTGCCGGGCCCACTCCAGTCCTAAGCCAGGCAGTGCTTTGGCGGCCGTGTACACGCAGCCGGAGTAGTAGTAGCGGTCGACAACAACCGTGACGCCCTCTGCAATCCAGCGGGAGATCTGCGAGGCCATTTCCCAGCGGTTCGCCGAGAACAAGAGGTGCACGACGTGGTCTTCGACTTCGGTGGCACCACTGAGGTACGCGTTGAGGATCTGGCCGATTGGCGTGGTGCGGTTGGGGAAGCGGACGTGCTCGACACGGTCGCCTTGGGAGATGAGGTGCTCGACTAGAAGGGCGCATTGGGTCGATTTGCCGCTGCGGTCGAGGCCTTCGAAGACGAGCAGTTTGCCGCGGCGGGAAGGGGTGGTGCTGCGGGTGTCTAAGGGAAGAGTTTGGGTCGAGAGACGATAGGGGCCTTGTTGCGGAGTGCGGTGGGTTGGTTGATAGGTGGCGGCATTTTGTTGTTGGCGGCCTGGGGCGTAGCTTGAGCCTCTGTTTGGGTGGGCGCTGACGGGAGGTGAGAGGGTTGTCGTTGTGGCGATTGACTGGGAGTCTAGTTCGTAGATGCTATGTCTCTGCGGCTCCTGTTGCTGCTCTTTTGGCTGTTGCTGCTCCTGCTCCTGCTCCGATGGAGTTTCTTTGATGTTGTCCATAGCTTTTGTCTTCCAGGCCGAGTGTCCGTCTGACGCAGTTGAGGACCTGATGTCGTTTGTTATTATTTGGGATCATCTGTGTTCGGGAGTTTAGGGCTGTGGGGTACTTTTGCTTGGAATAGTTAATCACATAAGGTTAATGCTGTTCTAATATTAAACTAAACTGAGGCTGAGTTTGGCTGACTGCCTCCGGTGAGATGTGGGGGCGGGGAGGAGTGAGGTTGACTCGACTCGAAGATTGATCGACAATACCTTTTGACTTGCACTTGGCACGATGCCATGGTAGCCATACAACAATGCCCACGTCCACGTCCACTCCAGATCATGGTGACATGTTCACCATCGTCAAGGCCACTGCTGCCACTGCTGCCACTCTCTCACCCCGTCTTGGCCGCCTCTCTCTCCCCGGACGCAATGCTATCGAAACACCACACTACCTAGGATTGACCTCACGCGGCGTGGTTCCACATCTTTCGCAAGACAACTTTGCCCAGCTATCCTCCATCGCAGGTGTCTACGCGGCGCTCGAAGACTGTACGTCCCCAGCAAACGCGCTGCCTCTCGCGCCGACGCGCTGACAAGTCTACTTACACAGCCGTGTGAAGTCATAGAACGAAAGGTCCCTCCTATATACATCTTCAGGCCTACTGATGGATCCCCACCGCTGAGACGATTTATTGCCTTGCCTGCGCCGACACTGCTGGTACTGGGATGCCGACGAACACCTCCTGTGATTGCGCCGCCGGCGACTAGCAATACCAACACTGCGATCGCTGTCGGGACGTCTGTTGGGTTCAAGCTGTTGAAGGCAGAGGAATATGCAGATGCCGTGGAGGGGTTGGGGGCGGACATCGTGTTGGGCCTAGGCGATGTTCCTTTTGGAAGGACACTGGGAAGCAAGAGGGTCGAAAAGGCGACGGATCGAAGCATCGACTGGCTGCAAGGTCACGTTGCTCGCAGGAAAAAGCTTGCAGCACAGGACGGGTTCAAGGGACAAGCACAGCTTTTTGCACCTCTCCTGCCGTTATCTTGCGCGAACCAGCAATACTACATTGACTGCTTGGCTGAAGATCTGCGCAACGACATCTCTGGTCTGGCCATCTACAGTGCGGATACGCTGGGGGATCTTCCGGAAGAGCTGGCAACTCTGCCGCGACTGGACCTCACAGAACCTGCAACTCCATTGGAAGTGCTACGGCAGATTGCCAATGGTATTGACATCGTCACAATGCCATTTATCAGCGCAGTAACAGACGCTGGTATCGCATTGGATTTTGAATTCCCTGGGCCCTCAACCGATTCGTCTGAGATTCTACCTTTGGGTATCGACCTCTGGTCGGCATCTCACGCCACGGATCTCGGTCCTCTCCGCAAAGGTTGCTCTTGCTATGCTTGCACCGACCACCACCGCGCATTCTTGCAGCATTTGCTTGCTGCCAAGGAGATGCTAGGATGGGTGCTCCTGCAAGTCCACAATCACCACATGATAGACCGGTTTTTTGCAAGCATACGGTCCTCAATCGCTGCTGGTACCTTTGAGGCTGACGTTGAGACGTTCTCGCGCCGTTACGACTCGGAGCTACCTGAGAAGACTGGGCAAGGACCTAGGTAGGTTGCTTATCCAGCCATTTGTGGTATTGATCGTATTGCTAACTACGCCAACAGAGTCAGAGGCTACCAGTTCCGCTCTGAAGGACCCGGTGAAGCGAAGAAGAACATCGCTCCGTTCAACGTATACGACAACAGTGGTGTTGAGACACCTGTTGCTCCAGAGGCGAACGAAAATGCTGGGGAACTGGAAGGGAAGGGTTTCGCTGAGAAGCAGTGATGATGCTCCCTTTAGCTTGACGTTCGTCATGTTGAAGCAAAAGCGTGAAGAAATGTTGGCATGTCTATCGAATGATCAAAACATCTACCATATTATCAATGCATTGAACATAGCCTTAGAAATGATATTTGTCGCTTTCTGGCAATGGTATCTCAGCGGGACAATCGATTGAAACCGATTAGAACGCCTCAGGTAGTACGCCAGTGGGCGATGGAGACAAGTCAAAGGTGAACATCTCTCTCGGCGGTAGTATAACATTAAGACTTTCTGGCATCTGAAAGATGCGACAGGTATCATTACGATCGTTGTACACGGTCTCATGTCTATGCCAATCGTGTAACATTTCATTGTTCTTATCGATCGTTATCGCAAGCCCCGCGCTCGAAGTGACTCGCAAAGCAACTGCCGACGATCATCGCCTCGCATGCCATGTGGAACGCTCGACTTTCTTTCTCCGACTTCGCCATGCGCCAAACACTTGTGATTCCCTAAACCTCACTCCTCCACCCTTTTCTTAGCAGCATCTCACTGCTAAACGCACACATACAACCACAATGGATCGGATCCACGAGAAAATCGCGGCTCTGCCGCCTAATGCAAACTACTTCTCCCTCGAATTCTTCCCGCCCAAAACCGCCCAAGGTTTCGCCAACCTGCACGCCCGTCTGGAGCGCATGGCCCACTCGCTGCGCCCGCTCTTCGTTAATGTCACCTGGGGCGCCGGCGGTAGTACGAGTGACAAATCGCTGGCTCTCGCCGAGTTGACTCAGCGTTCGCTCGGTCTGACCACGTGCCTGCACTTGACTTGCACCAACATGTCGCGGAGATTGATCGACGAGGCGCTGGAATCGGCGAAGAAACTGGGCGTCAGAAACATCCTGGCTCTGAGAGGCGATCCTCCGAGGAGCGAGGAGTACCGGGACGACAGTGTCGAGGGATCTGGGGAGGATGACAGTAACAAGGACTTCACATGGGCAGTGGATTTGGTGCGGTATATCAGGAAGCAGTACGGCGATTACTTCTGTGTTGGTGTCGCGGGATACCCTGAGGGCCACTCCGATCAGTCGCATCCCGAGCACCAGTCGGTAGAGAACGACTTGCCTTCGCTGGTAGAGAAGACGCAGGCGGGAGCGGATTTTATCATGACACAGCTGTTCTACGACGTCGACGCATATGTGCGGTATGAGAAGAGGTTGAGGGAGCATGAGAGCGGAGCGTTCAAGACCATTCCTATCATCCCTGGTCTTATGCCGGTGCAGAGTTATCAGATCCTGAGGAGGACGACAAAGTTGAGTCACGCAAATCTGCCCGAGGACATTCTTGCGAGACTGGATGCGGTCAAGGGAGACGACGATGCTGTTAAGAGAGTTGGTGTGGATGTCTTGAGCGAGATGGTCGAGACGATGAGGACTTCCATCCCTGGAATTGGCCCGAGAGGCTTCCACTTCTACACGCTCAACCTGGAGAAGGCCGTCGCTAAAATTCTTGAGCGCACCAACTTGATCCCGCCTTACAAGCACACAATCCTGGGTGCCGACAAGATCGCCGCCGTAGAGCACGCCATTGCTGAAGAAGAGACCGACGGGTCCGCGATGGTCGAGAACGGCACTCCCAGACGCAAGAGCAGACGCATGTCCTCGCAGATTAACGCCCAGCCTGGTAACCGCGTCATTGTATCCCGCGACAGAGCCTCTTCTACCAGCTCCAGCCGTCGCGCCGCCCTTGAAGCCCTCGAAGACGAAGCTGGCGTCCCAGCCGAGAAAGTCGACTCCCGCGTCCACACACTCGCCATTTCCGGTGGTCAGGGCGAACTTGGCCGTGAGGCAACATGGGACGATTTCCCCAACGGTCGTTGGGGTGATGCTCGCTCTCCCGCCTTCGGTGAGATCGACGGTTACGGTGTGAGCTTGCACGTGAGCATTCCCGACGCCACACGTCTGTGGGGCTACCCTGTCGACACTGGCGACATCAACAACATCTTCCGCCGTCATCTGGAAGGCCAAATCGACGCCATCCCCTGGTCTGAAGAAGGCCTGTCTCCCGAAACTCTTACTATCAAACCACAATTGCTTGCCCTCATAAACAAGGGCTGGTGGACCGTCGCATCACAGCCATCAGTGAACGGCCTGTCCAGCACCGATCCTGTCTTCGGCTGGGGTCCCAGCAACGGTCGTGTCTTCCAGAAGCCCTTCGTAGAACTCTTCCTGCCCGCCTCAGACTGGAAGCGTCTCAAACCGATCCTCGAAGCCGACGACCAGATCACATACTATGCTGGTAACAACACAGGCGCCTTCGAGGCGTCGGATGAAGAAGCAACCTCGGTGGTCACGTGGGGGGCGTTCACTGGCAAAGAGATCGTCACCCCGACCATAATCGAGGCTGTCAGCTTCAAAGCCTGGCGCGAGGAAGCGTTCGGCATCTGGGCCGAATGGCAGCGCGTTTTCCCGCCCGGGACAGCTTCAAGCAAGCTACTCGAGAAGGTCAGGAAGGACTACTGGCTCGTGAGCATCATCCATCATGGCTTCCTGGAGGAAGGTGCGCTTTGGAACGATTTGATCGCTGCTTGAAGGGTGGAATTCAAAAAAAAAACTCAGCGGGAGTCCTTCGGCGTTAGGCTATGGAAAGATGCATTGACGAACGGATTGGTGGGTTGGTTTGATGAATATGGGCATAGGATGGGGTTGCATACAGCGCAGGCGTTTTTTCTTCTCAAATTTGAACGATCGTTCCGGTACGCATTCGTTTTCGAAATCTTTGACGTTCTGGCAGGTTGTGTGATATGGGCATATAGATCTGTCTACATGCTGCCACTGATCTTTCAAAGACGACCACTGACGTTATTGTGCCAAGTTTCTGACTTTGTCGTAAATTGAGGAGAGCATACCAAAAACACCACCACAGGAGATGGTGTATCCCAACGAGAGATCCACATTGGAGACATGCTCTCTGACTGGCGAAGTCACATCTTCGATGCACCAAGGCCGATAATATTACCTTATACAATAACTGCCTCTCTCCAACGAGATATCAAAATCAGAAATGTGATCTCTCGCTGGCGGAGTTGCCTTTTTGTGCCTGCGAGGTTGCTGATATGAGCGTATATCTTGTGGCTAGAGATGCATGCCTGGCTTGCTAGAGAGGTGTGGCCGAACAACATCATCAACACAGCAAAGTACTTTGCTTTTGGCTGTCGCAGTTTTGCTGCTGCGGAATAGAATAGAGGCCTTGGAGTATGCCTGCTCTGGTCCGGCACGCTTCAATTCCGTCCAGATCACCAAGTCTGAGAGAAAAGCAACCGAGACTCAGCAATCAACGAACCGAAGAAGCTTGTCTGCAGGAGAAATTCCGATTGGGAACTCGAAGTAGTCTAATGAACACACTGTTGTACATTTCTTTACAATTCCCACCATTGCTGTCCGTAAGTCCGGCACATGAGTAAAAACAGACGGGCTCGGTACAGCTCTTCCGTAGCGACAGCGCTCGCCACTTCATCTTCATGCAAACTCCCTCTATTTCTTGCTACCCTTCTTGCCACCCCTGCCCATAGCCCTCCGCTCAGCGTTGTTCGCAATCCTGACATTGCGCTTCCGCCAAGCAGCGAAACGGTCTCCGGGCACGAAAGGCTTCACCATCTGTGCAGTCTTGCTCCTCTCAGCAGCGCGACCGATCTCCCAGTTGGCCTGGCGGTACTGGTACCCGGGCCTCAGGGTCAACTTAGAGTCCACAACCTCTCCGGTGCCCGTCTTCTTGATCGTCTTGATTCCTCTACTCTCGTTGGGGACGTCTCTGATTGTCGAGGGCTGGGCTGCACCCATCTCTGCGTTACCGGGGAGGCCAGTTTCGGGACCGGTGATGAGGTCGCCCGTCTCCTGCTCGACGTATGTTTCGGGCATCTGGTATGCGAGTCGTCCAAGTTTGCGGCGGGTGACGCCGTTGACTGGTGCGGGGAGTTGTTGCGTTTTCTCGAAGACGATTCCGATGTATTTGCGCTTGGGGTGGCGCGCGGGATCGCGGTAATAGCGGACGTAGCCTGGTTGTGCAGCGTGAATTGTGTGGTCGCGGCCCTGTTGGGAATGAATCAGCCTTGTCCGGCGTGTTATATTACATTTCCTAAACATACCATGCTGCAGTTGTCGCCGGGGAACCAGAGTGTGCCTCTCTGCTTGAACAGAATGTTTCCAGGCACCACGTATTCACCACCGGACTTCTTCGCTCCCAATCTCTTTCCTGCTCCGTCTGCCGCCTTGTTTGCTCGTCCCTGTGCTTGATGGGAAGCGTGCCTCCTCCATACCTGCGATCCTGTTGCGGCGGGTGTGGAGATGCGCAGACCGGAGAGGGCGGATTCCAGGACTGCGAGGGTCGCCATTGAGGGCGCTCGAGGCGCGACGGAGAACATTGGTCGAGCAGGGAATGGCATGGTGTGTGTGTAGCTGTACCTGTGCAGGCCAATAACTTCCAACTCCGCGCCCTTGTCGTCGCCGGCCGCGATGAAGTTCACGCGGAAGGTTTGCTTGGCACGGAGACCTCCGCCCAATGCGGGACAACTGTTGACGGTATTATTGCCTGGGATCGTGGATACAGTCGCATAACTTACTACAAACACGAACGAGGACTTGCGATTGCGACGAACTGGACGGCCGTTCAGACTGTACAAAGATCAAATACGACCTCGAGGCCTCCTTCAACAGCTGTCAACAACTCACCGCTGCAACACCTCGACAACTTAACCCTATTGACGAACCCATAACGAAGTCCAACTTGACGACCCTTCAATACTTGCAACCCGCGCAAACACTCTCAACCCCAGTGAGGCCATAAGGCCGATCCGCACCCAACATGGCTTCCGCCCTCTTCTTCCTCGATCTCAAGGGCAAGACCCTCCTCGCCCGCAACTATCGCGGTGACATCCCCATGTCAGCCGTCGAGAAGTTCCCGATCCTCCTCTCAGAAGCAGAAGATGAATCGTCGTCGGTACCGCCCTGTTTCTCCAGCGAAGGAATCAACTACCTATACATTCGACACAACAACCTCTACCTCCTAGCCCTCACCAAGCGAAACTCCAACGCCGCGGAAATCCTGCTGTTCCTACACAAGATCGTTGAGGTCTTCACCGAGTACTTCAAGGAGCTTGAGGAGGAGAGTATCAGAGACAACTTTGTCGTTATCTACGAGCTGTTGGACGAGATCATGGACTTTGGACACCCGCAGACGACGGAGAGCAAGATCTTGCAGGAGTACATTACACAGGAGAGCCATCAGCTGCAAGTACAAGCTCGACCACCGATCGCTGTCACCAACGCTGTTTCGTGGAGATCGGAGGGTATCAGGTACAGAAAGAACGAGGTGTTCCTCGATGTCGTGGAGTCGCTCAACCTGCTGGTCAGCTCTACTGGCAATGTTCTACGATCGGAGATTCTGGGAGCTGTCAAGATGAAGTGCTACCTGTCAGGTATGCCCGAATTGCGGTTAGGGTTGAACGACAAGGTCATGTTCGAGGCTACGGGGAGGAACACGCGTGGCAAGGCGGTCGAGATGGAGGATGTCAAGTTCCACCAGTGCGTGCGGTTGTCGCGCTTCGAGAGTGATCGCACCATCTCCTTCATCCCGCCTGATGGCGAGTTCGAGCTCATGTCATATCGTCTGAACACACAGGTCAAGCCGCTCATCTGGGTGGAGTGCATCGTCGAGTCGCACTCTGGAAGTAGAATAGAGTACATGCTCAAGGTATGTGATGCTGCACTGCGTAAAATCGTCAAACACTGTACTGACAATTGTCCAGGCAAAAGCACAATTCAAACGCCGCTCAACAGCCAACAACGTCCAAATCTCCATCCCCGTCCCCGAAGACGCCGACACGCCCAAATTCCGCACCAACATCGGCTCGGTGCACTACGCGCCCGAAACAAGCTCGATCGTGTGGAAGATCAAGCAATTTGGCGGCGGCAAAGAATTCCTCATGCGTGCTGAGCTAGGCTTGCCCAGCGTGCGAGGCGACGATGAGAAGGGTGGTGGAATGATGGGAGGCTTCGGTGGCAGCATGGGTGGCGTCGGAGGTGGCGGAAAGGCCAAGCGACCCATCGGCGTCAAGTTCGAGATCCCTTACTTCACGACGTCTGGAATCCAGGTTAGGTACCTCAAGATCATTGAGCCGAAGGTGAGTTTACTTCATGAGTGTGTTGCTTTGGAGTACATGTGCTAATTTCGATCTTGCAGCTACAATACCCGTCTTTGCCTTGGGTGAGGTACATTACTCAGAGTGGCGATATTGCCGTACGGTTGCCCGACGTGCAATAAGGACGACGAGTGGATGGATGGATGGATGAAGCTTGGCGCTACGAAATGTTACAGAAATTCGTCTTTTTTTTTCTTCTTTTTCCCACCTTCTTTTGGCGAGAGCATGGCGATGGCGTATTGGAATGTACCACAGAGAGGTGTGATAGCCCGCGCCAGTGTCATCGATTTGGAGGGCACGAACACGTGCTTGCATGTGCTCGCTGGCCTCATGGAAAAGACGATTATCAAACGAGCTTGATGTGCCTGCGAGGTGTTTGCATGCTTGCATGCCACAGGAGCACGTGTCTGGACCGCCGAACGTGAATTGGGTGACGAGGCGAAACGCCAACGCGAGACGAGGCGTAGGGGATGAAAGGAGAGATGAATAGGAGCTTCTTCCGTTATCTACACACCCTCACAACGATTCGCTGGATGCAGTATAGGGTAGGTATCAGGAGATTTGCGGCGCTATGTATCACGTTGTTTCAAGGAGGAGCAATAAGGATTAAGCGTACGAGGCTATGGCAGTTTCGGGGTTCCTTGGCACATGCAATAGAAGCGAGGAGCTATCGGCACATGTTCTGCACGCTTGACATGTGAGGTTGTTGATGTAAGCAGGATCGTCAGTGCGTCATGCATGCTGAGAGTGTTTTGATTGCTGTTTTGGGTTGGCTTCTGGAAAAGCCGTTGTCGGTAAGCGAGAGTGGAAGTGCTGGAAGCTTTCGAAGTAGAAGACGATTGATAGCGTCACAAGTCTCACACAACGGTCAGCACATGCAAGCAGCAGCCCCCCGCCAAGCAACAAAGAATAAAGAAACCGGTCGAGTGTAACCTACCCGCCCTCGCTCTACCAATAACATCGTCGCCATCGGTCACATCTACACCTACAGTACACAATTTTAGTGTATATATCAATATCTACGCATACAATTATCCTTGACCCCTTCCTTGGTTCACGCGCGCACCAAACTCCAAGGAAACAAGAGCATCGACGCCAGGACACCCCGGCGCGCGCCCAACGAATCGTTAGGTCAGGCCAGGCTAGCAGAGCTCCAGAACGAGGCAGTGCTCGACAAAGTTCGCCGGCACCAGCAGCAGACACGCTCACCCTCATCATACTACTGTCCTCGCCTCGACCATACCCTGCTGTCCTGTCCTGTCCGAGCAATCAAATCACGGCGCCGGCGCTGTAGCCGTGTGCAGACTTCTGAGCAAGCCACATCGGATTCTTTCTCTTGCGCTTCTGCTCTGCTCTATTCTGCTCTCTACCGACTCTGCTCTGCCTGCGCGAACCGCTGTACCCACCGCAGGCGTGCACTATGAATTATCTCGCTTGATCTACGACCTCTCCGCTGCAGTTATTCCCCCAGTCGCAAACCCGAACCCACACATCGATCCACGATGCCCGTCGCAAATATGATCCAGCCTCTGCGACAGGCCTGGGATTGGTCGAAGGAGCGGCTGCCCTTTCCATTCCGCCTCGGAGTGCCACACTTCAACTTCATCATGGTCCACTATCTCTACATGATCGGCTTCATAATTGCGACCTCGATCATGCTGTATCCTGCTGGCTTGATGACCTACACCGATGCACTATTCTTCGCCGCCGGAGCATCTACCCAATCCGGCTTGAACACCATTGATGTCAACGCACTCTACCTTTACCAACAAGTCGTGCTCTTACTTGTCGCATGCGTCTGCAATCCGATCTTCATCAACACCGTGGTTGTTTTCATCCGCTTGTACTGGTTCGAGAAGCGATTCAAGCACATCGTGAAGGAAGCGAGAGACTCGCGGAAGACTAGGACAAAGAGTAGGACCAGAAGCGAAATGATCCCAGACGAAAATCCAAGGAGAATGGAGGCAGGCGTCAACGGGAGGCCGATCACGGTCTTGCACGACACCACGAAACCGAATGGCATGAGCTCAAAGACCGCAAGTGCAAAAGCAAAAGAGCAGGAGATGCTGGCTGCTGAGAAACTTGGTCTGGATATCAGCTCTAGGAGTGCAACTCCGTCCCCTCCGAACGCCACTCAAAGGGACAGTGACAAAGACCATGCCCATGCGGTTGAACACAGTCCTCATGACTTCGCGATCATGGACGACGACGACGACGATGACGAGAACGCGGATCCGGCATCTCGAAAAGACAGCGCACCTCACCATCTTGGTCTGAGCCCTATGCTCTCTAAAAGAAGCGAGAAAGCGGATGCGGCTGTTCAACAAGACGATCCGCCTCACCACCTTGGGCTGAGTCCTGCGCTTGCAAACAGGGACATCATGTTCGCTGATGAATTGCCCAAGCCACGGCCCTTGCGACCCAGCGATTCCTCCGACGATGGTGTTGGAGGATTGCGAGATGTCAGACAGCACATTGCATTTGTTCGCCAACAGCAGAAAAAGCGCAAAGAAGGTGGAGGTACGCTTCGCATTCCTGGGCCTCGCGACTTTGACCGTGGCGAAATTCCCAAGACTCTCGACGATCCCAATGAAGATGACCTTCAGCGCCAACACACGAAGAACACACTGCGTAGCAAAGCAAGCTCACAGTCGCGTCACAGTGATTCGCGTGGCGAAGATGAAAAGATGAACGGCGACGATCACCCGGTCAGGCGTGGTATCACCATCGATGTGCCGGAGCACCCTGCCCACCGTGAGCGTGAGCAGACCATGCAAGACGTGCAGGAAGAAGATGACGAGGTCGAAGAAAGTAGATTCGGCCTTGGTAGGATTGCAAGCCACCTCAGGCACCGCCGCCAAAGATCTCTCGGTGTGAACTTGGGTGACAGGAAGAGTACGTTCGCTCGCACGTTCAACACCCTGACTACGATGCGGACTAGGGACAAGATCGATGATCCCATGCCGTACCTCAGTTGGCAGCCCACACTTGGGCGTAACAGTGCATTCGTCAACCTGACTGAAGAGCAGCGAGAGGAGCTTGGAGGAATCGAGTATCGTGCTTTGAAGACCTTGGCCAAGGTGCTCATTGCATACTACGTTGGCTTCCATCTCTTCGGCATGGTCATTCTACTGCCTTGGATAATGCACACTGAGCCCTGGCGCGCCGTTCCGATTGCCAATGGAGTGGCGCCGAGTTGGTGGGGTGTCTTCACACCTGCGTCGATGTTCACAGATTTGGGCTTCACTATCACTGCCGATAGCATGCTCAGCTTTCAGACTGCCATCCTGCCTCTACTACTCGGTTCTTTCCTGATCATCATCGGTAACACTGGATTCCCTTGCATGTTGAGATTCGTGATCTGGGCTACCTCAAAGTGCGTCCCCGTAGAGAGCTCGCTGTGGGAAGAGCTGCGATTCCTGCTGGACCACCCACGACGCTGCTTCACACTGCTGTTCCCATCAAAGGCCACCTGGTGGCTCTTCTGGATTCTTGTCCTGCTGAACGGAGTCGACCTGTTCTTCTTTATTATCCTTGACTTGGACGACGAGACTGTGACTCACTTGTCGCCAGGTTATCGTGTCCTCAATGGCTTGTTCCAGGCCACAGCGACCAGAACCGCCGGTTTCTCTTCCGTCAGCATCGGAGATCTCCATCCGGCAGTCCAAGTTAGTTACCTGGTCATGATGTACATCTCCGTCTTCCCAATCGCCATTTCCGTTCGCCGCACGAACGTATACGAAGAAAAGTCACTGGGAATCTGGGGCGGAGAAGAAGCCGACGAGCAAGACCAGTCGTATGTGGGACAACATTTGCGACGCCAGCTGTCTTTCGATTTGTGGTATCTCTTCCTGGGCCTCTTCATCATCTGCATCGTCGAGGGTCCAAGGCTGCAAGACACAAACGAGGACGCATTCACCATGTTCAGCGTGCTGTTCGAGATCGTGTCAGCATACGGCACAGTCGGCCTATCGCTCGGATACCCAGGCGTGAACACAAGTCTCTCCGGGCAGTTCAAGGTCATCAGCAAGCTGATCATCGTCGCCATGATGTTACGCGGCCGTCACCGCGGTCTCCCTTACGCCCTCGACCGCGCCATCCTCCTCCCCTCGGAACACTTGCACAAAAAGGAGGCCGAGGAAGCCACCCGCAGACACCAGCGCCGCAACAGCATGTATCCGGACGGCGACGAAGACAACGACACTCTTGGTCAAATGTCCCCGCAGATGCGCCGCAACCGGACCTGGGAAGACGGTGATCTCGACGAAAGCGGACTCCCCAGGCAACATTTGGCCATGCAAGGCATCGACCCGATGCGGGTCGATTCTGACGGTCCTGTCATCGGGCGCCCGAGGACGCGCCGAGGCAGCGGTTTCAGCACTGTCAGCAAGATGGAGCGCTTCCAGCAGGAACGAAGACATACGCGGAACCTTAGTCTGGGCCGTTTTGTTGCTAGCGGTCTGGGAGCTGGGCCGACTTTCTCCAAACATGAGTGAGAACGGACGGAGATGTTGGTGTATTCCGATTTTTTGGTTTCTGATTTCGTGGAGCCTTTGTCGTTTTTCAAGCGAGCGTCTTGTTATATATCTCTCTTGTGGTGGGGTTTTTTCGTACTACGCAAGCCGGACCAACAGATCATTTGACGGCGGATAGATAAAGCTACAGTGGTGTGATATATAGCATGGGAAAATGTACTTTTTAGCTGCATGCGAGCTCAGTTTTGAGCTCTCTCTGTGTCTCTCGAACCCTGTTATCTCAATGTTGGGATGTCCGTTTGGCGGTTGTTTGTGTCAAAGTGTGGACGTCGGCATGTGCAGTACTTCTGAGATGGGTTAGGGTAGACGACTTCATCTCCTTAAAACGATCTCGCCTCACGTGGTCCCAGTATAAAGACCATTTGATTACAGGTATATATTGTCTCTCGCTCGTAGATACATACCGTAGCGTTCCGATCCTCCTAGCATCGAGGTATGGTTGTTGTCGTCGATGCCACTTTATCCATGACAACCCCAACCCTAACCCTCCGTCTCACAAGATGATGGACATGATCGTCCGATGGTCAATCAATATTCGAATCAAAACCAGATCACAGTGTCACGATTTTGAAGTATTTGAACACTAAGGCTTACTTAGCTCACACATTCATTCTGAGCGATCGATTACATGGAAGCAAAAGCAATCGGCACATGCATGCACAAACATGGCTTCCCCACACAACGGTTAAAGCTCGGCAGGATGCATCATCGCGAGAAGTCAAAAACAGTCAATTCTCAATTTTCTCCATGACTGCGACCTAGTTATGTAGGATATTAAGGATTTGCTCATTGCCGCCCAAGGCGTGAGTGTGTAACCAAATAATCGACCTCAACCATGGCCTCCTCATCACAGGCCGCATACCGGGCCTTTCCAGGCTCCGCAGCCTTTTCCGATTTTCGTCTCAATCGGCTGGCATCCGCCATCGGAGCGAAGAAACTCCAGGCCATCTGGGTGCACTATGTTGCTTCCAAGCAGGAGCTTTCCACTGAGCAGGTTTCGATTCTTGACCAGTTGCTCGAGTACGGCGCGTACCCGGATTCCACCGACGAGCTGTACAGCGCTTGCGTGAAAGCCATTAAGAATGGCAGTGGCGCGGACAATCCCAACACTCTTCTGCTTTATGTCGCCCCGAGACCTGGTACCATTTCTCCCTGGAGCTCCAAGGCCACCAGTATTGCTCAAGTCTGTGGTCTGGGTGACAATGTCAAGCGTGTTGAGCGCGGCATGCTTTTTGCCATTTCTTTCGATGGCCCCGTTCCGACAGAGGGTGTCTCGAACCCGGATTCGTTACACGACCGAATGACCGAGACGTTGAGCTCGGAATCGCCAGACTTCCAGACCATGTTTGCACAGCTCCCGCCTGCGCCTCTGGAGAGGGTTGAGCTTCTGCAGAGCGACAAGGCTGACCCGCGCGCTGCTCTTGAGGAGGCGAACAAGACTCTTGGTCTGGCTCTCGATAAGAACGAGATCGACTACCTGATTGACGCCTACACCAATCAGCTCAAGCGCAACCCGTCTGATGTCGAGCTTTTCATGTTTGCCCAGGTCAACTCGGAGCACTGCCGTCACAAGCAATTCAACGCCGACTGGACGATCGATGGCGAGAAGAAGCCCCGCAGTCTGTTCTCCATGATCCGTAATACGCACAAGGTGCACCCCAAGTATGTCATCAGCGCTTACAGCGACAACGCTGCTGTGATGCAAGGTGAGGAGGGCGCCGTCTGGGCTCCCAACGATGCGACTGGAGAGTGGACGCAGACCAAGGAGATGGTCCACTATCTCGGCAAGGTCGAGACTCACAACCACCCGACTGCCGTTTCGCCTTACCCTGGTGCCGCTACTGGGTCTGGTGGTGAGATCCGCGACGAGGGCGCTGTTGGCAGAGGTTCTAAGCCCAAGACTGGTCTTGCTGGTTATTCCGTCTCGGATCTGCTCATCCCTGGTCACAACCAACCCTGGGAACTGGACGTTGGAAAGCCTGCTCACCTGGCAAGTGCCCTCGACATCATGCTCGAGGCGCCTATTGGAAGCGCTGCTTTCAACAACGAGTTCGGCCGTCCCTGCACGACTGGTTACTTCCGCACTCTGACCACTAAGCTTCCCATCTCCGAAACTGAGACCGAGTTGCGTGGATACCACAAGCCCATTATGCTTGCAGGTGGCGTTGGTACCGTTCGTCCTCAGCATGCTCTCAAGGAGCAGGGTCTGGTCAGCGCTGGCGCCCACTTGATCGTTCTTGGCGGCCCTGCTATGCTTATTGGACTTGGTGGCGGTGCAGCTTCTTCCATCCAGTCTGGTGAGGGCAGCGTCGACCTTGACTTCGCCAGTGTCCAGCGTGGCAACGCCGAGGTCCAGAGACGTGCTCAGGAGGTCATCAACACTTGCACGTCTCTCGGCGCCGACAACCCTATCCAGCTCATTCACGACGTCGGTGCCGGTGGTCTGTCCAACGCTCTTCCTGAGCTCGTCGAAGATGCTGGCTTTGGAGCCCGTTTCGAACTCAGAGAGATCGACAACGCCGACAGGAGTCTGAGCCCGCTCCAGATCTGGTGCTGTGAAGCCCAAGAACGCTACGTTATGGCTGTCGCGCCCAACCGCCTTGACCAGTTCATCAAGATCGCTAAGCGCGAGAGATGTGGTTACTCTGTTGTTGGCAAGGCTGTCGAAGACAAGCGCCTGGTGCTGATGGACAGAGACTCCAAGGACGAGCCTACGCCTATCGACTTGCCCATGCCTATTCTCTTCGGAAAGGTCCCGAAGATGCACAGGATCGTCGACTCGAGGAAGCTCGTTCTTCCTTCTTTCGACAGCTCTCTGTCCAAGTACCTTCCTCAAACCGCACCCGGTGAGATCCTCGGCAGCGCTGTCGACCGTGTCCTCGCCCTACCTTCTGTCGGATCCAAGTCTTTCCTCATCACAATCGCCGACCGCACAGTCGGTGGCTTGACCGTCAGAGATCAAATGGTCGGCCCTTGGCAGACTCCTGTCGCCGATGTCTCTGTCAGCGCAACCTCGCTCACAACTGGCATCAAGACTGGTGAGGCGATGGCCATGGGTGAGAAGCCTACGCTTGCTCTCATCTCTCCCGCCGCATCTGCCCGTATGGCCGTTGCTGAGTCTCTCATGAATATTGCCGCGGCCAGCCTGCCCGGTAGACTCAGCCGTATCCGTCTCTCCGCCAACTGGATGGCTGCTGGTAGCCACCCCGGCGAGGGTGCAAACCTGTACGAGGCTGTCGAAGCCATTGGTATGGAGCTGTGCCCCGAGCTTGGCATCAGCATTCCTGTCGGCAAGGACTCCATGTCCATGAAGACCAAGTGGGACGACAAGGAGGTGACTGCGCCTATCTCGCTTGTCATCACTGCGTTCTGCACCGTCAACGACCTGAGCAGCACATGGACTCCTGCCCTCCGTCGCCCTGAAGAGGTTGGTGAGACTGTGCTCATGTACGTCGACCTTGCGAACGGTAAGAAGGCCATGGGTGGCTCTGCTCTTGCTCAAGTCTTCGGCCAGGTTGGCAACGAGGCTCCGGATGTCCGTGACACAGAAAACATCAAAGACTTCTACCACGCAGTGGAGCAACTTCACGAGTCGGACATTGTCCTCGCATACCACGACCGCTCCGATGGTGGTCTCTTCACCACTATCGTCGAGATGATGTTCGCCGGCCGTTGTGGAGCCAGCCTGTCGCTGGACAAGATTACCAAGTCTGGCCGCCCTCAGGATCTCATCGAGACCCTCTTCAACGAAGAGCTGGGTGCTGTCTTCCAAATCCGCAAGAAGGACGAGAACCAATTCAGAGGTGTCTTCGCACCTATGACCCCGATCACTATCGGCACCGTCAACAAGCAGCCTAAGCAGGAGCTCTCTATCTGGAACGGCGCAGACTGCGTGTACCGCGCTTCGCGCCAGGACCTCCAGCAGAAGTGGACCAACACATCTTGGGCCATGCAGAGGCTCCGCGACAACCCAGCTTGCGCCGATGCGGAGAAGGAGAACATCAACGACGACCAAGACCCCGGTCTCAAGTACAGCCTTACTTTCAACCCCAAGGACAACATCCTCCCGCCGACATCCTGGGTCACCTCGCAAGTCATGGCCAAGCCGCGTGTCGCCATTCTGCGCGAGCAGGGTGTCAACGGTCAAGCCGAAATGGCCTTTGCCTTCTCCGTCGCCGGTTTCTCGCCCATTGACGTTCACATGACCGACATCCTTTCCGGCCGCGTCAGCCTCGCAGGCTTCGCCGGTCTCGCGGCCTGCGGTGGTTTCAGCTACGGTGACGTCCTGGGCGCTGGCCAAGGCTGGGCCAAGAGCGTCCTCTTGCACGAAAACACCCGCCAGGAATTCAAGGCTTTCTTCGAGCGCAAGGACACTTTCGCCCTCGGAGTTTGCAACGGCTGCCAGTTCCTGTCGCGCCTCACAGACATTATCCCCGGCGCCGAGAGCTGGCCCACATTCGAGCGCAACCTCAGCGAGCAGTACGAGGCCCGCGTCTGCGAGGTCGAAGTCTCGGACGACTCGGCCAATCCCTCCGTCTTCCTGCACGGCATGCACGGCTCCAAGCTTCCCATCGTCGTTGCCCACGGCGAAGGTCGCGCACAGTTCCGCGCCTCCAACGGCGGCTCCACGGCCAAATCCCTCGTCGAGCAAGGCCTTGTTTCCGTCAGGTATCTCGACAACTACGGCAAGCCCACCGAGCGCTACCCCTTCAACCCCAACGGCAGCCCCGAAGGTATCGCTGGTGTCCGCACGCCCGACGGAAGGGTTTTGGCCCTCATGCCTCACCCCGAGCGCACGATTCTCAAGAACTCGGCCAGCTATGCGCCGCCGGAGAAGGTGCAGGAGTGGGGCGAGTTTGGACCTTGGGTCCGGATGTTCAAGAGCGCGAGGAGGTGGGTTGGTTAGAAGGCAGAGTGTGTGGTGATAGACTATGACCGGATGGGATGCATGAAGCTCTACTTTTGTTCTTTTTCTTTCTACTTTAGAAGCTCAACGAGCCAAAAAATGTTACATGTCAAATTACGTTCTAAGCCATCAAGACCGATTCCCTCGTGTTTCAATCCCATAGTGTTACTAACCCTATATAGATGCGTGTGCCTAATGGAAATTCGGAAGAGAAGGAAAACACCCAATTCGGATCCCATCCTAGGGTGATAGAATACAAACAACGCTGACTGACGCAATGCCTCTTCGAACGAAAGTGTAGTGAGTGTTAGGTAGAGCGATCTACCCTTCCCCTAAAGAAACGCAGAGCCGTTAAGTAACGAAGGCCCAGGATATACAAAAAAAAAGAGAGAGAACGAAGACTCAGTAGGATCACCAACAGAGAACAACAACAACAACAACAACAACGACAACGCCATTCAATCCTTTCAAACACGATCGAGGCCGCCAAAACTGAATAGCGCACAAAAGACTAGGGAGGACCAGAGAGAGGTTCAAAAAGCGACCAAAATTAGAAAACTCGGAAAACCCAAGAACAAGCTAATAGGAGGAGAAAAGACAATTCAAAGAAATACGCTTTTCGAAAGCAAAGCGGAATGAAACGGCGACGGAAACAACCCTTTGATCCTCCGCGACAGCCCGACCGACAGCCCAGTCTTCCATCTCCCAGCTTCTTGAAAACCATACCTTCACCATCATCCACAACAACCTTACGTCCCACCTGTCTTCTACGTCTTCCCACTCCCAGAACCAGCATCACCTCCACCACTACTAGCAGTACTAGCAGTACTAGCAGTTGGACCCTCCGCCTCGGATTTTCCACCACCTCCACCCCCTTTCCCACTCCCGCCCCCCGAACTCTTCCTCGTCAAAGTCGGACTCCGGCTCCCGCCCGAAGCCCTCGAGCCGCTACTGCTGTTGCCGAAACTGCCGCTCCGGCTGCGCTGGCCGGGCCTGCTGGCGTGGAAACCGGCGTGGTAGGACGGGGCCGACGAGGAGGCTTTGTGGACGCGCGAGGTGGACGAAGACGAAGACGAGGCGTCGTGGGTCTGTGGTGGAGCGGGTTGCTTGTTGGAGGAGGAGGAGGGTTTCTAGAACAGGAAGAAAATTTTGGATTAATGGTTTTGTACTCTTTTTGACAAGGTGATTTTTTTTTGGTCAGTAGATGACGATGTGGATTTCCTCTCTGATGTGCGGGTTGATTCCAATGATGCGAGAAGGAATGGGGGTAAATGCTGAATTGGCTTTTGGTATCCAACTGGGGGGTGGGTGATAAGGTGCTTTGGTTTTTGAAATGGTGGAGAATGCTGATATGTGCCATCCAAAGCGAGGAAATGATGAAAGTAGAAGAATCATTTGTATGCAAGACCAATGACAACCCGCTCCTCTTTTTCGCAAGTTTACACAAAAGGTGCCGGCAGCAGGGAACAAGAAAAGAGAGCAAGTATCGCTCGATGCCAGTCCTTTCCTGCCCTGCCACGGCCTGGAGGATTGCAGGTCCCATGTGGATGTAAGGTAACGCTCGACAAAGAGAAGGAAAAAAACAAGGATTATGAGAAGTCAAGAAAGGAAAAAAAAAGAGGCTTTCGCTGAGCCCAGGGCAACAGGCCTTTCTCACACACATGATGCAGTTTGTGATAAAAGGTGTATGACTCTGCTGTGCGCACTGGGTCAACGTACCGAGTTGCCCGTCCTCCGCTCTCGCTCATCGCCCAACCGTAAGCGCTCCATGCGCTGTTGACTGTCATCCCCGTCCAGATCTCTTGTTTGAGTGCGTCCACCGGTTACTGTTCCGGGCGCACGGACCGCAGGTGCTGCCGCGTGTCCATTTTGTTTCATCGAATCGGCTAGGGCTGTGAGGCGATCCCACTTCGCTTTGCGAGTGGCCTTTTCGGATTCGAGGTTGTTCTGCTGTTCGGTGTATTCGTGGGAACAGTCGTCGAAGAGCTGCGGGTTCACCTCCATGAACAGCTTCATGGCGTTGTAAACCATGCCGTGGATTGTCCTGCACGTTGTTAGCGAATGTTGATGACTCGGGTGTTGGCTTTCGATATCTCACCTGTTCCAGTGTCCCTTGGAGTTCTCGTAAAGCGGCTTGAACATGATGGGTAAGATCACGTCCACGTTGTCGCTCACCAGATTGCAGAAATACTCGTTGTTCCAGAAATAGAGCGCCCGCTCAGCAACTTGGAAGTGAGGACTTGCCACACTCTTTGCCAGCTGATTGAAGAGAGGCTCCTGAACCTTGGCGAACTCCGCGGGGTCCATAACCTCGAAGATGTCTTCGACCTCATTCAAGAACATGACCTCTTTGGTGCTGTTGACCTTGGGCCAGTAACGGAGGAGTCCAAGGACGACTTCCTCGGTGAGTGCCGCATCCTTCTCCAGAAATTGGACAATGCAGTACGCCAGTTGAGGGTGGTACATGCTCAGACTCTTCACCTTGTGCAAGGGTATCAAGACCCTTGTCAAGAACAGCTTGTGCTCTTCCTTGAGTGGCAGCGCGAAGCCATTGATAATGGAACCGAGGATCTCCAGAAGCTCGGCAATACCGTTGAAGCGTTCCGTCTCGTAGATGAATTGGAAGAAAACGTTGTTGATGCTTCGTCGAATGAATGACCTCAAGTTGAGGAACTTGCCGTATATTCTGTGGAGGGTGGTCTTGAGAAAATCGCGCTCGCGGGGATCTTCCGAGTCGAAGAGTTCCAGCAGAGAGAGAACGAATCCATGGTCGATATATTGCTTGGCGTAGTTGGTGTTGAAGTCTTGGCTTTCTATGAAGCGCAGGAAGAATTCGTAGACGACCTGAATATGAGGCCAAGCAACTTCCAACACTGGCTCGTCTTCCTCTGGGTCGAAAGCCTCGCCTTGTGGGTTCACTGGCGGGGGTATGGGTCTAAACAAGTTCTTGCTGAACATCTCGACAACCCGGGGATACATGGGTTCAGAAATGACCTGGCGGTTTTGTGCAACGTAATCCAGGAGTTCGTGCAGCGCCAGTCTCTTGATCTCCTTGCTTTTCATGTCTCCAGATGCATCGTTGAAATCAAAGATGATGTTGCATTGGTCCAACTTTTGCATGAACAGCTCTTGACGACGGTTTGGTGGTACCTCGTGGAATCCAGGTAGCTTCTCGAGCTCGCGCTGCCTTTGGTCTGAAATATCGAATCGCGACGAATGTTGTCTTTTGGGTGTCCTGACGCCTTCGGGAACAACATCTTTTGGAGTAGCCTGAAGCCTGTCGAACAGCAAGCTCTTCTGGCCCGCTTTCGGAGGGGCGAGATCATGTGGCATCGTCTCCGCTGCGCCGGGAGGTGGGATGTGCTGCGTGAGCGCAGGTTAGATAGCTTCGATCGAGCGACTTTGAAAGGATCACACTTACAGGTGCGCTTGGGCTGATAACGACACTTGGGTTCATGCCACCATGTCTGCCAGGGGTGTTTGGACCTCCCTGAGGTTGTCCTGCATTTGCGCCGCCTGCACCGCCGAATGAGCTATGATGCGGGAGGAAGGATGGGGTCTGATAGGTGCTCGTACCCGGTGGAGCAGGGTTGGGTGCGCCAGGGTGTGATTGATTGGGGCCGTCTGAGCCAGACAACGACTTACTTCGAGGGTCGACGAGGTTGGATGTCGAGCCGGTAGGTGTCGCTTGGCCCGAACCGGCGGGAGACTGGGTAGGCTGAGGCGAGGCGGTGCCAGAGGAGCTATCCTTCTTCTTGCCGAGCTTGTTGCCCTCCTTGTCCTTGTCGCGAGTGCGCGATAGCTGTTCTTGCTGTTAGGACATCACATCAACATTGGTTCTGAGGCACTTCTGCGGCGGAGAAGGACCGGGGAGAGCATTGGACGTACCACGCGTTGCCTGAAGCCTTTCATCATGTATGAATCTTGGAGCGGTCGGTCGAAGGTCGAGAGGCAGCCAATGCCGCTCGGCGGAGACGAGAGGGACTGGCCCTGAGGAGCGCGAGCCTGCTCTTGCCGATCGTTGGTCTCAGGGCGACTGCGGTGGGAGTCGAGCGGGAACGGGAGCTGCGCCGCACGTGACGACGGGTCGGAATAAGGTAGAGAAGGGTGAGGCCAGCCGGGCACGCAGGCAATGTGAGTTGGAGTTGGGGCGATGGGTGATGTTGCTGCTGCTGCTGCCGCGACGAGATGGTGGGCTGGTCTAGAGGTGGGAGTGTTGTAGTGACGCTCGACCTGCCGCCAAGAATCAAGGTCCGGGCCGCAACGAGGGGTCTCTTTAGGAGAGGAGGATGGTGAGTGAGGTGAGGAGTGAGGAGGATGAGCGGAATGACGGGACGGGGGTGGGTTGGGAGATAGGTATGGACACCAAGTGAGGTCTCGGAAGCGGTGATGCAGCAATCTGGCGGTGGCAGAGGTGGACTGGATTGATGGTGGTCCTACTACTGCTGCTGTATGCTTGATTAGGGTGACGGCAACGGCAGCGCTATAGATCCCGTGAGCCAAAGGCGGGGATGATTCGTTCAGATCTTCCTCTAGTCTGCGCCTACTGTGAGAAGCTCCCGCGCCTCGCATACTGATTGATGGAATGCCATTGCACTTTGGGCCTGGTATCGACATCTAAATAACAAGCTACTGTCTACAAACACTCAAGACCTGCGAAACCAGCAGATCAGACTCACCATGTCTGCCACCAACGGGCGGCCAGGCGATACCGTCGCACCCACCTATTCCGTACCTTCAGAACGCGTCGTAAGCATAGAGCACCCATGTATAGTGAGAACCTTCGATAATGGCGTCAAATCGCTCGGTGGCGAGCCTCAATTGAAGCATGTAAGTGAATCATTCGATTGAAATCGAATACATCAGCCGCTGACAAATACTCCCAGGTCCTCGAACATCACGTTGGAGATAGCATAGTAAACACAGACAAACAGCTAGACGAGCCAGTAGTTGGCGTATCTCTTCGACCCCGAGACCCCCTGGCGAAGAAGCTCGTCTCTTCTGCAATCGAAACCCGCAATGTCCTGGTCAAAGTCTCGCTACCCAAACGAACAGGCCGCAAACGAAAACGAGGATCAGACCAACCATTCACACACCATCCTAGTGATTCCAAGAACGGCAACAGCGATGGCAGCAACAGCAGCATCACAGCACCCGAGTTCCTCCGCCGCCTCAAAGACAACCCAGACGACTACACCATCCAACCCGTCGGCACTGTCAACGAAACCCACCGCTTCCGCAACCTGCCCGACTTCCAAATGATCGCCAGCGACAACGCCATGATGCGTGAGCTCACCGTCCACGCCCTCAAACCCAACTACGAAGCCCTCAAAACTCTCAAAATCGATAACCGACCAGGCGCATCCCACATAGAGTCGTTTGTCGCCCCACCCAGCTTCATGGCCGCCAACATGCCCTACCGCTACGAATTCAACCAAGCATCCGGCGTCAAATTCAGCCAGGACGCCTCCGGTAACGCCACCACGACAAACATTCAAGCGCCACCTCGCCGTGTGGTCGTAGCTGTTGAGCCCGATGTTGCAGAAGTCCCGCAAGGTCCTCCAGCGAGCCTCGAGCGCCACCATCAGTTCGGCCACTACTTGGACGACGCGGTCAGGGCTCTGCGCGAGCTTCTAGAAAAGCGTCCTCTACTAACCCGACGCGTCGCAATGAATTTCATCCCTCAATACAGCGACTCAGTCTTCAAAGAAGCCACCCAATGGGTCGGCTACAGTTTCCGCGCCGGGCCATGGCGCGACAGCCTGATCAAATACGGCGTCGACCCGCGCAAAGACCCCAAGTACCGCATCTACCAAACCCTCATGTTCCAGCTCGACAAAAAGTCGGACCCGATCGCACCAGGCAACAACCCCAACAGCAACAACGACAGCAGCACCGGCACCAGCACCGGCAACCCGCCCGAAGGCTGGCAAAACCACATCTTCGACGGCAAGCACGTCCGGCACGGCGGCGGCAAAACCTGGCAGATCTGCGACGTCACCGACCCGCTGATCAAGTCCCTCTTCGAAACCCAGGCCATCCAGACCGAGTGCGACGTGCACCAGTTCGGCTGGTTCTACAACGGCACGGTGTGCAAAGCGCGCGCCATCATGCGCGACAAAATGGACTACTTGTTCCGCGGGGCCGAGCCGCCGGAGGCAGAGTACGAGAAAATCGCCCGCATGCCGGATCGCATCACAAGGGACAAGCTGGCGGAAACGTATCTGGAGGATGCGGAGGTGGGGAGCAGGTCTACGGTTTTGGCGATTGATGTTAGGAGTATGGCGCGGTTGGGGGAGAAGAATAAGGAGTTGAGGGCGAGGGAGAAGAGGGTTAGGGCTGCGATGGAGAGGGCCGCGGAGGCTGGGGAGGAGTATTATGATGATGAGGAGGGAAGGGAGAAGGAGGAGGAGCATGGTGAGGATGATGAGATGCGCGCTATTGATCCGGCGCTGTTGGATGCTGGGGAGAGTATGCGTGGGGACCTGGAGGTTGACGATGATGAGGATGAGGACGCTGATGCTGATCTGGAGGCTGCTGGAGATCTGCAGGATGATGATGAGGAAGAGGGTGATGGACAGCAGCAGCAGCAGCAGCAGCAGCAGTAGATGGCGGGTCTTGCTATTACATACCCTGAGCTTGGTGGACGTCTGCATGTAAGCATTGGCCACTAGATGTGCTTATATCGCTGATGACTCAGCATTCAGTATACCGGGATTGTGAATCAATGGCAACAGTCGGCTTCACGTCAGATGGATCTCATATACAAAGAGAAAAAGCTGTACAAGCGTTGCCATTTGAGCGACCGCCATTCCCAGGCAAAACGCGTAATGTTGACCAATGTAGTACACGCTGCTCAGTTCACAGGAGCAGCTAGCAGCAGCCAGCAAAAACAAAAAGATAACAGCAACCCACATTGTACATTTCCCCAGCCCAAGTTCGACCTCTCCTATCTGGCGTGAATCTATCTTGGTTTCTTTTTCACCACTTCACTATATCCCTTGCTCGAGTCTTGCATTGCGTTGTCTACGAGCTGGTGGGGAAGAGGTCCTCCTTGAGCACTACGCCCAGCTCTTCCCGGACGCTCTGGAGCTCCTCGAGGTACTCGGTGTATTGGCCCTTGTTCTCGACCTTGGCGTTGATGCCTGGGGAGAGATGTCAGTGAATTTTCCCGTATGGACTTCTCTTCGCTCCCGTCCGAATGCGCCGGAGATGATGCTTGATTGCGAACGTACCCTCGAATATCCTGACGGCGGTAGGGAAGTCGTTGACGCGCCTGGCGGCTCTGAGGGCAGCAATGACAACGCTGGGGGAGGGCACGAGATCGTAGGCGAAGGCGTTGTTGAGGTTACGCTGCAGCTCGAAGACGTCCTGCACGCTCTCGAACTCCTTCTCGTATCTGCGCGCAAAGCATATAGGTTAGCTCTTTGTCCCTAGGATCCATCTTCAAACACCGATCGTCCTCCCAAGTCCCGCAAGATCATGCTTTCTCTCCCCAGTGGAGACCTCTGAGCAAGTATGCGCCTATATCCTCCCCTGCTTTCAACCCCCCCATAGCCCTGCCCCAACCCATCCACCTCCACGATCCTCCCCCAACCTGCTTCCGGCGGAATGAGGAAACACAAACTCAAGCGTACCTGGCGGTGAACTCCTCAAAGGACTCCTCGTGGTGCGGGTCGTGGGCGTCGACGTCGCCGGCGAACTTGCTGGCGGAAACGGAGAAAGCGGCGCGCTGGACGGGCTGCTGCACGAAGAGCGCTCTCGGGGCCTGGCGGGCGAAAGGGGTGGCGCGCGCGCGAGTGGCGCTGCGGATGAGGGCGGAGACAGACATGTTTTGTGGTAGGTTGTGTGAGGCGGAGCGGAGATGCGAAGTGAGGTTGGGCTTTCTTCCTTCTGACTTGGCTTCTGGCGATGAGGTTGCAGACGCCATTGGAAGCTTTCGGGCTGGAGAGCGGCTTGGCAGGAGCGCTGGAGCACGAGCCAGCCCGGGACAAACGTCAGGAATATCGGGACTCGCCGACGAGAAAAAGGTGTTTGTTTTTGGTTGGAGACGGTAGTGTTGCTGGTTGCGATTGTTATATACTGCTATTCAGCAGTGTTGAACACTGCACATTGTCCAATTGTCGCGAGACCGATCGCGGCCGGTATGAGCGACCAAGCAGAGACCACGCCATTGCTAAGGCAAAGAAAGCCTGCGACCGAGTCTCGGAAGGAAACAACAAATCGCACTGGAAGTTCTGATGACCTCCAGCATGTGGAAGAGACAGTCGAACCTGTGACGAACTGGACAAATCCGTTCACCTGGCCAGCATCAGTCTATGTCGCCCTACTACTCGTCTCAGCCGCCGCATACTTCAGCGGGTTCATCGTCGAACCCGATTTCGACAATGCATCACCTGAACTATGCAGAAGTACTTTCAACTACACCTTTCGAGTCAACGCCGCAAGAAGCCAAGTCGAACGATTATCGACTCACAGCTGGGAGTACGGCACCGGCGTTGAAGCCATGCTCGAATTACTGGATCCCGACATGACAGTCTTTGCCTCTGAGCCCTTTCCTGCCGACAAGGTCCAGAAGCTACCAATGAAGAGACCTCAAAGTATCTTATGGATGCAGCGTCATATCCGCATCAAGAATGAACCTACGCTGTACGCCGACGACTTCAGTGTCTCAGATCCGGCTGCACTCGGCGTCACAGCCGTCATGCTAGGTCAAAAAGACTCAAAGACTTTCCAAGCCGCGATGAGGCAGAAGGATTACCTGCTCAACGATGCGAAGAGGTACAGCAACGGGGCCATTAGCCATCGCGTGGAAGTGGCCGAACTGTGGTCCGATGCCATCTCGATGTTCCCGCCTTTCCTCGCTTTCTACGCAGTAGCGGCAAACGATCTCGAACTCATGAAAGAGGCAGTCAAGCAGTGCGGGCTCTATCGCGAGGTTCTGATGATCGACTCGGGGCCTAAGAAAGGACTCTGGAAGCATATCGTGGGACCGAGCGACATGGCGGACGAGGGTGTCTGGAGCACAGGCGCGGCTTGGGCAGCGTACGGTATGGTGCGCGTACGGGCTACGATCTCAGGCTGGCGGCCTAGCAACGAGACCATGTCTGAGGAACTCTCGCAGCTCGACTCATGGATTGGCGAGATCCTTGACGGCGCAATCCGCACTGATGACCACGAGTCGGGTTTATTGCGGAACTATCTGGGCGATACGGAGTGGTTTGGTGAAACTTCAGGAACTGCTTTACTTGCAGCTGCGGCGTACCGAATGGCTGTGCTCAATCCCGTCATGTTTGCGCAGCCGAAGTATGTGAACTGGGCACAAGAAAAGAGGAAGACGATACTCTCGCTCGTTGATGAGAACGGGTACGCATTTCCGGCTGTTAACCCGCTGAAGCACAACTCGAAGGAGCCTGTGAAAGAATCTGCAGAAGGTGAGAGTTTTCTCCTGATGCTGGGTTCTGCGTGGCGAGACTGCGTCTGTACTGGTGTTTGCTCATGATCTACACAGATAGAAGTGCTGCGAGCACTCCTGACCTGTTGGAAATTCATTCATTATCACTGGGGGATTTAGGCTTGCTTTTTGACGGGATACGGCCGATTGTAACGATTGTGAAGAAAAGATGCAGCATACATGGAGGCTGGAGCAAATCAAAACGGTACCTCATGAGACATTTCTCTGTACCCGATTCGACACTACCAGTGGCTTTCACCTGACTCACTGCACTTTTCCACCGAGAGGCAAACCCGAACATCGATTTCGATCGCTTCCGATTGAGTCTCATCAAGACCAACCGTATCTCTGATGCTCCCGTATCTATAGTTTGATACCAATTCGTCTCCAGTGATCGAAACGTATTTCCTGGTTCCGAAAGAAACTTCACATCACCGCACAGCACAGAGACGCACTGTCTCGACTAGATCGATATCCCCTGTGATCTACAGGCGGCATGACCGAAGCATGTAACCCGCCACCATACGGCCAAGACGCCTGCGGTCTACGCGAGTATGGTGACCCGTACAAAGTCTCGTACGGATCTGTATGCGACACAGGCATACGGCGACTGGATGGTGGTCTGCTCAAGGATGGAGACGGTCTCGCGTATGGGGGGTTGGGGAGCGGGTCTTCCTTGTTACCGAACGTTTCTTCGTGTGCTCGTCGTCCGCCATAGCGAGACTGTTGGCCGCGGTGTCTTTGCTGCCCGTACCTGCTGTATCCTTGGTGCACGTTGCCGGATAGGGTCAACACTGCTGGTTGGTGGTATGGCGGGAAATTATGGGTTGGAGTATGGCCTCCTCTGCCTCTTGCTGACGCTTGCTGTGGTGACTCATCCAAAGTGTTCCCTGCAGGCGAGTAGCGAGCGACGACATACGTTGCCCCGGAGGATGAGATGGCAAAAGCCATGCCGACGTGTGTCGTGGTGCTCCAGATCATCTTGAAAATAGGTCAGTACGCTTCCGAACCGACTAAGGGTGTTCAACGCAATACCTGAGTGTAATGGCCGACGGCTTCACTCCCTTGGATTTGTACGACACCTCCAGACCAATCTTTCTTTTCGGCGTACCAGAACTTGCTGGCTTCGGTGAATGGATTGCTCCATGGTCCGGAGCATTGGGCGAGGTTCTCTTCTTGACTTTGTTGGTTGTCGTGTTGGAGAACTTGATCTTGGCCTGCGAGTTGGTTGGCGTAGTTCTGTGCATCGTTCGATAGGTTGGTATTCCATGTCAAAGGGTTGATGGATAACTCCGTACGAGCTACCCATGGTTAGCTCAATGCCTGGAGCAACGACAAAAGTCATGTTGACCTTTCTGGTGCAACTCGAGAGCCGCGATCTGATCTTGGTTCATGCTTGTATCGGCTTACTTGGTGCGATAGTACTTAGTACACGGTAATGTGTCAATGAAGTCTTCGATAGTGAGCGTGGATATATGCGCTGAGTGGATCTGATGGGTCAAGCGTTGAACACTGCATGGACGAGGCGCCCATCCACGATGTAGTGTATGCTAGCATGACGCAAAGGTAGCAAGGGTGTATTCCATATGGCATGTGGCATTCCGTGATGCCACTCAGGCCCGAGTCCGTCGCATTCACTCCCTAGCATACTAGCAGGACATGATCATGAAGGACCACCTTGAACTGGTCCTTGATCAGTCAAATTAAGCAGCCAACATCATTATAGTGACTCGCCTGGCAGCACATTATCCAGGCAAACTTGTCATTAAATGTTGATCTCAGTACATCAAACTAAGCCAGAAACACCACCTCATTTGCCATACTTGCCAACAAAGTCCTTGACCGCACCATCCACCTCCTTCGGATGACTGTAAGAGAGGAAATGCTGCCCGCCCTCAACAACCTTCAACTGCGCATCAGGACTCTTCACAAACAGCTTAATCTCCCTCTCCGCATTAGCGACAGAGTAAACCGCATCTGCAGTTCCATGCAACCAAAGCACCGGGCAGACAACGTCAGAAAGTCTCCCATGCAGACCATCTCGATCCCGCAAGTTAATGGTCGCCATCCGAGCACGCTTCCTGCCATCCTCACCAACATAGTTGGCCGCGATCTCGTTGCGCCAGAATTCGCGGACGTCTTGGGGGCAGTCTTTGCCAAAGCCGATATCGATGAGGAAGTCGGAGAAGTCGTTGCCGGGCGAGAAATCTTTGACGGGTTGGAGTGAGGTCCATTTGTCAATGACGGTCGTCAAGTCTTTGGGGGCGTTCCAGCAACCTAGCTCGCGGGTCTTCTCGGACTCGAAATCCAGAGATGTGCCCAGTGGGATGATGCCGGAGATCTTCATGCGTGTCAATAACTGGTGATTTGGGACGAGAATCGGAGTTCATGGAGGCAAATCCAAATCATACCTTTTGGGGAGCCAACAATGCCATTCGGACAGTGATCCATCCACCTTGACTAGTTCCCAGCACGAAGACTTTGCCATTCTTGGAGAGACTGCCCTTTTTCTCGAGAGCTTCAACGACTTGCAAATTCATGATGGCAGTATCCCAGTAGGTCCAGTTGTCGATCTTGCACCTCGTCTGCCCGTGACCCAGCAGCTCGATGGCTAGCAGGTTCATGTTGTCTGTGAGGGCTTTGTTGGCATACTGAGACTTGTAAAGTTCGGACGACGTCGTGAATGAATTGACGAGGACCAGTGTTGGCTTCGAAGGATCTAGAGAGCCGGCAGTCTGGTAAGATGCTTGAATGCCACCCAGATGGGGCACTTCGATTGTGGTGGTGTTCGGCATGTTTGGAGATGTGTGGTTGTTGAGTTGT
>Ga0265797_10000890_pt1 | contig 53733 bp, 41 predicted proteins | sample P2T30metagenome_FD_192433 | JGI IMG/M metagenome (GOLD analysis project Ga0265797, IMG submission 192433) | Plant litter microbial communities from East Loma Ridge, Irvine, California - P2 T30 | ecosystem: Environmental > Terrestrial > Plant litter > Unclassified | place: USA: California...
GTCAGGGTCTTGACCATGGTCGACTTGCCGGCACCGTTCTCGCCGATCAGGGCCATGACTTCGCCCGGACGGATCGAGAGGCCGACTTCATTGAGCGCGTGGATGCCGTTGAAGCGCTTGCAGATGCCGGTCAGTTGCAAAACGGGTACGTGCGTAGCGGCGGCGCCGCTGTCTGGGGCGTGCGGGGTGGGGCTGGGCACTTGGGTGACTGGCATATCGTTTTGTGCGGACAGTTTGAGTATTTACACGTTGCAGCGGACGCGTCGTTCCCGCGAAAGCGGGAACCCATGCTGAGCATCCGGCAAAGTTGGCCTTGCGGCTTCCGGACACCCAGCATGGATTCCCGCCTGCGCGGGAATGACGAATCTTCAGCTAACACTTATTACATGCGGTACGAAACCGCACCACTGCATCAGAACATCTTCGCGAACTTCTCGACGTTCCCGGCGTTGTAAGTGAACGGCGGCCCCAGCGCCGCTTCGCCTTTCTCGTCCAGCGTGACGTTGCCCAGGCGGCCCACCGACACGGCACCACCCGGCTTGGCTTGCGCCTTGCCCGTGATGAACTGGTCGGCCGCGAAGGTGGCGGCGTAGCCCAGGTCGATCGGGTTCCAGATCGCGAATTCCTTGACCGCGCCGCTCTTGACGTGGCCGGCCATCTCGGACGGCAGGCCCAGGCCGGTCACGTACACCTTGCCGACCAGTTTTTCGTCGACCACCGCCTTGCTGGCGGCGACGATGCCGACCGTGGTCGGCGCGATGATGACCTTCAGGCCGGGGTGGCTGCGCAGCAGGCCGATGGCTTCGCGGTAGCTCTTGTCGGACTGGTCGTCGCCGTAGACCGTGGCGACCAGCTTGATCTTCGAATACTCGGGCTTTTCCAGCACCTTCTTCATGACGCCGATCCAGATGTTCTGGTTGGTCGCCTGGGCCGACGCCGACAGGATCGCGATTTCGCCGCCGGCCTCGCCCATCGAGCTGGCGGCCATCTGGATCTGCTTCTCGCCGATCAGTTCCGCGTTCGACGGGTTCAGCTGCATCTGGCGGCCTTCCGGGGCCAGGCCGGAGTCGAAGGAGATGACCTTGATCCCGCGCTGCATCGCCTTCTTCGCGATCGGCACCAGCGCGTTCGGGTCGTTCGCGGAGATCACGATGGCGTCGACCTTCTGGCTGATCAGGGAGTTGATGATCTCGATCTGGCCTTCGGCGCTGGGGGTGGTTGGGCCCGTGTAGATGATCTCGACGTTGCCGAGCTGCTTGGCTGCTTCGTCGGCGCCGTTGTGGGCGGCGTCGAAGAAGCCGTTGCCGAGGCTTTTCACGACCATCGCAATGCGCGTTTTCTCGGGCTTCTTCTCACAGCCGGTGAGCGTGCCACCTGCGCCCACGAGTACGCCGGCCGCGGCCACAGCCAACAGGAGACGCCTGGATATGGAATGCTTGTTGCTCAATGCGATGTCTCCGTCTGGAACAGGGCGTTTGCCTGGAGATCGTAGGACGAGCTCGAGTTCAGGTCGTAGCCGGGGTTGAGGTAGGGCGCGCACAGGTTGGGCGCGGCCGGGTCGGGCGCGACGGTGATGACGTTCACGCCGTATTGCTCGAGCAGCTGCACGGCGCCGTCCGAAGCATTGGTGTCGGTGATGACGGTGGACACGCGGTCCAGGCCGCACAGGATCAGGCCCGCCTTCTTGGCGAACTTCGAGCTGTCGACCAGCACGACCAGTTCCTCGGCCTGGCTGATCAGGCGTTTCTCGGCCTGGATCAGCAGCGGATCCGCCTCCATCAGGCCCAGCAGCGACAGTCCATACACGCTCATGAACATCTTGCTGGCGTAGTGGTGCTGGGTGATGTCGTTGTCGAACGGGGAGAGGATCACGTTCTGCTCGCGATAGACCTTGCCGCCCGGGACGATGATCTCGTTGTCGCTGGAGCTCAGCAACCTCTCGGCCATCAGGAAGGAATTGGTCAGGATCTTGAGCTGTTTCTCGGCGAGGAATTCGGCCATCATGAAGGTGGTGGTGCCACCGTTGATGATGATCGTTTCGCCGTCGGTGCACATCCCCGCGGCATGGCGCGCGATGGCCCGCTTGCGCGCCGCGAAGCACTGGATGTTGTTCTGGAAGGTTTCGCTTGTGAGGGCGAATTGCCGTTTCTTGGGAAGCAGGTTCTCGGCCCCGCCCCGGGTGCGCGTAAGCAGGTTACGCGCCGCCAACCAACTGATGTCGCGCCGTACCGTTGCCGGGGACGCGTTGAGCCATTCGACAAGCTGTTGCACCGTCGCTGTCTGGTGTTCGGCCAGCAGCTTCAGCAAACGCTTGCGGCGTTTGTGATTCACCATTTGTCTCCTCCTATGCCGTCTGTTTTTGTATTGCGGCCGGCTAAAGTCATTCCAAAAAGGAACGCTTTGCCTTGCTAAAGATTAATCAGACTGCAAGGTCGAGTCAATCAACAATTGCTCAAACCGTTGATTATTTCGCGATCGCGCAACATCGATATGCGCAATTCGATCAACGACATGATTATTCGATTCTTGGTCAGCAAGTTGATTGTTTCTGAGTTGACACTGATTGCTCGCCTGCTTTCTACTTGTCCGGGTTGTCGGGCTGCTCCTACAAGGACGGCTGGATGCAGGGATGTCTGGCAGTGAAGAACACGGCCACTTACCGTGGCAACACATTTCAAATACGGAGACTGTATGAGCGCAATGAGCGAAACCAAGCCGAAAGAACCGATCAAATCCCTCTGGAATGATCAATTGGCGGCTTCGATGAGCGAACCGGAAAAACTGCTGTACCGTTCGAACCTGCTGGGTTCGGACCTGCGCATTACCAATTTTGGCGGCGGCAACACGTCGGCCAAGGTCATGATGGAAGATCCGCTCAGCGGCGAACAAGTCGAGGTGCTGTGGGTCAAGGGCTCGGGCGGCGACCTGGGTTCGATCAAGCTGGACGGCTTCTCGACCCTGTACATGGACAAGCTGAACGCGCTCAAGAACCGCTATCGCGGCCTGGAGCACGAAGACGAGATGGTCGCCTACCTGCCGCATGCCACGTTCAACCTGAACCCGCGCGCCGCCTCGATCGACACGCCGCTGCACGCCTATATCGCGCGCAAGCACGTCGACCACATGCACCCTGACTCGGTCATCGCGATCGCCGCCTGCAAGAACAGCAAGGAGATCACCGAACGCGTGTTCGAAGGCGAACTGGGCTGGCTGCCGTGGCAGCGTCCGGGCTACGACCTGGGCCTGAAGCTGGAACAGCTGTCGCAGGAAAAGGCGCACCTGAAGGGCATCATCCTGGAAGGCCACGGCCTGTTCACCTGGGGTGACGACGCCAAGTCGTGCTACGAAAACACCCTCTACATGATCAAGCGCGCCGAGGATTGGCTGAACGCGAACATCAAGCAGCCGGTCTTCGGCGGCCAGAAATACCAGCCACTGCCGGCCCAGGAGCGCGCCGCCATCGCCGCCCGCCTGATGCCTCTGCTGCGCGGCAAGATCAGCAAGACCGAATACAAGCTGGGCCACTTCGACGACAGCGACGCCGTGCTGGAATTCGTCGGCAGCGCCGACCTGGCCCCGCTGGCGCAACTGGGCACTTCCTGCCCGGACCACTTCCTGCGCACCAAGATCCGCCCGATGGTGCTGGACTTCGACCCGACCGCCCCGGACCTGGACAGCCTGATCGCCGGCCTGGACGAGGGCCTGGAAGCCTACCGCGCCGACTACACCGCCTACTACGAGCGTTGCAAGCGCGACACCTCGCCGAAGGTCCGCGACGCCAACCCGATCATCTACCTGATCCCGGGCGTGGGCATGCTGTCCTTCGCGAAGGACAAGGCCACCGCACGCATCGCCGGCGAGTTCTACGTCAACGCGATCAACGTGATGCGCGGTGCGAACGGCGTCGACACCTATGTCGGCCTGCCGGAACAGGAAGCCTTCGACATCGAATACTGGCTGCTCGAGGAAGCCAAGCTGCAGCGCATGCCCAAGCCGAAGAGCCTGGCCGGCCGCATCGCCCTCGTCACCGGCGGCGCCGGCGGCATCGGCCAGGCGGTCGCGCGCCAGATGCTGCAGGAAGGCGCTTGCGTGATGCTGACCGATATCGACGCCGAAGCGCTGGAGCAAGCCAAGGCGGACCTGGCAAAGGTCGGCGGCAAGGATGCCATCGGCACCGTGCAGGCCAACATCACCAGCGAAGAGGAAGTCGCGGGCATCCTGTCGAGCACGGCGCTGCGCTTCGGCGGCGTCGACATCCTGGTCTCGAACGCCGGCATCGCCTCGGCCGCGCCGCTGGACGAAACCACCCTGGACATCTGGAAGCGCAATCAGGACATCCTGGTCACCGGCTACTTCCTGGCCAGCCGCGCCGTGTTCACGATGCTGAAGCAGCAGCAACTGGGCGGCAGCATGGTCTTCGTCGGTTCGAAGAACGGCCTGGTGGCATCGGCCGGCGCCTCGGCCTACTGCACCGCCAAGGCCGCCGAGCTGCACCTGGCCCGCTGCGTCGCGCTGGAAGGCGCGGAGTACGGCATCCGCGTCAACGTGGTCAACCCGGACGCCGTGATCCGCGGTTCGCGCATCTGGGACGGCAAGTGGAAGGAAGAGCGCGCGGCGTCGAACAAGATCGGTACCGACGACGTCGAAGAGTTCTACCGCAAGCGCTCCATGCTCAAGCGCAGCGTGCTGCCGGAAGACATCGCCGAAGCCGTCTACTTCCTCGCCAGCGACAAGGCGGGCAAGAGCACCGGCAACGTGCTGAACGTCGACGCCGGCAATGCGGCGGCCTTCACGCGCTAACTGAGACGCTGATTGTCGTTGCAATCAAGCCAAGCTGATGTTAAGTTGCGTTTCATAACTGATATATCAGCTTGGCGACGTTCGGTGGGCTGATACATACATAAATAGAGCAGAACCGCCGGCGCACCGCGCCGGCACACGAAGGAGACGAGAATGACGAAGGTAATCGACGCTGGCCTGGTGGCCGAACAGAACGACAAACTGGCCGCACAGGTCCAGGCCGATTATGAAGCGCTCGGCGGCGTCCTGGCCCGCCGCGGCCAGGACATCGAGAAGCTGACCGCGCTGGCGCAGGGCTTCGCGGTGGCCGTCCCGAGCTGGGGTGTGGGCACCGGCGGCACCCGTTTCGCCCGCTTTGCAGGCCGCGGCGAACCGCGCAACGTGTTCGAAAAGCTGGAAGACTGCGCGGTCATCCACCAGCTGACCCAGTCCACCCCGACCGTCTCGCCGCACTTCCCGTGGGATAAGGTCGACGCGCGCGAACTGCGTGCCAAGGGCGATGAGCTGGGCCTGGGCTTCGACGCCGTCAACTCCAACACCTTCTCGGACGCCATCGGCCAGGAACACAGCTACAAGTTCGGCAGCCTGACCGCGAACAACGCGGCCACCCGTGCCCAGGCCGTGGCCCACAACATCGAATGCATCGAGATCGGCCGCGCGCTGGGCTCGAAGGCGCTGACCGTCTGGGTCGGCGACGGCGCCAACTTCCCGGGCCAGCACAACCTGCGCGGCGCGCTGGAGCGCTACCTGGAAAGCATGCGCCAGGTGTACGACGCGCTGCCGGACGACTGGAACGTCTTCATCGAACACAAGCTGTTCGAACCGGCGTTCTATGCCACCACCATCGCCGACTGGGGCACCAGCTTCGCCGCCGCCAGCGCGCTCGGCCCGAAGGCCAAGTGCCTGGTCGACCTCGGCCACCACGCGCCGAACACCAACATCGAGATGATCGTCGCGCGCCTGGCCCAGTTCGGCAAGCTCGGCGGCTTCCACTTCAACGACAGCAAGTACGGCGACGACGACCTGGATTCGGGCTCGATCAATCCCTTCCAGCTGTTCCTGGTCTTTAACGAACTGGCCGACGCCGCCCTGCGCGACGGTCCGTCCTTCAACCCGGCCTACATGCTGGACCAGTCGCACAACGTGACCGATCCGATCGAGAGCCTGATGAACAGCGCCGTCGAAGTCCAGCGCGCCTACATCCAGTCGGCCCTGGTCGACCGCGCCGCACTGGTCGAGCACCAGACCAATAACGACGCCCTGCAGGCCGCTGCAACCCTGAAGGCCGCCTTCCGCACCGACGTGAGCCCGATCCTGGCGATGGCGCGCGTGCGTTCCGGCGGCGCCGCGGACCCGGTGTCGTGCTACCGCGCGAGCGGCTACCGGGACCGCGTGGCAAGCGCGCGTCCTGTGAAGGCTGGCGCGAGCAGCAGCGGGATTGTCTGAAGCGTAGACGGCGGCATTCCGCTTGCTTGATTCGAAGCTGAACGCCCGCCGCCCGCATCAAGACCGTCATTCCCGCGAAAGCGGGAATGACGAATTATCGTCCCTCTCTGTCCAGGAGTCCCCCCCGAATGAGCCAGCGCCCTTCGCGCCACCCGTTCGCTGCCCGCGTCGCGCCCTGCGCACTGGCAGCGGCACTGCTTTGCACACTGACCGCCCACGCCGCCGCCCCGGCACCCACCGTTTCGAATACCTTCGCCGACGTCGCCGCACGCCTGGCCACCCCGCCCGACGACGCCAAGCCCATGATGCGCTGGTGGTGGTTCGGCCCCTCGGTCGCCCATCCCGAACTCGAGCGCGAAATCAAGGCCATGAAGGCCGGCGGCTTCGGCGGCTTCGAGATCCAGCCGGTGTACCCGATGGAGCTGGACGACGCGGCGCGCGGCATCCATAACGTGGCTTACCTGTCGCCTGAATTCCTCGAGGCGGTGGGCTTCGCCAACCGCACCGGCCGCGCCAACGGCCTGCGCGTCGACATGACGCTGGCCAGCGGCTGGCCCTACGGCGGCCCGCACATCACCGTCGACAAGGCGGCCTCGCGCCTGCGCCGCGCAAGCGCCGAGCTGCCGGCCGGCGCCACCAGCTATGCGCTGCCGGCCGTCATGAGCGGCGAGAAGCTGATCGCGACGTTTGTCGGCAGCGACGCCGGCGATCCGGCGCGCCTGCAACTGGTCGAGCCGCAGCTGCTCGGCACCGGCCGTGCGGGCATTGCGGCGAGCGGCGAGAAGCGCGTCCTCGTGTTCTACGTGGCCTCGCGCACCGGCCAGCAGGTCAAGCGCCCGGCGCTGGGCGCGGAAGGCTTCGTGCTGGACCACCTGAGCAGGAAGGCCATCGACTACCACCTGAAGGTCGTGGCCGAACCGCTGATGAAAGCCTTCGGCGACGCGCCGCCGTATGCCGTGTTCTCGGACAGCCTGGAGGTCTACAACACCGACTGGACCGACGACTTCCTCGACGAATTCAAGAAGCGCCGCGGCTACGACTTGCGGCCCTACCTGCCCGCCATCGAAACCGGGCAGGGCCCGGACGCCGCCGGTGCGCGCCACGACTGGGTGCAGACCCAGACGGAACTCGTCAACGAGCGCTACCTGACCCCGGTGAACGACTGGGCCAAGGCGCATAACACCCAGTTCCGCTCGCAGACCTATGGCGAGCCGGCCGTCTCCCTGTCCAGCAACCGCCTGGTCGCGCTGCCCGAAGGCGAGGGGCCGCAGTTCCGCGAATTCTCGTTCACGCGCCTGGCCACCTCAGCCGGCCACCTGTATGGCCGTCCGGTGATCTCGGCCGAGACCTGGACCTGGCTGCATTCGCCGGCCTTTGCCGCCACGCCCTTGGACATGAAGGCCGAAGCCGACCGCATGCTGCTCGAAGGCGTGAACCTGTTCATCGGCCACGGCTGGCCGTACACGCCGCCGGGTACCAAGGAGCCGGGCTACTCCTTCTATGCCGCCGCCGTGTTCAACGACCACAACCCGTGGTGGAACGTGATGCCGGACGTGACGGGTTACCTGACGCGCATGAGCTACCTGATGCGCCAGGGCGAGCCGGCCAACCAGGTGGCGGTGCTGCTGCCGAACGACGACGTCTACGCCTCGCTCAAGCCGGGCAAGGTGTCGCTGTCGGCCGAGATGCACAGGCACGTGACGCCCGCGCTGACCGAGCAGATCCTGGACGCCGGCCAGAACCTCGACTACATCGACGTCGAAGCCATCCTGGCGCTGGGCGTGAAGTATCCCGTGCTGGTGATGCCGCACGTGACGCGCCTGTCGCCCCAGGTGCTGGCCAGGCTGCAGGACTATGTGCGTGGCGGCGGCAAGATCATCGCCGTCGGCGCCAAGCCCTCGTTGGCGCCGGGCCTGCAGGATGCCAAGCGCGTGTCAAGCCAGGTGGTGGCGGCGTCGAACGCGCTGTTCTCGTCCAAAAACGTGCAGCTGGTGGCCGACGATGCCGCGGTCGGCGCGGCGCTGAAGTCCGCGCTGGCGGCGGACCTGGTGCTGACCAACAACCAGTCCGACGTCGGCTTCGTGCGCCGCAAGCTGAAGGATGCGGACATCTATTTTGTCGCGAATACCAGCAACCATCCGGTCAAGGCCAATGCGACATTCGGCAGCAAGCGCAGCGCCGCCGCCTGGCTGGACACCGGCAGCGGCAAGCTGACCCGCGCCTCGACCACGCCGACGCTGGACCTGGCGCCCTACGAGTCGCGCGTGCTGGTGTTCACCGATGCGCCGCTGCCCGGCGCCGCGGAAGCAGCGAACGCCGCTGCCCCGGCCGTGCTGGCGGACCTGAGCCAGGACTGGACCATCGCCTTCCCGGGCGCCCAGCCGCAGGCCATGAAGCAGTTGCGCTCCTGGACCGACGACGAATCTACCCGCTACTTCTCCGGTGAAGCCGTCTACACGAAGGAGGTGCGCCTGGACGCCGGCCAGCTGCAGGGCCAGCGCGTGGTGCTCGACTTCGGACCCGGCACGCCGCTGGACACGACGCCGAAGGTCCCGGCCGGCATGCGCGCCATGCTGGAAAGCCCGGTGCGCGAAGCGGCCCAGGTGTTCGTGAACGGCAAGCGTGCCGGCGCCGTCTGGCGTCCGCCCTACAGCGTCGACGTGACGAACCTGCTCACCGCGGGCAGCAACCGCATCGAGGTGCGCGTGGCCAACCTGGCGCTCAACGTGCGCGCCGGCCAGACGCTGCCGGATTACCGCCTGCTGAACGTGCGCTATGGCGAGCGCTTCAAGCCGCAGGACACGGAGCTGGTCAAGCCGATGCCGTCGGGGATGCTGGGGCCGGTCAGGCTGATGGGCGAGAAGCGCTAACGAGAACAGAACAGGACAAGGCATGAAGACCACACTGAAATTGACAGCATTGCTGGCCGCGACCTTCGCGATCGCAGCAGGGGCCCGGGCCCAGAACTACCCGCTGCCGACGCCGGCCATGCAAGCCATCGTCGACAAGGACACCAGCCGCCACTTCGGCGACGCCCCGGCCAGCGCCGGCCCGCTAGCGACCGATCTGTCGGCCGCCCTGGAGCCTGCCGCCATCGACAAGGCCCTGCGCAAGGTCGCCGACTGGCAGCTGGCGCGCTCGCAGCCGCACTGGGACCGCATCTGGACCTCGAGCGTGATGTACGTGGGCTTCCTGGCCGCCTCGCGCGCCACGGGCGACCCCAAGTACCGCGACGCGATGGCCCAGATGTCGCAGCACTTCGACTGGCAGCTGCGTTCGCGCCTGCCGAACGCCGACGACCTGTCGATCGGCCAGGTCTACCTCGACTTCTACCAGCAGGACAAGCGGCCCGGCCAGATGGCCCTGACCAAGGCCGAGATGGACGACCTGCTGCCGCTGAACACCCTGAAACCTGGTGACACCCGCATCCCCTGGTGGTGGTGCGATGCGCTGTTCATGGCGCCACCGGTCTGGGTCAAGATGTACAAGATCACGGGCGACCGTAAATACCTGGACTACGTGCACCTGAACTGGAAGCGCACCTACGACGCGCTGTACGACAAGGAAGAGCACCTGTACGCGCGCGACGCCAGCTACATCGACAAGCGCGAGCCGAACGGCAAGAAGATCTTCTGGTCGCGCGGCGAGGGCTGGGTGATGGGCGGCCTGGCGCTGATCCTGGACGACATCCCGCAGGACGACCCGCAGCGCAACTTCTACGTGCAGCAGTTGCGCGAGATGTCGGAAAAGGTCGCCAGCATCCAGGGAGCGGACGGCATGTGGCACGCCGGCCTGCTCGATCCCAAGACCTATCCGCTGCCGGAAGTCTCGGGCTCCTCGCTGTTCGTGTACGCGATGGCTTACGGCGTCAACCGGGGCATCCTCGACGAGAAGAAATACCGTCCGGTGATCGCCAAGGCCTGGGCCGGCATCCTGAAGAACGTCTACGCCGACGGCCGCCTCGGCAATATCCAGCAGACCGGCGCCGAGCCGGCCTTCTACCGGCCGAGCTCGAGCTTCAACTATGGCGTCGGCGGCTTCATGCTGGCGGCGGCCGAGCTGAAGGCGATGGCCGCGAAAGGCGCGAAATGACGGCGACGACGCGGGCCTTCCGCATGAAGCTCAAGCCGGGCATGGTGGAGGAGTACAAGCGCCGCCATGACGACATCTGGCCGGAGCTGTCGGACGCCCTGCGTGATGCGGGCATCCACGACTACTCGATCTTCCTGGACGAGGAGACGCTGCACCTGTTCGCGGTCCTGAAACTGCGTCCGGGCGAGAGCAGCGCGGAGCTGCCGGAGCTGCCGGTGATGAAGCGCTGGTGGGATTCCATGGCGGCGCTGATGGAGGTGGAGCCGGGCAACCGGCCCAAGGAGTGGGCGTTGGTGCCGATGTTTCATATGGAGTGATCGACACGCGAACATGGTGGGCGCGGCCGGCGTAGGTACCCTGTGCCCACCGAACGCTGGCTTACTTCACCGGATCCAGCAAACCCCGTTCCTTCAACCATTCCTCCGCCCGTTTCGGCCAGCTCGACGCCGTCCCGAGCCCGGCCCGCATCCCCATCCCATGCGAGCCATGTTCGAACAGGTACATCTCGGCCGGCACCTTGGCCCGCGTGAGCGCCTGGTAGAACAGGATGCTGTTCTCGACCGGCACCGCCTGGTCTTCCTGGGTGTGGATCAGCAGGGTGGGCGGGGTCTGGGCGGTGACCTGCTTTTCGACCGACATCAGCTGGAGCGCGTCCTTGCCGGGGTTCTTGCCCAGCAGCGCGGTGCGCGAGCCCTTGTGCACGGCCGGCTCCTCCATCGTGATGACCGGGTACATCAGCATCAGGAAGTCCGGGCGGGCGCTGACCTTGTCGATGGCGGCGCCGGTGCGGCCCAGCGGGCTGTCGAACAGGGTGCCGGCACTGGCCGCGAGGTGGCCGCCGGCCGAGCTGCCCATCACGCCGATGCGGTCCGGGCGGATGTGGTATTCGCCAGCGTGCTCGCGCACCAGGCGCACGGCGCGCAGCACGTCCTGCAGCGGCGCCGGGTGGCCGAATTCCTGCATGCGGTACTTGAGCACGAAGCTGGTCACACCCAGGGTGCTGAGCCAGGCGGCGTACTGTTCGCCCTCGCGGTTGGTCGACAGGCGCACGTAGCCGCCGCCCGGTGCGATGATGACGGCGGTGCCGTTCGGGCGGTCGATGGCCGGGCCGTAGACGGTGAGGGTCGGTTCGCTGACGTTGGACGTCCTGCCTTCCTCGTTCTTTTCAAGGCCGATGGCCTTGGCGCCAGGGACGCCCTCGGGCCACAGCGGCAGCACATTGTTGCTTGCCGCCTGGGCCAGGGGCAGGGCGCTGGCGAACAACAGGGCAGCGACGGTATGCTTCATTGATGTCTCCTTTTGGACTAATTACATAAAACGATGAAAACGATGATGGTAAAGCTGAAAACGATTCCCGTGGCGCTGACGATGGCGGCGGCGCTGGCCGGATGCGCCGATACCGGCACCAATGCGGCCACCGGCGCCGCCATCGGCGCGCCGGTGACGCTGCTCGATGCGGGCAGCATCGGCGCCTTCGAACTGGTGACGACGCCCGCGTCCACCATGGACCAGGTGCTGGTGCCGGGCCCCAATGGCGTGATCACGCTGGCCGGCAACCCGTCCGGCTACGTGGCCACCCGCGCCACCTACACCAACTACCGCCTGCACGCCGAATGGCGCTGGCCGGGCAAACCGGGCAACGGCGGCATCCTGCTGCACATCCAGGGCGGCCCCAAGGACCGGGTCTGGCCGCTCAGCCAGCAGGTGCAGACCAAGCGCGGCTCCGCCGGCGACCTGTTGCCGATGGCCGGCGCTACCTTTACGGAGCCGCTGACCACGGCCCCCGGCGCCGTCACGCCGATCAAGGCGCACACGGGCGCGGACAGCGAGCGCCCGGCCGGCGAGTGGAACAGCGTCGACGTGGTCTGCCGCGAGGGCACGATCGAAGTCGTGGTCAATGGCGTGCCGCAGAACCGCGTGACAGGCTCGAACCCGGCCAGCGGCAGGGTCGGGTTCCAGCTCGAGGGGGTGCCCTACGAGCTGCGCAACGTAACCATTTCCGCCCTCTGATGGCGTAATCGGTAGGGTGGACGGCTCGCCGTCCACCCTACCTCGCCGGGATCGGACGCTTCAGCCAAGCCTCCGGTACCGGCACCACCACGATGTTCATGGTCCGCCCATCCGGCGACAGCATGGCCGACTGGATCTCGATCTTGGTGCCGTCGGCATTGAAGGTCGGGTGCGTGTGGTCCGCCGCCGTGGTCTTGTGGCCGGTGGTCAGCATGATCATCTCGCGGGTCTGGCGGTCGATCAGGTAGACGCTGCGCGAGAAATCGTCGCCCACGGCCCAGCGGCCGTCATTCGAGCCGTGCACGTGCCACAGGCCGCTGCCGGACGGCGTCTGCCCGACGATCTGCATCTGCCGGGTGCGCAGGTTGACGATGGCCAGGCCGGTCGGCTTTTCGCGGGTGCCGGCTTCGCCCCATTCGGTGTCCTGGCCGGGATTGGCGCCGCCCACGCCGGTGGCCGGGCCGTCCACCGCAGTTCCGTTCCCTTCGGCTGCGCCGGGAATCGCGCGGTGGCCCATGATCGCCATCGCCACTTCGTCCTTGCCGATCACGGCTTCGTGCGTCACCCACTCGTAGGGCGCTTCCGGATACAACTTGCGCAGGCCGCTGCCGTCGGCCATCACGGTCCAGGTGCGCTGCGGCGACTTGCCGCCGGTCTCCCAGCAGAACACGATCTCGCCCGGGTTGTACAAATTGGCCTGGATGTGGCCGATCTGGAAGGGCACCGAGACCACATGGCGCACCTCGCCGGTGCGGATGTTCATGCGCGCGATGCCGTTCGGGCCCGAGCCCATGTTGCGCGGGCCGAAGTTCGGCTCGATCTTCGTGCCCGGCGCCAGGTGGCGCGCCGCTTCGCTCTTCCCGACGCGGAAGTAGACCCATTCCTCGTCGGCGTCGAGCGCCATGTCGCCGCCGGCTTCCAGGGTGTCGGGCAGGGTCCCGGCCACGCGCTGGTAGCTGGCCTGGCCCTGCATCCGCCCGGCCGCACTGTCGGCAAACACGCGCGCCAGGTCGACCTCTACGACCTGCAGGCCGGCGTCCGCCTTGCGCATGAAGTAGAGCTTCATGGATTTGCGCGCCAGGTTCAGCATGCCCTGGTAGCCGCCTTCGCTGACCTGCACGATGTCGCCGCTGGCTTCGTTGACAGCCATCGCTTCGTTCTTCGCCAGGGCTGACCTGAACACGACCCACTTGCCGTCGGCCGTCCATTGCGGGTGGGTGGGATAGATCTTCGAATCGCCGTGCGGTTTGGTGGTCAGGAAGGTGAGCATGGTGCCGGTCACCGGGTCCTTGACCACCTTGCGTTCGGACGGGAAGCGCTTGCCGATCTGGGCGGAGACGTCGAACGTTACCAGCAGCGCGGCGGCAAGGAGGGCGGAAGCGTAAACACGGTGGGCCATGGCGGTCGTACGGGTTGGTTAAGATGCGCCATTGTCCCCTCGACGCAGCGCAGCAAGACGGCGCCAACCGCTCATCTTGTTGATTCTTTGAAAGCCCTTGCACGGCAGCCGCATCGGGCTCGCATAGAATGCAAACTCACTAAATATAACAACGAGAGACACCATGCGCCTCCTGTCCTTCGTGTCACATCCCGTATTCGCCTGTCTCCTTGCGCTGGTAGCCGCTTTACCCGCAAGCGCCCAGCAGCCGCTGCCCGCCGCCGTCAACACCGACCCCGCGCGTGCCCAGGTCGTGCTGCCCGAACCGGCCAACCCCGCGCTACCCTCGGTGATCCTGATCGGCGACTCCACCGTGCGCAACGGCCGCGACGATGGCCAGGGCAAGGGCCCGGCCGGCCAGTGGGGCTGGGGCAATCCGATCGCCGCTTTTTTCGATCCCGCCAAGGTCAACCTGGTCAACCGGGCCGTCGGTGGGCTGTCGAGCCGCACCTATCTCACCAGCGGCCACTGGGAGCGGACGCTGGCCTTCGTCAAGCCCGGCGACTACGTGCTGATGCAGTTCGGGCACAACGACGCCGCCGCACTGAACGACGACAAACGCGCTCGCGGCACCATCCGCGGCACCGGCAACGAGCTTGAAGAGATCGACAACATCCTGACGAAAAAGCGCGAGACGGTGCACAGCTACGGCTGGTACCTGCGCAAGTTCATCGCAGACACACGCGCCAAGGGCGCAACGCCGATCGTGGTCTCGCTCATCCCGAGGAAGAGCTGGGACGAACAGGGCAGGATCAAGCGCAACAAGGGCGACTACGCAGGGTGGGCCGAGGAAGTCGCGCGCCTGGAAAAGACCGGCTTCATCGACCTGAACGGACTGGCCGCAGGCAAGTACGACGCACTCGGACATGACGCCGTCATGCAGCTGTTCCCGCTGACGACGCCGGACGAGCACGTGCACACCAACTGGGCCGGGGCCCAACTGAATGCGCAGATCGTGGCGACCGGCTTGAAGGGGCTGGGCGACAAGCGCCTGCTGTCCTTCATGAAGCCGCTCGAGGACGATCGGCCGGTGGTCGACGCCAGGACCGTGCGCGAGGAAGCGCCGCTCAACCCGGCGCTGCCGACGCTGTTCCTGGTCGGCGATTCCACCGTCAAGAGCGGCGGCCAGAATGGCGCGATCGGCTGGGGCGAGCGCATCACAGCTTTCTTCGACGCGCGCAAGATCAACGTGGTGAACGCCGCCATCGGCGGGCGCAGCAGCCGCACCTTCTACACCGAGGGCCGCTGGGAGAAGGTAGCGGCCCAGCTCAAGCGCGGCGACTTCGTCATCATCCAGTTCGGGCACAATGATGGCGGCCGCATCGGCGACCCGGCCATGAAGAACCGCGCCTCCGCGCCCGGCATCGGACCGGAGACGGTCGAAGACACCCGTCCGGACGGCAGCAAGGAACAAGTCCACAGCTTCGGCTGGTACATGGCGAAGTACGTGGCCGATGCGAAGGCGAAAGGCGCGACCGTGATCCTGGCGTCGCCGATCCCGCACCGCGACAAGTGGCAGGAAGGCCGAGATTTCGCCACCTTTGCCGACTGGGACAGGCAGGTGGCCGGGAATGGCGGCGCGCTGTTCATGGACCTGACGATGCTGGTCACCGATGGTTACAAGCAGATCGGCGCCGGCAAGGTCGATACCTTCTTCTCCGACGCGCGCACCCATACGAATGTCCAGGGCGCGGACTTCAACGCCGAGCGCGTGGTGGGCGGTCTCAAGGCCTTGCCCGGCAATCCGCTGGGCGGCTATTTTTCCGAAAAGGCAGTGGCGGCAAAGTGATGACGAACATGAAGCTGGGATGGGCGGCGCTGGCCGTGGCCGCGCTGGTCGCAAGCGGCGCGAGCCAGGCAGCGCCCGCGGACGTGACCGTGAACTGGGTCGGCGACGCGCCGGCATTGAACACCGGCGTGAGCTGGGGCGTGCCTTTCGCCCAGGGTGCGGTGCAGAAGAACCAGGCCTTCAGCCTGAGCGGGCCCGATGGGAAAGCGTTGCCGCTGCAAAGCTGGCCGCTGGCCTACTGGCCTGACGGCTCGCTGAAGTTCAGCGGCTTCGCCACCGTGGCGCAGGCGGCGGGCCCCTATACGATCAAGGCGGCGCCATCGACGGCGCCGTCCACGAAGCTCGCGGTGCAGAATGCGGGCGGCCACATCGATATCGACACCGGCGCCGCCCGGGTGCGCGTGGGCACGCGCGGCACCGACCTGATCGAATCGATCACCGTCGACGGGCGCGAGGTGGCGAAGAACGGCCGCCTGGTCGGCCTGGTGCAGCAGGGACCGGATCCGGAAGAGGGAACCATGCCGGCACGCGCCGCCTTCGCGTCCAGTATCGAAAAGGTGACAGTCGAGCAATCGGGGCCGGTGCGCGCCGTGGTCAAGGTCGAGGGCAAGCACAAGCTGGCCAAGGGAGGCCGCGCCTGGCTGCCGTTCTCGCTGCGCCTGTATTTCTATGCGGGCGATCCGGCCCTCCACGTGGTCCATACCTTCACCTACGACGGCGACCAGCAGAAGGACTTCATCCGCGGCCTGGGCCTGCGCTTCACGGTGCCGATGCGTGAGGAGGTCTACAACCGCCACGTGGCCTTCGGCGGCCAGGATGGTGGCCTGTGGATGGAGTCGCTGCAGCCGGGCGACCTGAACGCCGACCCGCGCCAGGTGGCCGGCCAGAAGATCGACGGAGGTCCGTTCTACGGCGTCAAGGAGAAGGAACAACTGGCGATCTGGGGCGACTACAAGCTGGTCCAGCCGACGCCGAACGGTTTCAACATCCTCAAGCGCACGGGTGCGCAAAGCAGCTGGGTGTTCTCGGACGCCGGCAAGCGCGCCTCGGGCCTGGCCTTCGTCGGCGACGTCTCGGGTGGCCTGGCGGTGAGCGTCAAGGATTTCTGGCAGGCCTACCCGACCGCCTTCGACATCCGCAACGCTGCAGGCAAGGAAGCAGAACTGACGGCCTGGCTGTGGTCCCCGGAAGCGCCAGCCATGGACATGCGCCACTACGCGACCCGCGCCCACGGCTTGCGCGCGACCTACGAGGATGTCCAGGACGGCATGTCGCAAGCCTATGGCGTGGCCAAGACCAGCGAATTCACGCTGACGCCGACCGGCGCCGTGCCGGCGCGCGCCCAGCTGGCGGCGCTGGCGAAGCAAGGCACCGTGCGCGCGCTGCTGTCGGCGTCGCCCGCCGCCATCCACGCCACCGGCGTGTTCGGCGTCTGGGCCCCGGTCGACCGCTCGACGCCGGCGCGCGCGGCGGTCGAGGACAAGCTCGATTCCGTGCTCGCGTTCTATGAAAAACAGCAGGACGAGCGCAACTGGTATGGCTTCTGGACCTACGGCGACTTCATCCACAGCTACAACTTCAAGCGCCACGTGTGGAACTACGACCATGGCGGCTACGCCTGGGACAACACGGAATTGGGCACGGCCCTGTGGGCCTGGGCCAGCTACATCCGCAGCGGCCGCCCCGACCTGTTCCGCATGGCCGAGGCGCTGGCGCGCAACACCAGCGAGACCAATGTCTACCACCTGGGCCCGATGCTGGGCCTGGGCTCGCGCCACAACGTGGTCAAGTGGGGCGACGGCTCCAAGGAAGGCCGCATCAGCCAGGCCGCGCACTGGCGCCCGTTCTACTACCTGACCACCGACGAGCGCATCGGCGACATCATGCGCGAGCAGCTGCAGTCGGACAAAGCGATGGTCAAGTACGACCCGATGCGCCTGGCCCAGCCGGTGCTGCCGCAGGATCCGAAATACCCGGGCCGCATCCGCCTCGGCCCGGACTGGTACGTCCTGGCCGGCAACTGGATGACGGAATGGGAGCGCACCGGCGACGTCAAATGGCGCGACCGCATCAATGCCGGCGTCGATTCGATCCTGGCCATGCCCTACTGGCTGCGCTCGGGCGTGAACAACGGCTTGAACCCCGACATTGGCGGCGGCAAGATCGGCCCGCTCAAGGGGCGCGGCAGCATGACCGTCGGCTACGACCCGGCCAGCGGCAAGCTGTTCCCGATCCCGGACCCGATCGAGCACCAGCAGGTGCCGGTGCTGTACAACCTGTCGACGATCCAGGGCGGCGCCCAGGTGATGTTCGAACTGGTGCCGCTGCTGGGTCGCAAGGACTTTGCCGCGGCCTGGCTGCAGTACGCCCGCCTGGGCGAGGCGCCGGCCGATGTCCTCCTCAAGGACAAGACCACCGGCACCGAAGGCGGCGACGCGCGCTATGTCGAAAAGGCCCAGGGCGGTCCGCGTCTGGCGGCTTATGCGTATTCGCAGACGAAGAACCCGGCGTTTGCCAGGATCGCGGTCGAGAACATGAGCCGCTGGCGCGGCGCCACCCCACGCGCCTTGAATGGTGCCGACGTGCTGAACCCGACCAGCGAGGCGCCCGGCGTGTCGACCAACGATGCGGCCCAGAGCGGGCTGACGATGATCGAGTCGCTGGCGCTGCTGGGCGACGCGCTGCCGAACGAATTGCCGCCGGCCCCGCCGGTGCCGGAGCGGCGCGGAGGCGGGCAGGAGCGCCAGGCCGAACCGACACGCACGGCTGCGGGAGCCGCCAAATGAAGGGCGCGATCCTCGCGCTGGCCGCAGCGGCCCCGCTGGCCCAGGCCGCGGCGCCGGCCTGCACCGCCTGGGGCCAGCGCGGTGCGCTGCTCTACCAGGACGACTACAGCGGCCCGTTGAAGAACCATGTCGCCGAGTACGAGCACAAGCCCGGCAACACGGTCGAAACCCGCGACGGCCGCCTGCTGATCGACGTCGACAGCGGTGCCACCGTATGGCTCGACAAGCCCCTGTCGGGCGACATCCTGATCACCTACACGCGCCGCGTGGTGGTCGACGGCGGCAAGAACGACCGCCTGTCCGACTTCAATCATTTCTGGATGGCCAAGGACCCGCGCAATACGAATTTGTTTACCCGCGCCGGCAAGTTCGAAGACTACGACAATCTCGAGCTGTACTACGTCGGCTTCGGCGGTAACAGCAACAAGACCACGCGTTTCCGCCGATACGGCGACGGCGAGCGCGTCATGCTGGGCGAGTTCACCGACAAGGCCCACCTGCTGGAGCCGAACCGCGACTATGCGGTCGAGATCGCGGTCTACAAGGGCTGCACGCGCATGCGCATCGACGGCCAGGAATGGATCGCCTACCGCGACCCGCGCCCGCTCACCAGCGGTTATTTCGGCTACCGCAGCACCTGGTCGCGCCAGACCATCGACGACCTGAAGATCTACCAGCTCAAATGAAGTCCATGAAGGAGAACCGCTTGATAAATGTCCGCCGCACCCCCGTCAGCCTGCTCGTGAGCGGCTTGTTCGCGCTGTCCTTCAACGCATCGGCCCAGCAGGCGCCGGCCCCACAGGAAAAGGGCCCGGCCGCGGCAGACGCCATGCTGCACGCGCTCGAGGTGAAATACCCGACCCCCTACCGCGTGATGGAGACGGCTGAGGTGAAATCGGTGCTGGACCGCGTGCTCGGCTACCTGGAGCGCACCACGCCGGCGGAAGTCATCAACCAGAAGACCGGCGCCACGATCATGGACCTGTCGAAGGCCGACCCGGACGCGGTCCTGAAGCCGGGCGACTTCCGCCTGACCAGCTACGAATGGGGCGTCACCTATACCGGCATGCTGGCCGCGGGCGCCGCCACCGGCGACAAGCGCTACACGGATTACGCCACGCGCCGCCACCAGATGCTGGCCCAGCTCACAAAAACCTACTATCCGATCGTGCAGGCGGACACGAAGAACGCGCACGCGCCGATCAAGAGCTTCCTGAATCCGCATGCGCTGGACGACGCCGGTGCGCTGTGCCACAGCTTCCTGAAGGGCAAAGTGGCCGGCACCGGCGTCGACTACGCCCAGATGGTCGGCATCTGCGGCGACTTCGTCACGAAAAAAGAATACCGCCTGCCGGATGGCACGCTGGCGCGCGGCGGCCCGGACGGACAGGGTGGCGTCAAGATGCGGCCGCTGCCGAACACGCTGTGGCTGGACGACATGTTCATGGGCGTGCCGACCATGGCCTACCTGGGCAAGACCACGGGCGACCGTAAATACTACGACGACGCCGTCAACCAGGTGCTGCAATTCTCGAAGCGCATGTTCAACCCGAAGCTCGGCATCTACATGCACGGCTATGTGGAAGGCATGCGCGACCATCCGGAATTCCACTGGGCGCGCGCCAACGGCTGGGCGGTGATGGCCATGGTCGAGGTGCTGGAAGTGCTGCCGAAGGACCACAAGGGCTACAATGCCGTGCTCGAACAGCTGCGCGCCCATGTCAAGGGCCTGGCGTCCTACCAGACCAAGGATGGTTTCTGGCACCAGCTGATCGATCGTAACGACACCTACCAGGAAACCTCGGCCACCGCGATCTATACCTACGCGATCGCGCGCGCCGTCAACCGCGGCTACGTCGAGGCCCAGATGTACGGCCCGATGGCCAACCTGGCGTGGAACGCGGTGGCCAGCAAGGTGACGGGCGCAGGCCAGATCGAAGGCATCTGCGTCGGCACCGGCATGGCCTTCGATCCTGCCTTCTACGCCTACCGCCCGACCAGCGTCAAGGCGGCGCACGGCTACGGCCCGGCGCTGCTGGCCGGCGCCGAGATCATCGAGATGAACAGGAAGTTCAAGTTCGGCCTGAACGACAGTGGCCTGATGTACCAGGGCGTGCGCTGAGGCCAGGCATGCCGGCCGGGACCCGCGTCGTTGCCGCTGGCTGCATGGTACTGGCGGCGCTGGTGCCGGCCGCCATGGCGGCGCCCGGGCCAAGCACGCTGCACTACGACAAACCGGCGTCGACCTGGACCGAAGCCCTCCCGGTCGGCAATGGCCGCCTGGGCGCGATGGTGTTCGGCGGCGCGCAGGATGAATTGCTGCAGCTGAACGAAGCCACACTGTGGAGCGGCGGCCCGGTCGGCAAGGATGTGAATCCCGGCGCCTTTGCCCAGCTCGCACCGGCACGGGCGGCGTTGGCCGCGGGCGATTCGGCCGGCGCCGAAACCATCCTGCGCAAGATGCAGGGCCGCTACACGGAAGGCTACCTGCCGCTGGCGGATCTGCGCATCCGTCAGGAGACGGCCGCGACCAGCGAGTACTATCGCGAGCTCGACATCCGCGACGGCATCGCCACCACCACCTTCACATCCGGCGGCGTGCGCTACAAGCGCGAAGTGTTCGCCAGCCACCCGGGCCAGCTGATCGTGGTGCGCCTGAGCGCCGACCGGCCGCGCCAGCTGTCGCTCGAGCTCGAGGCGTCGAGCCAGCTGCGCTTCGAGAGCCGGGCGCTGGATGGCCGCATCGTCCTGCGCGGCAAGGCGCCGGCCCACGTCGACCCGAGCTACTACAAGGGCAAGGCCGAACCCATCGTCCAGGACGACCCGGCGGGTTGCCGCGGCATGCGTTTCGAGACCGTGGTCCAGCCGCGCGTCACCGATGGCATGGTGGAGGCGCGGGATGGCGCGCTGCGCATCCGCGGCGCCAGCGAAGTCGTGCTGTTGGTATCGGCCGCGACCAGTTTCAGTGGCTTCGACAAATGCCCGGACAGCGCCGGCAAGGACGAACATGCACTGGCCTCGATGCCCTTGCAAAAGGCCGCCGGCAAATCGTATGCGGCGCTGCTGGCCGAGCACGTGGCGGACGTGCGCGGCTATTTTGACCGCGTCGACCTTGACCTTGGCGGAGCGGACCGCAGCGCAGTGCCGACCGACCGCCGGCTCGAGGATTACGCGAATGGCGGGCAGGACGCGCAGCTCGAAGCCCTGTACTTCCAGTTCGGGCGCTACCTGCTGATGTCCTCGTCGCGCACGCCCGACGCCCCGGCCAACCTGCAAGGGATCTGGAACCACGACGTTAGAGCGCCCTGGAGCAGCAACTACACCACCAACATCAACGTCCAGATGAATTACTGGCCGGTGGAAGCGGCCAACCTGGGTGAATTGTTCACACCCCTGGACGACCTGATCCGACACCTGGCGGTGACCGGCAGCGAAACCGCGCGTTCCTTCTACCACTTGCCGGGCTGGGTCGTGCACCACAATTCCGACATCTGGGCCACGTCGAACCCGGTCGGCGAATTCGGTGCGGGTGACCCGAAATGGGCCAACTGGACCATGGGCAGCGCCTGGCTGAGCCGGCACCTGTGGGAACACTATCAGTACACCGGCGACAAACGCTACCTGGAAAGCGCCTACCCGGTCATGAAAGGCGCGGCCGAATTCATGCTCGGCTGGCTGCACGACGACGGCCAGGGCCGCCTGGTGACATCCCCCTCGACCTCGCCCGAGAACGTGTTTTACTACGAAGGCCCGGACGGCAGGAAGCAGGGCAGCGTCACCGTCGGGTCGACCATGGACCTGGGCATCGCGCGCGACCTGTTCACCAACGTCACGGCCGCTGCGGACACGCTGGGCGTCGATCCCGGGTTGCGCGCGCGTATGGCGTCTGCCAAGGCGCGGCTGCTGCCTTTCCAGGTCGGCAGCCGCGGCCAGCTGCAGGAATGGTACCGGGACTTCGAAGAAGCCGAGCCACACCACCGTCATGTATCGCAGCTGTATGCGCTGCATCCGGCGCGCGAGATCTCGCCGCTGGCCACGCCCGACCTTGCCCAGGCCGCGCGCCGCACGCTGGAACTGCGCGGCGACGACGGCACCGGCTGGTAGCTGGCCTGGAAGGTAAACTTCTGGGCGCGCCTGCTGGACGGCGACCACGCCTACACGCTGTTTCGCAAGCTGCTGCGCCTGACCAAGGACAATGACCCTGCCTGGGGCGGCCATGGCGGCGCCTACCCGAACCTGTTCGACGCCCATCCGCCCTTCCAGATCGACGGCAATTTCGCCGGCACGGCAGGCCTCATCGAGATGCTGCTGCAGAGCCAGAACGGCGAACTGCACCTGCTGCCGGCCTTGCCCTCGGCCTGGCGCAGCGGCAGCGTGCGCGGCCTGGTCGCACGCGGCAACGTCGTGGTCGACATGGCCTGGCGCGATGGCGCATTGGTGTCAAGCGACTTGCTGGCGCGCGCCGGCGGGCCGTGCACGATCCGCACGGCGGCGCCGGTCGCCATTCCGGAACTGAAATTGCGCAGCCAGAAGTCGAGCATCGGCTACACGTTGCGCTTCAACAGCCGCAAGGGCAGGCGCTACCGCGTCGTCCCCGACCGGACAACGATGGAGACAAAATGAAACCGACTAGACTGTATGCCTTGGCGCTGGCAGCGTTGCTGTCCCAGGGTGCGCTTGCCCAGGAAGTGCTGGAAACGGGCTCGCGCAAGCCGATGCCTTCGACATGGATCGACAAGGACACCGGTCACCTGGTCAAGCGCCTGTCCGGCCCGACCGGCCCGATCTCGAACTGGTACTTCCATAACAACCCCTTCATCACCCAGCAGGGGAGCGAAGGCGACCGCATGGTGTTCGCCAACCAGGTCGACGGCGTGACCCAGGTCTTCACGCTCAACCTGAAGGACGGCAAGACCGAACAGATCACGACCGACCCGGCCCAGAAACGCATGCTGCCGATGGTCGCGCGCAAGACCCGTGAAGTGCTGTACCAGGCCGGCGACACGCTGTACGCCACGGGCGTCGACACCAAAAAGACGCGCAAGCTGTACACCTTCCCGGCCGGCCAGCGCGGCGGCTTCGCCACCATCAACGCGGACGGCAGCTACCTGGCCGGCAGCTATGCGGCGCCTGAGCAGGCCGAGATCCTGCGCCAGTACCCGAAGAAGAGCGACTACTTCAACCGCATCTTCGACGCCCATCTATTGAACAGCATCTTCACCATCAACATCGCCACCGGCGAGATGAAGGTGGTGCATGAGGAGAACACCTGGCTCGGCCATATCCAGTTTTCGCCGACCGACCCGGAGATCCTGATGTTCTGCCACGAAGGCCCGTGGCACAAGGTCGACCGCATCTGGCGCTACAACCTGAAGGACAAGTCGACCACGCTGATGCACAAGCGGACCATGCCGATGGAGATTGCCGGCCACGAAGGCTTCGCGCCGGACGGCAAGTCGATCTGGTTCGACCTGCAGAAGCCGCGCGGCGAAACCTTCTATTTCGCCGGCGCCGACGTGGCGACCGGGCGCGAAATCGCCAGCTACCAGTTGACCGCCAACGAATGGTCGATCCACTATGCGGTCAACCCCGACCTGAAACTGTTCGCCGGCGACGGCGGCGACCCGACCCAAGTGGCCAAGGCGCCGGACGGCATGTGGATCTACGCCTTCTACCCCGAGGGCAATCGCTTCCGCTCCGAGAAGCTGGTCAACATGAAGGCCCACGGCTACCGCGACCTGGAACCGAACGTGCACTTCACGCCGGACGGCAAGTGGGTGGTCTTCGGCGGGAACTTCGAGGGCCGGCACGAGACCTATGCGGTGCAGGTGGCGAAGACCGGGCCCCGATCCTGAACTCCTGGCCCACTCAGCGGGCGGCCTGTGCCCCGCGCACCTGGTCGAGCAGCGCATTCACCGCCACCATGCGGTCGAACGGACTGTCCGGCACGATGATGTCCGGATGCACCAGGGCCGGCTCGCGCTCGCCCGACGGACGGTCGACCACGAAGCGCGGGATCGCCATCCGCAGCCCGGTGTTCGGCAGGCGCGCGTACTGCACGCCCCCGCTCTGGCGGCTGCGCGCATACCCGCCGGCGCCGGCCAATTTCGCGAAGCCGAAGTCCTGCACCACGTTCGAGAACAGCACCGCCGACGAGTAGGTCAGGCGGCCGACCAGCACGTAGGTCTTGCCGCTAAAGCGCAGCGGGTTGTCCGGCTGCGGCTGGACCCAGGTGTCGCCGAAGCCTTGCACCACGTCGCCGACCTTTTCGCTGCCGCTCGCGCGCCCCGCGATGACCTTCTTGACGTAGCTGGAAGCGTTGCGGAAAGGCTTGTCGGCGATGTAGGGCAGGATGCCGTACTTCCACATGTCGTCGTTGCCGCCGGTGTTCTCGCGCACGTCGATGACCAGGGTCGTCACCCCGGCGTCGCGGATCCGGGTGAAGGCGTCCTTGGTGAAGGCCTTGTAGGCGGCGTCGTCGGGCCACTCGAAGTGATTGATGGTCAGCAGGGCCGCCTTGCCGGGCAGGAGTTCGAACTGGAAGGTCTTCGCGAAAGCATCGGGACCGTCCAGGCCCAGCGACGCCGGCACCGCGCTGCTGGCCGGCACGCGCAGCCGTTCCAGACCGCCGGGCTTGGCGACGACCAGGTCGAACTCGCGCGGCGCGCCGAACACGCGCCAGTATTCGAACCACATGCGGCGCGACAGCACGTGCGCGCGCAGGGCCGGCGTCTCGCCCGCCATCAGCGCCAGCAGGTCCTGCGCGACGCGCGAGGCGGGTACGCCGTTGATCTGCTCGATGCGCACGCCAGCCAGCGGGCTCGGGCCGCCGCCGAGTTCCGCGCGGATGGCGATGTCCCCTGCGGCCGTCACCTGGACTTCGTAGGGGAACAGCGCACCGCCCGCCTGCAGGTGGGCACGGGTGAGCGTCTTCCAGTCGGGATCCACCAGGAACATGTGGGCATCGGCGAACACCGGATTGAGCGTGCCCAGGACGCGCCAGGCCTGGTCGCGGCTCAAGGGTTGGCGCAGCTGCGCCTCGACGCTGTCGTAGGCCTTGCGCAAGGTTTCGCGGCTGGTGAACAGGCCCGGGTCGGGGTGGATCCTGTCGATCTCGTCGCGCAGGAAGCGCAAGTCCTGCTGCAGGGCGTCCGGCGCGTACACCGGCTCCGGCGGCGCGGCCTGGGCAAAGGCGGCTGTGGCGGTCAGCAGGCACAGGGCGGCGGCAAGGGTAGTCAGGGCTTTCTGCATCGGCTTGCTCCTCTATCGAAAAATTTTATCTACGATGCATTCTAGCAACGCCTGAATAGGGGTTATGATTAATGTTTCTAACTAAATAATTTAGTCGGAACTGAATGATCAACAGCGATGACCTCCGTTTCTTCTGCGTACTGGCCGGCCAGCCTTCGCTGGCCCAGACCGCGCGCATGCTCAAGGTGACGCCCTCGTCGATCACGCAGCGCTTGCAGGCGATCGAGGACAAGCTGAAGCTGAAACTGCTCAACCGCCAGGGCCGGACGATCACGCTCACCGACGAAGGGCAGCTGCTGGTCGAGCGGGCGCGCCTGATCCTGGCCGACATGGACGAGTTGCAGGAGTCGCTGCAGGGCCGCAAGAACGAACTGGTCGGGCGCCTGCGGGTACTGGCACCGCTGGGCTTCGGCAACGAATACGTCGCCGAGCTGGCCGCGCAATTCCAGGCCGCGCACGCCGGGGTGACGGTGGAGCTGGTGCTGTCGGACAGCCCGAACCGGCAGACACTCGAGCCATGGGACGTGGTGATCCATATTGGCGCCCTGGCCGATTCGGCGATGCTGCAGACGCTCCTGGCGCGCAACCGGCGCTTCCTGTGCGCCTCGCCCGCCTACCTGTCACGCTGCGGCACGCCGGCCGGCATCGCCGACCTGCGCCATCACGCCTGCCTGTCGCTGCAGGAAAACGCGGAGGACGTGACGATGTGGCGCCTGCGGGCGCCGGGCGCCGACGGCGATACGGCGCTCCGGATCCGGCCGCGCCTGACCAGCAACGACGGCCGGGTCGTCAAGCAGTGGGCGCTCAAGGGCCATGGGATCATGCTGCGCTCCGAATGGGACGTCGCCCAGGAACTGCGCAGCGGCGCGCTGGTGCGCGTGCTGCCGGACCACACCCTGCCCAGTGCCGACATTGTGGCCCTGCTCGGCTCGGAGCAGCGCCAGCGTTCGGCGCGGACGATGCGTTTTCTTGACCTGCTCAAGGCTTCGCTCGGCGCCCACCCGTGGCGCGGCGGCTAGCGGCACAGGTTCCTGATGTCCAGGTCCGGCGCGCCGTCCTTGGCGCCGCTGTCCGCCAGCCGGATGCCTTTTTCCTTCGCCACCCGCGCAACCAGGCTGCCGCCGCCCGGCAGCGAATAGGCCGGGTCCGACTGCGCACGGGCCAGCGTGACGTAGCGGGCGCCGGCCGCGTCGAGGCGCGCCATCACTTCCGGCAGCGTGGCGGCGCTCCAGCCGCCCAGGTGGGTCAGCAGCACTTGCGGGATCACGCGGCCGAACACCTGCGTCGATTGCGCCTTCATGCTGGCGATGCCGCGGTCGATGCGCCGGAAGTAGTGGCGCTTCATCGCCTCGATGCTGCCCTGGTCGCCCTTGGCCACGCAGCGCGCGTAGGCGTCGGTGTAGTCCCAGTCGCCAAAGGCCAGGCTGACGTCGGCGACCTCGTAGCCGCGTGCGCGGAGAAAGGCGAGGGCGGCGGGACCACGCTCGCCGCCGGCGCTCAGGTTCGGGAAGCGGAAATAGTGCCAGTCGAGCCCCTGCATGTGTGCGGCGACCTCGGGCTCGCCGGCGATGACGTCGGCCTGCCAGGCATCCGGCGACGGCGCGCGCGCCAGGTTCATGTGGGTGTAGGCGTGGTTGCCGAGCGGGTAGCCGGCCTTGCGCCAGGCGTCGAGGACGGCGGCGCCGTCGGGATTTTCCTTCAGCTTCGATGCGTTGACGAAGCCGAAGGCCTCGGGGACGTGGTGGGCCTTGAGTGTGGCGAGATAGGATTCGGCGATCTGCAGGCGCGTGGTGCCGGGCGGGCGCTGGCCGTGGGCGGGAAGGTCGTCGACGGTGATGGCGATGTCGAAGGGTTCGACCGCGTGGGTGAAGCCGGCGACGCCGGCCAGGATGAGGGCGAGTGCCTGGGCTTTCATACCGGTTTCATGGCGCAGGCGCCTCACGCAGCCGCTGCACCAGCGCCGCCGGCACCGCGATCGCGGTCCCGTGGCGCATGCGCACCGGCGTGCCCTCGTCCGGGAAGCTCATTTGAGCGCTCACGTCTTCCCATTTGGTCAGGTCGCCGCCGCGGGCGCGCAGGGCGCCGTAGTGCTTGGCAGTGTAGGCGTCGTAGTAGATGATGGTGTCGCCTTTGACCTGCAGCGCGGTCGGGCCCTCGGTCCACAGGCCGGGCGGGGTGATCGGCTGGCCGGGGCGGCCGAACGGGCCCTGCACGGAATCCGCGCTGGCCAGCTGCAGGTATTTCCTCGGCGGGTTGCGCGTCTCGTCCTTCACCAGCAGCCAGTCGCGCCCGCCCGCGTGCAGCAGGGTGGCGTCGATCACCGAAAAGCCGGGATCGTAGAACAGGCGGGTCGGTGTGAAACTGGCGAAGTCCTTCGTGGTGGTCGCGTAGATGCGGTGGTTGTACTTGCCGTCGCCGTGGCCGTCGCCCTCCGGGAAGCGCCCGGGGATGGTCGAGGACCAGTAGATCACGAATTCGCCGCGCTTGCCGTCCCATGCGATTTCCGGCGCCCAGGCGTTCAGGGCCGACGGCTCGTCCGCCATCACCGGCAGGTAGCGCTGCTCGGACCAGTGCACCAGGTCGGTCGAGGATGCGTAGCCGATGCCGCCCTCGGTCCAGCCGGCGGTCCAGACCATGTGGTAGGTGCCGTCCGGGCCGCGCACGATGCAGGGGTCGCGCATCAGTTTAGAGATGCCGACGGTCGGTTTCAGGTAGCTGGCGCCGCCGTTCAGCTTGTCCCAGTGGTAGCCGTCGCTGCTGGCGGCCAGGTGCAGGCCGTCCTCGCCGTTCTTGGTGAAGTAGGCGAACACGTAGGCATCGCCGGCGGGCGCCTGCGATGCCGATGCGCAGGCGGCCAGCAGCGGGGCGAGGGCGAGAAGCTGGACGAGTCGAACCGGCAGCTTCACTTGTTCGCCTCGTCGCCGAGCGGACGCAGGGTCGTGACCTTCGGGCTGGGCGGCACCGCGAAGCCGGCGAAGGGGTCCGGGTGGGCCGGGTCGAAGCGGAAGTCGTCGGCGATGAAGGCCGCCACCGGCAGCTTCGCCTGCTGGATGCCGAGGACGACCGCCTTGGCCAGCTCGTAGCTGCCGTAGGGGCTGTGGTGGGTGTTGTCGAGCTTGCCGGGCTGGGGTTCGGCAAAGGCCGCTTCGGAGCCGCTGGGGCCGAGCGCCGTGTACAGGGTCTTGCTCATCGCGTTCAGGTCGATGAAGGGCACGTCCAGCTCCCTGGCCGACTGGCGCGCCGCCTCGGCGTAGTCGGCCAGCGTCGGCACCAGCTTGCCATCCTCGAAGCGGCGGCGCTCCATCGGCGAGACGATGACCGGCAGGCCGCCGCGGGCACGCACGGCATCGACGTGGCTCTTGATCTCGGCCTTGTAGGTGGTGAAGGGGCCGCCCTTGCCGTCCTTGATCTGCTTCTGGTCGTTGTGGCCGAACTGCATCAGGAGGACGTCGCCCGGCTTCATGGCGGAGAGGATCTTGTCGGTGCGGCGGCGCGCCAGCGCATCGCGGTAGGTCTCGCCCGATTCGCCATGGTTGGCCACCGCGATGCCGGGCTTGAAGAAGCGCGTCAGCATCTGGCCCCAGCTGTTGTAAGGCTCGTTCGGCTGGTCGCAGACGGTGGAGTCGCCCAGCAGGAACAGGGTCGGTACGCTGGCGGGCACGATCTCGATGCTGCGCACGGCCGGATGGGCGCCATTGAATTCGAGGGTCAGGCGCGAGTCCCAGGCCCAGGCTTCCTGCTCGGTCTCGCGTGGCACTTTCAGCTTGACCGTGCCGGCCTCGATGCCGCCCGCGGCCGGGATTTTCGGCGTGCGTACGTTGACGGTGAAGCTGCGGGTGACGGACTGGCCGGCGCCGGCCTGCACGTTCTCGAGCATCAGGCGGCGCAGTTCGGCCTTGACCGTGGTCGTGCTGGGCGCCTTGTCGTCGCCGAGGTTGACGGTGACCGTGTAGTTGCCCTCGGGGAGGTCGACCGTGAAGTAGAAGGGCGCGTTGCCGGTCGCCTGGGTCCCCGGTTCGAGTCCGTAGCCGCGGCTGGCGCTGTAGGGTGCGGCGGGATCGACCACCGTATAGCCGGCCGGCGCCTTGGCCTGGCCGAAGGCGAAGCGCAGCGGTCTGGCGCTGTCGATGGCCGGTGCGGCATGGGCGAGGCTTGCGCTGGCCAGCGCAAGTGCGCACACCAGGGCACGCAGGCGGTTCGGACGCGGGGTGGTAGTCATGATCGGTTGGACACGGTAGTGGAAAGCCGTGCCTATTCTATGCATCGTGGCACGGTATGGATGTAACGGGCGGAAAGAATCAGCAATGTGATCGGTCATGCGGCCGTAGCGGCCGAGCGACAGGTTCAGCTGTGAACGCACGCGGAGGCCACCGGCTTTTGACCGGGACCGAGAGACGATGCCGGTGCGGCGGTACGCGGCTGCACTTGTCCGATAATCGACCCGAGCAGATTATCGCGGAGGGTGGCATGGTGGCCAGGCAGATGCGGTGCGTGATGCGGGCGCTGTTGACGACAGTGCTGGTGCTGTGCGCCGCCTGCTTCCCGGCGGTGTCGTGTGCGCAGGACGAGCTCGCGACATCCGGCGGACCTGCCGTCCCCCCGGAAACCTGCCGTTACTGGGAAGACCAGGACTTCAGCGGCGAACATGCCGACATCCCGCTGGGCGTCAAGCGCAGGCTGGGCGACCACTGGAACGACGAAATCTCTTCCATCGCCTGCGCCAACCGCTGCCGCCTGCAGGTGTGGGAACACCGCGACTTCAACGGCGCCACCAAATGGTTTGCGGGCGGGTATGCGTCGCAGTACGTCGGGGACGACTGGAACGACCGGATCTCGTCGATGGTCGTCGCCTGCGACATGGAGAGCACCGATTCCTCCGACTGCAAGTATGGATCGGACACCTGCGACCGGGGCTTCGTGTGGCGCGAAGCGTCGCCGAGCGACCATGTGTGCGTGAAGCCGGACATTCGCGATCGGACGCGCAAGGAAAACGCGTCGGCCGACGCAAACCGCGGGCGGCGGCGCCTACGGTCCGGACACCTGCAAGCAGGGCTTCGTCTGGCGCGAAGCGTTTCCCGGGGATGTCGTCTGCGTCAAGCCGCAATCGCGCGACCAGGCCCGGATCGACAACGGCAGGGGCGGCGTCCGGCGCGCGTGCAAGGGGCGCTAGGGCCTTCGGGGCCGGGTGCACCGAGCGCCAGGTGGGATCAACGCTCGAACGCACCCAGGTCGGGCGCCTTGCCCTTGAACGGCAGGCCGACGTCGACGCCCTTGTCGACCAGGGCGCTGCCGGCGCGCGGGCGGAAGTTCGGCACGTCGGGCAGGCTGCCGTCGGGCTTGCGCGGCGCGTCCCAGCCGAGCGTCGAGACGCCCTCGAATTCGGCGTCCGGCACGCTGCCCATCAGGTCCCAGCTGTTGTTGGCGGAGTCGGTGCCGTCCACCTTTTGTGCTGACTTCGGCTTGGGCGAAAGGTTGTTGCGCAAGCGGCCGAAGTTGACCGGGCTGCCGTCCGGGGCGATGCCGAGCATGTTGAAGTCGGTGCCGTTCTCGAACGCGGTGTTGTTGTAGAAGTCCAGCGCCGACGGGTGGTGGTTGGCGTAGAAGCCGTTCACCTTGTTGCCGAAGGCGACCGAGAAGCGCACCACGTGCCTGACGCCGCCGCCTTCGTACTTGCCGCCGTAGCCGCCGGCCTTGATGCCGTTGCCGTTGCCGGCCGGTAGCGAGGTGCGGGTGCCCGGCAGGTAACCGTGGTCCCAGGCCCAGGAGTATTCGATGGTGACCGGCGAAAAGGCATTGATCAGGTCGAAGCCGTCGTCGGTGTTGGCCCAGGCGCGGCAGCCACGGAACACGTTGCCCGGGTGGCCGGCGCTGACGTGGGCGCCAAAGCCGTCCGCGCTCTGGCCGGCGCCGTTCGAGGTGTAGGGGTCGTAGTTGTGGTGGGAGTCGCTGTTCAGGACCAGGTTGTCGCTGCCGTCCTTGATGAACAGGCCGGGTCCCATGTTGTGGTGCAGGTTCAGTTGTTCGTAGATGCCGTGGCTGGCGTTGACCCAGATGCCCCAGGATTCGTGGTTCAGGCGGTTGTCCGGCTGCTGCGGGGCGCCGGTGACTTCCAGGCCTTTCAGGTGGATCCAGTCGCCGGTGACTTCGATGCCTTTCACGCGGCAGTCGTCCTTCATCGCGTGGAAGTCCAGCACCGGGATTTCGCCGGGGTAAGCCCAGTAGCGGATCGGCTGGCGCTCCGTTCCGCTCTTGTCGAGATGGACGGCGCTGACCACGCCGCGGCGGCTGGGGCAGGTGGTCGTGGCGGCCGTGAACGCGTAGGTGCCGCCGCGCAGGTAGACGGTGTCGCCGGGGCGGACTGCCTGCTGGGCGCGGGCGAGCGATTTCCATGGGGCCGATTCGGTGCCGGCGGCGCTGTCATTGCCGGTGGGGGCGATGTACCAGGTGGCGGCGCTGGCCGAACCGATGGTCGTGACGAGTGACAGCGCTGCGAAGAGGCTGCGCTTCAAAAGAGTGCTCAAGATTGTTCCTTGCGAGGGACTTGGATTCCCGCCTTCGCGGGAAGTCATTCTCGGCAGTGCCGAGAATGACGATTCTTACGCTGACACGTAGTTCAACCGCCCGACGACAGCTTGAGCTGCACCGGCGCGCGCGCGCGCGCCGCTTCATCGGCGACCAGGCGCTGGAACTGCTGCTGGTCCTTGATCTCGCCGGCGCGGTCCCAGGCGGCGCCGATGTAGTAGGTCAGCGGCTGGCCCGAGGTGGCCGGGGCGATCACGAGCGCGTTGCGGGCGTCGGTGGTAAACGGCTGGCTGCCCGCCGTCGGGACGATCAGCGCCACGCCGAAGTTGCCCTTCGATTTTTGCACCACCCACTGCACCAGCGACTTGTCGGCCGGGTTTTCGGCGTAGCTGATCTTGGCGTCCTCGCCCTTGTCGCTCGGCGTCTTGTTCAGGCCGATGCCGACGTTCAGCGTGGACGGGCCGCTGAAGGTGAAGGTGCTGTCCATGCGGTCGAAGTAGTGGCCGGCGTCGGTGGTGAAGCGCTTGACTTCGGAGACCTTGGTGCCGTTCGCGTCCCAGCCCTCGTAGCTCAGTTCGAACACGGCGCGGATCGGGCCGTTGGCGATCACCTTCCACGAGGCGTAGTTGCCGCTGGTGTAGAGGGTCTTGCCGTCCCAGATGCCGGTGCCGCCGGCGCCGCGCGAGGGGCCGACGTTGTACATGTCGATGCCTTCGCCTTCGTCGTGGTGGTAGTGGTCGTGGCCCTTGTTGTACCAGCGGTCGACGATCGGGTAGGGCACGCGCTTGAACCAGATGTCCAGGCCGCTCGTCTTCAGGACTTCCTTGCCGACCTTGGCGGTGTCCGGCGCTTCGAGCGCGGGGCCGTAGGTGCGGTGGGCCAGCTTGTCGTTTTCCCAGGCGAAGTCGTCCAGGCGCTCAGGCACGTAGCGGGCAAACGCCTTGGGCGGGAAGGGCGCGGTCAGCTCCTCGCTCTTCTCGATGGTGAAGGTGGCCGATTTTTCGCCGGCCTTGAAGTCGTGCTGGAACAGCAGTTCGCCGTAGGCCGCGCCGACGTTCTTCGGGTCCTTGGCCTGGGGCGCGACGTTGGTCACCTGGTAGGGCAGCACCTTGCCGGCGCTGTCCTTGACGACCAGCTTCTGCACCAGCGCGTGCGGCAGCGCGGCATTGACCTGGGTCCAGGGGATGACGATGGTCTCGGACGGACGCGCGATGTCGAGGCTGTGGGTGGCGGTGACCGTCAGGCGTTCGGCGGCGCCGGCCAGGCAGGCCGGGAGGGCGGTGACGGCGAAGAGGACGAAACGGGCGTTCAGGCGAAGATTCATAGGCTCTGTCAAGGTACGTGGATCGGTTGCTGTACGTGCGGCTTCATGCCCTCACCCAGGTAGAAGACCGGATGGGGCGGCTGATTATAGCCCGCGTTCTGGCCCGCGACCTGGGCGCGGTATTGCGGGTCGTGCATCAGGGTGGTGATGCGGTAGGGCGTCGGGATGGTGGTGCTGAAGACGAGCAGGGCGTCGTCGCCCGCGCTCCTCCAGACGACTTCCTCGCGCCAGTCGCCGAACAGGTCGGCCGACAGCACCGGATTCGACTTGGTGCCGTTGACGGACTTGGCGCCAAACGCCGCGCCGTCCAGGATGCGGTCCAGCTGGCCGGTCTTCGGGTTCCACTTGTCGACGTGGTTGCCGTCCAGGGATTCGCGCAGCAGGTCGCCGTCCCACCACAGGCCGAAGTTGATGCTGCGCGGGTGCGTATCCGAGATCTTGCGGCCGTCGGCGCTCATCAAGCCGCCGACCGAGGCCCAGCATTCCTCGCCCGGATAGGCCGGGTCGATGTCCATGCAGGTGCCGCGGCCGACGTCGTGGCCTTCGCCGCTCACGCTCCACAGGATCTTGCCGGTGGCGGCGTCGTGCATCTCGGCGCCCATGCCGCGGTAGCAGGACGGCGTCTCGTGCACCATATAGACCTGCAGGCCGGCGCGGTTCGGGTCGAGCTTGCCGACGTGGAGGGTGTCGCCATGGCACAGGCCGGTGCTGTACAGGAGCTTGCCGTTGCTCGCGATCGTGGCGGCGCCGTAGATGAGGTCGTCCTTGCCGTCGCCGTCGACGTCGGCCACCGACATCCAGTGCGCGCCCTGGTGGTTGGCGGGTGCGGCCTCCGGGCCGGTGTCACTGTCGAACACCCAGCGGCTGCTCAGGCGGCCGTCGCGCCAGTCCCAGGCCGCGAGCACGGCGCGGGTGTAGTAGCCGCGCGAGAACACGGCGCTCGGACGCGCACCGTCCAGGTAGGCGACGGTGCCGAGGAAGCGGTCGACGCGGTTGCCATAGCTGTCGCCCCAGGCCGCGACCTCGCCGCGCGCCGGCAGGTAGCCGCTGCTGGCCATGGCGGCGCCGCTCTGGCCATTGAATACGGTGATGAATTCCGGGCCGGCCAGGATGTAGCCGTCCTTGTTGCGGTAATCGGCTTTCGCGTCCCCGATGACCTTGCCCGTACCGTCGACGGTGCCGTCGGCTGTCTTCATCATGAGTTCGGCCTTGCCGTCGCCGTCGAAATCGTAGGCGAGATAAGTCGTGTAGTGGGCGCCGGCGCGGATGTTCCGGCCCAGGTCGATGCGCCACAGGCGGGTGCCGTCGAGCCGGTAGGCGTCGATGTAGCTGTTGCCGGTGTAGCCGCGGTGCGAGTTGTCGTGGGCGTTGGTCGGCTGCCACTTCACCAGCAGTTCGTAGGTGCCGTCGCCGTCCAGGTCCGCGACAGAGCCGTCGTTGACTTCGTAGGTGTAGGCCGTGCCGTCGGGCGTGGTGCCGCCGGCCGGTTTTTGCAGTGGAATCGTCTTGTACGGTTGATCCCAGGCCGGGCCGGACGGGCTGTCGGCGTCCTTGCCGGCACCGGCCGGGCGAACGGCATAGCGGGCGTCGGCCGGCGCGCCAGCGTCCATGAAGTTCGTCACGCGCAGCGGTTGCGGGTTGAGCTTTTGCCCGTTGCGGTAGAGATCGAAGTCGAGCGATGCAGCGTCGGTGCCGAGGGCTCGCCAGCTGACGAAATTGCCTGCGCCGGTGTGGATCGCGACCACCCCGCGGTCCAGTTTTTCGACTTGCTTGCCGACCGGCGCGGTGGCCGCGCCGGCGGCGCCGTACCAGCCGAGCAGTGCAGTGGAGAATGCGGCAGCCACCGCGCTGCGCAGGATGGCGGCACGGGGCGAAGCCGGTGCGCAAGCGAATTCGATCTCGGTATTGACAGCCATGCTTTCACTCGAATGGTGCGGAATTGCATTTCGAGTATCAGCTCGGCATTCCACCGAGTCAACGATTCGGGCGCCGGCCGCTCCAGATAATCACGATCTTGAGCGTTCAGCGTATTGACGCGGCGTGGCCGCTCAGTGCACCGAGGGATAGCGCAGCCAGTCGATGCGGCCGAGCCGCGCCAGCAGTGTCGGGACGACCTGGTTGTCGTCTTCGAACGGTCCGAACTCGTGGGTGAAATACAGGCTGCCGCGGTACAGCGCGATCAGGACGAAGGGGCTGCCCTGGAAGTAGTCGGTGGTCAGCAAATCCTGGATCGCCTCGTCGGCGATGTTGGGGTCGGCCGTGGCGGTTTCGGTCCAGAGCAGGACGTCGCCATCGAGCGTCCGGACGTACACGCGGTAGGCGGCGGCGCGGCGTTTTCCATGTTTCATCATTAACTCCGGCTCAACGATTCGTAAGTCCTTGCGAAGTGAGCATCGTACTCGAGTTAGCAATGTGATGGCGCGGAAATAAACGCGTTCCGGTATCGAAGGAGTAGCGGTACCCGTGCATGCCGCAGGCATACCCGGGTCGCATCGCCGCAGTGCTTATGCAGTGCTTAGTGAGCGGCGTTCTGCATCTTCTCGCCGGCGCGCTCGACGGCCTTGCCGGTCGCGTCGGTGGCCTTGGCAGCACCTTCCTTCACGTTCTGTGCGGCTTCCTTCGATTCCTGGCGCACTTCGGCACCGGCGTTCTTCATGGCGTCGCCGGCACGGTCGGCGGCGGCATCTGCCTTCTCGCCGGCGCGATCGGTAGCCGCTTCGATCTTGTCGCCAGCGCGATCTGCTGCGGCCGCCGTATTGGCGGCGGCTTCGCGGCTTTCGGTGGCGACCTTGGCGCCGGCGTCATCGACGGCCTTGCCCGCGGACTGGGCCGGGCCCATGCCGTTGGTGTCCTCGGCCTTGTGGCAGCCGGTGGCCAGCATGGCGACAGCCAGCATCAGGCCGGACAGGGTGGTCTTGGTGAGGAAGGTGGTCTGGGTCATGATGTGCTCCTTGTCTTGTTAAAAAATAAAGCTTATGTGTCAATATTAACCCGGGCGAGGGGTGCGCACGATACGCATTTGTTCCAAACCGTAACCGAGCAGCGTTTATTTTTTGATAAGGGGCGGAAATCAGGCCTTGCGGGACAGCTGCGCGCCGAGGCGGCGCCCCAGGCACAGCAGGGTCAGGGTCGGCGGCAGGCCCCATGGTTCGGGGATCACGGACGCGTCGCATACATACAACCCTGGCGTGTTCGTCTGCAAGTCGCTGCCGACGCGTTCGCCGATCGGGGCGCCGCCGCCGGGGTGGGCGGCAAAATGGTGGCTGGCGAAGATGTGGCGTGCGCCGGCCTGTTCGAGGATGGCGCGCGCGGTCTCGACACCTTGCTCGAACTTGCGGCGATCGGCCGGCTGCAGGGTCTTGTCGACCCAGCGCGGCCCGATCCGGCCGCCGATCTCGTCGCGGATCTTGACCATGATGCTCAAGGTGCGCGCGTGCGCGAACAGGCGGTCGAAGCGGCCGGCCTGGGCGGCGAACGCCTGGTACATCGGGCGCGGCAGCGTCAGGTCCGCATAGGCGATGCCGTCCGCGTGGTGGCTGGCGCCGGCGGCCATCGGCACCTCGGCGCCGCCGCCCTCCAGGGCCTCCACGGTGCCCATGACGGCCACCACCGGATCGCTGAAGAAAGGCGCGTTGGCCGGACCCAGGCCGGACGCGTGCAGCAGGCGCGGGCTGCCGATGCCGCCGGCGGCCAGCACGACCAGCGGCGCCACGACTACCCGGCGTTCGCCGTTGACGACGGCTTCGACGCCGGCCGTGCGGCCGCGCTCCACCAGCACGCGCGTGGCCCTGGCCTGCGCCAGCAGCGTCGCGCCGGCAGCCAGCGCCTGGTCGACCAGGTCGCGCGCCGTCCACTTGGCGCCGTAGGGGCAGCCGTAGACGCAGCGCCAGCAGCCGGTGCGGCAGCCGCTTGCGCGGATCATCTTGTCGAGCTTGTGCCAGTCCATGCCGAGCGCGCGGGCGGCTTCCATGATGCGCGCCGCCATCGGGCCGACGAGATTGTCGGGCAGCGGCCCCAGCGGCAGTTCGGCGCGCCAGGCCTGCAGCGCCGGTGCCAGGTCGATGCCGTGGGCGGCGAACATGGCGCTCGGCGGCGGCGCGGCGGTGGCGAAATTGATGGTCGAGGTGCCGCCTGCCGTCAGGGCGCGCACCAGCAGGGACAGGTCGCGGTACAGGAAGGCGCCCTTGCCGGGGACGGCGGCGCGCGCCGCCATCTGGCCGAGGGTACCGGTGGTGGCCGCCGCATCGCCCTGTTCCAGCAGCAGCACGCGCGCGCCGCCGCGCGCCAGTTCGCGCCCGACGCTGGCGCCGCCGGGACCGGTGCCGACCACGATGGCGTCATACGATGCGCTTGTGACAGACTCCATGGCGGGCATCCTAGGCGGCCAGCCGCTCCAGCGCCGGGATGATGTCGTGCAGGGTCTTCGCCTCGCAGCTCGGCACCGCCTTGGACCCGTTCGCGAGCCCGGCCGGGTTGTACCAGCAGCTGTCGATGCCGAAGCGGTTGGCGCCGAGGATGTCGGCGTCGAGCCGGTCGCCGACGATCACGGTTTCATGATGGGCAAACGCGCGCGCCATCCGGGCCGTATGCTCAAAAAAGCGTACGTCCGGCTTGGCGTGGCCGCAGGCGTCCGAGGTCGAGACGAACGAGATGTGTTCGCCCAGGCCCGAACTGGCGACGCGGCTGGCCTGCACGTGCTCGATGCCGTTGGTGATGATGCCCACTTCGCCGACGGCGGCCAGGCGCTCGCACAAGGCCTTGGCGCCGTCGATCAGGACCACGGAGTCGGCCAGCGAGTCGAGATAGCTGCGGCTGGCGCGCAGCGGGTCCAGGTCCAGGCCATGCGCGGCGAAGGTGCGGCGGAAGCGTTCCACCTTCAGGAAATCCTTGGTGACGGTGCCGGCTTCCAGGCTTTTCCAGAGCGACAGGTTGATCGGCTGGTAGTCGGCGAACAGGGCATCCAGGTTGCCGTCCAGGCCGAGCTGGCGCATGGTGCGGGTGAAGGAGAGGCGCTCGGAGGCCTTGAAGTCGAGCAGGGTGTCGTCCAGGTCGAACAGGAAGAGTCGGTGTTTCATGCCGCTCATCCTAGCATGGATGGCGGCGGAGGCGCCCGCGCCGGCCGGTGACAATGCGCGCATTTTCGCGGCGGCGGGCGATGTTAGCGTGCCTGCATGCACATCAAACCATTTCTGTTCGGGACCTTGGGACTTGCCATGGCCGGTGTGGCCCTGCTGGCGCTGCAGCGCGAGCCGGCGCCGGCCGGCCCGGCAACCCCGGTCCCCCGGGCGCTTGCACCCATGGCGTCGGCAGCGCGGCCGGTCCTTGCGCCGGCGGCTGCCGCCACCGCCGAGCCGTTTCTGCGCGCGCAGGTCGCGCGGCTGGAGGCCACGCACGATGCCGCCGACGCATTCAAGGCCTACCGCCTGCTGGCCGACTGTGCCGCCTTCATGGCCGACCACGACCGGATGATCTACGACGAAAGCGCTTTCAAGCATCCCGAGCGCGGCCAGATCCCCGGATTTCGCGGCATGACGGACCAGGAAAAGCGGCACGACACCGTATTTTGCGCGGCGATGTCCGAGCGCGAGCGGCAATCGCGCCTGGACGACCTGGCGCTCGCGGTCAAGGCCATTGTGCCCGGCGCCGCGTCCGCGTTCGTGAGGGAAGGCCCGTTTGGCGACATGAGCGCGCTCAGGACACGGCCCGGCGATCCGCTTGTCCAGGCATGGAAGGCGGCGGCCAAAACCCAGCTGGTGCGCGCTGCGGAGAGCGGAACCGACATGGATGCCTTGCTGGACCTGGCGGTTTTCACTGGCGGCGGCAATGAGGTGCTCGACGATGATCCGCGCCTGGCCTACCGCTACAAGCTGGCCCTTGGCTTTATTTACGCTGACAAGTTCGGCGCAGGCTCGATGCCCGGCAAGGAATACGCACCGGACAGTCCATCGCTGGCGATCCTGGCGCAGGACTTGAGCCCGGAAGCGCGCGCCGCCGAGCTGGCTGACGCGCGCCGCATCGCGGACAAGGAAATCGCGGCACGGCGCGGGCGCTAGCGCGGCCGCGCCCGGCGCTGGCCGTCGCGCCGCTCCCGGGCCGGCCCGACGTGCACCGGCCGCGCCCCCAGCCCGTCGATGCCGAACTCCAGCACCCGGCGCAGGGACTTCAGGCTAACCGGCTTGAACAGCAGGGCACTGTCGCGCTGCGGATGGCCGCCGCGGAGGGCGTCGGCGCCGGCCAGGTAGACGATGGCGGCACCCGGCGCCAGGCGCGCCAGCTCGCCGAGGAGCGAGCGGCGATCGTCGGTGTTGGCATCGGTGCAGCTGAAGATGGCGTCGAAACGCACGCCTTCGAGCGCCTGCAGCGCGGCCTGCGGCGTCGCGGCCTGCGCAACGATATAGCCGAGCGATTTCAGCAGCGCGCAAATCTCGTCGCGGGCCTGGTCCTCGTATTCCAGCAGCAGTGCGCTTTTCATTGTTGTGTCCTCCTGCCTTCAGGGATGAAGCCGGAACAAAATTGTACAAGTGGAAAGTTGTAACAATTTATTCCATCCATGAGGCCTGCCTGCCCGCACAGGCTGCGCGCTGGCGCGAGCCGTGCCGGATTTGCTAAACTCCATCCTTTGCCCGATACAGGAATCCCGAGATGGCGCGCCCGCTCGAACTCCGCGCACACGCGCTGCAATGCCTCCTCGAGACCGATCCCGGCGCCAAGACCGCCGGGGTGGCGGCGCTTAGCGCCGCCCGGCGCAACGACTGCCTGGCCGTGGATACCGCCGCCGTGCTGGCCGAGCCGGACGCCATCCCCGGCCGTCCCGCGCGCCCGGCACTGGTGCCGCCACGCCTGGTGGGCCGGCGCTCGATGGCGACCGTCGAAGGGCGGGCGATGCTGGTCCATGCGCTGGCCCATATCGAATTCAACGCCATCAACCTGGCGCTGGATGCGGTGTGGCGTTTCCCCGGCATGCCCCCAAGCTACTACACGGACTGGCTGAAAGTGGCCGGCGAGGAAGCGCTGCACTTCACGATGCTGGCCGGGCACCTCGAAACGCTCGGCCACGCCTATGGCGATTTCAGCGGCCACGACAGCCTGTGGGAAATGGTGGCCAAGACCAGCGGCGACGTGCTGGCGCGCATGGCGCTGGTGCCGCGCACGATGGAAGCGCGCGGCCTGGACGCGATCCCGCCGCTGCGCGCCAAGCTGGCCCAGGCCGGCGACGAGGCGGCGGCGCGCATCCTCGACGTGCTGCTGCGCGACGAGGTCGGCCACGTCGAGATCGGCAACCGCTGGTATTTTCACCTGTGCGCACAGCGCGGCCTGGAACCGCTGGCGACCTACGACGATCTGACGGTACGCTACAAGGCGCCTGCCTTGAGGGGCCCGTTCAACGTCGAGGGACGGCGCGCCGCCGGGTTCCTCGATGAAGAACTGGCGCGCTACGCCGCCGATGCGATGGCGGCGCGCGCCTGAGACGATCAAGCCATGACGGATACGACAGCGCAGGGCTTCCTGCTGACGCGCCACTGGAAGGACGGCGACGACGGCGTCGAGGTCGAGTTCTGGCTCGCCACCGATGCAGGGCCGCGCCGCATCCGCCTGGCGCCGGCGCAGGCCGTCGCCTTCGTGCCGGCCGAGCAGGAAGCCACCTTGCGCACGCTGCTGCAGCGCGAGCGCGGCGTCGAACTCAAGCCGCTGGCGCTGTGCGACTTCCGCCACCGCCCGGTCATCGGCCTGTACTGCCGCCACTACCGCCAGCTGCTGCGCCTGGAAAAGCGCCTGCGCGCGGATGGCATCGACATCTACGAGGCGGACATCAAGCCGCCCGAGCGCTACCTGATGGAGCGCTTCATCACGGCGCCCGTGAGCTTCACGGGTACGGCGTCGCCCGACGATCCGGACCTGCTGCAGGGCGCCCACCTCAAGCCGGCGCCGGACTACCGCCCGGCCATCCGCACCGTCTCGCTCGACATCGAGACCACCATGCAGGGCGAGTTGCGCTCGATCGCACTGGAAGGCTGCGGCCAGCGCCAGGTCTACATGCTCGGCCCGCCCAACGGCGACCCGTCCGGCATCGACTTCGACCTCGAATACTGCGACAGCCGGCTGGCGATCCTGGAACAGCTGGAAGCCTGGATGGCGCGGCATGACCCGGACGCCATCATCGGCTGGAGCGTGGTGCAGTTCGACCTGCGCGTGCTGCAGGAGCATGCCGAGCGCCTGCAGCGGCCCTTGCGCATCGGGCGCGGCGGGGCGCCGATGGAGTGGCGTGAGGGCGCGAGCGGGCAGGGCCATTATTTCGCCGGCGTGCCGGGGCGCCTGGTCATCGACGGCATCGAGGCGCTGCGCTCGGCCACCTGGAACTTCCCCTCCTTCAGCCTGGAAAACGTGGCCCAGACCCTGCTCGGCGAAGGCAAGGACATCGACAATCCCTACGACCGCATGGCCAGCATCGACCGCATGTTCGCGCGCGACAAGCCGGCGCTGGCGCGTTACAACCTCAAGGATTGCGAACTGGTCACGCGCATCTTCGCCAAGACCGGGCTGTTGGCCTTCCTGCTGGAGCGCGCCAGCGTGACCGGGCTGGCGGCCGACCGCATGGGCGGTTCGGTGGCGGCCTTCGAGCACTCCTACATTCCGCTGATGCATCGCCTGGGCCGGGTCGCGCCGAACATCGGCGACGTGCCGGGCGCGGACAGTCCGGGCGGCTTCGTGATGGATTCGCGCTCGGGCCTGTACGACTCGGTGGTGGTGCTCGACTATAAAAGCCTGTACCCGTCAATCATCCGCACCTTCCTGATCGACCCGGTGGGCCTGGTCGAGGGCTTGCGCGAGCCCGAGGCGGACACGGTGCCGGGCTTTCGCGGCGGGCGCTTCTCGCGCACGCGCCACTGCCTGCCGGGCATCGTCACGCGCGTGTGGGAGGGCAGGGAAGCGGCCAAGCGGGCGCGCAACCAGCCGCTGTCGCAGGCTTTGAAGATCATCATGAACGCGATGTACGGCGTGCTCGGGACCACGGCCTGCCGTTTTTTCGACGCGCGCCTGGCCTCGTCGATCACGATGCGCGGCCACGAGATCATGCACCGCACGCGCGAATTGATCGAGGCGCGCGGCTACCAGGTCATCTACGGCGACACCGACTCGACCTTCGTCTGGCTCGGCGGCGCGCATTCGGATGCCGACGCGCTGCGCATCGGGGAAGAGCTGGTCGAGCACGTGAACGGCTGGTGGCGCGCGCAGCTGCACGACGAACTGGGGCTGGACAGCGCGCTGGAGCTGGAATTCGACACCCACTTCAAGCGCTTCGTGATGCCGACCGTACGCGGCTCCGACGAAGGCAGCAAGAAGCGCTACGCCGGCCTCGTCACGCTGGAGGGCGGCGGAGAGGATGTGGTCTACAAGGGCCTGGAAACGGTGCGTACCGACTGGACGCCGCTGGCCCAGCAATTCCAGCAGGGCCTGTACGGCCGCATCTTCCGGCGCGAACCGTATGAAGACTATGTGCGCGACTACGTGGCGCGCACGCTGCGCGGCGAATTCGACGACCAGCTCATCTACCGCAAGCGCGTGCGCCGTCCGCTGGCGGAGTATGAACGCAACGTGCCGCCCCACGTGCGCGCGGCGCGCATCGCCGATGAATTCCACATCGCGAAGGGCCGCGGCGCGCAATACCGCAACGGCGGCTGGATCCGCTACCTGATGACGACCGCGGGACCGGAACCGATGGAGACGGTCGAGACGGGCAGGCACGCGCCGATCGATTACGAACACTACCTGAGCAAGCAGCTCGAACCGGTGGCCGACGGCATCCTCCCTTTCATCGGCGACAGCTTCGCGCGTCTCACCAGTCCGCAGGGTGCGCTGTTCTGAAACTCCGGCTTCGGCTCGCCTGTCCAACATCCGGGTTTGTGTCTTCAGACCCGTGCGAAACACGTGAAATTTACCTTCGTACCTACATGTAACACCATGTAACGATGTGTACAAAATTCCGGCCGGATATGCGGCCCCAAGCCCTAGTCATAACTAAGCTTTTCGCGGATAGTAACGGGTTCGCGCATCCGATGCCGTAAGTTCCGCTGTACTTATCGGCAGATCGCATCACAAGCGCACCAATATTGCGCATATCAGTCACAGCCGCGGTTCATTGCGGCACCTGATGGGAGTCTTCATGCTGCTGAACCTGGTCCGCATCGCCCTGCGGCGACCTTATACCTTCGTCGTGCTGGCCCTCGTGCTGCTCATCCTCGGCCCGCTTGCCGCAATGCGCACGCCGACCGACATCTTCCCCGAAATCCGCATGCCGGTGATCGCCGTGGCCTGGCAATACACCGGCCTGCCGTCGGACGAGATGGCGGGTCGCATCTCGACGCTGTTCCAACGCAGCCTGACCACCACGGTCAACGACATCGAACACATCGAGGCGAATACCTACGCCGGCCGCAGCATCGTCAAGATCTTCTTCCAGCCGGGCGTCGACATCGCGGTGGCCAACGCCCAGGTAACGGCGATCGCGCAGTCGGCGGTGCGCCAGATGCCGGCCGGGATCACGCCGCCGCTGGTCATCAACTACAACGCCGCGACGGTGCCGATCCTGCAGCTGGCGCTGTCCGGCAAGGGCCTGTCCGAACAGCAGCTGTTCGACCTCGGCATGAACACCGTGCGTACCCCGCTGGTGACGGTGCCGGGCGCCGCGATCCCGCTGCCTTACGGCGGCAAGCAGCGCCAGGTGCAGATCGACGTCAAGCCGGATGCGCTGCAGGCGCGCGGCCTGTCGGCCCAGGACATCGCCAACGCGCTGGCCTCGCAGAACATCCTGACCCCGGTCGGCACCCAGAAGATCGGCAGCCTCGAATACACGATCCAGCTGAACAGCGCGCCCTCCGCCATCGAAGACCTGGGCCGGCTGCCGATCAAGGTCGTGAACGGCACCACCATTCTGATGCGCGACGTCGCCGACGTCCACGACGGCAACGCGCCGCAGACCAACGTGGTGCACGTCGACAGCGGCCGCTCGGTGCTGATGTCGGTGATGAAGAACGGCTCGGCCTCGACCCTGGCCATCGTCGACGGCGTGCGCGCCAAGCTCGATGCGATGCGGGCCGGCCTGCCGGACGCACTGAAGGTGGTGCCGATCAACGACCAGTCGGTGTTCGTGCGCGCCGCGGTCAAGGGCGTGGCCACCGAGGGGGCCATCGCCGCGGCCCTCACAAGCGTCATGATCCTGCTGTTCCTCGGCAGCTGGCGCTCCACGGTGATCATCGCGGTGTCGATTCCGCTGTCGATCCTGGGCTCGATCATCGCGCTGGCCGCGACCGGCGAAACCCTCAACCTGATGACGCTCGGTGGCCTGGCGCTGGCGGTCGGCATCCTGGTCGACGACGCCACCGTGACCATCGAGAACATCAACTGGCACCTGGAGCAGGGCAAGGCGGTGGAGCCAAGCATCCTCGACGGCGCCCAGCAGATCGTGGCGCCGGCGCTGGTCTCGCTGCTGTGCATCTGCATCGTATTCATCCCGATGTTCTTCCTCGAAGGCGTGGCCGGCTTCCTGTTCGTGCCGATGGCCAAGGCCGTGGTGTTCGCGCTGGTCTGCTCCTTCATCCTGTCGCGTACCCTGGTGCCGACCATGGCCAACTGGCTGCTGCGCGCCCACAATCCGAGCGAAGAGCACCACCAGGTCCCGACCAACCCGCTGGCCCGCTTCCAGCGCGGCTTCGAGGCGCGTTTCGAAGGCATCCGCAAGCGCTACCACGGCATGCTGGAAAGCTCGATCAGGAAGCGCAAGCCCTTCCTGATCGGCTTCTTCGCCGTGGTCGCCTTGTCCTTCCTGCTGGTGCCTTTCCTGGGCAGTAACTTCTTCCCGGCGGTCGATTCCGGCCAGGTGCTGATCCACGCGCGCGTGCCGGTCGGTACCCGCATCGAGGAAACCGCGGCGCGCTTCGCGAAGATCGAACAGGCGATCCGTCGCGTGATTCCGAGCCACCAGATCGCGACCATGGTCGACAACATCGGCATGCCCTCGTCCTCGATCAACACCGTGTACAACAACACCGGCACCATGGGCACCCAGGATGGCGACTTCCAGATCGCGCTGGGCGAAGAACACGCGCCGACCGCGGAATACGTGCGCAAGCTGCGCGAGGTGCTGCCGCGCGAATTCCCGGACACGACCTTCTCCTTCCCGCCTGCCGACATCGTCTCCCAGATCCTGAACTTCGGCTCGCCGGCGCCGATCGACGTGCAGGTGCGCGGGCGTAACCTGGACGGCAACTACCAGTACGCCCAACTGCTGCTCAAGCGCATCCGCGCGATTCCCGGCGTGGCCGATGCCCGCATCCAGCAATCGAACCGCGCGCCCGTGTTCAAGGTCGACATCGACCGTACCCAGGCCCAGCTGCTGGGCCTCTCCACGCGCGACGTCACCAACAGCATGGTGGTCAACCTGGCCGGCAGCAGCCAGGTCGCGCCGACCTACTGGCTGAACCCGGCCACCGGCGTGACCTATCCGATCGTGATGCAGACGCCCGAGCACCAGATGGATTCGCTGTCCGCGCTGTCCGACCTCCCGGTCGGCAACGGCAGCTCGGCGGGCGGGGCCACGCTCGGCGGCATCGCGCGCTTCGAACGTTCGACCGGCAGCGCACTGGTGAGCCAGTACGACGTCTCGCCGATGGTGCAGATCCACGCCACCACGCAGGACCGCGACCTCGGCAGCGTCGCCGCCGACATCCGCAAGGTGCTGGCGGATACCAAAGCCGACCTGCCGAAGGGATCGTCGGTCGAGATGCTGGGCCAGGTGCGCACCATGGAAAGCGCCTTCTCGGGTCTGCTGTTCGGCCTCCTGGGCGCCATCGGCCTGATCTACCTTTTGATCGTCGTGAATTTCCAGTCCTGGCTCGACCCGGCCGTGATCGTGGCCGCGCTGCCGGCGGCCCTGGCCGGCATCGTCTGGATGCTGTTCGCCACCCACACCACCTTGTCCGTGCCCGCGCTCACCGGCGCCATCATGTGCATGGGCGTGGCGACCGCGAACAGCGTGCTGGTGATCAGCTTTGCGCGCGAACGCCTGCTGGAGTTGCAGAATGAGCCAAACCCCGCCGCCGCCGCCGCGCTGGAAGCCGGCTTCGTGCGCTTCCGCCCGGTCCTGATGACCGCGCTGGCCATGATCATCGGCATGCTGCCGATGGCGCTGGGCCTGGGCGAGGGCGGCGAACAGAACGCCCCGCTGGGCCGCGCCGTGATCGGCGGCCTGGTGTTCTCGACCTTCGCCACGCTGGTGTTCGTCCCCGTCGTTTTCAGTCTCGTCCACGGCCGCAAGCAAAACCGTGCCGTGGACGCGGGCTTGCCGCCTGCCGGCGCATCAACCCATGGAGTCCCTGCTCATGCCAACTAAGTCCTCGCGCCCGGCCCTGATCGGCGCCATCGCCATCCTGATCGCCGGCGGCGTGGTCGCCGCCGGCCTCGTCACCCGCCACACCCAGGCCGAACAGCTGCAGGCCGGCGCCGCCGAGCGCGCCGTGCCGACCGTGACCCTGGTGTCCGTGAAGGACGTGCAGGCCGGCGACCTCGAACTGCCGGCGCGCATCGAAGCCTGGTCGCGCGCCCCGATCTACGCCCGCGTCAGCGGCTACCTGAAGCGCTGGAACGTCGACATCGGCACGCCGGTGAAGGCCGGCCAGGTGCTGGCCCAGATCGACACCCCGGACCTCGACCAGGACCTGCGCCAGGCGCAGGCGCAACTGGCGGTCGCCCGCACCGGGCTGACGCTGTCGGAGAGTACCGCCAAGCGCTGGCAGGCGCTGGTCGGGCAGAACGCGGTGTCGAAGCAGGAAGCGGACGAGAAGCAGAACGATTTCATGTCGCGCCAGGCCAATGTGCAGGCGCTGCAGGCCAGCGTCTCGCGCCAGCAGGCGCTGAAGACCTACACCACGCTGGTCGCCCCCTTCGACGGCGTGGTCACGGCGCGCAACACCGACGTCGGCGCGCTGGTCAACGTCGGCGGTGCCAGCGGCAGCGAGCTGTTCGTGGTGTCCGACCTGCGCCGCCTGCGGGTGTATGTGAACCTGCCGCAGCGCCAGGTGGCACTGATCAAGCCCGGTAGCAAGGCCGAGCTGACGGTGCCGGAACGTCCGGACAGCCACTGGAGCGCGACCGTGCAATCGTCGGCCCAGGCCATTACCGCCGGCTCCGGCACGATGCTGGTGCAGCTGGTGGTCGACAACCCGAAAGGCGAACTGCTGCCGGGCGCCTACGCCAATGTGCGCTTCGATATCCCGGCCGATGCCAATACGGTGAGTGTGCCGCCGGGCGCCCTGATGCTCGGCAAGGACGGCCCGCGCGTGGCGACGCTGGATGGCCAGGACCGCGTGCGCATCAAGAAGGTCAGCATCGGGCGCGACCTCGGCAACGTGGTGCAGCTGGCCGGCGGGGTGGCGCGTTCCGACCGCATCATCGACAGCCCGCCGGATGGCATCGGCGAGGGTGACCTGGTGCGCATCGCGCAGGCGGCGCCGGCGGCCAGGTCGAAGTCTTGAGGGCTATCCGGCCCCGCTGCCCGGAGATGCCGGGCGGCGCGGCCGGAGCAGGTGTGGAGGCCGCCTAGGCGTCCAGGCCTTTTTGCAGCAACTCCGCCACCAGCTGGTTGATTTCCACGCCACGTTCCCCTGCCAGTCCCTGCAACTGCTTTACCAGGTCGCCGTTGAGCTTGACCGCGAAGGGCACCAGCCCCAGCGCCCGGTCGCGCTCGCGCTGCTCGCGGCGGTCCGGCGCCGCGCCGCCGCGGTCGAAGGCCGCGTTCTTCGCGCCCATCGCGTTCCTGATTCTCTCGGCATCGCGCTTGGCCAGATCGGTTTTTTTCATCACATGCTCCCTTAGCTAAACCGGCATTTTAACTGGCCTTCAGCCCGAATAGCTGCGCTGGAAGCGGCTGCCCAGCCGCGTCAGCACTTCATAGCCGATGGTGCCCGCATCCAGGGCGACGTCGTCGACGGTCTGCGCCGCGCCCATCAACTCGACCAGCTGGCCCGGCGCCACGCGCGCTTCCGGCACGCCGCTCACGTCCAGCGTGATGCTGTCCATCGAGACGTTGCCGACGAAGGGCACGCGCTGGCGGTCGATGAAGGCGTGGCCGCGGCTTGAGAGCGAACGCAGCCAGCCGTCGGCATAGCCGAGCGCGATGGTCGCGATGCGCGCGGTGCCGGTGGCCGTGTGGCGCGCGCCGTAGCCGACCACGTCGCCGGCCTGGACGACGCGGGTCTGCACGATGCGTGCCGACAGCGACACCGCCTGGCGCAGCGGATTCGGCCCATGGCCGGGCTGCGGGTGGATGCCGTACAACGCCGCGCCCGGACGCACCAACTGGTGGTGGAAGGCGTCGCCCAGGAACACACCCGAGGAATTGGCCAGGCTGCCGGCCAGGCCCGGAAAGCGGCGGCGCAGGGTGCACAAGCCGGCGTCGAAGCGCTGGCGCTGCGCTTCGTTCATCGGATGGTGGGGCTCGTCGGCGCAGGCGAGGTGGCTCATCGCCAGTAGCGGGGCGATGCCGGCAAAGGCGTCGGGATCTTCCAGCAACGCCTGGAGGTCGGACTGGGCCAGGCCCATGCGCGACATGCCGGTATCGAACTGGATCGCGGCCGGAAGCAGGCGCCCCAGCACGCGCGCGGCGGCGCGCCAGTCCGCGACCTGGCCCGGATCGTTCAGCACCGGGATCAAGCCATGCTGCACGAAGTCCGCGCTGGCGCCGGGCTGGGCGCCGTGCAGCACGTAGATCGTCACGTCGCGCAGCAGCTGGCGCAGCCTGATGCCTTCTTCCGCGTGCGCGGTGAAGAACACGCGGCAGCCGTCCTGCGCCAGCGCCGGCGCGACCTTGTCCATGCCGAGGCCGTAGGCGTCCGCCTTCATGACGGCGGCGCAGGCGGCGGGGCTGGTCAGCGCGCGCAGCCGGCGGTAGTTGGCGCGGATCGCGTCCAGGTCGACCGTGAGGAAGGCGCCGGCACGGGCGGCCTGCGCGTGCGCGCTCTCGGCCGGCGTGGAGGCCGCAAGCGCGGACGTTGCCAGCGTCGTCTGTTCCATCGAACCCATGTTCACGCCTTTGCGAACTGGGTGCGCGGCTGGTTGCCGTGCTGGCCCAGGTAGCGGAACACGGCCAGGTCGCCGGCGTCGATCGCGGGCGCGCGGCCCGAGACCAGGTCGGCGATCACGCTGGCCGAGCCGCATGCCATGGTCCAGCCCAGCGTGCCGTGGCCGGTGTTCAGGAACAGGTTGGAAAGCGGGGTGGCGCCGACGATCGGGGTCGAATCCGGCGTCATCGGGCGCAGGCCGGTCCAGAAGCTGGCCTTGGCCACGTCGCCGCCCTGCGGGAACAGGTCGCGCACCACCAGTTCCAGGGTCTCGCGGCGGCGCGGGTTCAATTCCTTGCTGTAGCCGGCGATTTCCGCCATGCCGCCGACGCGGATGCGGTCCTCGAAACGCGTGATGGCGATCTTGTAGGCCTCGTCGAGGATGGTCGACACCGGGGCCTTGGCGGCGTTGGTGATCGGCACCGTCAGCGAGTACCCCTTCAGCGGATACACCGGCACCTTGAACTGTTCGCCCAGCAGGAAGCGCGAGTAGCTGCCCAGCGCCAGCACGTAGCGGTCGGCCTTCAGCACACCCTTCGAGGTGCGCACGCCGGTGATGGCGTCGCCCTGGATCTCGAGGGCGTCGATCGAGGTATCGAACTCGAAGCGCACGCCGAGGCCCTTGGCCAACGCGGCCAGCCGGGTGGTGAACAGCTGGCAGTCGCCGGTTTCGTCGTTCGGCAGGCGCAGGCCGCCGACCAGCCGGTCGCGCACGTCCGCCAGCGCCGGCTCGGCCTGGGCCAGCTGGCTGCTGGTCAGGACTTCATACGGCACGCCGGCCTGCTTCAGCACTTCGATGTCCTTGGCGGCGCCGTCGAACTGGGCCTGGGTGCGGAACAGCTGCAGCGTGCCCTGCTGGCGCCCTTCGTATTCGATGCCGGTCTCATTGCGCAGCGCGCGGATGCAATCGCGGCTGTACTCGGCCAGGCGCACCATGCGCTCCTTGTTGACGGCATAGCGCTCGGCCGAGCAGTTCTTATACATCTCCCACATCCATTCGAGCTGGAACAACGTGCCGTCCGGACGGATCGCCAGCGGCGCGTGGCGCTGGAACAGCCATTTCATGGCCTTGAAGGGGACGCCCGGCGCGGCCCAGGGCGAGGCATAGCCCGGCGAGATCTGGCCGGCATTGGCAAAGCTGGTCTCGAGGGCGGGACCGGGCTGGCGGTCCACCACCGTGACCTCATGCCCGGCCCTGGCCAGATAATAGGCGGTCGAAACGCCGACCACACCGCTTCCGAGGACGATTACGCGCATAGTGCTCTCAAAGATTGATTATTGCAGACAGGTTGGAAAATCTTGCTATGCTATCTCCGACCAGGCAATAATTGTTTCTATTCTTAGATCGTAATTTAGTGAAATTTCATGCGCGTACAAAAAGAATCGACCCGGGTGCTGGACAGGATCGACATGCACATCCTCACCATCCTGCAGGACGACGGCCGGATCGTCATGAAAGACCTGGCCGAGCGCGTCGGCCTGTCGCTCACGCCCTGCATCGAGCGGGTCAAGCGCATGGAGCGCGACGGCGTCATTGCCGGCTACCACGCGCGCGTGAACCCGCAGGCGCTCGGCATGCAGGTGCTGGTCTTCGTCGAGATCACGCTGCACCAGAAATCCGAGAAAGCCTTCGAGCGCTTCCGGCGCGCGATGCTGACCATTCCGGAGGTGATGGAATGCCACCTGGTGTCGGGCGACTTCGATTACCTGATCAAGGCCAGGATAGCGGAGATGTCCGAATACCGGCGCCTGCTGGGGGAGATCCTGCACGTGGCCGATGCCGGCCAGTCGAAGAGTTATGTGGTGATGGAAGAGGTCAAGGAGACCCTGGCGCTCTCGATACCGGGCTGAATAGTGGCTTTTTACAACGGAACGTGGTCAGAAATTGCTGAATTTGAGCGGGTATTTACCTAAACCCGGCCGTTCTGACTAGAATGATTTCCTAAGGGAATTATTAATTTAGGATGGGACATGAAATCGGTTCAGCAAGAAGTCGACGAGCGCAGCAATCTTACCGGCACCAACAAATTCGAGCTCCTGCTCTTCCGCCTGGGCGGCGACGAGCAGGGCGAGCACAGTGAGCTGTTCGGCATCAACGTCTTCAAGATCCGCGAGATCGTGGCGATGCCGGCCATCACCAAGGTGGCGGGCGCGCCCGAGCACGTACTGGGCGTGGTCAACCTGCGCGGCCAGATCATCCAGGTGCTGGACCTGCCGTCGATCGCCGGCGTCAAGCCGGTGACGGGCCTGAACATCATGCTGGTCACCGAGTTCGCGCGCACCACCCAAGCCTTCGCGGTCGAAAGCGTGGAAGAGATCGTGCGCCTGGACTGGAGCCAGGTCATGTCGGCCGAGCAGAGCGCCGCCAGCGGCATGGTCACCAGCATCGCGCGCATGGAAGCCATGGACGGCCATCCGCCGCGCCTGGCGCAGGTGCTCGACGTCGAGACCATCCTGCGCAACATGAATCCGCAGGACGAAGACCAGGCGATCCAGCACGCGGTCGGCGCCAAGATGCAGCTGAAGCCCGGCTCCGTGATCCTGGCGGCGGACGACTCGGTGGTCGCGCGCGCCCTGATCGAGCAAGGCCTGGATGCGATGGGCCTGCCCTTCGTGATGACCAAGAGCGGCAAGGAAGCCTGGGACCAGCTGCAGCACATCGCCGCCGCCGCCGAAGCCGAAGGCAAGAGCGTCTACGACAAGGTCGCGCTGGTGCTGACCGACCTCGAGATGCCGGAAATGGATGGCTTCACGCTGACCCGCAACATCAAGTCCAGCAACCGTTTCGGCAACCTGCCGGTGGTGATTCACTCTTCCCTGTCCGGCAACACCAACGAAGAGCACGTGCGCAAGGTGCGCGCCGACGCCTACGTGGCCAAGTTCTCGGCCGAGGACCTGTCGCGCACGCTGCGCGGCATCCTCAAGCAGTAAATCCTAGCGGGCAGCCGCCGCCGCGACCGTGTGATTCTCGGCCTGCGGCGGCTGCCCCAGCACCCACATGAAGTACAGCGCCTTGGCCGCCTTGGCGCGCGTGACGCCGGCCTTCGGTTCCAGCAGCGTGCCATTCACCATGCGTCCGCGCGCGATGCCGTTCTCGGAACGTATCAGCCCCAAGCCGTAGGCCTCCCTGACCTTGGCCGCATAGGCCGGCGCCACCGCCGCCGTGTCTTCCAGCTTCGACCAGTCCACCAGCGGGTAGTACATCGCGCCCTTGGCGCCGCTGTCCAGGTTGGGGTCGTAGCCCGGCATGCCCGGCACCACGGTCTTGCCGTTGTAGTCGGTCATGTACTTCGGCTTGGTGGCGAACCTGGCGTGGTAGGCGTCCAGCAGGATGGCGCCCATTACGTCGCGCGTCAGGTCGGCGTCGGCATGCCCGGCCAGCGCATCGGACGGCAGGCCCAGCACCCGGCGCAGCGCGGCGGTGAATTCGCCGACGCCCATCGGCGCCTGCGGATCGACCCTGCCTTGCGCATCCTTCTGCAACACGCCCAGCTGGACCAGCTTCTCGAACTGGTTGCGGTAATAGGCGTTCTCGCCGTCCTGGACGTCGGCGGCGACTTCCGGATAGATGCCGGACCAGTCGCCGCTGCGGATGGCCATGCGCACGTCGGGGCGCAGCATGGCATCGAGCTGGCGTGCGGTGGCGTCGCCCTGGGCCGCCAGGCGGTCGATCTCGCCGGCCACCAGGCGCGCGTACTGCTTCGACATCGCCTCCTTGAAGTGGGTGCCGTCGATCTTGTTGGCCGGGTGGCCGTTGGCATAGCTGCCGTCGTTGGTCTTGCCCGGCGTCTCGCCGGCTTCGATCGACATCACCATGGCCGTCACCGCCGGCACGCCGGTGCGGTTGTAGTACTCGACGCTGCGCGCGTTGAGGTCGAGCACGGGCACGCCGCTGTCCTGGCCGATCCTGCGCATGATGTCGGGGAAGTGGCGCTTCCTGAACGAATTCTCGTAGGGGACGCCCGCCTTCTGGGTGCCGTTCACGCGCGACATCGGCGTGACCAGTACCGGCACCATGCCGCGCGCGCGGACCGCGGGCAGGTAGACATTGCGGATCATGTGCTCGTACGTGGTTTCGAGCGCACCCCGGCCCCAGCGCGCGTTCTCGTCCTCGCTCTCGTCGTTATGGCCGAACTGGATCATCACGATGTCGCCGCGGCGGT